>VFQP010000345.1_pt1 | contig 101837 bp, 100 predicted proteins | sample 3512351 | NCBI WGS metagenome assembly VFQP01 (sample SAMN10412372, study PRJNA504923) | tailings metagenome | isolation source: Relicate 1 Philex TSF1 revegetated site | place: Philippines: Tuba, Benguet | collected 2017-08-29
AGATTGTGTCGGCCATGTCCCCGAACGCCCGTCGGCTATGTCTCAAGAACGAACACTTGGCCCGGCCATCCACGAATTGAGAACGGCGCCGAAGGAAAGTCGTGGATACCCGGCACAAGGCCGAGCATGACAAGATAAGGGCGAAGACTTCAAACAGCCTCTAAAAACCGAGCTGCCGCACGGCGATCACCGTGGCGACGCCGAGGCCGAGCGCCGCCACGTCCTTCCGGATGAAGATCATCGCCCCTGCCGCCGCCGCGATCCCTGCCCAGGCGTCGATCCCCTCGCGCATCGCCAGCGGCACCACCGTCGAGACGATGATCGCGCCGGGCAGGGCTTCGAGCGCCGCGCGCACGAAGGGCGTCAGCGGCACCTGGCTCATGATCCAGTAGCCGGCGAAACGCACCAGATAGGTCGCCGCCGCCATGGCGAGGATCGCGGTAACGGGCCCGGCCCAGCTAGCGGCGGTCACGCAGGAACCCCGCTGCCAGAGAGCCGGCGATAGCGCCGACGATGATGAACCAGTAGCCGCTGATCAGCCGCTCCGCGATGAAGGCGAAAACGGCCGCGATCGGCCAGACCAGGCGGTCGCGCCGCACCCGGAACAGGCCGACCGCCATGGCGGTGAAGGTGAGCGGCAGGATCATGTCGATGGCGAGCGCCCGCGGATCGGTCAGCAGATAGCCGAGCAGGTGGCCGGGAACGGTCGCCAGCGTCCAGATCAGCCACATGAACAGGCCGGCGCCGACGAAGACGCCGGCATCCTCGCCGCCATTGGCGTGATAGCGCGAGCCGACGATGAAATTGGCATCGGTGAGGCAGGCAAGGCCGAGATGGACAGGGCCCGACGGCGCCCGCGACAGCCAGGGATGCAGCGAGGCGCCCATCAGCAGGAAGCGCAGGTTGACCGCCATCGTCACCACCACGATGGCGGCGATGGCAGCGGGCGTGAAGGTCTGCGGCCAGAGCTGGAGCGCGAGAAGCTGCGAGGCGCCGGCATAGACCGCGAAGCTCATCAGCGTCGCTTCGCCAAGCGTCAGTCCCTTCTCGGCGGAGGCCGCGCCCAGCGCCGCGGCGAAGACGAGGATGCCCGGCAGCAGCGGCACGCAGAGCCGCGCGCCTTCCATCATGCCGGCAAGCGTGACCGGCGCGGGTTTGCGGGAATCCGTGGAGGACGGCGGCATGCCTACGCTTTGCCTGTCGCCCGGCACGCCGTCCAGCGCAGGCCGCGCAGGGCCGCCGCGCCAAGGTCGCAAGGGTCAACCCCGCAAGGGTCAGGCGAGCGGCCGACGGAAGCAATATTCCCAGCTGGCGCTTTCATCGGCAAGATAGCGCATCACCGGCTCGCGCCGGAACCCGAGCTTTTCGTAAAAGGCGTGACCACGCTCGAACCGGGTGTCGGTCCACAGGATCAGGCCGTCGGCGCCCCTCGCGCGCGCATGCGCCAGTCCCTCATCGAACAGGTGGCGCGCAAGCCCCGTGCCGCGTGCATCGGCGGCGACATAGACCTTGAACAGCTCGGCGAGGCCGGCAACCGGCGTCATGACCACGGCGAGCGAGCCGATGACCTCGCCGTCGCGCTCGGCAACCATCAGCGTGCCTCCTTGGCCGGCATAGTGGCTGGCCGGCGCGGCGAGTTCGGGAAACTCATCGTCAATGAACAGGCAGCCCGGATATTCGGCGAAGACGGTCGCGATGAGGCGCGCGAGGGCGGGGCCGTCGCCGTCGGTGGCAGGTCTGATCATCATGCGGGTGTTTGCCGGTATGAGCGGATGAGGTCGAGCGCGGTCTGCGCGTCGAGCGGCTGCGCCCGCCAGTCCGCGCGCTCCGCCACCGCCGCTTCGAGCAGCCGCTGGTAGCGCGCCCGGGGCACCTCGACCGCGCCGAGCGAGCGCAGGTGCTCGGTGACGAACTGCGTGTCGAGCAGCCGGAAGCCGTCCTTGATGAGCCGGGCGACCAGATGGACCAGCGCCACCTTGGAGCCGTCGCTCTCCCGGTGGAACATGCTCTCGCCGAAGAAGGCGCTGCCGAGGCTGACCCCGTAGAGCCCGCCGACCAGCCGGCCGTCGCGCCAGGCTTCGACCGTATGGCAGTGGCCGGCCCGGAAAAGCGCGCCGTAGAGGCTGCGGATGCGGGCATTGATCCAGGTGGTGCCACGCCCTTCCGCAGGCGCGGCGCAGGCCTCGATCACCGCGTCGAAATCGTGGTCGATGCGGATGTCGAAACGGCCGGAGCGGACGGTGCGCGCGAGCCGCGAGGAAACCTGAAGGCCGTCCAGCGGGATGATGCCGCGATGCTCGGGCTCGACCCAGTAGAGGCCGGGATCGTCGGCGCCCTCGGCCATCGGGAAGATGCCGCAGGCATAGGCCTTCAGCACGACTTCCGGCGTGATGGCTTGGGTCAGGTCGTCCCCGTGGCGGGTCATGGGCCGAGGATAGCCGTGGCGCGACGCGCCGACCAGAGAGGCATGGGCTCAGCCGATCGGCTTCTGGAAGATGAGCTGGCCGTCGTCGGTTCGCCCGACCTCGGTCCAGCCGTTCAGCCGGTAGAATCGCTCGGCGCGCGTGCCGGTCCCGGTGGTGAGCTGCGCTACCGCATGTCCGTCCTTTGCGAGCGAGGCGCAGGCGGCCGCGAGCAGCGCCTGTCCCACGCCGCGTCCTTCGTGAGCCGGGTCGATGAACAGCGCGAAGATCGAGCCGTCGCCGGGGTCGGCCGAGGAGAAGCCGAGGATTGCCCCGGCCTCCTCGAAGACCCAGAAACCCTCCCGGTCGATGAGCCTCTCCACCGTCGCCGTGATCTTCTCGGGCCGCGACAGCACATTCTCCTTCACCGCCATGCGGATCTCGGTGATCCGGGGCAGGTCGGCACGGCCAGCGATGCGGATCATTGTTTCTCGATGCCTGCGACGCGTACGGCCTCGGCCCATTTCTCGGCTTCGACGCGCACGCGCTGGGTCAGCTCTTCGGGCGAGGATGGCGCGAGCTGCATGCCGAGATTGTCCGACAGGGCGCGCACCAGTTCGGGCGCCGCCGCTGCCTGCCGCACGGCGGCATTGAGCTTCTGCACGGCCTCCGCCGGGATGCCCGCCGGTGCGAACATGCCGAACCAGGCGATGAGCTCGTAGCCCTTGGTCCCGGCCGCCTCGTCCACGGTCGGCAGGTCGGGCATCTGCGGCGAACGGTTCTGCGAGGTCACCGCAAGCGCACGAACGGTGTTGGCGCGCACCTGCGGCAGCATGACGCCGAGATCGGCGGTGAACAGCGTCACGCGATTGGCGATGAGGTCCTGCATGGCCGCAGGGCCCTGCCGGTAGAAGACATGCGTCATCTTCATGCCGGTCATGGTCAGCAGCATTTCCGTGGAGACGCGCTGCGAGGCGGAGGCCGAGGCAAAGGTGAGATCGGTGCGCGTCCTGGCGAGGTCGATCAGTTCGCGCAGCGTCCGCGCCGGCGTGTCGTTGGACACCGCCACGATGAGCGGCACGGAGCACAGGAAGGACACCGCCTGGAAGTCCTTGTGCATGTCGAACGGCACGTTGTTGTAGAGCGCGGGTGCCGCCGCGTTGGTCGAGTTCGTGCCGATCAGGATCGTATAGCCGTCCGCTTCGGCCTTCGCGACCGCATTGGCGCCGATCATGCCATTGGCGCCGGGGCGGTTCTCGATGACGATGGACTGGCCGAGCGTCCTCGACATCTGGTCGCCGAAGGCGCGGGCGACGATGTCCGTGGCGCTGCCGGCGGCGAAGGGCACGATGGCGCGGATGGGCCGATTGGGCCAGGCCGCCTGCGCCCGGGCGGGCCCGCTCGCAACGGCTGCGCCGCCCGCGAGGGCTGCGGCGGTCCAGAGCCCCATGGTCCTGCGTGTCGGCGTCCTGTCCGGCATGATCGTTTCCCCTTTGGCGGTCCGGGCATTGTCGCGCGCCCGGTGTCCGCAGCCTGTTTATCGGTTGACGCGCGGAAGGCCAAGGCGGTGCGGCCTCTCGCCGCCATGCGCGGCGGCAGGGCCCTCCGGTGCTTGCGCCGCATGGGCCGCTGCACGAACCTGCCGCGGCACGGCGAGGGAGGCAGCATGCGGGTGGGATGGATCGGATGGGCGCTTGCCCTCTTCATGGCTGCGGCTCCAGCAGCCGCCCGTGAGCTGGTCCCCGTTGCCGCTACGGCTCCGGAGGCGCGGCCCCTGCTCGAGCGGCTGCGCCAGGGCGGGCTGGTGCTGTTCTTCCGCCATGCAGACACGACCGGCATGCCCTGCGACCGCTCGTTCCGCATCGGCGACCGCGAAGGCCAGCGCAACATATCCGAGGCGGGCCGGGCGCAGTCCCGCCGCATCGGCGCGGCCATGGCCGAGCTGGGCGTTCCCGCCGGGCGGCCCGTTCTGGCGGGCCCCGTGTTCCGCGCTGCGGATACGGCAACGGAGGCCTTCGGCAGCGACCGCGTCCAGATCGTCGACGGCCTCACCGCCGACGATTTCGCCGGCAGCCGGCTCGACTGGGTGCTCGGCGAGCATCGCCGCCTGCTTGCCATGCCGGTTCCGGCCGGTACCAACCGCGTCCTCGTCGGCCACCGGACACCGGCCATCATGGTGCTGGGCGACGCGGTCGGCGGGCGGGCGCTCCCTGAAGGCGGCGCCATTGTGGCGGAACCGGCGACGCCGCCGCGCGTGCTCGGCATCGTCATGTTCGCGCCGATCCCGGGCGCCGGCTTCCATGGCTGTTGAAGCGCAATTTTCGCACAGGGGATCGGCGGAACGGCCGATTGCCGATTCATCTAGTCTCTTATACCAATCGGGCCGCTGACGCCCGGATCAGCTTTTCCATGCTCCAGTCCTTCCCCGCCATCGTCACCGCCCTCGGCATCACCCAGATCATTTCCTGGGGCACGATCTTTTACGGCATCTCCGTTCTCGCCAAGCCGATGGCGCAGGAGCTCGGCTGGAGCCTCACCTTCGTCTTCGCGGGGTTCTCGCTGTCGCTGCTGGTCGGCGGCATCGTCTCCAAGCCCGTCGCCACCTTCATCCAGAAGCGCGGCGGCCGGGTGACGCTGACGCTGGGCTCGCTGGTCGGTGGCCTCGGCCTCGGCCTCTTGTCGCAGGTCACCAGCCCCGTCCTCTATATCGCCGCGTGGGTGGTGCTCGGCCTCGCGGCGCGCCTGACCCTCTACGATGCCGCCTTCGCGACGCTGGTCGAGATCTACGGCATGAAGGCGCGCCGGCCGATCTCGATCCTGACCCTGTTCGGCGGTCTCGCCTCCTCGATCTTCTGGCCGATCTGCCACTACGCCAACGAGGCCATCGGCTGGCGCGGCGCCTGGCTTGTCTGCGCGCTCTCGGTGATCGTCGTCTGCACGCCGCTGCACCTTCTTCTGCCGCGAAGGGGCGCCGCTGTGGTCGGCGGGGTGAACGGGGCCGATGCGCCGGCGCCCGATCCCGAACCGCTCGTGCCGGCTGAGAAGCGCGCCTTCGCGGTGCTGATGCTGACCATCGCCATGGCCTGCAATTCCTTCATCACCACGGCGCTCTCGGTCCACCTCATCCCGGCTGCGGTGAGCATGGGAATGGTGGCAGCGACCGCCGTGTGGATCGCCTCGATCCGTGGCGTGTTCCAGACGCTCGGCCGGCTCGCCGAGATCATCTGGGGCAAGAATCTCGATCCGTTTCTGTTCGCCAACATCTCCACCGGCATCATGGTGCTGGCCTTCGCGCCGCTCGCGGCAGGCGGCGTCGCGGTGCCGGCCTTCCTCGCCTTCAACATCCTGTTCGGTGTCTCGCTCGGCCTCGTTACCATCGTGAAGGGCGCGGTGCCGCTCGTGCTGTTCGGCCGCCACGGCTATGCCGACGTGCTGGCCGCCATCGCGACGCCCGGCCTGATCGTCACGGCAGCCGCCCCCACCGCCTATGCGGCCGTGCTCGACTTCGCAGGCCCGGTCTGGGGCTTCGTGCTGCTCTTCGCGATATCGCTGGTCTCCTTCGGCGCGACGCTCGCCCTTGCCTGGAGGTTCCGTCGTCCGCCAAGCTGAAGTGGGGAGCATTTTCAAGCGAAGTGGATTCCGGTTCGCGTGAAGAAAATGCGACTAAAAGAAACGAAGCGAAACTCCCGATCCAGTTGGATCGGGAGTTTCGCTTTCGGGGAAGCGGGGCGATGATTCTGGAACTGCTGCTGGGGCCGGGCGATCCTGTTCGCGCGCTGGGCGTGGTGGTGCGCTGGCTGGCGCTGGTCGGCGCGCTTGGAGCCTGCGGCGCGGCGCTGTTCCTCGTCTTCCTCAGCGAGCACCTGACGACCGACGAGGCGCGGGCGGCACGGCGCTGGCTGGTCCTGTTCTGGCTGCTGGCGATCCTCGCCTCGGCGGCGCTCTGGCCGTTCCGCGCCATTGAGTTGTCCGGCATCCGCGACGGCGCGTCGCGCTGGCCGCTCTATGGCGAGATGCTGCGCTCGCCCTTCGGCGACGCCTTCCTGCTCAAGGCGGCGGGGCTCGTCCTCCTCCTGTTCGCCCGGGTGAGGACCATGTGGGGCGCGGGCATCGCCACGGCCGGTGTCGCGCTGGTCGCGCTCGGTCTCGCGCTCGCCGGCCATGCACCGGGCCTTCGCCAGCGTCAGGAGGCCGTGGCGCTCATGGCCGTTCACCTTGGGGCGGTCGCCTTCTGGTTCGGCTGCCTGTTCCCGCTGCGCAACATTGCGCTCCGCCGCGATCCGCGCTCTGCGGCGGAGACGCTGCTCGTCTGGTCGCGCCAGGCGATGGTCTTCTCGGCTTTGGCGCTGGCGACCGGCGTCTGGGCGGCCTACGCCATGGGCGGCACGCCGCTCCGGCTGCATCAGTCCGGTTATGGCTCGGTCGTCATCGCGAAATCGGCTCTGGTCGCGGCCATGTTGCTTGGCGCCTTCGGGGGCCGCTTCCGGCACGTGCGGCTGATGCAGCGGGGCGACGTGCTGGCGGGCGACGCCTTCCGCCGGTCCTGCGGCCGGCAGATTCTGCTTGCGCTTGTGGTTCTTTACCTGTCGGCGGAACTCGGTGCCGCCGACCTGGCCCCGCGCAACTGATGGCAATGGCGGCCGAAAGCGGCAGGCCGCCGCAGCAAGCCTCAGGCGACCAGCATTTCCAGCCCGCGGGCAGCCATCGCCGTCACCAGCGGCGGCTCCGGCGACTGGTCCACGATGATGCCGGTCGCGCCGTCGATCCCTTCGATGCGAACCGGCGTCTCGCGCTCGAATTTCGAGGAATCGATGATGAAATAGGCCCGCTTCGCGGCGGCCACCATGCCCTTGCGCTGCTCGGCCCAGACGCGGCTGAAATCGGTCGGCTGGCCGTCCGCCGCGATGCCGCCGGCGGCGACGAAGGCGACATCGACCCGGTAGTTCTTCAGCATGTCGATCGTGTCGATGCCGACGGACCCCTCGTCTGTCGCGTCCACCTCGCCGCCGAGCATGACAACGCGGAAGCCCGGAACGCGCGCGAGGAGCACGGCGTTGGCAAGCCCGTTGGTGATGATGGTGAGACGCGTCTTGGAGGTCAGAGCCTCGGCAACTGCCAGTGCGGTGCCGCCGGAATCCAGCAGCACGACCATGCCGTCCTCAACGAGGGCGGCGGCCGTGCGCGCGATGGCCGCCTTGCCGCCGCTATTGTCGGCGGCACGCAACGGCGAGGGCGCTTCGCCGGCCCCCTGCCGACGAACCGCGCCGCCATGGACGATGTCGAGTTCGTTCCGATCGGACAGCAGTTTGAGATCGCGCCGGATCGTCTCGCGCGACACGTTCAGCTCGTCCGCGAGTTCCGCGACGGTTACAGAGCCCGATTCGTCCAGGAAATCACGGATACGATCATGTCGGTTGATTGCGAGAGGTCTTGCCATCGAATGCCTGTTGACGTTGCACGGAAAGTAGGGTGGCAACGTTCCTCGTCCAAGGGGAAATCAGGCTCAACCCCGCGCAATGTCGCGCATGCGCCCCGATGACGCACCATATCGGCCCAATGTAGGCGCTGTCGTGTTCGACGGCCGCGGCCTCGTGTTCCTCGCGCGCCGCCGCGGCAACGACGGGCCGGAAGTGGTTTTTCCGGGCTTTGAGTGGCAGTTGCCGCAGGGTGGCATTGACCCGGACGAGGATCCGGCGGTCGCCGTTCGCCGCGAATTGCGTGAGGAAACGGGTATGGTCGCCGTATTGCAACTCGCTATGCTTGATCGGCAGGTCACCTATGACTGGCCACCTTATGCGGGGCCTCCGCACCCGCTTACCGCCTGGCGCGGGCAGATGCAGACGTGGTTCGCCTTCCGATTCGCGGGCGACGAGGCGGAAATCGATCTCACGGGCGCTCTGCCCGGCGGGGAACCGGAATTCGACGCCTGGCGGTGGGAGAGGCTGGAGCGGATCGCCGATCTGGTCGTGCCCTACAAGCGGCACATCTACGTGGAGGTCGCTGCCGCCTTCGCGCATTTCGCGCGACCCGGGTAATCGCTCTTTGACCGGATCTGCGATCATCATCTGGTCATGATGGCTGACGATGGTCGCGCCGCAATTCGCCTGAGACCGGAATCCTGAACCCCATGACCGCTGCTGTCACCTCCGATGCTGTCGCCTCCGATGCTGTCGCCCGGGCCTTCGAGGCTCTTGAAGCCCATCGCCGCACGCTCGCGGGCACGAGGATCGCATCGCTGTTCGAGGAGGACGACAGGCGCTTCGCGCGGTTCTCGGCGAAGCTCGGCCCAGTGCTCATGGACTATTCCAAGACGCGCCTCACCGCGAAGACGCTTCGGCTCCTGACCGATCTCGCGCGCGCGGGCGACGTCGAGGCCAAGCGCGACGCCATGTTCGCGGGCAAGCGGATCAACACGACCGAGGATCGCGCCGTCCTGCATGTCGCGCTGCGCAACCTGTCGGGTGCGCCGATCGCCACCGATGGCCGCGACGTGATGCCGGAGGTCGCCGCCGAGCGCGAGCGGTGCTTCGCCTTCGCCGAGGCCGTGCGGTCGGGCGCGCTGCGCGGCGCGACGGGCAAGCGCTTCTCCACCGTGGTCAATATCGGCATTGGCGGCTCGGACCTCGGCCCGGCCATGGCGGCGCAGGCGCTGTCGCCTTACGCGAAGCGCGGGCTCGCCGTGCGCTTCGTCTCCAATGTCGACGGCGCGCATATCGCGGATACGCTGAAGGGCCTCGATCCCGCGCGCACGCTGTTTGTCGTCGTGTCGAAGACCTTCACGACGGTCGAGACCATGACCAATGCGACCTCCGCGCGTGCGTGGGTGGCGCAGGCTCTCGGCGAGGGCGCGGTGGGCCATCATTTCGCGGCGGTCTCCACCAACCTCGCCGCGGTGAAGGCTTTCGGCATCCCCGAGGCCAGCATGCTCCGCTTCTGGGACTGGGTCGGCGGGCGCTACTCCGTCTGGTCGGCGGTCGGCCTCGCGCTGATGATCGCCATCGGCCCGCGGCACTTCACCGCCTTCCTCGCCGGCGCGGAGCGTGTCGACCAGCATTTCCGCTCCGCGCCGCTTGCCCGCAACCTTCCCGTTCTGATGGGTCTTATCGGCCTCTGGCACCGCAATGTCTGCGGCCACGCGAGCCACGCCGTCATTCCCTACGACCAGCGCCTCGCGCGCTTTCCCGCGCACCTCCAGCAGGTCGACATGGAAAGCCTCGGCAAGGGCGTCACGCTCGCCGGAGAGCCGGTCGGCACGGCCACGGGCCCGGTCATCTGGGGCGAGCCGGGCACGAACGGGCAGCACGCATTCTTCCAGCTCATCCATCAGGGAACGGAAGTGGTGCCCTGCGACTTCCTGATCGCGGCCTCACCGCACGAGCGCGGCCGCAAGCACCACGACCTGTTGATCGCCAATTGCCTCGCGCAGAGCCAGGCGCTGATGAAGGGCCGCACGCTGGACGAGGCGCGCGAGCAGCTTCAGGGCAAGGGCGTGTCCGCGAAACAGGTCGACGCACTCGCGCCGCACCGCGTCTTTCCCGGCGACCGGCCGTCCACGACCTTTCTCTACCGCAAGCTCGACCCCTCGACGCTGGGCATGCTGGTGGCGCTCTACGAGCACAAGGTCTTCGTCATGGCGGCGGTGCTGAACATCAACGCTTTCGACCAGTGGGGCGTCGAGCTCGGCAAGGAGCTGGCGACCGCGCTCGAGCCGGTTGTCGCCGGCCGCGCCCAGCCCCCGGCGAGCCTCGACGGCTCGACCGCCGGGCTGCTCGGCCAGCTCGGCAAGCTCAGGGTCTGAGCGATCAGGGCGTCAATCGTGCAGGCATAGACAGTCCGTCATGGCCGGGCCATCCACGACTTGAACACGACGAAGAAGGAAGGCGTGGATACCCGGCACAAGGCCGGGCATGACCAGCGTTGCGGCGCCCTCAGCATCCGAGCCTCACGCCGCCGGGCCGATGGTGGCCGGCGTATAGTCCTGGAACCAGTTGCGCGCCTGGACGAAGCCCTTCACCCGCGGCGACAGACCCCGCGGGTTGAGGTCGTGAACGACGAACAGCGCCGCCGCATCATCCACCAGCAGCGCGTGCAGCTTGCCCATGGCCTCGTTCTGAGCGGCCGGCTCGAAGGCTTCGCGCATCGCCTTGATGGCGGCGTCCACCGCCGGGTTGCTGTACCAGCCCCAGTTGACGCCGCGCGGATTGGTCAAGGCGGAATCGTAGATCACCCAGCCGGTCGTCGGATCGATGGAGGGGATCGCGATGTTGAGCGCGTGGAAGCCCTTCTGCTGGTCCGAGCGGGTGCCGCCCCTGAGCATGTTGATGATCGTGGTGAAGTCGACGACCTCGAACTTCACGTCGATGAAGATGTCCTTCAGGTTCTCCTGCATCATCTCGTTCATGGGCATGGGCACCATCTGCCCGCCGCCGCCGGACGCGATGACCGAAACCACGTCCAGTCGTTTGTTCGGACCGTAGCCGGCCTCGATCATCAGCTTCTTCGCGGCCTCGACGTCGTAGCGGATGTCGAAGGTCGGATTGCCGTACCAGGGATCACCCGGCAGCACCTTGCCCTTGGCCGCCCGCGCGGTGCCGGAGAGAAGCTGCACCATGCCGTCGCGGTCGATGGCGAGGTTCGCCGCCTTGCGCACGCGCACGTCCGCGAAGGGCGTGCCCGGATTGACGTTGAGCCGCCAGGCCCAGATGTGCGGATAGGAGTTCTGGACCACCTGCATGCCCGCTCCCTTCAGCGAGGGGATGGCATCCGGCGGCAGCGTCTCGGCGATGTCGATGGTGCCCGCGCGCAGCGCCGCGATGCGGGCATTGCCGTCCGGGATCGGCAGCAGCACCGTGCGCACGGTTTTCGGCACGCGCTTCGTGTCCCAGTAGGCGGAATTGGCTTCCAGTTCGACGCGCTCGCGCGGCGTCACGGAGACGACCTTGTAGGGGCCGGTGCCGGCCGGGCGCTGGGTGAACCGCTGCCAGTCGCCGCCGAGTTCCTTCCAGCGCGTCGGCGAGACGTACCATAGGAAGGAGAGCTGATAGGGGAACATGCCGTCCACGACATTGGTCGTGATGGCGATTGTCTTCGCATCGACCTTCTCGTAGCCGGCCAGCGATGACAGGCGCGAGCGCACCAGCCCGACGCGCGGCTGGTGGAACTGCGGCGCGTCGGCCTTGAAGATGGAATCGAGGTTCCAGATGGCCGCGTCGACGTCGAACGGCGTACCGTCGTGGAAGGTGACGCCCTCGCGCAGCGTGATCAGCCAGCGCTTCTTGTCGGTGGGATCGACGGTCCAGTTCGTGGCGAGGCCGGGCGTCAGGGCCGAGGGCGCATCGGATTTGGTCATGTCCCAGTTGATGAGCGCGTCGAAGACCATGTAGCCGCCGAAGCGGATGCCCTCGAAGCCGCCCTCCGGTCCGCCCCACATGCGCGGCACGTCGGAGAGCGATATGCCGATGCGCAGCGGCTGGGCGGTCTGGCCGGCCGCCACGCCGGGCAGCGAGGCCGCGCTGGCGGCAAGGGCTGCGCCCTTCAGAACGGTGCGGCGGGAAAGGGCACTGCGAGCCATGGCAAGCCTCCGGGTTCGTGACCTGGAGGCATTGCATACAATTCACATGCCACTGCGAATCTCGCCGATCTCTGGCATTTCCGCGGTGGAATGCCGCTGGCAGTGACCGGAATCCCCGCAATCTGCCGAAATGGCGGGCAGGCCCGCCGCCGCGGCAGTCAGCGCCCGAGCGGAGCGCCCGCGCCTGTTCGCTCGGTGATCAGGCCGTAATGCTCGGTCCGCCGGTGGCGCTTGAAGTCGAAGATCGTCTCCTTGCCGAACACGGTCTCGTCGAGGTCGCAGGCGTGGACGAGAATCCCGTCGTCCTCGTGGTCGAGCTCGCCGACGATCTTGCCGTTGGGATCGACGATCAGCGTGCCGCCCATGAGGTGGTTGCCGTCCTCGGTGCCGGCCTTGGCGACGGCAACGACCCAGGTGGCGTTCTGATAGGCGCCCGCCTGGCACGAGAGGCGATGGTGGAACAGGCGGTCGTCGAGGCCCTCCGCGCCGCGCTGCGAATTGACCGAAGGCGTGTTGAAGCCGAGCACCACCATCTCGACGCCCTGCAGGCCCATGACGCGGTAGGTTTCCGGCCAGCGGCGGTCGTTGCAGATCGCCATGCCCATCAGGCCGCCCTCGAAGTTCCATACCGGAAAGCCGGTATCGCCCGGCTCGAAATAGCGCTTCTCGAGGTGCTGGTGGCTGCGTTCGTTGTCGAACTCGACATGGCCGGGCAGGTGGGTCTTGCGATACTTGCCGACGATGGCGCCGTTGCGATCGACGAGGATCGAGGAATTGAAGTGGCGGCCCTCCGGCGTCAGCTCCGCATAGCCGAAGCTCATGGCCATGCCGAGCGCCTTGGCCTTCGCGAAGAGCGGCTGCGTCGCCGGGCTCGGCATCGTGGCCTCGAACCAGTGGTCCATCTTCGCGCGGTCCTCCTCGTACCAGCGTGGGAAGAAGGTGGTCAGCGCCAGCTCGGGATAGACGATGAAGTTGGCGCCCCGGGCGTGGGCCTCCTCCATCAGCGCGATCATCCGCGCGACGACGCTCTGGCGGCCCTCGGCCTGCTGGATCGGGCCGAGCTGTGCGGCGGCGACGGTGACGATGCGGGCCATGGCGGCACTCCTGCGGGGCAGATCGGGGATCAGTGGCCGAGCCTGTGCTCCAGCCGGCTGACGAGCCGGACGACGGGCCAGAGCACGGCGAGGTAGAGGATCGCGGCCAGCACGATGGGCGAGGTGTTGTAGGTCACCGAGCGCGCCATGTCGGCCGCGTAGAGCAGTTCCGTGAACGAGACGACGGAGGCGATGGAGGTCAGCTTGATCACCTCCACCGTGTTCGAGACGAGGTCCGGCAGCACGTTGCGGCTCGCCTGCGGCAGCACCACGGTCTGGTAGGTCTGCATCCAGGTGAGGCCGGTGGAGCGCGCCGCCTCCCACTGGCCCTTGCCGACCGATTCCACGCCGGCCCGGAAGATCTCGCCGTAGAAGCTTGACGCATTGAGGAAGAAGGCGATGCACACCGCCATGAACGGCGACAGACGCACCCCCGCGAAGGGCAGGCCGGAATAGATCACCAGCAGCAGGACCAGCGGCGGCACCGCGCGGAAGAAGTCGACATAGCCCTTGGTCAGGATGCGCAACGTTCGCGAGGTCGAGATCGAGCCGGTCGCCACCATCAGCCCGCCGGCGAGGCCGAGCGGGATGACCGCGAGGCAGAGCAGCAGCGTCATCTTCGCGCCGTCGAGGATCAGCGGCAGCGCCTGCCGCATGATGTCGAGGTTGAAAAACTGGAAGAGGAAAATCTCCATCGCGCTCTAGGCCTTCTTCCAGGCGAAGCGCCGCTCGATCCACGAGCCGAGCGCGACCACCGGCACGAAGAGCGCGACATAGGCGATGGCGGCCATCATCAGGGGCGTCGCATTGCCCGACAGCGACATGGCCGACGTGCCCTGGTTCATGATCTCGCCGACGCCGATCACCGTGCCGAGCGCGGTGTTTTTGGTCACCGCGATGGTGCGGTTGGTCAGCGGCGGCACGCAGATGCGGATGGCCTGCGGCAACACCACGGACGTCAGCGTCTGCCAGTGCGAAAGGCCGGTCGAGCGCGCGGCGTCCCATTGTCCCCGCCGTACCGAGATGAGGCCCGACCAGAAGATCTCCTCGGCGAAAGCGGCCAGCACGAGCGAGAGCACCAGCCACAGCACCGCGAAGCTCGGAATGTTCATGCCGAGATTGGGCAGGCCGAAATAGACGATCAGGATGACGACCAGCGGCGGCAGCGCGCGGAACACGTCGACGAAGACGATGATCGGCGCGTTGACGAGCCGGTAGCCGTAGCTGCGCACGACCGCCAGCGCGAGGCCGAGTGCCAAGCCCGTGATCACCACCGCCACGGCGATCTGCAGCGTCACCGCGATGCCCGACAGAATGTCCGGCAGGTAGCGTTCGATCAGCTCGGGCTTGAGGAAGGCCTCGCGGAAGCGCTCGAGTCCGGTCATGAGCGGCATTCCGCTGCATGAGGAAAGTGCGTCCTTCGAGGCCCGCCGGCTTCGCTTGCTCGCACCTCAGGATGAGGAAGGTAGAGCATTGCAGCAACGTCGGATGGCACACTGCGGGCATGCGCCAGGGAACGCTGATGCAGTTCACAAACATCCCTCATCCTGAGGTGCGAGCCCGGAAGGGCGAGCCTCGAAGGACGCACTCTCATCGTGCAGGAAGCCCCGGTCACCGCGACAGCTCCGCCACGAACTCCCGCGCGCGCGGATGCTGCGGATTGCCGAACACCTCGGCCGGCGTGCCCTGCTCGACGATCTGCCCGTCCGCCATGAACACGATGCGGTCGGCGGCGTCGCGCGCGAAGCGCATCTCGTGGCTGACTACGACCATGGTCATGCCGGCGGCCTTCAGGTCGCGCATGACGCCGAGCACCGCGCCGACCAGTTCGGGATCGAGCGCCGAGGTCGGCTCGTCGAACAGCATGATCTTCGGTTCGAGCGACAGCGCCCGCGCGATGGCGACGCGCTGCTGTTGGCCGCCGGAAAGTTCGGACGGGTAGTTGCCGGCCTTCTCCTTAAGCCCCACGCGGTCGAGCGCTGCGAGGCCGATGGCTTCGGCCTCCTCACGCGGCTTGCCCAGCACCTTGCGCAGCGCCAGCGTCACGTTCCCGAGCGCGGTCATGTGCGGGTAGAGGTTGAACGCCTGGAACACCATGCCGATCTGCCGGCGCATCGCATTGATGTCGGTGGAGGGCGCCATCAGATCGACCCCGTCGACGAAGACGTGGCCGGCGCTCGGCTCCTCCAGCCGGTTGCAGCAGCGCAGCATGGTGGACTTGCCGGAGCCAGACGGCCCGATGACGAAGACCAGTTCCTGCGCGGCGACGGAGAAGTCGATGCCGCGCAGGATTTCGGTGCCGCCGAAGCTTTTCCTGAGGCCCCGGACTTCGAGCAGGGATGCCATCAGCAGCGCGGCTCGCGCGGCGTGGCGTCATGGCCGGTGAGACCGGGCACGCCCGAGCCCGGGAAGATCGTCGCGGCGGCCGAATCCGGGCGCGGCGCGATGCCGAACCACTTCTCGTAGATTTTGGCCATCGTGCCGTCCTTCTTGATGCACTCGATGGCGTTCTCGACCATGTCGCGGGTGGCGGTGTCGCCGTTGCGGGTCGGCACGGCCCAGACGAGGCCGGTCTTGTGCAGGTAGTCGAGCTTGATCTGCGGGTTGTTCTTCACCGCGAAGGCGGCGACCGTCTCAGCCGTGACATTGGCGACGGCGCGGCCCGCGATCACCGCCTGCACCGCGTCCGTCTGCGTGCCGAAGGCCTCGACGCGCCAGCCGACGGTCGCCTCCATCGACTTCGCCCAGCTCTCATAGGCCGAGCCGCGATTGACCGACACGACCTTGCCACGCATCGAGGCGAGGTCGGTGATTGGTGCGTCGCCGCGCCGCGTGATCAGGCGGAAGTCGGTGTCGAGATAGCCCTCGGTGAAGAGCATGCTCTGGGCGCGCTCCGGCGTTGCCGTCACCGGCGCCATGACGAAATCGTAGGTGCCCGCATTCAGCGCCGGGATGATGCCCGAGAACTGCGTCGAGGTGATTTCGATGGGACGGCCGAGGCGCTTGCCGATCTCCTGGGCGAGGTCGACGTTGAAGCCCTGAATGCCGCCGCCCTGAAGGTTCGGGAAGGCGTGCGGCGCGAAAGTGCCGTCCACCGCCGTCCTGATCGGCGTCTGGGCGCTGGCGGGTGCCGCGATGAGGGCCGCAAGGCCCGCGGCGGCGATCAGGTGGCGGATCATGTGACGAACCCCTCTGTCCGGTAACACCGCTCTGTCGGCGGAAGCCGCCACGAAACCACGGGCTGGGAGGGGCCTCAATATCAGTGACAATGAAAAATGGATGCTTCTGTATAATCGGAGATTATACTGCCCGCCCCATGGGCAGGGAGAACGTGACATGCTGAATCTGCGGCAACTCGAAATTTTTCGGGAGGTGATCCGCTGCCAGACCACGGTCGGTGCGGCGGAGGCTCTCGCCATCTCGCAGCCCGCCGTTTCCAATGCCATCCGCCAGATCGAGGCCCAGCTCGGCGTGCCTCTGTTCGATCGTGTCGGCAACCGCCTCGTGCCCACCGCCGAGGCGCAGGAGGTGATGCGCGGGTCCGAGCCGATCTTCTCGCTCTATCGCGCCTTCTCGCAGAAGCTGAAGGACCTGCGCGACACGCGGACGGGTAGCCTGCGCGTCCTGTCGACCCCGGCGCTCGCCAATGCCCTCGTGCCGCGCGCGCTCAAGAGCTTCCTGGCCTCGCGGCCGGACATGCATGTCTTTTTCGACGTGCGCCGCACGCCGGGCGTGGTCGAGGGCGTCGAAACCGGCTTCGCCGATATCGGCTTCTCGCTCGCCCCGCAGCAGCGGGCGGGCATCGAGGCAAGCCCGATCTCGTCCGGCCAGATGGTCTGCGTCTGCCCGCCGGACCATCCGCTCGCCGACCGCTCCGAAGTGTCGGCAAAGGACCTTGCCGCCTTTCCGATGATTGGTTTCGAGCCGGGCACGCCGCTCGGCGTCGCGCTTCATCAGGGCTTCTGGACGCCCGCCCTGCAGGAGCGGACGATGATCGAGACGCGCTACAGCTCGACCGCCTGCCTGCTGGCCGAGAGCGGCGTCGGCGTGGCGGTGGTCGATTCCTTCGCGGTTGTCGGCGGCCGCTACCAGCTCGCCGCGCGGCCCCTGTCGCCGCGCGTTCCCATCGAGGCCTTTGCGCTCACCGCCCGCCATCAGCCGATGAAGCGGGTCGTGCGTGCCTTCCTGAAAGAGGTGCAGGCGGAAGCGGCGCGCGCCGAGCATGCCTACAAGCCCTGATACATCGGGCATCAGGCCAGCCCTGCGGCGGCAGCCTTTGACCCGCGCGCCCGTTCATGCGATCCGCAGCGCGAAAATTACCCCCAGCCCGAGGAAACAGCCATGAAGGCCAACGGCATCGACCTTTCCATCGCGAGCGGCGTCTATGTGATCGCGGCGACGCCGTTCCACGACGACGGCCGGATCGACGAGAAATCGACGGATTCGATGGTCGATTTCTACCGCGCCTGCGGCTGCGACGGCATGACCATCCTCGGCGTCATGGGCGAGGCGCCGAAGCTCTCCGGCGAGGAATCGGTCGCGATCTCGAAGCAGATCATCAAGCGCGCCGGTCCCTCCATGCCGGTTATCGTCGGCGTCTCGGCGCCGGGTTTCGCGGCCATGAAGTCGCTGGCCCGCACGGTGATGGATGCCGGCGCTGCCGGGGTCATGATCGCCCCGCCCAACACGCTGCGCACCGACGACCAGATCCTCACCTATTACAAGCAGGCGGTGGACGCGATCGGCGACGACATCCCCTTCTGCATCCAGGACTTCCCGCTGACCTTCTCGGTGCAAATGAGCCCGAAGGTGATCCGCTCGATCATCCAGGAACTGCCGTCCTGCGTCATGCTGAAGCATGAGGACTGGCCGGGCCTGGAGAAGATTTCGACGCTGCGCGGCTTCGAGGCCGACGGCTCCCAGCGCCACGTCTCGATCCTCTGCGGCAATGGCGGCCTGTTCCTCGACTTCGAATGCGAGCGCGGGGCCGACGGCGCCATGACCGGCTACGCCTTCCCCGACATGCTGGTCGACGTCGTGAAGCTGCAGAAGGCCGGCAAGCGCGATCAGGCCCACGACCTGTTCGACGCGCACCTGCCGATGATCCGCTACGAGCAGCAGCCGGGCGCCGGCCTCGCCGTCCGCAAGTATCTCCTCAAGAAGCGCGGCGTCATCGCTTCCGAGGCGCAGCGCAAGCCGGGCGCGCCGCTCTCCGCCAAGGCGCGTGCCGAGGTCGACTATCTGTTCGACCGCCTGTCGAAGCTGGACGCCCGCGCCAAGGCGGCGTGAGACCGATAAGGGGCTGCCGGATCCGACCGGCGGCCCTGCATCGGGGACAGTGCGTCCTTCGAGGCTCGCTCGTTTCGCGCTCTCGCACCTCAGGATGAGGTGGGTGGGGGACTGGCATCAGCGCAGAAGAAGTTCGACCGTCGCGCTTGTCGCAGCCAATGTGCAGGCCACTACCCACCTCATCCTGAGGTGCGAGCCTGAAAGGCGAGCCTCGAAGGACGCACTTGTCTGATGCAAGGCGGTGCATTCGCACGATTGCTCGTGCATCCTTGCACCGCCGCTGTTCCGGGCGGTCGACGCGCCCGAAAGGTGAGAGGGTCATGGCCGAACCGATCCCCGTCACCCCTTTCCTCGACCTGAACCCGGACGACATCACCTATTCCTTCGTCCGGTCCTCCGGCCCCGGCGGCCAGAACGTCAACAAGGTCGCCACCGCCTGCGAACTGCGCTTCAACCTTGCCGCCGCCGCCATGCCGCCGGACATCAAGGCGCGCCTGGTTCCGCTCGCCGGCTCCAGGCTCACCAAGGACGGCGTCATCGTCATTCAGGCCGACCGCTTCCGGTCGCAGGACATGAACCGCGAAGACGCGCTGGCGCGCCTCGTGGAGATGGTGGCCAAGGCGGCCGTCCGGCCGAAGCGCCGCATCGCCACGAAGCCGACGCGCGCCTCGAAGGAGCGCCGGCTGGAGGGCAAGCAGAAGCGCTCCGGCGTCAAGAAGATGCGGCAGGGCAGGCCGGGCGAGGATTGATCGTCTGCGGTTCGCTTTGCTTTCGATCGTTGGCTGCAGTGAGTCCCCCACCCCTGGCCCTCCACGCTTGCGGCGGGGAGGGGCAGCGGTGGGGGCATTTGATCCCAATGCAGGCGGCACTGTTTCTCAGACCAATCCGGCCGCCTTCGCGATCCGGAAATGCCCGGCGAAGGCCGCATCCGGCGCCGCCACCTCGCTCGCCATGCCCAGCACCTCCAGCGCTGCCCGATAGCGCTCCGCGAGGTCTTCGCCTCCGACGATCAGCACGGGCCCTCCGACATCCCGCGCAAACGACCGCGCCTCCGCGATCTCGGTCCCGATCAGCAGGCCGGACAGCCGCTCCGCCGTCTCCGTTGCCGGAAAGTCTCCGAGCAGCGATCCCGCCCGCTGCCGGAACAGCTTGCCGAGCAGGCCCGCGCCGCCATCGACCGCTCCTGATCGCACCCCGGCCGCGAAGGCTTGGGGAGACGATGTCCCGTTCGCCGTCGTCAGCTTCAGCACAGTATGGTCCCTGACGGCCGCGAAGACATCGCCGGTCATCGCCGTGCGGAATCCGGCGATGCGCCCGTCCGCCACATGCACCCATTTGGAATGGGTGCCGGGCATGACCGCCAGCCGCTCGCCGGCAATGCCGAGCCCAGCGATCTGCGTTTCCTCGCCGCGCATCACGTCGGGCGCGCCGTCCGCATGGCGGAAGCTCATGCCGGTGACGAAGGCGATGCGCCTCCCGCCCGCCGTCCCGATCCGGGTCAGCGCCGTGGCCAGTTCCTCAGGCCCGGCCGGGCAGGGCAGATAGGCCGTCTCCACCCAGCCGGTGCGGCTCGTGACCATGCCGGACGCCACGACCGGCAGGGCGCCGCCTGCATCCCAGCCGGCCACCGCCCGCTCCAGCACGCCCTCGAAGTCGCGGCCCTCGACGGCAAGCAGCCCGTCCCTGCTGGCGATCCGGTCGAGGATCGCGCCGTCCGCTCCCATCAGCGCGGCCCGGAATGAGGTCGTGCCCCAATCCACGCCAATGATACCGGCGCCGATCATTGCCGCCCTGCCCATGCTTGTCCCCCGCTGTTTCCGCCCGTTCCGCGTCATCCGGCCGCTCTTATGGGTTGTCCCCTTGCATGGCCGGCGCGCGTCGATTTAATCCCGCCCGCAACCATCGTGAAGCCGGCCCTCCCACAGCGCAGATCATCGCTCATGTCCCATGACCTCGCCGTCGCCCGCGCCGCGACCATGAAACCCATCGCCGCGGTCGCCGAGGCGGCGGGCATTCCCGCCGACGCGCTGGAACCCTATGGTCGCCACATCGCCAAGCTGGACGCCGACTATCTGGCGTCGCTCAACGACCGGCCGGACGGCAGGCTGATCCTCGTCACGGCCATCAACCCGACCCCGGCCGGCGAGGGCAAGACCACGACGACGATCGGCCTCGGCGACGGCCTCAACCGCATCGGCAAGCGCGCCGTCATCGCCCTGCGCGAACCCTCGCTCGGCCCGGTCTTCGGCACCAAGGGCGGCGCGACCGGCGGCGGCAAGGCGCAGGTCCTGCCCATGGAGGCGATCAACCTCCACTTCACCGGCGACTTCCACGCCATAACCTCGGCGCACAATTTGCTCGCGGCGCTGGTCGACAACCACGTCTACTGGGGCAATTCGCTCGGCATCGACACCCGCAAGATCGTCTGGCGGCGTGTCCTCGACATGAACGACCGGGCGCTGCGTCAGATCACCAACGGCCTCGGCGGCGGCAACGGCTTCGCCCGCGAGGACGGTTTCGACATCACCGTCGCCTCCGAGGTCATGGCCTGCTTCTGCCTCGCGAGAGACCTTGACGACCTCGAAGAGCGGCTCTCCCGCATCGTCGTCGCCTACACCAGGGCGAAAAAGCCGATCACCGCCGGCGACCTCAACGCGGCCGGCGCCATGGCCGTGCTGCTCAAGGACGCCATCCGGCCGAACCTCGTCCAGACCATCGAGGGCTCGCCCGCGCTGATTCACGGTGGCCCCTTCGCCAACATCGCCCATGGCTGCAATTCGGTCATCGCCACGCGCGCCGCCATGAAGCTCGGCAACTACGTGGTGACGGAAGCCGGCTTCGGCGCCGATCTCGGCGCTGAGAAATTCTTCGACATCAAGTGCCGCAAGGCCGGCCTGAAACCCGATGCGGCGGTGATCGTCGCGACCGTCCGCGCGCTCAAGATGAACGGCGGCATCGCCAAGATCGACCTCGCCCGCGAGAACCTCGATGCGCTCCGCGCCGGCATCGTCAATCTCGGCCGCCACGTCGAGAATGTCCGCGCCTTCGGCCTGCCGGTGGTCGTCGCCATCAACCACTTCACCACCGACACCGACGCCGAACACCAGCTCATCGCCGACATCTGCCGCGACGAGTTCGGCGTCGAGGCGGTCCAGTGCCGCCACTGGGCGGACGGCGCTGCCGGGGCTGAGGAACTCGCCCGCAAGGTCGTGGAACTCTGCGAGGGCGGCACGGCGCATTTCCAACCGATCTACCCCGACCACATGCCGCTCGCCGGGAAGATCCTCACCATCGCGACGCGCATCTACGGCGCGGCCGAAATCGCCATCGCCCCGAAGGCCGCGGCGGACCTCGCCGCTTTCGAGGCCGCCGGCTACGGCGACCTGCCGGTCTGCATGGCCAAGACTCAATACTCGTTCTCCGCCGATCCGACCCTGCTCGGCGCGCCGTCCGGCCATATCGTGCCGGTGCGGGAGGTTCGACTTGCGGCGGGCGCGGGCTTCGTCGTCGCCATCTGCGGGGAGATCATGACCATGCCGGGCCTGCCCAAGCTGCCGGCTGCGGAGGCGATCCATCTCAACGAGCAGGGCCAGATCGAGGGGCTGTTCTGACGGAACCACGAGTGGCGAGCGTGGGCGGTGCCGCGCCAGGCAGGGTAGGGCGCGACGGCGACATTGCGCCACCTCTCCCCGCCGGGGAGAGGTCGGCCCATAGCGAGATGCGAACGCATCTTGCGTTTGCTCGATGCTATGGCGCCGGGAGAGGGGGGAAAGCCCCTTCCGATAAGCGCTCTCCCCCTCTCCCGATCCTCACTTTGCTCGGATCGACCTCTCCCCGCCGGGGAGAGGTGGCAGTGAAACCGGCCATGCCAGACGACTGAGGTGCCGGCGCTTAGCTCGCGCCGCCCGAACTCGGGTGCCAGATGGGCGCGAAGCCTTCTCGGAGGGCCGCAACCATGCTTGGCGGGGTCAGCAAGCCCATCGGGCCGGAGCCCCTGCGCTCCGGCCTTCCATACCCACCATACGACCACGGCAGCAACACATCGCCGCGCACCGCCCACGCCCGGCCATCTCTCACGACCATCGCGCCGTCCGGCAGGTCCTCGATGTCAGCGGCATGGACCCGCTTGCCGCGCCCGTTCAGCCGTTCCGCATGCAGCACGAGATCCATGGCGGGAGCCCTGGGGGGCGCCGGCAACCCCTTCGCCCTCGCCCATGCCGCCGCGAAGCGCATGGCATCAGCCCGCCGGCACTCGAAACAGGGGCGGTGGCCGCTCGCGAGCGCCGTCACCTCGTCGAGGAAGAACAGTTCGGTAAAGCCGCTCGCCATCAGCGGCGTGCGCCTGCGGCCCTTGAACGACAGCACGCAGCAGATCCACTGCCGCGAGGCCCAGGGCCGAGGGCCGATCGTCTGATCGTCGCGATGAAACCGGCCGCCCCGGTTGCCATATATGAGCCCGCGCTCGGGCACCGCCGCGATCGCACCGAAGGGGTCGACGCGATTGGGCAGCGGCACGGCGTGCCTCAGTACCGCATGTCGGCGGAAGGCTGACGTCCGGCCGGCGGCGGCGCGCCGAACAGGCCCTCGAGGAAGTTCCGCTGCGGCGGCGGGGCCGGCTGCTGCACCTGCGGCGCGATCTGCGCGGGAGCCTGCGGCGGGCGCTCGGCCGGCCGCACGACGCGCTGCGGCGGCGCGCCCGGCGCGTCCCAGCCATAGACGTCGTCGCGGAACTGCACGGTGCCGTCGGGCGCGGCCCAGCCGGTCAGATAGACCCACGAGACCGGCACGGCCTGCGGCAGGCGCACGTCGCGGCGCTGCGTCTGGGTCATGCCCTCGATCACCTGTTCCTTGGTCCAGCCTTGCGGGGCCAGCAGCCAGGTGACGAAGTCGGAGACATCGGCGACGCGCACGCAGCCGGACGACAGCGAGCGGCTGTCCGACTGGAACAGGCCGCGCGAGGGCGTGTCGTGCATGAACACCGCCTCGGTGTTCGGCATGTCGATGCGCACGCGGCCCAGCGAATTGCCGGGGCCGGGGTCCTGCCTGAGCGTGTAGTTGACGGCCCGCTCGGTCGACCAGTCGATGGCGGCCGGGTTCACCTCGTTGCCCGAACGGTCGAGGATGCGCACGCGCATGTTGGCGAGCGTTGCCGCATTGCGGCGCATGCGCGGGATGATGTCGCGCTTGATGATCGAGGTCGGGATCGTCCAGGTCGGATTGAAGTTCACCACCGTCAGGCGCGATTCGACCATCGGCGAGGCATGGGCCGCCTTGCCGACAATGACGACGTGCCGGCGGCGCACCACACCGTTCTCGACCGCCTCTGCCGCGGCAGCCGGGATATTGACGATCACGTAGCGCTGGCCGAAGGCGAAGCGGCTGTCGGCGAGCCGCTCCAGCGACTTCTCCAGCGCACGCATGCGGGCCTCGGCGGGAATGTTGAGCTGGCGGATGGTCGCGGCCGCGACGACGCCGGAGGGCAAAAGGCCGACGCGGCGCTGGAAGCGCTTCACTGCCTCGGCGGTCGTCTCGTCGAAGGCATCGCCGGGCGACAGGGCGGGGTTGAGGTCGCCCTCGATGGCGAGGCGCTGCTTGAGCGCGACGACGGCTGGCCCCCGCGCGCCCTTGGCGAGGCGGGTGGCCGCCGGCAGCGTGCCCCAGCCGCCCGCGACGGCGATGCGGCGGTAGGTTTCCAGCGCGCGCTGGGTGGTCGCCACCGTCTGCGGCGCGTAGGTCGGCTGCGGGTCGGAGGAGATCGCCGTCACGCGTGGCGGCGGAGGCGGACGCTGCGGCCGGGGCCGTGCTGGAACAGGAGCCGCCTGCGGCTGCCCGTCGGGCGCGGCGGCGGACGGCGGCATGGCGGGAATCGACGGCGCGAGAACCGGCGGGGGCTCGGCAGAGGCGGCGGGCGCGGCCGGCGCCTGCTCGGCCTGCGGCTGGGTCTGGGCCATCGCCTCGGCCATGGCGAACGATGCCGCGGCGCTGAACAGCGCGGCGCGAACGAGCCGGGGAGCGAATGACGATGTCATGACCGAGGGGAAAGCTTCCTGTTGGTTGCGGGCTCTAGCCGTTATCCTTAGCGCAATTAAGGCAAACAATTCCTGAACGGCGCCGTCGGTCAGCCGGCCGCTGCCGCATCGATGGCCGCCGTCAGGCCGCCCGGCAGGGGGATCGGCCGGCGGGTCTCCGCATCCACGTAGACATGGACGAAATGGCCGTGCGCGAGCGTTTCCGCGCCGCCGGCCCGGAAGATGCCGATCTCGTAGCGCTGGCTCGACCGGCCACGCTCGGCGAAAGCAAGACCTGCCTCCAGCGGTTCGGGATAGCTCGCGGGCGCGAAGAACGAGCAGCGCGTATCGACCACCAGCCCCATCCATGGCCCCGTGACCGGCACCAGCCCCGCCTTGCTGATCAGGAAGGCGTTCACCACCGTATCGAAATAGGAATAGTAGACGACGTTGTTGACGTGCCCGTACTGGTCGTTGTCCGACCAGCGGGTCTGAATCGGCGCGAACCAGCGGAAATCGCTGCGGGGGCGGGGCAGGGCGCGCGTGGACATGGCTCTCCGGATTCGCTGGCGATGATGGCCCGACCAGAGCCGATCCGCCGGGCTTTGAAAAGCCCGATCAGCTGGTGGCGGGATCGAACAGGATGCCGGCATCGAGCGGCCGAATGTCCGGATCGATCCATTGCAGGCGGGCGGCGGGCGACAGAAGCAGCGCCCCGCTCCAGAAGCGGAAGATGCCGTCCTTGGCCCCGAGCGGCCCCGCAACGAAGCCGTTCACCTGATCCAGCAGGGCGGCGTTGGCATTCGCCTGCAGGTGCCGGGCGGCCGCCCAGACGAAGTAGAAGGTGACCGTCTCGTGATAGCCGCGCATGTCGTCGTTCACGCGGCCGACGGCGATGTTGTAGGCCTGGATGCCGTTGCGCAGCCGCAGCTTCGCAGCCTCCTCGCCGAACGTCCTGACGTGCCACAGCCCGACGGCGAGGTGGGCCTGATGGCTCCATGCCTCGAAGGGAAGCGTCCGCGATGTGAAGCCGTCGACGATGGAGGTGATCGCGGCCTCGTCGGCAAAGGGCGGGAAGCGGCGCGACGGCGTGTCCATCGCCATGTCTGGCTGGCTCCGGCTGCGAGGGGTTGGGCGGGAAACTACTTCTTCGCGCCGCTCGGAAACACGACGAAGCGCGTCATGGCGAAATTCGCGATGAAGGCGAAGCCGATGGGCACGATCGCGGCGAGCGCCAGCGGCAGGTAGCGCACGGCGACGAGGAAGCTCAGCACCTCGACGGTCAGCCCCAGCGTGCCGGAGGCGACAAACTTGCCGTATGTGCGCCAGCTCAGGCGCCGGCCGCTTTCGGCGGCGAAGGTGATCATGGTGTTGAGCAGGTAGGAATTGGTCACCGCCACCGCCCAGCCGAGCGCCTTGGCGACGCCCAGAGCGATGTCGTCGGTGGCAAGTCCGAAGCGCGTCAGCACGAACAGCGTCAGGCCCACGGTGACGACGTAGTTCACCAGCCCGTTGACCACGCCGATCAGTCCGAAGGACAGGATCTTGCGCGCTTCGCCAAGGAGCCTGGTGCCGAGCCCGGGTCGCCCGGCGTGATTCTGTTGTCCGTTATTCATCATGCGGCCGTCGTCTACACGCTTTTCGGTCATCAATCAGCCGGGCCGCCGTGGCATCTCTTCACGCGGCCGTGAACACCGTGCATCATGGCGAACCTTATCCGGAGCGGCTCGGAGCCGTTGACCACATGACCAGTGACAGGCGCGTGATTGCCTTCCCCGGGGCCGAGCCTCCCTTCGGCCTCACCATCGTCGTTCCGGCCTATAACGAGGCCGAGGCACTCCCCCATACCCACGCCAAGCTCACCGCCTTCGCGCGCAGGCTGAAGGAGACGCGCGGGCTGGCGGTCGAGATCCTCTACGTGGACGACGGCTCGCGGGACGGCACGGCGCTGGTCGCGCAAGGGCTGAAGCCCGACGGCGCGGATGTGCAGGTCGTGTCCTTCTCGCGCAATTTCGGCAAGGAGGCGGCGCTGCTCGCCGGCCTCGACCATGCCCGCTACGGCGCGGTGATCTTCATGGATGCCGACGGCCAGCACCCGACCTCGGTCGCCGAGACCCTGATCTCGCGCTGGCTGGACGACGGCTACGACGTGGTCTTCACCTACAAGGCGCATCGCCGCGACGAGCCGCGCCTGCGCACGCTCTTCGTCAGCGCCTTCTACGGGCTGGTCAATGCCGGCGTGAAGCACAAGATACCCGCCGATGCCGGCGACTTCCGCCTGCTGTCCCCGCGCGCCGCCGCGGCGCTGCGCATGCTCCCCGAGCGCGGCCGGTTCTTCAAGGGCCTGTCGAGCTGGGTCGGCTTTCGCCAGATCGGCATTCCCTATGAGCCGGCCCCGCGCGAGCAGGGCGAAGCCAAGTGGAGCTTCTGGGGTCTTCTGACCCTGTCGCTGGAAGGGCTGACCTCGTTCTCCATCGTGCCGCTGCGCATCGCCAGCCTGCTCGGCGCGCTGCTCGCCGCCGCCTCGCTGCTCTATGCGCTGGCCATCGTGGTCGAGACCTTCGTTTTCGGCCATGCCGTGCCCGGCTATCCCTCGCTCTTCGTCGCGGTGACCTTCATCGGCGGCGTCCAGCTCCTGATGATCGGCGTGCTCGGCGAATATATCGGCAAGATCCTGTCCGAGATGAAGGGACGCCCGGTCTATCTCGTCGGGGACCAGTCGCTGAAGCGCGCGGCCGACCAGCCGGTGGGCGCGCGCGACACCGGCCCGCTGGCGCAGGGCGACTGACCGGCCAGACCATGTCCGTCACCCGATGAAGCACCTGATCCTTTGCGCCGACGACTACGGGATCGCTCCCGGCGTCTCGCGCGCCATCCGCGAGCTCGCCGCGGCAGGCCGCCTCAACGCGACCTCCGTCATGACGCCGGGGCCGGACCTTGCCGCCGAGGCCGCGCAGCTGCTTGCTGTCGCGCCGTCAGGCTTCCAGATCGGCCTGCACGTCACGCTGACCGGGGGCTTGAGGCCGCTCACCGCGCCCCGGCTGCCGGCCTTCTGGCCCTCGATAGCACCGCTGATGGCGGCTGCCTTCCTGCGCCGGCTCGACCGCGAGGTGGTCGCCGCCGAGATCGAGGCCCAGTTCGACGCGTTTCACGCGGTCTTCGGTCAACCGCCCGCCTTCGCCGACGGCCACCAGCACGCCCATCTCCTGCCCGGCATCCGCGACATCGTCCTCGACGCCACCAAGCGGCATGCACCGCAGGCCTGGCTGCGCCAGTGCAGAGGGCCGAACGGAGCAGGTGAGGGCCTGAAGGGCCGGGTGATCGCCGCGCTTTCCGGCGGGCTGGCGCGCGGAGCAGTGGCGCGGGGCATCGCGACCAATCCGGCCTTTTCCGGCGCCTATGATTTTGCGGAGGCCGAGCGGTTTCCCGCGATCTTCCGTGGTTTCCTGCCGGCTTTGCCGCATGGCAGCCTCATCATGGTCCATCCGGGCCATGTGGACGAGGTCCTGAAACGCGCCGATCCCGTCCATGAGCCGCGCGAGCACGAACTCGCCTACCTGATGAGCGACGCCTTCCCGGCGGACCTCGTGGCCGCCGGATTCCGGTTGTCGTAGTTCGCGCGACATTTCTGCTCTTGCAAATCATTCGCAATAACGTAACTTGTCCTTCCGCAGCCGCTTGAGCGGCGGCGATTCATCACCGATAAGGGACTGGGGATGGTTGTGGGGGCTGGAATGAGACGCGCGATTCTCGCGACGTTGGGCGCGCTTGCGATGGCGGCGCCTGCTTGGTCGGCTGATGTGGGGCGGCCTCTTGCATCAGCAGCGCCAAGCGACCTCACAGGCCCCGATGACGCCCACGGCTTCCTCGACGGTACCGGCGTCGGCAGCCGCGGCGACCGTGGCCTGACCTCGGAGACGACGGGCCGGCTCGGCAAGTCAGACGGCACCTTCACCGCGCTTCACAGCAAGCTCGAGGCGGCCTGGACGCCGGTCGACCGGCTGCAGGTGTCGGGCGCTGTCTGGGCCGGCTATCACAACATCCGCAACAACATCATTCCCGGTTATCCGGACCATAACCGCTTCGCCTTCGACGGCCTTGCGGGCCAGGTCCGCTATCAGCTCAGGGAACGCGGCTCGGCGGCTTTCGATCCCGGGCTGACGGTCGGTCTGGAACTGCGCTGGGGCCGCTTCTCCGATGGTCTCGGCCTGCCCGCCGAACGCTTTGCCGCGACCTTCAAGGTGGCCGCCGACGCGGCTCTCGTCGGCGATCGCCTCTACGGCGCGCTGAACCTCAACATCGGCCCCGGCACCGAGCGGCCGCGCGGTCTTCCCGGCTACGTCAACGATTCCGGCCTCGAGATCGGCGGCGCGCTCGCCTGGCGCGTCAGCGAGGGCGGCAGCACCTTCGTCGGCGGCAATGTCCGCTATGTCGCGGCCTTCGGCGGCGCGTTCCTGAACGAGTGGGGCGGCCATGCCGTGCTGGTCGGCCCGACCTTCTTTCACAAGTTCGGCGATATCGGGTCTTTCAAGGACGCCTACGTCTCGCTCGCGTGGAACGCGCAGGTCTATGGCCGCGCGGCCGGCGGCGTCACCGGCAATCTCGACCTCGTCAATTTCGAGCGCCATCAAGTCCGCGTGAAGCTCGGGGCGAATTTCTGAGAAAAGCCCTCGCTTGGCGGTTCGCCACGGATCGGCCATAACTCGCCCGGACAAGGCGATGTCATGGCACGTTTCTTCTTCAACCGCAGGGGATCAGACCCGGAAACGGCCGACGCTTCGCGCCGGCTGTCGGCCCTGGTCCGTTCCCATCTTGCCCTTTCCGAAGACGACGGCGTGACCGTCAGCGAGATCGCCTGCTCGCATCCCGAATGCGGCGATGCGGAAACGGTCATCCTGATCATGCGCCTCGGCCGCCGCACGGAGGCGGTGAAGGTGCTGAAGGCCATGCGGCTCGTCACCGAGGAGGATCTGCGGCAGGCCCTTGCCGCAGCGCCCGCCTGAGGCAAACGCTTCTCCGCGCGCCCGGGCTGTGGTCCAGGGGCGCGACCCGCCCCGTTCTCCTTCCCGTCCTCTTCTCCCGGTAACACCCATGCTGCCCATCGCCATCGTCGCAGGACTTGCCGGCGCCACCCTTGGCGCGGCCTCCCTCGCAGGCCGGCTCGACCTCCCGTGGTGGGTTTACAGCCTGACGCTGGTCGCGGGAGCGGTGGCCTATCTCTCCCGGCCGACCTCGACCATGGTGCGGGCGATCATCGGCTTCCTCGTGGTCTGGCATCTCGCCGCGCTGGCCCTGCTGCTGATCAACCAGACGGGCGCGCTGCCCGCCTATCTCGGCCCCTACCTGCCGACGCGCGCCTCGATCCTGCTCTCGGTCATCTTCGCGGTCGTGGTCTACGGCATCTCCTTCCTGGCCACGATCCGCCAGATCACCAGGCTCGCCGACCCGTTCTTCGAGGCGCGCGACCTCGGCACCGTGGAACTGCCGTTCGGCCTGTCGTTCCGGGTGCAGGAGCGCTGGGTCGCCCACGCCCTGCTGTTCATCCTGCTCGCCATCAACATCGCGCAGGTGCTGGCCACCGTCCTGCTCAACCAGTGGAACAACCGCTTCTACACCGCGCTGCAGGAGCGGGCCGAAGCGACCTTCTGGATCGAGCTGCGCTATTTCACCGTCGTCGCCTTCCTGTGGGTGATCCTCGCCGTCTACGAGCTCTATCTGACCCAGTGGACGCAGATGCGCTGGCGGCGCTGGATGACCGCGCGGCTCGCCGGCCACTGGCTGAGCAACGGCGGCCATTACCGCATGCGCCTGAAGGGCAGCCAAGCCGACAACCCCGACCAGCGCATCGCGGAAGACATCCGCATGTTCACCGACAACACGCTCGCGCTGGTCATCCGCTTCTTCTCGGCGATCCTGTCGCTCTACGCCTTCGTGCTGATCCTGTGGGGCCTCTCCGCGAGCTTCCGCTATCAGGTCTTCGGGGTGAACCTCGAATCCATCCCCGGCTACCTCGTTTGGGCCGCCCTGTTCGTCGCGATCTTCGGCACGGTGTGCGCTCACCTCATCGGCCGTGCGCTGATCGGCATCAACTTCCTGCGCCAGCGCTACGAGGCCGATTTCCGCTACAGCCTCGTGCGGGTGCGCGAGAACGACGAGCAGATCGCCCTGCTCAAGGGCGAGGCGGCCGAGCGCGAGGGCCTCGGCCGCCGCTTCGCCAATGTGGTCGCCAACTGGTTCGACTACATGAAATACACCAAGCGGCTCACCTGGTTCACGACCTTCGTCAACCAGGCCTCGGTGATCTTCCCGTTCGTGCTGCTGGCGCCCGCCTATTTCTCCGGCGCGGTCCAGCTCGGCGCTCTGACCCAGACCGCGGGCGCCTTCGGGCGGGTTGAATCCGCGCTGATGATCTTCACCAACCTCTATGCCTCGCTCGCCGACTACAAGTCGGTCATCGACCGCCTCACCGGCTTCGAGGCCTCCGCGGCCTCCGCGAAGGTCGCGCCCGCCCCGTCGATCGCGACCGAGAAGGCGGGCGAGGCGCTGGCCCTGTCCGGCCTGTCGGTCACCCTGCCCGAAGGCAAGACGCTGGTGACGGCACCCGACATCAGCGTGAGGCCCGGCGAGCGGGTGCTGGTCACCGGTCCCTCGGGCTCCGGCAAGTCGACCCTGTTCCGCGCCATTGCCGGCATCTGGCCGCACGGCTCGGGCAGGGTCGCGACGCCGGCCGGCGCCGACATCATGCTGCTGCCGCAGCGGCCTTACTTTCCGGTCGCGACGCTCCGCGATGCGGTGACCTATCCGGCCGAGCGCGGCGCCTATGCCGATGCCGACATTATCAGCGCGCTGGAGGCGGTGAACCTCGCCGCCCTCGGGTCCCGCCTCGACGAGGAGGGGGCCTGGCACCAGACGCTGTCGGGCGGCGAGCAGCAGCGTCTCGCGCTCGCCCGCGCGCTGCTCTCGAAGCCGGACTGGCTGTTCCTCGACGAGGCCACCGCCGCCATCGACGAGGCCGGCGAGGCCAATCTCTATGCCGCGATCCGTGATTGGCTGCCGAATGCCACCATCGTCTCCATCGGCCACCGCTCGACGCTGGCGAATTTCCACGACCGGCGCGTCCACCTCGCCAGGGGCGACGATGGCGTCCATGTCGCCGCCGATGCCCCGCTCATGGCCATGGCGAAGGCTTGAGAAGCTGCTTGGAAACTTCCATAGGACGCCTTGCATCGGGCAACTGCGTCCTTCGAGGTTCGCTAATGCTCGCACCTCAGGATGAGGGGGTGGAGTCTGGCATCGCGGTCGATGAAGCGCGACGGCTTGCTTCATTCAACCGAAGTGCAAATTACAAATTTCCTTATCCTGAGGTGCGAGCCCGAAACGGGCGAGCCTCGAAGGACGCACTTATTCCGTGCAGGTCTCCCTTCGGGCGACAGATCAACGCTATCAACGATCTCTGCGGCTTCAGAACGCCGGCTCGAAGGTCACGGTGCCGCGCAGGCCCGTGAAGGTCATGCCGCGCAGCCCGTGCGGACGCCATGCGCGCGCCCCCTGGATCGCCCAGAAGATGGCGCGCTCCTGCCGGTCGATCTCGCCGCCGCAGCGGCGCTCGATGAAGTTGAGCGGCCCGAAGCGGATGTCGCTCGGGCCGGCGCGGCGATAATCGGCATTGACCGGGTTGCAGCCGCCGAAGCCGGTCATGCGGAAGCCGGCGGTGAAGGTGAAGGCAGGACGGTCCGCTGCCACAGGGCGGCGGCCGTTGATGGAGACGACCGCGAGCCGTGTGCCCACCGGAAAGCGCTGATAGAGCATGATCTCGGCGCGCGTCGGCTGGCGCGGCCGTGGCGGTTCGCGGCGGCGCTGCGCTTCGGCGGCATCGACGAGAAGGAGGCTGGCAAGGCCGGCGGTCGCGGCGGTCAGCGCCGCATATCGGATCGGGCGGTTCTGCATCGCCCCGACTTAAACGAGGCAGACTTGCCGCGGCAACCCCTCGAACGGGATCAACCCGCCTTGGCGAGTTCCTCGCGGGCCCAGCCCTCGCGCTTGCGGTAGATGGTCGAGGGGCTGATCTCCAGCGCCGCGGCGGCACGCGACAGGTTGCCGTCGAACGCCGCCAGCGCGTCCTCGATGATCCGCCGCTCCTGCAGCCAGAACGGCTCCACCGCCGGCTTCACGGCCGTTGCGGCGGCGATGTTGGAACGCGCGGTGTCCTGCGAGCCGTGGGCGAGCGCCAGCGGCAGCATGGCGGCCGTCACCCAGTCGCCGTCATGCATGACGACGAGGCGGCGGATGACGTTCTGGAGCTGGCGGACATTGCCCGGCCACGGAAAAGCCGAGACGATCCGCGCGGCCGCCTCGTCGAAACCGTGGAAGTGCCGGCCCTCCTCCTGCGCGAAGCGGGTGAGGAAGGCTTCCGCCAGCGCCAGCACGTCCGCGCCGCGCTGGCGCAGCGGCGGCAGGTGGATCGGCAGGACGCAGAGCCGGTAGTAGAGGTCCTCGCGGAAGCGCCCCGCCGCGACGTCGGCCAGCGGGTCGCGGTTGGTGGCGCAGACGAAGCGCACGTCGACCTTGCGGATGCGCGTGTCGCCGACCCGGCGCACCTCGCCGGTCTGGATGAAGCGCAGCAGCTTGGTCTGGAGTGCGAGGTCCATCTCGCAGATCTCGTCGAGGAACAGCGTGCCGCCGTCGGCGAGTTCCGCCGCGCCTGCGCGGTCCTCGGTCGCGCCCGTGAAGGCCCCCTTCACGTGGCCGAAGATTTCGCTCTCGATCAGGTCCTTCGGGATCGCGCCACAATTGAGCGCGATGAAGCGCGCCGCGGGGCGGCCGGAGCGGGCATGCAGCGCCTGCGCGGTCACTTCCTTGCCTGTGCCGCTCTCGCCCGTCACGAAGACCGGGGCCTTCGACGGCGCGATGCGCCGGATCTGCTCGTAGGCCGCCTTCATCGGGCCGGAGGCGCCGATGAACCCTTCGAAATCGGGCTGCATCCTGCGCTGCGGCACGATGGGCCGGGCCTTGCTCTCGGTCTCGATCAGCAGCTTCGCGCGGCGGAGAAGGTCGGCGCCGGCGACGGGCTTCACGGCAACGTCGCTTGCGCCCGCGCGCATGGCTTCGACCGCGACGTTGAGCGATCCGCGCGCGCTGGTGGCGAGGATCGGTCCTTCGTAGCCGGAAAAGCGGATGGTCTCGATGAGGCCGGCATCGGTCGCGGCACCCGCGTCGAGGCAGGCAAGGACGAGATCCGGCTCGGCGCGGTCGAGGGCGGCCAGCGCCGCATCCTCGTCGCCGGCCTCCATGCAGCGCGCGAGGCCGGACAGCACCTGCACCGCCATGCGGCGCGCGGCAGGGTCGGCATCGACGATCAGGATGGTACGCGAAAGCGACGGTCCTTCTGGACCCAATTCATGCGGCATGGCCGGGCGACCCCTCACACGGACCGTGGTTATGTGGCCGCCGACTGTGCGCGAACAGGGTAAATGCCGGGTTTCGACAATCCTTCCAAAGCGTTCGGAAACGTCCCGAAACGAAACGGGCCCGCGCATGGCGGGCCCGTGGATCAGTCGTTGGCAAGCGCCAGAGAAAGTCTCAGAGACGGCCGCCTTCGCCGCCGCCCGGACCGCGCCGCGGCCCTTCCTCACCACCGCCACGCCATCCGCGATGCATCATGCCGGGATGGCCCGCCATGCCGCGCCGCATCATGATGCGCTCGGCGCGGCGCTTCTGGTTCTCGTCGAGCGAGGCGTAGAGCGGCGCGCCGGCATCGGCGAGCTTCTTCATGATGGCGGCGCGGGCGGCCATCTGCTCGGAAGCTGCGCGCAGGCGCTGGATCGGGTCGGGACGGGGGGCGTCGCGGTTCTCGCGCATCTCGCGCCAGCGCTGCATGCGCTCGGTCATCCGCTGGGCGCGGAAGGCGGCGCCTTCGCGCAAGGCGGCCTCGAAGGCGGGCCAGTGGCGCTCCTGCTCGGGCGTCAGGCGCAGCACGGCCTTGAGGCCGGCAATGCGCGCATCGACGAAGGCCGCGCGGTCCTCCGGCGACATCTGCATCCGGCCGAAGCGGCCGGGGCGGTCGGGATTGCCTGCGGCGGGAGGGCCGCCGGGGCCGGGCGGAGGCGGTGTCTGGGCAACCGCGACGGCGGCCGTGACCATGGTGGCCAGCACGCCCGCGACAAGAATCTTCGTCTTCATGGATCGGTCTCCGGAAAAGCGTTCGCCCCCGAACAGCAGTCAGGAGAGGCTACGCCGCCTCCGGCCGGAACCCGAGTTAAACTTCGTTCATGTCGCCGAGGCTCGGCTGGCGATCAGGCGCCAGCCTGGGGCTTGCGGCCGAAATCGGCGAACAGCTTCTCGAGTTGGGCGAGCTGCTGGTCCTGCATGTCTCGGCCGGTTTCGAACATGCGGCCCATCGTTGCCGTCCAGGTATCGGCGGCCTGCTGGCCGATGGTTCGCGGTCCCGTGGCCTCGCCACCCGCCGGCTGCGGGTTGGTCAGCGAACCGTTGAGCAGCGGATTGGCCGCCTGCATCTGCCGGGCGAGCTCGACGAGCTGGTCCATTCCCGGAAGGCCGCCGATGCTGGCCGGGGACTTGGCCGCGCCGCCGAAGAAATTGGTGAACATGCCCATCATGCCGCCGACGGGATCGGCCGTGCCGGGGGTCATAGGGGGCATCAGCCGTGCGATGGTCTGGGTGATGAGGTCGCCGAGCGGGTTCTGCCCGCTCAATCCCCCCTTCATCAGGCCGCCCATCAGCAGCGCGGCCATCATCGGCATGACCTGCTTCATCACCTCCTGGCCCATGCCGGTGGCGAGCGCGGTCTGCTGGGCGATGGCCTGGGTGAGGTCCTGCGAGCCGAAGATGCGCGTCAGCGCCTCCTGTCCGGCCGCGATCATCGGCTGTCCCGCCGCCAGCGGGTTCTCGAACATTTTCGCGTAGTTGGGCCCGCTGGCGAAAAGCCCGAACAGGTTCGCCATGTCGGCGGGCGACTGCGTCGCGCGGTTGAGCCCCAGCGAGAAGGCCGGCAGCAGCGCGTCCATCGCCGTCTTGATCTGGTCGGGCGCCATGCCGAACTGGCGGGCGAAGGCATCGAAGCCCTGGTTGCTTTGGGCCTGCGCCAGGATGTCGGCGAGATTGAACATGGTCGGCGCTCCCACTGCTTCGGGCCGGCCGGCCCAACGGCCGATTCTTCAGCCTTTGGAATGCATCTAACCATGCCCTTGCCGGCCCGTCACGAGCCGGCGGTGGCGCCCTTGCCGGAGGTGAAGGGCGACTGCGCCGAGGGCGGCGCCGGCGGCAGCGGCGGTTCGTCCGCCCCGCGCACCGCGATCTTGTCGATCACCCGGAAGCAGACGACCATCGACAGGATCGCGAACAGGATGCCGCCGACCGCCTGTCCGGCAATGATGCCTTCCGCGCCGCGCGCCGGCCCCATCAGCCACGCGCCGGCATAGGCGAAGGGGATGGTGCCGATGGTCGCCCGGCCCCAGTTGAGCACGGTGGAATAGGTCGGAAAGCCGAGATTGTTGAACGCGGCATTGCCGACGAACACCGCGCCGTTGAAGGCCCAGCCGAGCGAGGCGTAGACGCAGAAGAAGCTGATCACCGCCGCGGCGCCGCCGGTCGCGTCGAACAGCGCGACGATGTGCGGAGACAGCGCCATCAGCACCAGCCACACCGCGATGCCGTAGATGGTCAGGAAGATCAGCGAGTCGACCAGCGTCTGACGCACGCGCGAGAACAGCCGCGCGCCGACGTTCTGGCCCATGATCGGGCCGACCGAGCCGGACAGGGCGAAGAAGGCGCCGAAGGCGACAGGTACCAGCCGCCCGAGCACCGCCCAGCCGGCCACCGCGCTGTCGCCGTAGCGGGCGATCATGGCGGTGACGACGCCGTTGCCGACGGGCGTCGCGATATTGGTGAGGACCGCGGGCACGGCGATGCCGGCGAGCGGGCGGATGTCGGCGGCAATTCCTGCAAGCGTCGGACGTACGGTCAGCCGATGGACATAGGTGACGCCGTGCAGGCCGACCACCGCCATGGCCATGCGCGAGATGACGGAGGTGATGGCTGCGCCGTCCACGCCGAGGCCGAGACCGAAAATGAGGATCGGGTCGAGAACGGCGGTCACGATGCCGCCGGTGAGCGTCACCCACATGGCGCGCTGGGCATCGCCCACCGCGCGCAGGATCGAGGAGTACATCATGCCGAGGCCGAGGAAGCCGGTCGCCGGCATGACGATCCACAGGAAGCGGTCGGCGATGGCGAGGGTGCGGCCGGTCGCGCCGATGAGGCCGAGCAGCCCGGTCGAGAACGGCAGCAGGCAGAGCGACAGCACCGTCATGACGACGGCGACGAGGAGAAGGCTCGACGTGCCGATCCGCCTTGCCGCCGCGCGGTCGCCTGCGCCGAGCGCCCGCGCGACGAGCGCCGTCCCGGCAATGGCAAGACCGATGGAGACCGAGGTGACGAAGAACAGCAGGGTGCCGGCATAGCCGATGGCCGCTGCCAGCTCCTGCTCGCCGAGCTGGGCGATGTAGAACAGGTTCAGAAGATCGACCATGAAGATCGCCACGAGGCCGATCGAGCCCGTCGCCGTCATCACGATGACGTGGCGCATGGTCGAGCCTTGCGTGAACTTGGCCGTCATGGCGCCGGCAGGCGGCCGGCTCATCCCGAGAACCGTGTCTCGTCGGACAGCACGTCCTCCGCCTCGGCATTGAGCGGGGTCGCCTTGCGCACCGGCTGCGTCAGCGGCGCCGGCTGAACCTGCTGGTGCATCAGATGGGCGCCCGCCTGGATTCCCTCGTGCATCTGCAGTTCGAGGCGCGCGGCGTCGCGCTTGCGCAGGTCGGAAATGATCTGTCGCGCGACCTCGCGGTCGATGCCGAGCGTCACCAGCGCCTCGCGGCCGAAGACCAGCGCGCTTTCGAGCACCTCGCGGATTTCGTAGTCCACGCCTTCCTCGCGCAGCTGAAGCGTCTGCTGCCGGTCGAAGGAGCGCACGAACAGCTTGGCGAAGGGGAATTCGGCCTTGATCAGCTCGACGATGTGGTTGGATATCTCGGGCTTGTCGACGCAGACGCAGATCATCCGCGCGCGGCCCGCGCCGGCGGCCCGCAGCACGTCGAGCCGCGTTCCGTCGCCGTAATAGATGCGGAAGCCGAAATTGCCGGCCGCCTGGATCATCTCCACGTCGTTGTCGATGATCGTCACCTCGGCGCGCTCGGCGAGAAGCGCCTGCGACACCACCTGCCCGAACCGGCCGAAGCCGATCATGAGCACTTCGCCCGAGAGCCCGTCGGCCACTTCGAGGCCATCGGCGGACGGCGTCTCCACGGGCATGAAATATCTGAGGCCGATCAGGGCGACCGGCGTCAGCACCATGGAGATGATGACGATGGCGGTCAGCACTGCATTCGCCTGCCCGTCGATCAGGCCCGTGCTGAGCGCCGCGGCGTAGAGCACGAAGGCGAACTCGCCGCCCTGCGCCATCATCACCGTGCGCTCCAGCGCCTCGGCATGGCTGGAACGCAGCACGCGCGCGACCAGATAGATGCCGAAGGCCTTGGCGATCATGTAGGCGACGACATAGACCGCGACGAGCCGCCAGTTGGCCGCCACCACCGACAGGTCGAGCGACATGCCGACCGCCATGAAGAACAGGCCGAGCAGGATGCCGCGGAACGGCTCCACATCCGCCTCGAGCTGGTGGCGGAACGTTGATTCGGACAGCAGCACGCCGGCAAGGAAGGCGCCCATGGCCATGGAAAGCCCGCCGACCTGCAGCGCCAGAGCCGAGCCGAGCACCACGAGCAGCGCCGCGGCCGTCATCACCTCGCGCGCGCCATAGGAGGCGAGAAAGCGGAACATCGGATTGAGCAGGTAGCGGCCGGCCAGGACGAGCGCGGCGATCGATCCGACGCCGACAGCCACCGCCGTCAGGCGCGAGGCGACATCCGAGCCGGCCCCGCCGGTGACCGCCGGCGCGAGGAAGGCGACGAGCGCCAGCAGCGGTACGATGGCGAGGTCTTCCAGAAGCAGGATCGACACCATCTTCTGGCCCGGCGGCGTGTTGAGCTCGCCGCGCTCCTCCAGCGTCTGCATGACGATGGCTGTGGAGGTCATGACGAAGCCCGCGCCGGCCACGAAGGACACCGCTACGGGGAAGCCGCCGGCCACGCCGACAAGCGTCAGGAGCGCCGCGCAGAAGCCGACCTGCATCAGGCCGAGGCCGAAAATCTGCTTCCTCAGGCCCCAGAGCTTCGACGGGCGCATTTCCAGCCCGATGATGAACAGGAACATGACCACGCCGAGCTCGGCGACGTGCAGGATCGTCGATGCGTCGGCGACCAGCCTCAGGCCGAAGGGCCCGACGACCAGTCCCGCGGCGAGATAGCCGAGGATCGAGCCGAGCTGGACCTTCCGGAACAGCGGGACGGCGACGACGGCCGCTGCAAGCAGCGTCACGGCCGGAACGACGAATGCGGTGGGAGAATGGGCGTCGGCCATGCGCTCGCGGAACTGTCGGAGGAGATTGCTCTCTTAATCTATGCAGCACTTTCGGCTGCAACACCCACATGTTTTCAAACCGGCGATGACGGTCGCGATCAGATGCCGAAAAACAACAGGTCGATGGCACGCGCGATGGCGTCCCGATCGGCCGTGAGGGAGGCGACCGGCGATTTCAGGAGACGGCGCGGCAAAGGGGCCATCTGATCCGGCGCGAGTACGTGCGGGGCGCCCTTGATGACAAAGATCGGGTTCAGCCCGCCCCGCGTCGCCGCGAAGGCATCCGCCGGTATCAACGGTGCACACAGGACGGCATCGGTTCCACCCAGAACATCGCTTTGCAGGACGACCAGATAGGGAATGGCGGACCGGGAAGCCGTGGGATTACTGAAGACGTCGAACTGGCGCCCCATTCGCGATCACCACGGCCGAACGTCTTCAGCCCAGAAACCGTGCTTGCGGTTGAACTCGTTCTGCGCCTCGATCGCCGCGCGGTTTTCTTCCTTCCAGAGCCGCGCGCGCTCGGCGCGGACAGCTTCAGACAGCTTCTCTTCCACAAAATGCGAGAGGTTCAGGCCCTGCGCCTTCGCTTCCTCGACGAGATCAGCGGAGAGCGACAGGTTAACGGCGCGCTTGGCCGAAGGCGGCTTGCGGTGCGGGCGGTCCAGCATGCGTTGCCCCTCCAAAGGAAGCCGTGCGCATGCTACATGCGCACGCGCCTCGCCGCAATGCGCCCTCAGCCGGTGCCGCCGACGGTGATGCGCTCCATTTTCAGCGTCGGCTGGCCGACCCCGACCGGCACCCACTGGCCCGCCTTGCCGCAGGTGCCGATGCCGAGGTCGAGGCTCATGTCGTTGCCGACCATGGTGACGCGCTTCATGTCGGCCGGCCCGGAGCCGATCAGCATGGCGCCCTTCACCGGCGCGCCGATCCGGCCGTTCTCGATCCGGTAGGCTTCCGTGCATTCGAACACGTATTTGCCGGAGGTGATGTCCACCTGGCCGCCGCCGAAATTCACGGCATAGAGGCCGTTCTTCACGCTGGCGAGAATCTCGTCCTTCGTGTGCTGCCCACCGAGCATGTAGGTGTTGGTCATGCGCGGCATGGGCACATGGGCATGGCTCTCGCGCCGTCCGTTGCCGGTCGGGGCGACGCCCATCAGGCGGGCGTTCTGCCGGTCCTGCATGTAGCCGACGAGGCGGCCGTCATCGATCAGCACCGTGCGGTTGGAGGGCGTGCCCTCGTCGTCGATGGAGATCGAGCCGCGGCGATCGGCAATGGTGCCGTCATCGACGACGGTGACGCCCTTGGCCGCCACCATCTCGCCCATCAGGCCGGCGAAGGCGGATTGGCCCTTGCGGTTGAAGTCGCCCTCGAGCCCGTGGCCGACAGCCTCGTGCAGCATGACCCCGGGCCAGCCGGGACCGAGCACGACATCCATTTCGCCAGCGGGGGAAGGGATGCTCTCCAGATTGACGAGCGCCTGCCGCACGGCCTCGTCGACCGCGTGCTTCCAGCGCCCCTCGGCGATGAACGCGGCATAGCCGGCGCGGCCACCGAAGCCGTGCGAGCCGACCTCCTGCCGCTCACCGGAACCGGCAACCACGGTGATGTTGAGCCTGATCAGCGGGCGCACGTCGCGGTAGATTTCGCCGTCCGGCCGCAGGATTTCGACGACCTGCCACGACCCCGCGAGTGATGCCGTGACCTGTCGGACCTTGCCGTCGCGGGCACGCGCGTAGGCGTCGATCGCCTCCAAGAGCTTGACCTTCTCGGCGAAGGCTGGCGCATCCAGCGGGTTCTCGTCGCCGTACAGCCGGACATTCGACCGGATCGGGCCGGGCGCGAGCGTCCCGGAATAACCGCCGGCGACGGCGCGGACGGTCTCGGCCGCGCGCTTCAACGCCGCTTCCGAAACGTCGGACGAATGGGCGTAGCCGACAGCCTCGCCCTTGACCGAGCGCAGCCCAAAGCCCTGATTGTTGTCGGTGCCGGCCTGTTTCAGCCGGCCATTGTCGAAGACGAGGCTCTCCGACTGCTTGTATTCGAGGAACAGCTCGCCGTCGTCGGCGCCGGTCAGCGCCTCGGCCAGAACGGCGCGGGCCTTCGCCGGATCGAGTTCGGCGCGGGCGAGGAGGGAATGGTCGGCCATGGCGGCTCCGGACGATGAGCGTGTCCGGGCTATCTAGTGCCTAACCATGGCCGATGCGAGCCCGGAGGTGTGCTGTCCGTCAGGGCAGGGCCTCGAAGCCGGCCTTGAACCCGTTCAGCGAGACCGGCACGCCGATGCCCTCTTCCGGCGTCTGGAAGATGATGAAGGTCGCGGTCTGGCCGCTGGAGAGCTGGCCGAGAAGGGCATCCTCCATCACGACTTCGGCAACGCAGCCCGACGGCAGGCAGCGCACGAAGCCGGCGCGGCCGACATCGGTCGTGTCGATCTTCAGCCCGAGGCCGGAGGGCAGTAGCACGCCAAGCGGGGCAAGCACGCGCAGGAGCCGCGCGCGGCCGTCGGCGGTCTTCAGCGCGATGACGGTCAGCGCGACGTTCGGGCGGTCCTCGGCGGCGACGTTCTGGACGAGGGCGCATTGCTCGGCGCGCGAGCCGGGCGGCGTGTCGCAGCGCACCTGCCAGTCGCCATGGGTAGCGCGCACCGCGCCTTGTGCAAGCGCAGCGCCGGCGCCGGTCCCGGTCGCCAGCGCAACCGCCAGTCCGAAGGCCCCGAGCCGGGCCGCGCCTTGCCGCATGATCCTGTTGGTCATCCGTCACTCCAGGGATCGCCCGCCAGTGCCTGCAGACAGTCGCGGACCGGCTGCTTGTATTGGCGGGAGCCATCCGTCCGGCCAGCGGACGAATCGCCAGGCCGCCGCGAAGGCGCCAGCCGATATGCGACGGACCATTCCCCCGCGAACCTGTCAAGATTATGTGCCAAATGCCGATGCGTCATGCCGATTTCGAGCGGCTGTGTCGCCTTTCGGCGGATTTCATGCAGCGCAGCAGAAGATTATAACGCCTTCAAGCTGAGGCCGATCCGCTGTCTGGAACGGCTCTCAACGGTCGCATTGCGAGCATGGCGTTTTTGTGTTTCAAGGGGGCCGAAAGCCCTCCCGGCAGCCTCTGGCGGCGCGGTCCCTGGTGACCGGCGCCCGGCCGGACGATGAAGGGCCCGCGCGGTCGCGATCGGCCGGGCGGACAAGAACGAACCGGTCCGGGGCCAAAGCAGCCCACGGGTCGAGGTTATGGAGCGGATGAAGATGCGTTTGGCGATGCGGAACGGCGCGTCGGCGGTCAAGGGCGGAGCGGTCGTGCTCGCCGCCGTCGCGGCGCTGGTGGCGGTCCTCGATCCGGCTTTCGCCCAGCAGGGCCTCGGCCAGCCGGTGCCGCGGGGCGTCGGTTTCCAGGAATCGGTCACGCCGATCATGGACTTCATCGAGTGGTTCCATAACGGCTTCCTGCTGCCGATCATCACCGTGATCTGCGTCTTCGTCGCCGGCCTGCTCGGCTGGTGCCTCTACCGCTTCTCCGAGAAGCGCAATCCGGTGCCGTCCAAGACCACGCACCATGTCGGCATCGAGGTCGCCTGGACCGTCATCCCGGTCCTGATCCTCATCGTCATCGCGATCCCCTCGTTCCGCCTGCTCTACCAGCAGCAGGTGATCCCGCGCGCCGACCTGACCATCAAGGCGACTGCCTCCACCTGGAAGTGGTCCTACGACTATCCGGACCACGGCAACTTCTCCTTCGTCTCGATCATGCAGACGGATGCCGAGCGCGCCGAGCGCATCGCGCGCGGCACTCCCGCCCGCGAGGTTCCGCGCCTGCTGGCCGTCGACAACGAGATCGTCGTCCCGGTCAACAAGGTGGTCCGCGTCCAGGTCACCGCCTCCGACGTGATCCACGCCTTCGCGGTGCCGTCTTTCGGCATCAAGATCGACGCTGTCCCGGGACGCCTCAACGAGACTTGGTTCCGCGCCACCCGCGAGGGCATCTATTTCGGCCAGTGCTCCGAGCTTTGCGGCAAGGACCACGCCTTCATGCCGATCGCCGTGCGCGTCGTCTCCGAACAGGCCTTCGCCGCCTGGGTCGAGGACGCCCGCCGCCGCTTCGCATCGGTGCCGCAGCCGACGCTGGTTGCCGCCAACGAGATCACGCAGGCGCGCTGACTTTCAAGCGCACCGCCCAGCAGACGACTCTTGTCGAGGACTTGACGACATGGCTCAGGCTCACGCCACCGCCGACCACGGCCACGATCATGGCCATGACGACCACGCCATCCCCACCGGCTGGCGCCGTTACGTCTATTCGACCAATCACAAGGACATCGGCACGATGTACCTTGTCTTCGCGATCATCGCCGGCCTGATCGGTTTCGCGCTTTCCATCGGCATCCGCATGGAGCTGATGGAACCGGGCATGCAGATCTTCACGAACCCGCATACCTTCAACGTCTTCACGACCAGCCACGCGCTGATCATGATCTTCTTCATGGTCATGCCGGCGCTGATCGGCGGCTATGCCAACTGGTTCGTGCCGATCATGATCGGCGCGCCGGACATGGCCTTCCCGCGCATGAACAACATCTCGTTCTGGCTGCTGCCCCCGGCCTTCGGCCTCCTCATCATCTCGCTCTTCGTCGAGGGCCCGGCCGGTTCCCAGGGCTTCGGTGGCGGCTGGACGGCCTATCCGCCGCTGTCGTCGACGCTCGGCCACCCCGGCCCGGCCATGGATTTCGCGATCCTGTCGCTGCACATCGCCGGCGCCTCGTCGATCCTCGGCGCGATCAACTTCATCACCACGATCTTCAACATGCGCGCCCCTGGCATGACGCTGCACAAGATGCCGCTCTTCGCCTGGGCCGTGCTGGTGACCGCGTTCCTGCTGCTGCTGTCGCTGCCGGTTCTCGCCGGCGCCATCACCATGCTGCTGACCGACCGCAACTTCGGCACCACCTTCTTCGACCCGGCCGGCGGCGGCGACCCGATCCTGTTCCAGCACCTGTTCTGGTTCTTCGGCCACCCCGAGGTCTACATCCTCATCCTGCCGGGCTTCGGCATCGTCAGCCACATCATCTCGACCTTCTCGCGCAAGCCCATCTTCGGCTATCTCGGCATGGCCTACGCCATGGTCGCGATCGGCGTGGTCGGCTTCATCGTCTGGGCCCACCACATGTACACGGCGGGCCTGTCGGTCACGACGCAGGCCTATTTCGTGGCGGCCACCATGGTCATCGCGGTGCCGACCGGCGTGAAGATCTTCTCCTGGATCGCCACCATGTGGGGCGGCTCCATCCGCATGACGACGCCCATGCTCTGGGCGGTCGGCTTCATCTTCCTGTTCACGGTGGGCGGCGTCACCGGCGTCGTGCTCGCCAATGCCGGCGTCGACCGGGCCCTCCACGACACCTACTACGTCGTGGCGCACTTCCACTACGTGCTGTCGCTGGGCGCCGTCTTCGCGATCTTCGCGGCCTGGTACTACTGGTTCCCGAAGATGTTCGGCTACATGTACTCCGAGTTCATCGGCAAGCTGCACTTCTGGGTGACCTTCGTCGGCGTCAACCTGGTCTTCTTCCCGCAGCACTTCCTCGGCCTGCAGGGCATGCCCCGCCGCTACGTCGACTATCCCGACGCTTTCGCGACCTGGAACTACGTGTCGTCGATCGGCTCCTACATCGCCGCTGTCGGCGTCGCGATCTTCCTGTTCGGCATCTTCCACGCCTTCTCGCGCAAGCAGCTCGCCGGCGACAATCCGTGGGGCGAGGGTGCGACGACGCTGGAATGGACGCTGACCTCGCCGCCGCCCTTCCACCAGTTCGAGCAGCTCCCGCGCATCCGCTGAGCCGCGAAACGAAGTCCCGAAGCCCGGAGCCAAGGCCCCGGGCTTCATCCCTGAAAGGGCCGTCCCGGCGGCCGCGTAACGAGACGAACCAAGCCCTTGTCCCTCGTCGATGACACGAACCCGGTGAACCGCGCGGCGCTCGTCAGCCAGGCCGAGCCGCGCGACTTCATCGAGCTGCTCAAGCCGCGGGTCATGTCGCTGGTGATCTTCACCGCGCTGACCGGTCTCGTCGTCGCGCCCGGCGCGCTGCATCCGATCCTCGCCGCCATCAGCCTGTTCTGCATCGCGGTCGGCGCGGGCGCGTCCGGCGCGCTCAACATGTGGTACGACGCCGACATCGACGCGAAGATGGAGCGCACCGCCAACCGGCCGATCCCGGCGGGCCGGGTCTCGCCGAGCGAGGCGCTGGCCTTCGGGCTGGTGCTGTCGATCTTCTCGGTGCTGGTGCTCGGCCTCGTCGCCAACTGGCTCGCGGCGGGCCTGCTCGCCTTCACGATCTTCTTCTACGCCGTCGTCTACACGATGTGGCTGAAGCGCTGGACGCCGCAGAACATCGTCATCGGCGGTGCCGCCGGCGCCTTCCCGCCGATGATCGGCTGGGCTGCCGTGACGGGCTCGGTGTCGGTCGAATCCATCGTCCTCTTCCTGATCATCTTCTTCTGGACGCCGCCGCACTTCTGGGCGCTGGCGCTGATCAAGTCCGAGGACTACGCGCGCGCTGGCGTGCCCATGCTCCCCGTCGTCTCCGGCGAGGCCGAGACGCGCCGGCAGATCCTGATCTACACGGTGCTCCTCGCGCCGCTCGGCATGACGCCTTACTTCCTCGGCTTCGCCGGCATCGGCTATGCGGCCGCCGCGCTCCTTGGCGGGCTCGCCATGCTCTGGCTGGCGGTCGACATCTTCCGGAAGACCGAAGGCGCGCCGGCCCGCAAGGCCGCCGGGCGCATGTTCGCCTTCTCCATCGTCTATCTGTTCGCGCTCTTTGCCGTGCTCCTCGTCGAGCAGGGCCTGATCGCGCGGCTGTTCTGAGCGATGAGCGCCATGTCCGACAATCCCCGCGAGCCCGGCATCGTCCTCACCCCCGAGGAGAAGAAGCGTCAGCACAAGCGCAATGTCGCCATCGCCATTGCGCTCGCCGGCCTCTGCGTGATGTTCTGGGTCATCACCCTGGTCAAGGGCCCGGCCATGCTCCAGCGTCCGATGTGAGGCTGCGATGACCGGACCCGCAACCGCCCGCAACTGGAAGCGCGACGTCAAGGTCGGCCTCGCTGCCTTCGGCTTCGGCGTTTTCATGTTCGGCGCGGCCTATGCCGCGGTGCCGCTCTACAACCTGTTCTGCCAGGTCACTGGCTTCGGCGGCACGACCATGCGGGCGGAGAGGCCGGCCGACCGTGTGGTCGACCATCCCGTCGACATCCGCTTCGACTCCAATATCGGCCCGGGCCTGCCCTGGCGGTTCCGGGTCGACACGGCGCGCCAGACGGTGCGGGCCGGCGAGACCCATACGATGACCTACAGGGTCACCAACACCTCGGACCAGCCGATGACCGGCATGGCGACCTACAATGTCGCCCCCGCCGAGACCGGCCGCTTCTTCAACAAGCTGGAATGCTTCTGCTTCACCGAGCAGACGCTCCAGCCGCATGAGACGCGCGAGTTCACGGTGGTCTATTTCGTCGATCCGGCGATCGCCGAGGACGCCGAGGCGAAGACCGCCAACACCATCACGCTGAGCTACACCTTCTTCCGCCAGAACCAGCCGCCGCGGCCTGTCGCCGAGCGGCAGGGCGCGGGGACGGGCAGTTCGCGGACCAACTGAGAAGAACAACGTCCGGCAGGCGCCAGCCAGCCGGACGGATGAGGATACGGAGACCTGCGATGGCCGAGGCCCACGCTAAACACCACGACTACCACCTGGTGCCGCCCAGCCCCTGGCCGTTCATCGGCTCCATGTCGGCCTTCGCCATGGCCATCGGCGCGGTGATGTGGATGAAGGCCATGCCGCTGGCCGGCATCAAGCTCGGCCCGGTCATTTTCTTCGCCGGCCTGATCGGCGTCCTCTACACCATGTACGGCTGGTGGGCGGACGTCATCAAGGAAGGCCAGCAGGGCGACCATACGCGCGTCGTGTCGCTGCACCTGCGCTACGGCATGATCATGTTCATCGCCTCCGAGGTGATGTTCTTCGTCGCGTGGTTCTGGGCCTATTTCGACGCCGCCCTCTTCCCCGGCGAGATCCATCAGTTCCAGCGGACGGAATTGACCGGCGGCCACTGGCCGCCGAAGGGCATCGAGACCTTCTATCCGCTCCAGCTGCCGCTGCTCGGCACGATGGTCCTGCTCCTGTCGGGCACGACGGCCACCGCCGCCCACCACTACATCGTCACGGGCGAGCGCGAGCAGGCCAAGACCTATCTCTGGTTCACCGTGCTCCTCGGTGTCCTGTTCACCTGCATCCAGGCCTACGAATACAGCCACGCCCACTTCAGCTTCTCGGGCCATATCTACGGCGCCACCTTCTTCATGGCGACCGGCTTCCACGGCTTCCATGTCATCGTCGGCACGATCTTCCTGTTCATCTGCGCGATGCGCCTCTACCGCGCCACGCACCTGACGCCGGAAAAGCATTTCGGCTACGAGGCGGCCGCCTGGTACTGGCACTTCGTCGATGTCGTCTGGCTGTTCCTCTTCGCGGCCATCTATGTCTGGGGCTACGACTGGTCCGGCCGCGCGCTCGCGGCTGCGACCGGCGCCGGCCACTGACACTGGCGATCTCGACCGGTTTTGTCTCAAGGGGCGGCTCAGGCCGCCCCTTTTGCGTGGGTTCCAGGGTCTGGCGGTCTTGATTCGGCCCTTGTTCGCGCCGACATCATCACGCTCTTGTCATGATGCGGTGAGCCGCATCCGTGGCTCACTTTGCTCCGGTGCCCTTATCGCGACGGCGTCCGCGCCGGCGCGTGCCATCCCCAAGGTCTGTTGATGCTGATGACGCGACGCTCCTTCACGACCTGCCTTGCCGCCGCCCCGGCGCTGGCGCCCGGCCTCGCCCTCGGCCAGGTCCCGGTCGAGCGCGTCTTCCGGCACGGCCTCGCCAACGGGCTCGAGATCGTCGCCATCCCCGATCACCGCGTGCCGGTGGCCACCCACATGCTCTGGTATCGCGTCGGCTCGGCCGACGAGGAGCGCGGCAAGTCCGGTCTCGCCCATTTCCTCGAACACCTCATGTTCAAGGGCACGAAGCGCAATCCGAAGGACGTGTTCTCGCGCGCGGTCACCGCCGCCGGCGGGAACGAGAACGCCTTCACCTCCTACGACTATACCGGCTACTTCCAGCGCGTCGTCTCGGACCAGTTGCCGGTCATGATGGACTTCGAGGCCGACCGCATCGCCAATATCGTGCTGACCGACGAGGTCGTGCTGCCGGAGCGCGACGTGGTGCAGGAGGAGCGCCGCCAGCGCACCGACAACGATCCGGGCGCGCGGCTCTCGGAGCGCCTGCTGAACCGGCTCTGGGGCGACGGCCACCCCTATGGCATCCCGGTGATCGGCTGGCCGGACGAGATCGCGGCGCTGACCCGCGAGGATGCGCTTGCCTTCTATCGACGCCATTACGGGCCGAACAACGCCATTCTGGTCGTCGCCGGCGACGTGACGCCGGACGAGGTCTTCCGCATGGCCGAGGAGACCTATGGCCGGGTCGATGCCAATCCGGCGATACGGCCGCGTTCGCGCCCGCCGGGCCCGGTGCGCGAGGCCGGCGAGCGGGTGCGTCTCGCCGATGCGCGCGTGCGCCAGCCGAGCCTGTCGAAGACCGGTATCGTGCCGTCATATCGCACCGCGCAGCCCGGCGAGGCCGAGGCGCTCGAAGTCCTCTCGCAGATCGCCGGCTCCAACCCCAACGGCCGCTTCTACAAGGCGCTGGCCACCGACCAGAGCCTCGCGGTCGGCGCCGGCTGCTTCTATTCCGGTTCGGCCCTCGGCGACGGCCGGTTTGGCGTCTATGCCTCACCGCGGCCGGGCGTGCCGCTGGAGCGGCTGGAGGCGGCCATGACGGAGGTCGCGGCCCGCCTGGTCGAGGGCGGCGTCACCGACGATGAACTCGCCCGCGCCCGCACGCGGCTCATCGCTGAATCCGTCTATTCGCAGGACAGCCAGGCCTCCATGGCGCGCATGTACGGCGCGTCGCTGACCTGCGGCGCCGCCATCGCCGACATCCAGCAATGGCCGCAGCGCATTGCCGCGGTCACGCGCGCCGATGTCAACGCTGTCGCGTCGCGCGCCTTCGATTTCAGCCGCGCCGTCACCGGCGAACTGGTCCGCGAGGAACGGAGCTGATGATCGCCGCTCGCCGCGTCCTTGTCTTTGGAATGCTCGCCATGGCCGCCCTGACCCCGACGACTCCCGCGGCCGCCCAGCAGGCGGCGAGCCATTCCAGCCGCATCGAGCGTGTCGTCTCGCCCGGCGGTATCGAGGCGTGGCTCGTCCGCCAGACGCACCTGCCGATGCTGGCCCTGTCCTTCGCCATGCGCGGCGGCACCGCGCAGGACCCGCCCGACCGGCCCGGCACGGCCAATCTCATGGCGCAGATGCTCGACGAGGGCGCTGGCGACATCGATGCCGAGGCCTTCCACCGGCGGCTGGAAGAGCGCGCCATCGAGGTGAGCTTCTCGGCCGGCCGCGATGCGCTGACCGGCTCCGTGCGCACCCTGACCGAGCATCGCGCCGAGGCTTTCGCCCTGCTCAAGCTCGCATTGGAGAAGCCGCGCTTCGACGCCCTGCCGCTTGCGCGCGTGCGCGAGTCGATCCTCTCCGGCATCCGCCGCGCCTCGACCAACCCCAATTCGCTCGCGAGCGACACGTTCTCGGCGACAGCCTTTCCGAACCACCCCTACGGCCGCCGCAACACGGGCACCTTGGAATCCGTCGCGGCCATCACCGCCGACGATCTCAGGGCCATGCACGGCAGGCTCGTCGCGCGCGACCGGCTGAAGGTCGCAGTCGTCGGCGACATCACGGCGGCCGAGCTGGGCCCGCTGCTGGACGAGGTGTTCGGCTCGCTGCCCGCCGGAACGAGCCTGACGCCGGTGCCGGACATCGTCATGGCCGCCGGCGGCGAGCGGCGCGTCGTGCCGATGGACATTCCCCAGGCGATCATCGCCTTCGGCCTGCCCGGCCTGAAGCGCGACGATCCCGACTTCATCCCTGCCTTCGTGATGAACCACATCCTCGGCGGCGGCACCTTCTCCTCGCGTCTCTATACCCAGGTGCGCGAGCAGCGGGGGCTGGCCTATTCGGTCTCCTCCGGCCTTGTCACGCTCGATGCGACCGGCCTCGTCAGCGGGGGCACGTCGACGCGCAGCGACCGCGCGGCCGAGAGCCTCGCCGTGATCGAGGCGGAGCTCAGGCGCATGGGTTCCGAGGGGCCTACGACGATCGAACTCGAACAGGCCAAGCGCTTCCTGATCGGCAACTGGGCGATGCGGTTCGAGACCTCGTCCCAGATCGCCTCCAACCTCATCCGCATCCAGCTCGACGGCTTCGGTCCCGACTACCTCGACCGCCGCAACGGCCTGATCGATGCGGTGAGCATGGACGATGTCCGCCGCGCGGCGAAGCGGCTGCTGGGCGATCCGAAGCTGCTGGTCGTCGTTGTCGGCAAGCCCGAGGGCATGTAGTCAGCTGCGCGGCGGCGTCCCTGCATCGCTCTCGCAACCGGCACCCGCATGGCTCAGCACCATGCGGATGTCCGTCGCGCACCATCGGTCGCGGCCCCAGCAGGGAATGCCGCGGCGGTTGAACACCGCCGCGATTGCGCCGTGGTCGCGCATGCCGCGCGCGAGATGATCGCGGATCAGCGGCTCCACGGCTTCGACGAAGGCCGCGAAGACGGCCTTCGTCAGTTCGGCATTGGCGATGGCCTTTTGCCGCGGCGCCGGCACCGCGATGGTCATGGCTGCGCGGTGATGGACGAAGTGCCCGGCTCGCCGGAGCAGCAGACGATATTGTCGTGGCCGCCTTCGACGAGCGCGAAGCGGACCGCGTCCTTGCGGCTGCGGAACAGCCCCTCGACGAGGCCGTTCGCCTCGCGGGCGATCCACAGGCCATCGGTCGACGGGCAGACGAGAAAGAACCTGGCTGACGAGCAGGCCTGTCCCATGGCGGCGGCCCTCAACCCGGCACGAAGAGAACGGCGCGCAGCGACAGGCCGGCAACCACCGGCACCATGAGCGCGACGATCATCAGGACAAGCGGCAGGGCCCAGCCCCAGGCCGGCCGGGCAGGGGAATTCGTCGTGGCGGCGATGTGCGGCCGGATGCACCTGGCCGGGCTGGATCGAACGGAAACATAGGGCATGACGACCTCCTTCGGGTCGCCACGGGATATGCGATTGGCCTGCGTCAGCCCGCCATATCGATTGACCGGGAAGCCGTAACGCCGCCGTAAAAGGGGCGCTCGGCTCAAAGTCTGGCCCGTAAATCGTTTGAGATGCCTATTTCGTGATGCCCGGCCTTGTGCCGGGCATCCACGACTGTCCCTTTTGGGCCGTGTTTAAGGCGTGGATGGCCGGGACAAGCCCGGCCATGACGACAAGGGATCCTACCCATGCAATTTGGGCAAGCCTCTCAAGCCTCGCGCCTGAGCCGCTGCCGTGCGAAGGCGACGAAAACCGCGATCAGCGTCAGGGCCAGGCCGTACCACGTCAGCGCATATTCGAGATGGCGGTTGGGGAAGGAGAGCAGCGTCTCGCCGCCCTGCGGCAACCCGCCTGGCACCGGCGTCGCATCTGCATCAATCGAAAAGGGCGCGGCGTCGGAAAGGCCCATGACGCCCGCCATCCTGGCGAGGTCCCGCGTGTAGAAAATGCGCCGGAAATCGTCGTCGGTCGCGGCGAAGGTGCCGCGCGGCTCCGGAAACCGGATCAGCCCGATGACCGTCACACTGCCCTCGACCTGTCCCTCCGGCCGCGTCGCCGGATCGCGGCGTTCGGTCGGCACGAAGCCGCGATTGACGATGACCGTCGCGCCGTCCGCGGTCGTCAGCGGCGTCATGATGAAGTAGCCCTGCCCTCGCGGCCGGCCGGCCTCCTGCCGGCGGCTGTCGCCGGCCACGTGGTAGAGATAGGCCTCGCGGTCATGGCGGAATGTGCCGGTGACCGTGACGCGGCGATATTCGTCGCGCTCCGGTGTCATCCCGGCCCAGATTGCGCGGTTGGCGAGCGGCACCGGCGTCGCCGTCGCCCGCTGTTCCACCTGCGCGATCAGCCCCTGTTTCCAGGCGAGCCGGGAAAGCTGCCAGGTGCCAAGCGAGAGCAGCACGGCCAGCGCCGCCAGTGCCGCGACGGCCGGCGCGAGAAGGCCGCGCAGACGGGCGGCGAGGGGAGGCGATGGCGAAGCGGTCATCGTCGGCGAGACGCCTGCTCGGCCCCAGCCGAACTGCCACTCGCGGGCTGTATGCCATAAGGGAGCGCGATCATGGCGCCTCCTATAGACCCGCCGCGCTGGCGATGCGAGCGGCGGCGGCGCGGCACGCACCAACCATTCCGTAACCCTGAAGGCAGCCTGCCGCCGCCGCGCCGGATTGTCGCCGTTTTTCGGGCTCCGCGGCACCCCCCGTTAACTGCTTCTTCAAGGCTGGCACAGCATTTTACCGCCCGAAGCCGCGCTTTTCGCGGTGCTGGCGAATTTCGGGAACGGCGCAGCAGGATGCGCGCCGCGGTCTTGGAGCAGTTTGATGGCTGTTGATCTTTCGATGCCGATCCTCGTGGTCGACGACTACAACACGATGATCCGCATCATCCGGAATCTTCTGAAGCAGCTCGGCTTCGACGATATCGACGACGCGTCTGATGGCTCGGCCGCGCTCGCGAAGATGAAGGAGAAGAAGTACGGCCTCGTCATCTCCGACTGGAACATGGAGCCGATGACGGGCTACGAGCTTCTCAAGGAGGTCCGTGCCGATTCCGGCCTCACCCGCACGCCTTTCATCATGGTGACGGCGGAATCCAAAACCGAAAACGTCATCGCCGCCAAGAAGGCCGGCGTGAACAACTACATCGTCAAGCCGTTCAACGCCCAGACGCTGAAGGCCAAGATCGACGCGGTCTTCGCCGACTGACTGCTGAATGCGCATGAGGGGATGACCGGCTTCCGGGGGGCTGCCGGATGAATGAGGCTTCGTCGGTGACAACGCCGAGCCGATGCCGCGAGACGACCGGGTGGCACGTCGCCTTTTGCCGCCCCAGGGAATGACCGACGCCATGAAGAGCGTTTCGACCGAGCATCTCGACCGGATCGTCGATTTCATCCGGGCCAAGCGCGAGCGGGACGTGTCGCTCGCCGACGTCGTCGGGCTCGCCGAGGTCACGGTGGAATCGCTGTCCACCTTCTTCCGCGCCATCGACAACTCGGTCTATCGCGAGCTGTCCGACATCGCCGCCTTCATCACCAACATGAAGGAGGAGATCGGCCGCCTGCAGCCCAACGACCTGAAGCAGAGCCGTATCCCGGCCGCCGGTCAGGAACTGGACGCCATCGTCAAGGCCACCGAGAAGGCAACCGACTCGATCATGGGCGCAGCCGAAGAGGTGATGGCCGGCGATGCCGCCGATCCCGGCTACAAGGCCATGGTCGACGAGCGCATGATGCTGATCTTCGAGGCCTGTTCGTTCCAGGACATTACCGGCCAGCGCGTCGCCAAGGTGATCGAGACGCTCAAGCACATCGAGAGCCGCGTCTCGCGCTTCGCCGAAGCGATCAACGCAGCCGATGCCGACGGCTATATGTCGGACGAGGAAAAGCGGCGCGAGGAGCGCAGGGTCAAGAATATCCTGCATGGCCCGCAGCTTGCCGGCGAGGGCGTCGACCAGGACGATGTCGACGCGCTGTTCGACAAGCCGGTCAAGGCCAAGGCTGCGCAGGACGACATCGACGCGCTGTTCAAGTAGGCCGCCGCCTCAGCGCCCCGCTTTCCGGGCCCGCGCATAAGCCTTGAGGACATTGGCCATCCGGGTCAGATGACCGCGCCCCTCGCTGCGGAAGAACTCGGCCGTCTCCGTGTCGATCCGTAGGCTAATGGCGGTTTTCCGCTCCCTTTCGCCGATCGACCGGGCTTCCTGCCAGAACTCCGGCGGCAGGTCGGGCTGCTTGCCCGCCCGCCGCGGCAGCAGTTCGCCGTGCTCCGCGCGCTTCTCGATCTCATCGAGCGTTGCGGTTCTTGTATCGCTCTTCGTCGTCATGGCTTGCTTTCCAGGCCGTGATCAGTCGAATGCGCCCCGCTCGGATCGTGTAGACGACCACGAAGGCTTCGCCTCTGATCTCGCCAAGTGTGATCCTGCGTTCTTCACCGTAGTCGCGGCGGGAATCGATCCAGTCGAGACGGCTGGGGTCGCGAAAAACCAGCGCCATCTCGACAAGGTCAACGCCGTGTTCATCGTGGACAAGACGGCGCTTGGCTTCGTCCCACTCGAACTCCATCGAGTGTGAAATGTATACACAAAACGTATGGACAGCAAGGCGCCGGCCGCTGCCTCACCACACCAGCTTGCGCATCACGTAGCGCGGGTGCTGGCCGGTCTCGGCGATCAGCGCCGCTAGCCCCTCGGGCTTGATGCCCCGGGGGCCGAGCAGAACCTCCGCATGGATGCCCTCGGCGAGAAACAGGCAGTCCATGCCCATCCTCACCGCTCCCGCCACGTCCGTCCGCATGGCGTCGCCGATGGCGAGGACGCGCGACGGGGCGGCCCGCTTTCCCACGATCCGCTCGGCATAGCGCCAGCAGGCCTCGTAGGCCGGCTCGTAGGGCTTGCCGGCATAGAGCACCTCGCCACCCATCGACTGGTAGCGGTCGCCGATGGCGCCGGCGCAGAAGATCAGGTCGTGGCCGACCTCGACCACCTTGTCGGGATTGCCGCACAGGAAGAACAGGCCGCGCGCCTTCATTCGCTCCAGCCGTTCCTGGTAGTCGTCGGGCGTCTCGGTGCGGTCGTCCACGAGGCCGGTGCAGACGACATAGGCCGCCTCCTCGATGCCGACGAGGCGGGTATCCAGCCCCTCGAACACGACGAGGTCGCGCTTCGGCCCGACATGGTGGACCGGCTGGCCCGGCCGGGTGCGGATATGGTCGCGGGAAATGTCGCCCGACGTGACGATGGCGTCGTAGGCGGCGCGCGGCACGCCCAGCCGGTCGAGCTGGCCGACGACGACGGGCGCCTGACGCGGCGCATTGGTGATCAGCACCACCGGCACGCCTGCCTTGCGGATGTTCACCAGCGCCTCGCAGGCGGCCGGATGCGCCTTCATGCCGTTGTGCAATACCCCCCACACGTCGGAGAAGACGAGATCGTAGTTGCCGGCGATGGCCGCGAGGCTGTCGATGACCGGGGGCAGGGCGATCTGCGGGGCGGCGGTGTCGTTCATGGCCACAGCGGGTTAAGCGGCGGGGGCAGGCGGGTCAAGCGCGGCCGGCTGCAAGGTGCGGCTTGCCGGCGGCCGGCTTCCGCGTCAGATTCGCCGAAAACGGGAGGAAAAGCATGACCGGCACGACGCCCCGCGCGGTGGCGGAAGCCTTCTACGAGGCCTTCGCGGCCCGCGACGCCAAGGCCATGGGCGAACTCTATGCGGAAGATGCCAGCTTCGAGGACCCTGTCTTCGGCCGGCTCGATGCACGGCAGGCGCGCTTCATGTGGCGGGTGCTGGTCGGCCGGGCCACCGACCTCGCCGTCTCCTACGACATCGCGGCTGACGATGCGTCCACCGTGACCACGCGATGGACCGCCGAATACACGTTCGGCCAGACCGGCCGCCCCGTGGTCAACGAGGTGACCGCGGTGATGGCCTGCCGCGACGGTCTGATCGTCGAGCACCGCGACACGTTCGACTTCTGGAAATGGTCGCGTCAGGCATTGGGAACGCCGGGCTGGCTGCTGGGGTGGACGCCGTTCTTCCGCGCGCAGGTGAGCGCGCGGGCGCGCAAGGGCATCGGGCTTTAAGGGGGCTCCAGAACAAGAAGGCCCACCCTTACCCTCCCCTTTTTCGCTTCGCTCCAAGGAGAGGGGGACTTTGACGTCTCGTTTAACTGCAACGGTCGCGCCTGGCGCGACCGTTGCGGTAGCGCGGTCCGTCGTAGTCCCCTCTCCTCGAACGAAGTGAGAGGGGAGGGTGAGGGTGGGGCATTCCTGACCTAAAGCACCGTCTCCTTCAGGAACGGCAGCAGAGCCTTCAGGCAGCCCGACGGGTTCTCCTCCGGCACGAAATGCCCGGAATCCACGGCCTCGCCGGTCGCCTTCGGCGCGAGCGCCTTCCAGGCCTCAAGCGGGCTCGCCCCGGCGGAGGGTATCCCGGCGCTGCCCCAGACCGCGTGGACCGGCACGTCGATCGCGCGGCCTGCCGCGACATCGGCCTCGTCGGCGACGAGATCGACCGTCGCGCCGGCGCGATAATCCTCGCAGCAGGCATGAATGCGCGAGGGGTCGTTGAAGAAGTCGCGGTAGTGCTGAAGCGCGCGCCAGTCATAGGCCGACAGCGTGCCGTCCTTGGTCCAGAGCGCCAGCTTGGCGTTCAGGTAGGCGGTCGGGTTCTTGCCGATCTCCGCCTCCGGAACGCCCTCCGGACCCGACAGGAACAGCCAGTGCTCGGTCTTCGGCGAGGGCGCCGCGCCGATCCGCTGCCACATGACATAGGTCGGCACGATGTCGATGAGGGCGATCCGCTCTGCGCGCCCCGGATGGTCGAGCGCCATGCGGTAGGTCACCCGCGCGCCGCGGTCGTGGCCCACCGCCGCGAAGCGGATATGGCCGAGCTGCTCCATCGCCTCGACCAGTATCTTCGCCATGGCGCTCTTCGAATAGGGGAAATGATCCGGCCCGCCGCGCGGCGCCACCGACCAGCCGTAGCCGGGCAGGTCCGGCAGGACGAGCGTGAAATGCTTGGCGAGCTCCGGAGCGATCCGGTGCCACTCGACATGGGTCTGCGGAAAGCCGTGGACCAGCAGCAGCGGCGGCCCCGAGCCGCCGGAACGCGCGAAGATGCGGCCGATGGACGTGTCGATCCAGTGTGACTCGAAACCGGGGAAGAGATCGGCGGTGGACATGCGCGCTCCTTGGCCGTGGTGCTGGAACCATAACCGGATTTTGCCGCTGCGGGTCCCATGCGTCGTCGCGCCGGGGACCGGCCACTATGCAGAACTATCGATATTCCGTAGCGTAAGGGGGGATTTCGGTGAGGGGAGAGACGCATGACCCTGAAAGCGCTTCCGATTGCAGTTGCGGCTTTGACCGCGATCCCGGGCGAATGGAGTGGCGCTCTCGCCCAGTCCGCCAGCCAGCCGGGCTATGTCGGGCGCTGGGCCGAACAGCCAGCCTGGTGCCGCAACCGGGTCGGAACCGACGAATTGCCGCTCGTCATCGCCGCACGCAGTCTCGAAGGCGTCGAATGGGCCTGCCGGTTCGAGCAGGTGAGCGGTTCGCATCCCGAATGGCGCATCACGGCGCGGTGCCAGGGCGAGGGCATGACCAACCGTGAGCGCTTCGTCTTCCGCGTCGAGGGCAATGCGATGCGGATGACCTATGTCGATCGCGGGAACCGCACGTACCGCGCGGTTCGCTGCCCCTGAGGCCCGCTTTCAGGCTCGGGCGGGCTCGGCGGCGGCCATTGCGAGCATTTGCCGGATCACGGCAGCGAAGCGCGCAAGCACCTCCGGCGACAGGCTGAGCGGCTGTTCGGCTGTCGCGATCGGCACGTCGACCTCGACGATGCCGGCACGCCGGGAGAGATTGACGTCGATCGTCGCGCCACTGAGCTGCAGGTCGTCGATGGCGAACGCCTGCCCGTTCCAGAGATTGCGAAACAGGCCGGTATCGTTCGGAATGCCGTCGCCGTGATCGCGGATATGGGCCAGCAGCCGGTCGATCCCGCTCGCCAGCGCTGCGAGCCGTTCGTCCGTGACGCGCTGGCCGCGACAGTTCACGAAGAAGCGGCCCCCGGCATCCTCCTTCAGGTGGAAATCCAGATCGGGACTGAGCCCGGGTTCGAGGCCCCGTGCGCTGGCCAGTTCGCGTCCCGCCGCGCCCCCGGGCCAGACCGCGCCAAGCGCCGATCGGATCGTCTTCCAGACCTGTTGCACGGATGCTCCCGCATTTGCCGCCTCATCGGGCGACCAGAAGGCTATCGGGCCGAACCGCCACGCTCAATCCCGCCTGAGCGCCGCCTGTTCGCGCGCCACCGCCTGCCAGCCGATATCGCGGCGGCAGAAGCCGCCGGGCCAGTCGATGAGGTCGACCGCCGCGTAAGCCTTGCGCTGCGCCTCGGTCACGGTCGCTCCGGTCGCGGTGACGGCCAGCACGCGGCCGCCATTGGCGACGATCGCGCCGTCCACCTCCGCGGTGCCGGCATGAAACACCTCGACGCCGTCGAGCGCGCGCGCCCGGTCGATGCCACGGATGGCCGTGCCCTTCTCAGGGATGCCGGGATAGCCGTTCGCGGCCATCACCACGGTCAGCGTGGCGTCCTCGTACCAGCGCGCGCTCATGGTCGCGAGCTGGCGGTCCGCCGCGCCGAGCAGCAGCGTCAGGAGGTCGTCCTTGAGGCGCATCACCAGCACCTCGCATTCGGGGTCGCCGAAGCGGCAATTGTATTCGATCAGTTTCGGCCCTTCGGTTGTGATCATCAGGCCGGCGAACAGCACGCCCTTGAACGGGTGGCCCTTGGCCTTCATCGCCGCGAGCGTCGGCTTGATGATCTCGACCATGGTCCGCGTGACCATGTCCTCGGTCATGACCGGGGCGGGCGAGTAGGCGCCCATGCCGCCGGTATTCGGCCCGGTATCGCCGTCGCCGACGCGCTTGTGGTCCTGTGCGGTGGCGAGCGCCAGCGCATGATCGCCGTCGCAGAGCGCGAAGAACGAGGCTTCCTCGCCGACCATGAACTCCTCGACCACCACGGAGGCCCCGGCCGCGCCCAGACCGCCGTCGAACATCATGTCGATGGCCGACAGAGCCTCGTCGAGCGTCATGGCGACGACCACGCCCTTGCCGGCGGCGAGGCCATCGGCCTTGATCACGATGGGCGCGCCCATGCGCTTCACATAGTCCCTGGCCGCGCCGGACTCGGTGAAGCGCTCGTAGGCGGCGGTCGGGATGTCGAACTCCCGGCAGAGGTCCTTGGTGAACCCCTTCGAGCCCTCAAGCTGCGCCGCGGCCTTCGACGGGCCGAACACCTTGATCCCTGCGCCTGAGAGATCGTCGGCAAGGCCCGCGACCAGCGGCGCTTCCGGCCCGACCACGACGAAGGTGATCTGGTGCTGGCGGCAATAGGCGATGACGGCGGGGTGGTCGGCGACATCGACCGCCGCCAGCGTCGCGACCTCGGCTATGCCGGGATTGCCGGGCGCGCAATGCAGCGAGGTCAGGAGCGGGCTCGCCGACAGCGCCCAGGCGAGGGCATGCTCGCGGCCGCCGCCGCCGATCAGAAGCACGTTCATCGGCGCTTGTCCCGTGTTCAAGAGCACCGCACACAAACCTCCCCCCGGCGGGGGGAGGTCGACGCGCGAAGCGCGGCGGGAGAGGGGGCTATCCCCAAAATCGCCGCTCCCCCTCTCCCGGCCCTCGAAAATCTTGGGCCGACCTCTCCCCGCCGGGGAGAGGTAGAGGCGGTGCCCTTCAAGTGCGTCGCCTCAGCGTCTAGACAGGATTGCCGCGCCCGGCAACGGATTCGCTCAAGCCATGTCCGACATCGCACCCTCCAATATGCGCGAGGTCTCCGTCTCGGAGCTGTCCGCCGCCATCAAGCGGACGGTGGAGGATGCCTTCGGCTATGTGCGCCTGCGCGGCGAAATCTCAGGCTTCAAGGGGCCGAGCGGTTCCGGCCACGTCTATTTCCGGCTGAAGGACGACCGCGCCACCATCGAGGCGGTGATCTGGAAGGGCACCTACGGGCGTCTGCCGATCAAGCCGCAGGAGGGGCTGGAGGTCATCGCCACGGGGCGCGTCACGACCTTCCCGGGCTCGTCCAAGTACCAGATCGTCATCGAGAGCCTGGAGCCGGCCGGCGTCGGCGCGCTCATGGCGCTGCTGGAGGAACGGCGCAAGAAACTTGCCGCCGAGGGGCTGTTCGACGCCGCCCGCAAGCGCACTCTGCCCTATCTTCCGGAGGTGATCGGCGTCGTCACCTCGCCGACCGGCGCGGTGATCCGCGACATCCTCCACCGGCTGGAGGACCGTTTTCCCCGCACCGTGCTGGTCTGGCCGGTGCGCGTGCAGGGCGAGGGCAGCGCGGCGGAAGTCGCCGCCGCCATCCGTGGCTTCAATGCGATCGGCCCAGACGACGACCTGCCAAGGCCGGACGTTCTCATCGTCGCGCGTGGCGGCGGTTCGCTCGAGGATCTCTGGGGCTTCAACGAGGAAGTGGTGGTCCGCGCCGCCTTCGAGAGCGCCATCCCGCTGATCTCTGCGGTCGGCCACGAGACCGACACGACGCTGATCGATTTCGCCGCCGACCGGCGTGCGCCGACCCCCACCGCCGCGGCGGAAATGGCGGTGCCTGTCCGCTCGGAACTGATCGCGGAGGCGGCAGGTCTCGGCCGGCGCATGGTGATGGCGGTGGCGCGCGGCATGGAAGGCCGCCGCACGGAGTTGCGGGCGGCGATGCGCGCTCTCCCCGATGCCGAACGGCTCCTGGAATCGGCCCGCCAGCGCCTCGATGCGGCGGCCGAACGCCTGCCCAATGCGCTGGGCGCCAATGCCGGCGCACACCGCACGCGGCTCGTCCGCGCGGCGGGACGCCTCGCGCCGGGCTTGCTGAAGCTCAGGATCGACCGCTCCCGCGACCGGATCGACGCCCTCGGTGCCCGCGCGGCGGCGGCGCTCTCCCGCCGCACGGACACGCGCCGTCAGCAGTTCGATGCGCTCTCGGCGCGGCTGTCGCGCTCGCTCGGCGTTTACGCCCGCGCCCAGACCGATCGCATCGGCCGCACCCGCGACCGGCTGGACGGGGTTTTCGCGCGCGCGCCGCGCGCGCTCGGCCTGATTCTGCGCACCCGCCGCGAGCGGCTCGACGCAGCAGTGAAGCTGCTCGCCGCGCTGTCCTATCAGGGGGTGCTCGGCCGCGGTTTCGCCCTCGTGCGCGACGCCGCCGGCACGCCGCTGCGGACCGCTTCGGCCGTCGCGTCCGGGCAGACCCTCACCATCGAGTTCGCCGATGGGCGGGTCGCGGCGACCGCAGACGGCGAAGCGCCGCCAAAGGCGGCGGCAAGGCCCGCCGAACCGCGTGCCGCGAAGAAGGGACCGGAAGGGCAGGGCAACCTGTTCTGAATTGCCCCGCCCGTCGCCTCACTGAAGCGTCTGGTGGGCGATCCAGGTCTTCACCGCCCGCAGTGCGTCGTGCGGCGTTTCGGCAAGGCTGAGCGCCGATTTCCAGACGGTGAGCTGGCCGTCCGCTGAGGTGCCGCGCTCGCAGATGTCGAGGCATTTGCCGAGGTCATCGGCGCAGCCCAGCGCCTCGGCGTCCTCGGCAAGCTGGCCGGTCAGTTCCTTCACGAGGTCCGGCACGCCGATGGTGGTCCGGCGCACCTCGTCGACGAAGGAGCCGTGAATGCCGTAGCGCTGTGCCCGCCACTTGTTTTCCTGCGCGATGGCCCGCGACACCGGCGAAAGCGTGCCGTTGAGATCGGGATTGCGCAGGAGATGGCGCACGAGGGAGCGATAGAGCGCGGCGATCGCCATCGTGTCCTCGACATGCGTGCAGCTGTCGGGCGCGCGCAGTTCCAGCGTCGGGAAGCGGCGGGACGGGCGCACCGCCCACCACACATAGCTCGAATCCTCGATGATCCGCGCTTCGACCAGCAGGGCGACGTAGTCGTCGTATTCCGCCTGCGTCTTGAACAGTTCGGGCAGGCCCGTGCGCGGCAATTCGTCGTAGGCGGCGAGGCGGTAGCCCATCAGCCCGGTCGCGCGCGACTGCCAGAACGGCGAGGAGGTCGACAGCGCGATGATCAGCGGGATGAAGGGCATGATCCGCCCCATCACGTCGACGCGGCGCGACAGGTCGTCGAATTCGGCATGGACGTGCAGGCCGCAGACGATGTTGCGCTGGCCGATCATCTGCAGGTCATGCATCACGCTGTCGTAGCGCGGGGCGTCGCTCACCCGCTGCGTCGCCCACATGGCGGTGGGGTGGGTGCCCGAGCCGAGGATGGCGAGGCCGTGGGCCGCGGCAACTTCGCCGAGCGTGCCGCGCATGGCCTGAACCTCGTTGCGCGCCGCGGACGTGGTCGAATGGACCGAGCTGGTGAGCTCAACCTGCGACTGCAGCATCTCGCTCTTCACGCGGTCGCCGAGCCGGTCCTTGGCGGCGGTAAAAAAGCCCTGCGGCATGCGCCGCATGACCGCCTTGGTCTCGGCGTCGACCACGAAGAATTCTTCCTCGATCCCGAAACGGCGAGTATCCGTCATGACCTATCTCCATGATCTAATGTCTAAATTTATTGATATGCATCGCAAGGAGGTGGCGATGCTTGGCTGCGGCCGACCCCAGTCACACCGGGCCGCAACGGGCGACAGGCTGCGGCGGCGGCGGGCGAAAATGTGGCCCGATCCGGACACGCGCCGCCGCAATTCTGTAACGCTTTGAAAGATTGCGTGAACTTAAATTCGTTGACCGGGCCGCCTGTTTGGGCATCGGCGCTGCTTCGCGCCGCCCCTGCCTTCCCTACCGGGGAACTACCGCCAGTCGCCCAGCGTCGCCTGCACCACGGCGAGAGCGGCGACGGCCGCCGTATCGGCCCGCAGAATGCGCGGTCCGAGCGAGATCGCGACCGTATCGGCTTGGCTGTGCAGCATGGCGCGCTCCTCCCGCGAGAAGCCGCCCTCCGGGCCGATAAGGACGGCAACGCCGCCGTTCCGGCCCCGGTAAGGGGCCAGAACCTCGGCGGGATTGGCGCGAGCGGCATCCTCGTCGCAGAAGACGAGCAGCCGGCCGGGTGGCCATCCATCCAGGGCTTTGGCGAGCGGTTGCGGGTCATGGCACTCGGCAACGGCCAGAACGCCGCATTGTTCCGCCGCCTCGATGGCGTTGGCGCGCATTCGCTCCGTATTCACGCGCGCGACCTGCGTGTGCCGGGTGATCACCGGCTGGAGGCGCGAGGCGCCCATCTCGACCGCCTTCTGGACCAGATAGTCGAAGCGCGCATGTTTCAGCGGCGCGAACAGGAGCCAGAGGTCGCCTGCCGCCGGCTGCGGCCGCACCTGCTCCTCCACCACCAGCCGGACGGACTTCTTGCCGTCCTTGCGCAGGCGCGCGCGCCATTCCCCGTTCGCGCCGTCGAACACCAGCAAGGCGTCCCCTTCGGCGAGGCGCATCACGTTCAGGAGATAGTTGGCCTGGTCGCGGCCGCTCTCGATGTCGCCGCCCGCCACGAGAGGCCCCGCCACGAACAGCCGGACGGAGGTGAAATCGGTGGATGCCATCGGTTCTGCCTGTTCATCCGGTTCTGCCCGTCCATTCCGTGGTCGCGCGGCGGCCGCCGGATGCGGCCACCGTGCACAGGACCCTTCGTCACATTGCCACGAAGTCGGCCGATTGGTATGAACACAGTCGATTTCACGCAACCTTCGTCGCGCTGCGGACGTTTTCACGGGGGCCGAACGATGCGCCGTCGCCTGCCAATTCGCATTCCTCTGGCTGTCTTCGCCGTGGCGATGTTCGCCGGTGGCTCCGCCATGGCCAACGAGATCTGCCAGACCGAATTCCAGCCGTTGATCGCCGCCCATCAGGAGGTGATGAAGCAGACGCAGGCAGCGATGCCGCGCGGCCGGCCGACCTCCTTCGAACAGGCCCGCGCGAATGCGCAGCGCGCCTGTCAGGCGCTGACCAACGCCCAGACCTCGTTCCGCCGCCTGCAGCAATGGGTGCAGACGAACCAGGACTTCTGCCGCCTGCCCGACCAGATCGTCAACGACGTCAATACCGGCGCGACCAACGTGACGCGTAACCGCACGCAGGCCTGCAACGGCGTCGCCCAGCTCGACCGCCAGCGCCGGCAGGCGGAAGCCGGCGGCGCCAATCCCTTCGCGCCCAATGCCGGCCGCCGGCCGCAGCTCGACCTGCGCACGCCCGGCGCGCTCTGAGCCGCCATGTCCGCCGCCGGGGGCCGCGTCGCCGATGCCGTCCGCGGCTCGTGGGTGGATAGCTGGGCCCCGCCCGGCTGGCGGCCCTATCTGAGGCTCGCCCGGGCCGACCGCCCGATCGGCTCCTGGCTTCTGGTTCTGCCCTGCTGGTGGTCGGCGTCGCTTGCCGCCATCGCCATGGGCCAGCCGCTGCCCAACCTCTGGCACATGGCCCTGTTCGGCATCGGCGCGGTCGCCATGCGGGGCGCCGGCTGCACCTATAACGACCTCGTCGACCGCGACATCGACGCCATGGTCGAGCGCACGCGGTCGCGCCCGCTGCCGGCCGGACAGGTCACCGCGCGGCAGGCGAAGCTGTTCCTCGTCGGGCAGGTCGTGGTCGGGGCGCTGGTCCTTCTGGCGCTCGCCAATCCCTTCGCGTGGATGGTCGGCATCGCCTCGCTCGCCATCATCGCGATCTACCCCTTCATGAAGCGCATCACCTCCTGGCCGCAATCGGTGCTGGGCCTCGCCTTCTCGTGGGGCGCGCTGATGGGCTGGGCGGCCGCCTTCGGCCGGCTCGATCCGCCGGCCCTGCTGCTCTATGCCGGCTCGATCCTGTGGGTCATCGGCTACGACACGATCTACGCCCATCAGGATCGCGAGGACGACGCCATCGTGGGCGTGCGCTCCACGGCCCTGCTGTTCGGCGAGAAGACCGCCCCGATCCTCACCCTGTTCTATGCCGGCGCGGCGGCCCTGTTCGCCGTGGCCCTCTGGACGCTCGGTGCGCCGCTGGTCGCCTATGCAGGGCTCGCGGCCTTCGCCGGCCATCTCGCGTGGCAGGTGCGCAGCCTCGACATCGCGAACCCCGACCTCTGCCTCAGGCTGTTCAAGTCCAATCGCGACGCCGGGCTGATCCTGCTCGCCGGTCTGATCGCGGCGTCGTTGGTCCGCGCCTTCGGTCTCGGCTGATCGAAGCGGCGGCTCGGCTGGCATCGATGTGATGCTGACCGGGAGGTTTTCTCTCCTCGTCGGCTCTGCAGTCGGACTCGTGGAACATGCCACAAGTGATAGCACACAGCGTTACGCTGGTAAAGGTAAAAATTCCCAATTATATACTTGACAAAGCAGGCCGGTTGACTCATAAGAGGGACAACGGAGCCCCCGATGACCGACCTGCTCAACCCCATTTTCACCGACGCCAACAAGGCCCGCGAGTATCTGGAACAGAACCGCTGGCCGAACGGCGCGATCTGCCCGCATTGCGGCAATTCCGACCCTGCCAAGATCAAGGCCATGCAGGGCAAGGCCCATCGGCCCGGCCTCTACCAGTGCGCCGAATGCCGCGAGCAGTTCACCGTGACCGTTGGAACCGTGTTCGAGCGTTCCAAAATCCCGCTCAACAAGTGGCTGCTCGCAACCCACCTGATGACCAGCAGCAAGAAGGGCATTTCAGCCCATCAGCTGCACCGCATGTTGGGCCTGACCTACAAGACCGCGTGGTTCATGTGCCATCGCATCCGCGAGGCTATGCGCGAGGACGTGAAGTCGTCCGGCCCGCTCGGTGGCTCTGGCAAGACCGTGGAAGTCGATGAGACCTACTTCGGCAATCAGGCTGATCCCCAGCCGTCAAAGCACCGTCGCGGCCGTCCCTACACCAAGCGGGGCAAGAGCGGCCCGGCCGGCAAGCGCGCGGTCGTGTCTCTGGTCGAACGCGGCGGTTCCGTCCGCTCGTTCCATGTGGCTCACGCCAGCGTCGAATACGTCCGCGAGGTCGTCGTCACTAACGCTTCCCGCGAGAGCGTCCTCTACACCGATGAGAGCCGCCTCTACACCAAGATGGGACATGAGTTCGCAGCCCATGACACCGTGCGCCACTCTGCCGGTGAATATGCCCGTGGCCTCGTCCACACCAACACAATCGAAGGCTACTTCTCCATCTTCAAGCGCGGCATGAAGGGCATCTATCAGCACTGTGCCGAGAAGCACCTGCACCGCTACCTGTCCGAGTTCGATTTTCGCTACAACCGGCGCACCGCCGTTGGCTTCACCGATGCCGAACGGCGCGACGCGGCGCTGAAGGGCATCGAGGGCAAGCGCCTGACCTATCGCAGGCCTGAAGGCCTCAGCCCCGCCTAAGCGGCGGCCTAAGTGACCCCCGTATCGGGGAGGCTGTGGATAACTTCCCCTTGACCCACTGACCGCGTTCAGTGGGCTTTGCGCGCCCCCCGAAAGTGGTATTGTGTGCTCCGACTCAGTTCTGGAGCAAATCCCATGTCCGCATTCGATAAGATCATCGCCGACCTCAGGGCCGAGATCGAGGCGGCCTATAATCGTGGTTACGCCGAGGGCACGAAGGATGCCACGCAGCGCATCATCGATGCGGTCGGGGGGCTCTCCCCCAAGGCCGCGACGACCCCTCCCGGCCGCGCGGTGGTCCGTTTTTCCGAGCCCATCGAGAATTTCGTCCTTCCGCGCGCACAACGGGGGGCGGTCGGCAGGATTGTGGACCAGATGCTCAGAGACCATCCGGGGAGCACGATCACAGAACTGGAACAGATGAAGGACCGCTATGACGCTTCAGTCGCAGTGAAGTCCATCGGCAACCAGCTTCGGCTGCGCCAAGGCTGGAAATACCGCAAGGATGAGAACAACAGGTGGTTCCACATCCGCAGCGATGCGGAAATGGAAACGGCAGGCGCCCCGTCCAAGGAACAGCCTGCCGTCAATCCTCAACCGAAAGGGGGTGAGGCGGAATGAACCCGCCACCATGATCTTCCGGGGTAGCCTCTGGAGTCGACCCAGTACCACCTCGCAGCCCCGTTGGGGGACCACATACCCGCCGAGCGCAAATGCTCAGCGGTCCTACCCAGAAATCACTCCGAGCGGAGCGGCTTCTGGTTCCGTCGAGGCCTAGGAACCTCGGCGGCGTCGCGCCTCTTCGCCGGTGACGGCGGCGAGGTCAATAGCCGGTGGACAGTGCGGACAAAAGGCGAGCTATCCCCAGCGTCACTCGGGGCGGCTTGCGCTAGCTTGGCCTCTCTGACCACCATCATGCGTTCCTTCGACGGGTGCGATTCGCTGCCAGGCTTGCTCGCACGTCCTCCCAAGGGCCAGGAACTGGCGGTCCCCTACGGGACCCTTTCAGGCGGGGCCGTCGCCCGTCTGATTGCCAAACGGAAACGGCTCCATTTCGAATCGAAGCAGGCGCGTTACCGGCCCCGGTAACTGAATCGTCTCATCCTGTTGCGCGACATGCAACAGGATTTGCTAGACAAACTAAACGCGCAGACCCCGCGATTGTCCCATAGCTAAGAATGCCGGCCTGTCCGGACAACCCTGATTCGCCCAATCTGCTTTGTCAAGTATATAATTGGGTAAAAATTCTTACGATACGAAAATAGGCCGATCAGCGCCGCCGGTTCTTCTCCACCCAGCGCCCGACTTCCCTGTCCATCGGGTCCGCCCTGCCGGCGAGGCCCTCGACCACGCCGTCGACATCCGCCGCCGGCCGGTTCTGGCTCATCTTGACCTTGCCTTCGAGGGCGGTGATCTCGAACCGCATGCCGACGATGGCGCGCATCTGCATCGCCACGAAATCGTCGGGCGCATCGGAGAGGGCCCAGCGGTGCTCGAACTTCGCCTCGTGCTGGTCGGTCAGGTCGGCGAGGTTTTCGCGCAGGAAGGCGGCATCGGCCGGCCACGACACCCTGCCGCGCGCATGCACCACCGCATAGTTCCAGGTCGGCACCACCTTGGCCGTCTCCTTCTTGGTGGCATACCAGGAGGGCGTCACATAGGCCTGCGGACCGGAGAAGATCAGCAGCGCCTCGGATCCGTCGGGCACGCGCTGCCAGTGCGGATTGGCGCGCGCCAGATGGCCGAAGAAGGCATTCCCGCTACCGGCTTCGCCACGCTTCAGGACGAGCGGCAGGTGGGTCGCGAACAGGCCGTCCGCGCCGGCGGTGATCAGCGCGGCAAAGGGAAATGCCTGGCAGAAGGAGAGAAGCTCCTCGTCCTTGTCCATGGCGAACAGCGGCGGCACATACATGGCGGGCTCCCGCAAAGGAAAACGGCCGGAGCGCTACCTTAAACGCTCCGGCCGTTCCAATGGAGGCTTTTGATCGGGCGCATTCGCCGCCGTGATCAGGAGGATTTTCGAGCGAAGCGGATACCGGTTCGCGTGAAGAGCAGCGCGCGAACAGCGTGCAAAATGCGATCTCTTTGCCCTATGCCGCGCGCACCTCGCCGACGAAGGTTTTCAGCGCCGCGTCGATGCTGGCCGAGCAGGCGGCGAGGCGCTTGCCGGCGGCATCGACCTCGCTGGCCGACCGGCCCGTGTCGGCGGCCGCGCCGCTGACCTCGACGATCGAGGCGCGCGCCTCCCCGGCATGGCCGTTCGCTTCGGCGATGGACCGCGAAATCTCCGCGGTCGAGGCCTGCTGCTCGTCCACCGCCGCCGCGATGGCGGTGGTGATCTGGTCCATGGAGCCGATAGTCTCCGCGATGGCGCCGATGGCGGCGACCGTCGCATTGGTCGCGGCCTGCATGCGGCCGACCTGCGAGGCGATCTCGTCGGTGGCCTTGGCCGTCTGGCCGGCGAGCTGCTTGACCTCGGCGGCGACCACCGCGAAGCCCTTGCCGGCCTCCCCGGCGCGGGCCGCCTCGATGGTCGCGTTGAGCGCCAGCAGGTTGGTCTGCTCGGCCACCTCGTTGATGAGGCCGATGACCTCGCCGATCTTGCGGGCGGCGCTGTCGAGTTCGGCAACGCGGGTGGTGGTGTCGCCGGCTTCCTTCACCGCGCGGCTCGCGACCTGCGAAGACGCGGCCACCTGACGGCCGATCTCCGAGATGGAGGAGGCAAGCTCGTGCGACGCGCCGGCCACCGCGTTCATGTTGGCCGTGGCCTCGTCGGTGGCGCCCGATGCGACGCCGACCTTGCCACTCATGGCGCCGGCTGCCGCACCGAGGGCGCGGGCGCTGTCGTCGAGATCGCCGACGGCCGCATTGGCCTCGGCGATGCGCTCGGCCATGGTTCCCTCGAACGCCATGATCGCCTGTTCCAGCCGGCGGGCGCGGGCACCGCGCTCTTCAGCCTCGGCCAGTCGCGCAGCCTCAGCCTCGCGCGCCGCATGGGCATTGTCGCGCATGACGGTGAGTGCCCGGCAGAGGTCGCCGATTTCGTCGCGGCGGTCGCTGGCAGGAATATCGGCCCCGAGATCGCCGGCCGCGACGCGCTGGAGCGACTGCGTCGCAGCGACGAGCGGCTTCACCGCGCGGCGCACGACGAAGGCGGCAACGAGGCCGAGCAGGGTCACGAGACCCGCCAGCGACAGGATCATGGTCACGAGGGTCTTCTGGGCGCTCGCCTGCAGATCCTCGATGGGGATGCCGATATAGAGCACGCCCGCGACATTGCCGGCGGAACCCATCACGGGGTGATAGGCGGTGTAGAAGGAGCGCCCGAAGAGTTTCGCCGGCCCGTAATAGGGCTGGCCCTGCCGCAGGAAAGGATGGGCCGGATGGTCCGGCGCGAGCTGCGTTCCCACGGCCCGGTCGCCGTTCTCCTTCTTTACGTTGGTGGTGCGGCGGATATAGGCGCCCTTGTCGTCGGTGACGAAGATGGTCGCGTTGCCGCCGACCGCCTGTGCCGTCCGGTCGACCACCGCGTGGTCGGCGAAAGCCGGCATGGCCGGCATCCGCACCTCGGTCACCCGCTGGTCATTGGCGGTGAAGCGGGCTTCCGGATGGGCGGCCTGGAACAGCACGGCCAGCGTGCGCAGGTTGGTTCGCGCCTCGCTCAGGGCCGTCTGCTCGTTGCGCTGCTGGATAAGCGACCAGCCGGCGACGATGGTGAGAACGCCGGTGAAGACGAGCAGGCCGACGACGAAGGCGACCGATTTCGTGCCGATGCGGAAGGCTGGAAGGCGGGAAAGCATTGCGGAGCGTTCCTCTGATTGGAGCGCTTCCAGTTGTGGGAAGAATGGTTAAGGGACTGGAAACCATGCGGCATCCGGTTACCGCAAGCCGGTAAAAAGCGGCTTCTACCTGTGATTCCTCAGCGTCAGGCGTCTTTCAGCATGTCCCGCGCGGCGCGGCTGTCCCGGTCCATCTGCGCCACCAGCGCTTCGATTCCGTCGAACTTCAGCTCGTCGCGGATGAAGCCGGCGAAGACGATGTCGACGGTCTGTCCGTAGAGATCGCCGGTGAAGTCGAAGACGTGAACCTCCAGCAGCGGTGCGCCGTTGTCGAAGGTCGGCCGGCGGCCGAAGCTCGCCACGCCGTCATGCCAGTCGCCGCCGATGCCGACCTTCACGGCATAGATGCCGTAGCGCAGGCCAGTGCCCGGAGGCAGTCGCAGGTTCGCGGTCGGATAACCGAGGACGCGCCCGCGCTTGTCGCCGTGGATCACCTCGGCGGTGACGAACCAGTTGCGGCCGAGCAGGTCGCGGGCCGTGCCGAGATCGCCGCGGGAGATCGCCGCCCGGATCGAGGAGGAGGAAACCGGCTCGTCCGAGCACAGCAGCGCGCCGAGTTCGGTGACGTCGAAGCCTTGCACCAGACCCGCTTCCCGCAGCGTTGCCGCGGAGCCGGTCCGGCGCGCCCCGTAGTGGAAATCACGGCCGATGACGACATGGCCGGCGCCGAGCCAGTCGACCAGCACCTCGCCGACGAACTGATCGGCCGAAAGCGCGGCGAAACCCGCGTCGAAGGCGGCAATGGCGACGGCATCGATGCCCTCGGCCGCAAGCAGGCGCGTCTTGGCGGCCTCGTCGGTCAGCCGGAACATCGGCTGTGCCGGCTGGAAGAAGGCGCGCGGATGCGGCTCGAAGGTCAGCGCCACGGCCGGGCGGGACGCAGCGGCGGCCAGCGCGCGGGCCCTTTCGAGGACATGGCGATGACCGAGATGCACACCGTCGAAATTGCCCACGGCCACGACGCCGCCCCGCAACGGTTCCGGCAGGCGGCGGCCGCGGGTGACGACCGGAAAATCAGCGGGCGGCCGCGCAGGCGGCAGGATCAGGGGCATGACGGTCTTGGCAAAGGGGTCCGGTCGAAGGCCGCCGGACCCTGCCGAGCGCCGTCCGGCGCGTCAAGCGGCGGCGAGGAGTTCCGCGCGCGAGGGCACGCGCACGAGTGCCTCGCCGTCCAGCACCACCGTTGCATCCACAGCGCATTCGCAGACGAGTCGCGCGCGCTGGCGCGCGACGATGAGCTCCGCGACCTCCACATGCACACGCACGACGTCGCCGATCTTCACCGGCGCCTTGAAGTTGAGCGTCTGCGACAGATAGACCGCGCCCGGGCCCGGCAGCCGCGTGCCGATCACCGCCGATATCAGGCTCGCCGTATAGAGGCCGTGGGCGATGCGCTGGCCGAACCGCGTCTTCGAGGCATAGAGCTCGTTGAGGTGGATCGGGTTCTGGTCGCCGGAAATGTCGGCGAATCCGACCACGTCCTGGTCGGTGACGGTCTTCAGAACGAGCTCCGACAGGCCGACGGAGAGGTCCTCGAAAGCCAGGGCGCGGATCGAACGTGTCGGCATCGGAATGCCTCCTTGCGAAGGGCCGACACTGTCCCGGCCTTCATGCTGCAACGCAATAAGACCAAAGACGGAGGACTTGTTCCATCGTTTGCATCAGTCCTGAACGGCTTCGCCTTCGATTTCGACCAGGAATTCAGGCCGCGCCAGCCCTGCAACCTGGATGTAGGTGGCCGCGCAGACATGGTCGCCGAGCTTGCGTGCCCGCACCTCGCGGAAGGTCGCCAGCGCATCGGGAACGGTGACAAGCGTGACGATCTTGGTGAGGTTTCCGATGGTCATGCCGCCCGCCTCGATCACGGCGATCAGGTTGTCGAGGCTCTGTGCGAACTGGGCTTCCAGCCCTTCGGCTGTCGAACCGTCCGGGCGCACGCCGACCTGACCGGAAATGACCAGCCGGCGGCCGGACAGGGCATGAAGGGCACCGTGCCGGTAGCTCGGCGCAGGCGCATGGATGGTCGGCGGATTGAAGAAGGTCGGCATGATGCATCTCCCGGTTTGAGGCAGGGAGGCTATGGCCTTGGATATCCCACCGCAACGCGGAGCGCGGGCGAGACGAATCAGACGGATTCGGGGCAAGCTCGCGCGAATCTTACTGGAAGCGATCGTCCCGCCCTGCCATGCCCCGCTCGGGTTCCTATTTCATCGCGCTCTGCATGGTGGCCATTGCAGCCTCGGCCGCCGTGCTGGCCTATGCCGCGGCCGGCTTCGAGGCGGGGGCGTCCGCCGCTGTAGGCTTCGGCCTGCTGCTCGCCATGGTGATCGGCCAGTTCGGCGCGCAGCGTTCGGCGGACCGCCTCGCCGTCGAGGCAAGGCTTGTGGACCTCGCGCGCTCCACCACGGGCCTTGCCCGCGATGTCGAGGAGATGGCGCGCCGCGTCGAGAAGGTCGAGACGTCGGGCCCGGAACAGGCCAGGGCCGCGACCCAGCCCATCGCCGAGGAAATGAAGGAACTCGGCTATCTCGTGAAGCAGTTCGCCGAGACGCTGCAGATCCATGAGGCGGCGATCCTGCGCGCGACCGCGCCGGCCGGGATCGAGCCTGCCCCGGTTGTGAGGCATCAGCCCGTGCCGCCTGCCGAGCCGGATCGGATCGCGGCACCAGCGCGGCCCGGCGCCGCTCCGCCGCCGACCTCTGCCGCCCCCGCGCTGCGCCGGGAGGCCGAGGCCCTGCAGCGCCAGCTCGACCGGCAGGCAGCGCCTGCGCGCCGCCAGCACGATGACCTGCCGGCGGTCTTCGCCGGCCTGTCGCGGCCCGACGCCATCGCGGTCATCGACGAGGCGATCAGCGCCAAGCGCTACGAACTCTTCCTCCAGCCGGTGGTCACCCTGCCGCAGCGCAAGGTTCGCGCCTATCAGGCCTCGGTTCGCCTGCGCAGCGCCGAGGGCGCGGTTTTCGCGCCGGCCGACTACCGCAGGCTCGCGGACGAATCGGGTTTGATGCCGGGGCTCGATGCCGAGATTCTCGGCCGCTGCATCCAGGTCGTCCGCCGCCTCACCGCGCGCAACCGCGACGTCAGCCTGTTCTGCGACGTGGCCGGTTCCTCGCTCGCCGATGCCGCCTTCTCCACCGAGCTGGTCGCCTCGCTGGAGGCCGCGCGGTCCATCGCGGGATCGCTGGTCATCGGCGTGGAGCAGGAGGCCGTCCGGTCGCTGTCGCCGCTCGATGTCGAGACGCTGCGCGGGCTGTCGGACAAAGGCTTCCGGTTCTCGATGGACGGCGTCCGCGACCTCCGGATCGAGCCGCGCGACCTCGCCGACAAGGGCTTCCGCTACGTGAAAGTGCCGGCCGACCTGATGATCTCGCGCGCGGCCGATGCCGGCGGCGAGATTCATGTCGCCGATCTCGCAGGTCTCTTCGCGCGCTACGGCCTCGACCTGATCGCCGAGGGCATCGACACCGAGGCCATGGTGGTCGACGTGCTCGACTACGAGGTGCGCTTCGCGCAGGGGCTGCTGTTCTCGCCGCCGCGACCCGTGCGCGCCGATGTCCTGGCGGGCGCGGAGCCGGCCGGCATGCCCGCCGCACAGGCAGCGCCGCGCGCCCGGCAGGAGACCCGCCAGCCCGAAATCCGCCAGCCGGCAGCCGCGCCGCAGACCCTTGGCGCGGCGGTTCTGGCCTCGGGCGCCGCATCGCGTGGCGAGCCGCGCAAGCCCGGCATCGGCCAGGGCCTCAGAGCGCTGATCCGCGACCGCTCCTGACGGGGACGGATCAGACGGCTAGGATGAGACGATGACCGTCCGCCAGCTTCCCGAAGGCATCGTCAATCGCATCGCCGCGGGCGAGGTGATCGAGCGGCCGGCTGCCGTGGTCAAGGAGCTCACGGAAAACGCGCTGGATGCCGGCGCGTCGCGCATCGACATCGTCGCGGGCGGCGGCGGGCGCCGCCTGATCCGCGTGACCGACGACGGCTCAGGCATGCCACGGGACGACCTCGTCCTCTGCGTCGAGCGGCATGCGACCTCCAAGCTGCGCGGCGACGACCTGCTCGATATCCGCACCCTCGGCTTTCGCGGCGAGGCCCTGCCCTCCATCGGCGCGGTCGCGCGCCTGACGATCACCACGCGCCATGCCGGCGAGCCCCATGCCTGGGCGCTCACCGTCGATGCCGGCGCCAAGGGCGAGGCCATGCCGGCCGCTTTGGCGAAAGGCACGCGGATCGATGTCGAGGACCTGTTCTCGGCGACGCCCGCGCGGCTGAAATTCCTCAAGAGCGACCGCGCCGAGGCGGCCGCCGTCGCCGATGTGGTGAAACGGCTGGCGCTTTCCCATCCGACGGTGGCCATGTCGCTCGCCGGCGATGACGGCGGCACGCGCACCTGGCCGGCCCAGCCCTTCGGCGAGGCCGGCCTGCTCGCCCGCATCGGTGATGTTCTCGGCCGCGACTTCGCCGCCAATGCGATGGCCGTCGATGTATCGCGGCTCGGCGTCCGGCTCTACGGCTTCGCGGGGCTGCCGACGCTCAGCAAGGCGACAGCCGGTAGCCAGTTCCTGTTCGTCAACGGCCGGCCGATCCGCGACCGGCTGGTGCTGGGCGCGATCCGCGGCGCCTATGCCGACGTGATGCCGCGCGACCGGCATCCGGCCGCCGTGCTGTTCATCGAGCTCGACCCGCACGAGGTCGACGTCAACGTCCATCCGGCCAAGACCGAGGTGCGCTTCCGCGATTCGGCGCTGGTGCGCGGCCTGATCGTCGGTGCGATCCGCGACGCCATCGCGCGCGCGGCGCCGACCACCGCCTCGACCCTCGGCACGGCCACCGTCACCGCCTTCCGCGCGCCGGCGGGGCGGGGCGGATATTCGGCGACGCGCGACTGGCGCACGAGCGCCTTCCGGCCGCTTGCCGCCGGTTTCGCGGAAAGCGCCCAGCCCGCTTTCGTCATGGATACGCCGCCGGTCGCAGACGCTCGCGCCGCCGCCGAACCGGTGGCGGAGGCGGTCGCGGAGTTGCCGCTCGGCGCTGCCCGCGCGCAGCTTCACGGCACCTATATCCTCGCCCAGACCCGCGACGGTATCGTCATCGTCGACCAGCATGCCGCGCACGAGCGGCTGGTCTACGAGCGGATGAAGCGGCACATGGCCGAGGCGGGCATCGCGCGGCAGGCCCTGCTGATCCCGGTCGTGGTCGAACTCGATCCCGCCGATGCGGCGCGGCTGCTGGCGCGCGCGGACGATCTCGCCGCCTTCGGCCTCGTCATCGAGGGGTTCGGTCCCGGCGCGGTCGCCGTCCGCGAGACGCCCGCCATGCTTGGCGAGGCCGATGCCGGGGCGCTGACCCGTGACCTTGCCGAGCATCTCGCCGAATGGGACACGACCGACCCGCTGGAGCAGCGTCTCCTCGCGGTTGCCTCGCGCATGGCCTGCCACGGCTCGGTGCGCGCCGGGCGGCTGATGAAGCCCGCCGAGATGGATGCGCTGCTGCGTGAGATGGAGGCAACGCCCGGCTCCTCGCAGTGCAATCACGGCCGGCCGACCTCGGTTTCCCTGTCGCTGGCCGATATCGAACGGCTGTTCGGGCGGCGCTGAGGCTCCGCCTGAGGGTCGCCTTGCGGCTAAGGCTCTGGCGCGCTTTGATCGCCGTCCTGCAACCGGCGGGTGCCCATGTCCAAACCTTTCACCACCGATTCCTTCGCTTCCCAGTCCCTCGTCTTCGATCCCTCGCCCTTCGATCCCGCCAATGCCCCCGCCGATGCGCTGGCGGTCAATGCCGCGATCCTCAAGCGGCTGGAGAACTGGGACAACTGGACGCGCGCGCCCGCGATCATCCGCGAGATGCGCCGCGAGGGGCGCGGCGCATTCCCCGCGCCGATCCTGTCGCCGCGCGCGACGACGCTGACCATCGAGGGCCGGCACGGGCCGATCGGTCTGCGTGTCATTGCGCCGGCCGAGCCGAGGGGCGTCTATCTCCACATCCACGGCGGCGGCTGGGTGCTCGGCAGCGTGGACGGACAGGATGCCTGGTTGGAGCGCTTCGCCGACCGGGCGGGCATGGCCTGCGTCTCGGTCGACTACCGCCTCGCACCGGAATTTCCCTATCCCCACGGCCCTGATGACTGCGAGGACGCCGCGCTCTGGATCGCCCGCGAGGCCAGGGCCCGCTTCGGCACCGACAGGCTGGTCATCGGCGGCGAGAGTGCCGGAGCGCACCTGTCGGCAGTGACGCTGCTCCGGCTGCGCGACCGTCACGGCATCATGCCGTTCCGCGGCGCCAATCTCCACGCCGGCTGCTACGACCTCGCCATGACGCCCTCCGCGCGCCGGTGGGGCGCGGACAAGCTGGTCCTGACGACGCGCGACATGGAAATGTTCGTACGGCATTTCCTGCTGCGCGGCGGCGATGTCCGCGATCCCGACGTCTCGCCGCTGCATGCGGATCTGAAAGGCCTGCCGCCGGCACTGTTCACCGTCGGCACGCGCGACATGCTTGCCGACGACAGCCTGTTCATGGCGCAGCGCTGGGCGGCGGCCGGCAACAAGGCGGAACTGGAGGCCTATCCGGCCGGCTGCCACGTCTTCATCGGCTTCCCGGGCACGAATACCGACCGGTGCATGGCGCGCATCGAGCGGTTCATGATCACGGCCTGCGCCGATTGAGGCCTATTCGGCGGCCTGTTTCTGCACCCGCCACTGGGTGAGCAGGGCGCGCAGCGCGGCCGGCTTCAGCGGCTTGTTCAGGAGGTGGACGTTGCGCTCCTGCGCCTTCTCGCGCACCTCCTGGCTGCGGTCGGCGGTGACCAGGATCGCCGGCAGCGAATTGCCGAACCGCCAGCGGAGCTGGGTCACGACATCGAGGCCGTTGCCCTCGTCGAGGTGGTAGTCGACGATCACCACGTCCGGGATGACGAGGCTTTCGTTGAGCGCGTCGTGAACGTCGCGCCAGCCCGAGGCGGGGATGGTGTGGCAGCCCCAGCCGCGCAAGAGCGCCTTCATGCCCTCGATGATCTTCGGCTCGTTGTCGATGGCCAGCACGATCAGCCCGTCCAGTGGCGCGGCGGCGATCGGCGTCGGAGCAGGCCCCGGCGCCACCGCCGGCAGGGCAGGGGCGATCGGCACCGCCACCGAGAAGGACGAGCCCCTGCCGACCTTCGACTTCACCGTCAGGCGGTGCTCCAGCACGCGGGCGATCCGCTCGACGATGGACAGGCCGAGGCCGAGGCCGCGCGCGGTCTTGGCGCCCGCCTCCAGCCGCTGGAACTCGTGGAAGATGATGCGCTGCTTGTTCTGCGGGATGCCCGGCCCGGTGTCGTGGACCTCCAGCGACAGGCGCTTGCCGCGCCGCCGGCAGCCGACGAGGACCCCGCCGCTCTTGGTATATTTGATCGCGTTGGAGACGAGGTTCTGGAGGAGGCGGCGCAGCAGGCGGCGGTCCGAATGGATGGCGAGCGAGGAGGGCACGAAGGTCAGCTTCAGGCCCTTCTGCTCGGCGAGCGGCGAGAACTCGACGGCAAGCTGGCGGAACAGTTCGTCGATGCGGAAGCTGGCGATTTCCGGCTTCATCGCGCCGGCATCGAGGCGGGAGATGTCGAGCAGCGCCCCGAGGATTTCCTCCACTGCTTCCAGCGAGGCGTCGACATTCTCGATCAGGCGCTTTTCGTCGCCCTCGTTGCCGCGCTCCACGAGACTGGTCGTGTAGAGCCGCGCGGCATTGAGCGGCTGGAGGATGTCGTGGCTGGCGGCCGCGAGAAAGCGGGTCTTCGACAGGTTCGCTTCGTCCGCCTCCGCCTTGGCCTGCGCCAGTTCGCCGTTGAGCCGGGTCAGTTCCTCGGTGCGCTCGCGCACGCGCCGCTCCAGTGTCTCGTTGGCGCGGCCGAGTTCCTCCGCCGCGGCGACCGACGCGGTGACATCCGTATAGGTCGTGACCACGCCGCCGTCCGGCAGGCGCGCCGCGCGGATTTCGAGCACGAGGCCGAGCCGCGCGAGCCGCTCGATCTGGGGCTCGTCGGCATTGAGCAGGCGATGCACACGGTCGGCGACCAGCGCCTCGATACTGCCCGGCCCGAACTCGCCACGCACGGCCAGCGCGCGCAGGATGCGGTCGAAGCCGGCGCCGATATGGAGCGTCTCGGGCGGCAGGGCGAGCACCTCCGCGAAGGGGCGGTTCCACACCATCAGCTGCCCGTCGCTGTCGAAGACGCTGACGCCCTGCCGGGCATGTTCCAGCGCCGTCTGCAGCACCTCGCGGTTGTACTGCATGGCGGCATTGGCATCGTCGAGCAGCTTGAGCGCGTCGGTGGTCGACACGGAGCGCTTCTTGAGCAGCAGTGACAGGACGAGGCGCGACGACGCCGTGCCGATGGCCGAGGCGAGCAGCCGCTCCGAATAGCGCAGCAGGTCGATATCGGCTTCCGCCTGCCCCTCCAGCGGCACGCCGCGCTCGACCGCGTGGCTCTCGAAGGCGGCCGTGGTGCGCTCGGCTCCGAGATAGCGCGCCACCGTGTTGCGCACCTCGTCGACCGTGATGGCCGAGCGCCAGAGCCGGAAGGATGGCGCGTAGTCCGCCTGCTCGACCGGCACGAAGACCTTGGCCTGCAGCGTCTCGATGCTCGACGGACGGCGCAGCAGCGACAGGCCGACGAACAGCAGAACATTGGCGAGCAGCGACCAGAAGACGCCGTGCGCGAGCGGCGGCAGGCCGGTCAGCCCGAACAGGTCCTGCGGGCGCAGCCACGCGATCCCGAGCGGCCCGTCCGACACGAGGCTCTGAGGCAGCGCGCCGGTCGTCACCAGCATCGGCAGGAGCAGCGTATAGGTCCAGATGACCAGGCCGACCGCCATGCCGACGCCCGCGCCGCGTGCGGTCGCGCGCCGCCAGAACAGTCCTCCGAAGAAGGCGGGGGCCAGCTGCGTGACGGCGGCGAAGGACAGGAGGCCGATGGAGGCGAGCTGTGCCTCGCCGGCGATCCGATAGTATAGATAGGCGGCGATCAGCACGCCGAGGATGATCGTCCGGCGGATCTTGAGGATGGTCGGGCCGAGATCGCTGCGTTCGTCGGAGCCGCCCTGCGCCGACGGCAGCCGCCCGCGCAGGTTCAGCAGCGCGGGGATGACCATGTCGTTGGAGATCATGATCGACAGCGCCACGCTGGCGACGATGACCATGGCGGTTGCGGCCGAGAGTCCGCCGATGAAGGCGGCGAGCGTCAGGATTTCGTTGCCGCGCGACAGCGGCAGCGCCACCACCGTCATGTCGCTGTCCATCGTGCCGGGGGGGAAGACGAGCAGGCCGGCCACCGCGATCGGGATGACGAAGATGTTGATGAGGACGAGATAGGCCGGGAAGAGCCAGCTCGCCCGCCGGACCTCGCCCTCCGAATGGTTCTCGACCACGCCGACATGGAACATGCGCGGCAAAAGGATGCCGCAGCAGAACGACAGCATGCTCATGGTCAGGAAGGTCGAGGCGTCCGGCCAGCGGATCACCGCTCCCATGATGTCGGGACGCGCCGCGACGCGCCCGAACAGGTCGCCGAACCCGTCGAACATCACGTAGGTCACGTAGATGCCGATGGCGAGGAAACAGACCAGCTTGACGATGGACTCCGCCGCAACCGCCAGGATCAGCCCGTCCTGATGCTCGGTCGCATCGGCATGGCGGGTGCCGAACAGCATGGCGAAGGCGGCCATGGCCATGGCCACGACCAGCGCGATGTCGCCGAAGAACGGCAGCTCGTGGGTGACGTTGACGATCTCGTCGGGCTTGATGGTGGTCATCAGCGACGCCGAGACGGCTTTCAGCTGTAGCGCGACATAGGGGATCGTGCCGACGGTGACGATCAGGCACACCATGGCGGCGACTGCCTGGCTCTTGCCGTAGCGCGCGCCGATGAAGTCGGCGACCGAGGTGATGTTCTGCGTCTTGGCGATGCGCACGACGCGCAGGATCAGCGGCCAGAAGGCGACAAACAGCAGCATCGGGCCGACATAGATCGCCAGGAAGTCGAAGCCGTTGCGCGAGGCGAGGCCGACCGAGCCGAAGAAGGTCCAGGACGTGCAGTAGACCGCGAGCGAGAGCGGATAGATCCAGGTTTGGCTCTGACGCAGCGCCTGCTCGCGCGCGCGCCGCCGGTCGCCCCAATAGGCGACGAGGAACAGCGCCCCGAGATAGGCGAGCGCCGTGATGATGATGACGAGGCCCATGCTCATGGCGCGTTCGGGTGGCTCCCTCCTGCCGGCCGGCAAGGTTCACATGGGGATTCCCGCCTGTCCATCTGCACCCGTGGCAAGCCCTTGCGGCATTGCCAAGCTTTACGGGATCGCGGATCGTCGCGCGTCCGCCTTGGGAAAGGACAGGAGTCGAATCATGGCGATGCTGCAGGAATTCAAGGAATTCGCCCTCAAGGGCAATGTCGTCGACCTCGCCGTCGGCGTGATCATCGGCGCGGCTTTCGGCAAGATCGTCGAATCGGTGGTCGGCGATCTGTTCATGCCGATCCTCGGCGCCATCGGCGGTTTCGACTTCACCAACTATTTCCTGCCGCTCTCCAGTGCGGTGAACGCGACCAATCTCGTCGACGCCCAGAAGCAGGGCGCCGTGATCGCCTACGGCAAGTTCATCACCATCGCGATCAACTTCATCATCATCGCCTTTGTGCTGTTCATGGTGATCAAGGCCATGAACCGGCTGAAGAAGGCGGAAGCGGCAGCGCCCTCCGTGCCGCCTGCGCCGACGGCCGAGGTCACGCTGCTCACGGAAATCCGCGATCTTCTGAAGAAATAGGGCAGGCGCATTTTCAAGCGAAGCGGAAACCGCTTCGCGTCAAGAAAATGCGAAAGAGAAAGACTTTGGCGTCAGGCCGGCCGCAGGAACAGAAGCTGCGTCTCGCCGGCCTCGCGCCTCTCGACGAGACTGAAGGCGGCGGGCGTTGCGACAGCGATGTCCGCCGCTTCCTCCACCACGACAAGCGCATCGGCCGTGAGCCAGCCGCCGCTCGCGAGGCTGTCGAGGCAGCGCTCGGCGAGACCCTGGCGATAGGGCGGGTCGAGGAAGGCGAGTGTGAAGCGTTCGAACGGCGCGAGCGGACCGAGCTTCGTCGCATCGCGCTTTAGGAGGCCGGTGACCCCGGACAGCCCCAGCGTATCGACATTGGCGCGGATCAGGCCGCGCGCCTCCGCGCTCTGGTCCACCATGGCGGCATAGACCGCCCCGCGTGATAGCGCCTCGATGGCGAGCGCGCCGGTGCCTGCGAACAGGTCCAGCACGCGCGCGCCATCGCAGGCATCGTCGTAGCCATGGGCGAGGACGTTGAACAGGCTCTCGCGCAGGCGGTCCGAGGTCGGACGGATCGCGTCCGACTTCGGACCGGCCAGCGTGCGGCCGCGAAACTTCCCCCCGACGACCCGCAAGGGCTAGCGGTCCCGGCCACCGCCGCCCGGACGGCCTTTGCCGAAGGGCTTGCCACCGCCCGGCTTGCCGCCGCGCGGACGGTCGCCACCCGGACGGTCGCCGCGTCCGCCGAAGGATTTGCCCCCGAAGGACTTGCCACCGCCGAACGACTTGCCGCCGCCGGGCCTGTCGCCGAAGGACTTGCCGCCGCCGAAGGACTTGCCGCCAAAGGACTTGCCACGCGGCCGGTCACCGCCGCGGTCGTCGGCCGAGCGATCGCCAAACGAGCGCTCACCGCGCGGCTTGAAGCTGCGCTCCGGCCGGTCGCCGCGATCACGGTCGCCCCAGGGCTTGAAGTCGCGCGGACGGTCGCCGTCGCGATCCCGGGGCGGACGGTCGCCGAACGGGCGGTCGCCCCTCGGCTTGAAATCACGGCGCGGACGCTCGTCCCCGTCGCGATCACGCGGCGGACGGTCACCGAACGGGCGGTCGCCCCTCGGCTTGAAATCACGGCGCGGGCGCTCGTCGCCGTCATGGTCCCGGGGCGGACGGTCGCCGAACGGGCGGTCGCCCCTCGGCTTGAAATCGCGCCGCGGACGCTCGTCGCCGTCACGGTCCCGCGGCGGGCGGTCACCGAACGGGCGGTCACCGAATGAACGCTCGCCCCTTGGCTTGAAGTCGCCGCGCGGACGCTCGTCCCGGTCGAAACGGCGCGGACGGTCGTCCGGGCGCCGCTCCTCGCGCACCGCCTGATCGTCGCCGCCGACCTTCTCGACGCGCACGCGCCGGCCCTTGGAATCGGTCACCGGAGCGCCGCGCTTGAAGTCGCGCTCGCCGCCCTCGGCATCGCGCCCGCCCTTGTAGCCGGGGCGCGCCTTGTTGCGCGGTCCGAACTGGACGGCCTCGCCGTCGCGCCAGATGCGGGCGCGGTTGCCGAACTTGTGCTCGGGGCTTTTGCCGCGCGGCCGGTCTCCGTCCTCGCGGTCGCGGCCGAAGGAGCCGCGACGGTCGTCCCGGTCGCCGAAACGGGCAGGGCGCTCGTCGCGATCGCCGAAGCGCTTCGGCCGGTCGCCGCGATCCTCGAAGCGGCGGGGCCGCTCGTCGCGTCCCTCGAACCGGCGCGGGCGCTCGTCCCGCTGCTGCCGGCCGCCCCGGGCGCCGCGCTCCTCGCGCTCGCCGATGCGCTCGAAGACCGGGCGATCGAACTCGACGCCGGCCAGCTCCGACAATTCCTCGCCGAGCTGATCGCGCAGGACGCGTGTGCGGATTTCCTCGACCTCGCCCTCGGGCAGCTCGCCGAGCTGGAACGGCCCGAACGAGACGCGGATCAGCCGGTTCACATCGAGGCCGATGGCGCCGAGGACGTTCTTCACCTCGCGGTTCTTGCCCTCGCGCAGCGACAGGGTCAGCCAGCTGTTGCTGCCCTGGATGCGGTCGAGCTCGGCCTCGATCGGCCCGTACTCGATGCCGTCCACCTCGATGCCGTGACGCAGGCGGTCGAGCGTCGCCTGGTCGATGGTGCCGTGGGCGCGCACGCGGTAGCGGCGCAGCCAGCCGGTGGCGGGAAGCGCGAGCACGCGCGCAAGACCGCCGTCATTGGTCAGCAGCAACAGGCCCTCGGTGTTGATATCGAGACGGCCGACCGTGACCACGCGCGGCAGGTCCTCCGGCAGGTTGTCGAAGATCGTGGCGCGGCCTTCCGGGTCGCTGGTCGTCGTCATGAGACCGGCGGGCTTGTGATAGAGCCAGAGCCGGGTGCGCTCGCGCTCCGGCAGCCGCTCGCCATCGACCAGGATCACGTCGCGCTCGGTGACGTTGGTCGCGGGCGAGGTCAGGATCTCGCCGTTCAGGCTGACGCGCCCTGCCTCGATCCACTCCTCGGCCTCGCGGCGGGAGCAGAGACCGGCGCGTGCGAGCACGCGCGCGATGCGCTCCTCGCCGCGGTTGACCGGCTCGAACGAGCGGTCGCGCTCGCGCGGCACGCTGTTGCGGTCCTCGCGGTCGCGGAAGCGCGGACGGTCGCCGCGGTCACGGTCCTCGAAACGTCGCGGCTTGTCGTCACGGCCACGCGGGCGGCGGTCGTCGTCGCGGTCGCGCTCGGAGCGCTTCGGCTTCTCGATGCCGGCTTCGGCGGCCAGCGCCTTCACCACCGGGTCCTCGTCGATATCGTCGAGGAAGGCGGGAACGTCCTCGGGCAGGAACTGCTCGATCGGCTCGGCAGCTTTCTTCGCGCGCTTGGCCGGTTTGGCGGGAGCGGCTTCCGGCTCGGCGGCGACGACGGCCGTAGCCTCGGCCTTGCGGCTGCGCTTGGCCTTCGGGGCGGCTTCGGCCGCGTTCGCCACGACGGGCGTCTCGACGGGCCCGGCAGCAGCCTTCTTGCGCTTCGGTTTCTCGGCAGACGGCTCGGCAGCGGCCTTCCTGGCGCGCTTCGGGGTCTCGGCGACCACCTCTGCGGCAGCGGCCTTCTTCGCGCGCTTCGGCGTCTCGGTCACGGCCTCGGCGGCGGCGGTCTTGGCTGTCTTTTTCGGGGTGTCGGAATCGGTTTTCCGCGTCCGGCTCACGGCCGTACGATCATCATCGCGCTTGCGGGGCATAGGTATCTCGTGGGATCGGGTTGTCGCGGCGCCATCCGGCGTGCGCGGCCGGGCGCCCCGGCAGGAATGGCGCGATGTAGCACGAACGATGCCCGATGGCGAGTGATGCCCCCGATTCGGCCGGAAAGCCCATGGAGATCGCGCTTGCCGAGGCCGAGGCTGCTGCCGCGCGCGGCGAGGTTCCGGTCGGCGCGGTGATCGTCAGCGAGGGGCGGATCGTGGCCCGCGCGGGCAATCGGACGATGCAGGATCGCGATCCGACGGCCCATGCCGAGATCGTCGCGATCCGGGCCGCCTGCGAGGCGCTCGGCAGCGAGCGGCTCCCCGGCTGCGACCTCTACGTGACGCTGGAGCCTTGCCCGATGTGCGCGGCGGCGATCTCCTTCGCGCGCATCCGCAGGCTCTATTACGGCGCGGCCGATCCGAAGGGCGGCGCGGTGGAGAACGGCGTGCGCCTCTATTCCGACCCGACCTGCCATCATCGGCCCGAGGTCTATGGCGGCATCGGTGAGACCGCCGCCGCGGAGCTCCTGAAGGATTTCTTCCGCGTGCGCCGTTAAATTCCGCTGCGCCCGCCGTTGATCCGCTCCTTGGCCACCATGCGCGTGATCAGGATCACGGGAATGAGGCCCACCGCGACGATGACCAGAGCGCCGGTCGAGGCCTGAGCCAGCCGCTCGTCGGATGCAAGATTGTAGATCCTGACCGCGAGCGTATCGAAGTTGAACGGTCGCACGATGGCGGTCGCCGGCAGTTCCTTCAGCACGTCGACGAAGGCGATGAGGCCGGCGGTCAGTAGCGAGCGGCGCATGAGCGGCACGTGGATCACCCGCGCGACCTCGCGCGTGGTCGCGCCCAGCGTGCGCGCGGCGGCGTCGAACGTGCCGGGGATCTTGTGCAGGCCGGATTCGACCGGCCCCATGGCGACCGCAAGGAAGCGCACGAGATAGGCATAGAGCAGGGCGATGACACCGCCGGAAAAGACGAGGCCGGTGCCGTTGCCGAGCGTCGCCCGCGCGGTCTGGTCGATGAGGTTGTCGAGGGCGCCGAGCGGGATCAGCACGCCGACCGCGATGACCGTTCCGGGCACGGCATAGCCGATGCTGGCGATCCTGACGGCGGTCTGTGTCGTCGGTCCCGGCGCGAGGCGGGTCGTGTAGCCGATGGCGGCGGCGGCGGCGACGATGACCGCGGCGGCCATGCCGGCGAGGATGAAGGAATTGCGCGCATAGACGAGGAAGCGCTCGCCGAGCAGCGGGTCGCCGCCATCGATATGCAGCCGGGCGAGGGCCGCCACCGGCAGGACGAAGCCGAGCAGGATCGGCAGGGCGCAGGCGACGAAGGCGCCTGTCGCCGCGACCGGCCCGAGATGCAGCCTTGACGGCGGGCGATGGCGGCGGGCGCTGGTGCCGAAGCGGCGGTTGCGCCGCGCCAGGGTTTCGATGGCGACCAGCAGCAGCACGAAGGCGAGGAGGGCGGTCGCGAGCTGGCCGGCTCCGGCGCGCTCGCCCATGCCGAACCACGTCCGGTAGATCGTGGTCGTGAAGGTGGTGACGCCGAAATACTGGACGGTGCCGAAATCGGCCAGCGCCTCCATCAGGGCCAGCGCCACGCCCGCGGCGATGGCGGGCCGCGCCATCGGCAGGCCGACGCGAAGGCAGGCGCTCCACGGGCCGGAGCCGAGCGTGCGGGCCGCTTCCAGCACGCAGGTCGACTGATCGAGAAAGGCCGCGCGCGCGAGCAGATAGACGTAAGGGTAGAGCACCAGCGTCAGCAGCGCGCCGACCCCGCCGACATTGTTGATGTCGGGGAACCAGTAGTCGCCGCGCGACCAGCCGAAGGCGGCGCGAAGGGGCGTCTGGATCGGACCGGCAAAGGCCAGCGCATCGGCATAGGCGTAGCCGATGATGTAGGCCGGCATGGCGAGCGGCAGGAGCAGCAGCCATTCGAGCGTGCGCGAGCCGGGAAAACGGCAGAGCGTCACCAGCCAGGCGGTGCCGACGCCGATGACCGCCGTGCCGAGGCCGACGACCACCATCAGCAGGACCGTGTTCCAGATGATCTCCGCCAGCACGGTGTCGATCAGGTGCGGCCACGTGCCGGCGGAGGGCTGGAACACGCTCAGGGCGACCGCGACGATGGGCGCGGCGACAAGAGCGGCAACGGCCATCGCCAGCGCCATGAACGCGCGAGGCCCGGCCGTGACGGCCGGGCGTGCGATCGGTGCCGAGAAGGGTGGAAGGGCGGCGTCGGTCACGCCATCACTTCCAGCCGGCGCGGTCCATGATCTTCAGCGCTTCCGCATTGTTGCGGGCGAAGACACGGGCGTTGAGCTGGTCCTGCTTGAACGAGCCCCAGGCCGCGATCTGCGCCGGCGGCTGAACGCCCGCGACGACCGGATATTCCGAGTTGCCATTGGCGAAATAGGCCTGCGCCGAGGGAGTCGCGAGATATTCGAGATAGGCCTTGGCGGCGTCGAGGTTCTTGGCGTGTCGGGCGATGCCGGCCGCCGAGATATTGACGTGCGTGCCGCGGTCGCCCTGGTTCGGGAAGACGACCCGTACCTTGTCCACGACCGCCTTGTCCTCCGGCTTCGACGACTTGGCGAGATTGCCGAGATAGTAGGTGTTGGACACCGCGACATCGCCCTCGCCGGCGGCGGCGGCCTTGATCTGGTCGGTGTCGCCGCCGCGCGGCGCGCGGGCGAAATTCGCCACCATGCCGCGGACCCAGGCCTCGGTCTTCTCCGGGCCGTGGGCGGCGAGCATCGCGCCGGTCAGCGACTGGCTGTAGATGTTGGTCGAGGAGCGGTTGAGCACCTTGCCCTTCCACTTCGGGTCGGCGAGGTCCTCGTAAGTGGCGATAGCACCTTCCGCGACCTTCTCCTTGTTGACGATTAGCACGCGCGCGCGGCTGGAGAAGCCGAACCAGTGGGCGTCGGGATCGCGGAGGTTGGCGGGGATGCGGCTCGCCAGCGCTTCCGAGGAGAAAGGTTGCAGCAGGCCGAGCTCGCGCGCCTTCTCGGCACGACCGGCATCGACCGTCACGAAGATGTCGGCGGGCGAATTGGCGCCCTCGCTCTGCAGGCGGGCGAGCAGCGGGTCGGCGCCGGCCTCGACGCGGTTGACCGTGATGCCGGTCTGCTTGGTGAAGTCGGAATAGAGCGCTTCGTCGGTGTCGTAGTGGCGCGAGGAATAGAGGTTCAGCGTCCGCGCCTGGGCGCGCAGGATGGCCGGCGAAGCGACGAGGAGGGCGGTGCTGCCGAGGAGGGTTCGGCGGTTGAGGGTCGGCGTCACGGTGAAACTCCGCGCTGGGGGATGGTAGCTGGAACGTGAAAAGTGCGCGATGCCGGCGGCATCCCTGCGGCCGTCACATCGTCCGAATGGCGACGATCGGACAGGGCAGCCCGATCGCGGGCATCCTATCTTCGGTCCGAAAGGCCGCAAGTTCCTGTCAAAACATTAGAATCCATAAAAAGAGTAATTAGAACTATTGAAAGAAAGGCGAATTGCTGAATGATGCAGTCAGCTTATCCGTTTCGTTGCTGCGCCTGATCCAGAGGGCACTGATCCGGCGGGCCACGCGGAAGTGATCGATGCCTGCGGCAGGGTGCCGCATCAGGCCCCGGGAAACGGCCAGCGCGCCCGGAAATCGGCGCTGCTGGCGACGAAGGCGTCGGTGCGGAACGCCCGGTCGGCGCGGCCATAGACCAGCGGCTGCCCGTCGGGCCGGCGCATGATGCCGCCCGCGCCCTGCAGCACGGCATGCGCCGCCGCGATATCCCATTCGCAGATCGAGGCGAGCCGGACCGACACGTCGGCGCGACCCTCGGCGATCATCGTGTATTTCAGCGACGAGCCGACCGGCAGTCGCCCGGCGACGCCGTGGCTGGCGAGATAGCCCTCGCTCCCGGCATCGGGATGGGAGCGGCTGATGAGGGCCAGCGCGCCTTCCGGCGGCAGCGGCCGGGTGGCGATCCGGCGTCTGTCGGCGGCCTCGATGATGGATCGGCCGGGCGCGAGCCGCATTGCCTCGGCGGTCGAACCATGGCCGAGCCAGAGCTGGTCCAGCGCCGGCGCGGAAACGATGCCGGCCACCGGCATGCCGCCGGCGATCAGCGCGATATTGACCGTGAACTCGCCGTTGCCGCCGATGAACTCGCGCGTGCCGTCCAGCGGATCGACCGCCACGAACAGGTCCGTGCTGGCGGGCAGGCGGCCGGCGGCGGCCGATTCCTCCGCCAGCACCGGCACGCCCGGCAGCAGCCGCGCCAGCCCTTCGAGGATCACCTCTTCCGCCTCGTGGTCGGCGGCGGTGACCGGCGAGCCGTCGCTCTTGGTTCGTGCCGCCGCGCCATAGTGCCCCATGATTCGCCGGCCCGCCTCCGAGGCGAGCGAGCCGAGGGCATCGACGAGGGCGGGATCGTTGAAGCGTGAGGGCATGCAACCTGACTAGGCGATTGCCCCCTGCGTGGGAAGCGTCCCGCCGCGGCGCGCGGCGTTTACGCTTCGCTCACGCCGTTTCTTGCGTTCCCGTTCACTGCGTTTCTTCGGCTCGCGCTAACCCCCGGCCGTCATGATGAACGGCGCATTAGGGACATCCCCCGAATTTTCGAGATTTGCCGATGAGTGTTGCGTTCGGCACACAGGGCCGTGGTCGCCGGGCCCTCAAATGGTTTGCCATTGCGGTTGTGGGGATCACCATTGCCGCCTGCGGGCGCTATGCCTACGAGCGGCGCGAGCAGTGGCGTTCGGACCTCGAGAGCCGCTGCATGTCGTCCGGCGCCGTGCAGATGACGCAGTTCGTCCAGCGGGCCAATACGATCAACGGCCCGGGCACATGCGGGATGGACTATCCCTTGCGCGTGTCCGCGCAGGCGCGCGGGCAGGTGTCCTACAATCGTCCCCAGACGCTCGCCTGCCAGATGGTGCCGACCGTCGACCGCTGGATCGACAATGTCGTGCAGCCTGCGGCGCAGCGCTGGTTCGGCGCGGGCGTGGTCGAGGTGCGCGCCGGCTCCTATTCCTGCCGCGGCATCCGCGGCGGAAGCTCTGGGCGCATGTCCGAGCACTCCTTCGGCAATGCCCTCGACGTTTTCGCCTTCGTCCTGACGAGCGGCCATACCGTCGTGATCCGCCAGCACTGGCGCGGCGAGACGGCCGAATCCGGCTTCCTGCGCGAGATTTTCGTGCGCGCCTGCGATCACTTCACGACGGTCCTCGGCCCCGGCTCGGACGCCTTCCACTACGACCATTTCCATCTCGACCTCGCCCGGCACGATCCGCGCTGGACGCGGCGCGTCTGCCGTCCGCGGCCGGAAACGGTGCAGATGCTGCAACCGGCCGCGCCCATCAACAATTTCGGCTTTGGCTTCGGCCGGCAGGGCACCTTCGTCCGCTGATCGTCCGGTCGAGGGTTTCCGTGAGGCGCGGTAAGCCCTAAATTCGGGGCTACGCCGTCTCCGGGGAGCGCGCCGGTTTGCAGAACACCTTGCTCGCCGTGGGCCTCGCGCTGATCGCCGCCATCGTGGCGGCGCTCGCGGCGCCCCTGCTGATCGACTGGAACGCCTACCGCCCGCAGGTGGAGGCGGAAGCCTCGCGCCTGATGGGGCGGCGGGTGACGATCGGCGGTGACCTGTCCATCCGCCTCCTGCCGACCATCCAGATCGATGCGCGGGACATCGGGCTCGACGATGCCTCGGGCCGGGCGCGCATCGGCCGCCTGCGCGCCGAACTGCGGGTCGCCCCGCTGCTGCGCGGCAACGTCTCCCTCACCTCCGTTCATATCCGCGATGCCGACATCGTCGTCGCAGGCTCGGCGGCGGGAAGCGGGTTTCTGCCGGCCGAGGAGGTCATCGTCGAGAATGCCCGCCTGTCGCTGGCACAGGCCGGCGCGCCGCCTGCCCTGATCGCCGAGCGGATGATGCTGACCGGCGATTCGCGCGGGGCGAAGGGGCCTGTGCGGCTGGAAGGCTCGGTGGTGGCCGGCGAACGCTCGGTGGCGGTCCACCTGTCCGCCGCGCTGACCGATGCCGGTGCTCTCGCCATGCGGCTGCGCGCCTCGGATCGGGAAAGCGGCCTCGGCGTCGATGCCGAGGGGATCGTCGCCACGCAGGAGCGCCTTCGTTTCGACGGCGAGGTCGTGCTGGCCGGTATGGCGGGGCGTCTGCCCTGGCGGCTGTCGGGCACGGCGGCGGCCACTGCCGACGCGGTCGTCTTCGAGAAGATGGAAACGCAGGTCGGGGCCAGCGACCGCGCGGCGCGCGCGACGGGTTCGCTGCGCATCGGGCTCGGCGGCGACGGCGAGACGGAAATGGTGCTCTCCGCCCGTCAGGTCGATCTCGACCGGCTCGCGGAAGTGGCGCCCGGGACCGCCACGACGCCGCGCGACGTGATCGCTGCCCTCGTGCGCGAGGTGCCGGGCCTCGGCCGTGCGTCGCGGCCGGTCTCGGTCGGCTTCGACATTGCCGGCATGGTGCTGGCGGGCGGCCAGCTTGCCGATCTGCGCGGCGACCTGCGCACCGCCGATGGCGGCTGGCAGGTCGAGCGCCTGTCCGCGCGCCTTCCCGGAGGCGCGAGCCTCGAAGCCTCGGGGAAGGCGGCGCTTGCGCCCGACCTCGGCTTCGCCGGCGTAATGGCGGTGCAGGCCTCACGGCCGGCCGTGCTCATGTCGTGGCTCGATGCCCTGCCGACGCCGGAGGGCACGCTGGACGATCCGATTCGCATGGCGGCGGAGGTCGTGGCGGAGCCGGGCAAACTCTCCCTCGACAAGCTCGAACTTTCGACGCCGGCCGGCACGGCGCGCGGCCGCATAGCGCTCGACGTGCCGGCGCTCGGCCGCCACGCGCTCGCGCTGGACCTTTCCGCCGATGCGCTCGATCTCGACCTGCTGCTGAGGCTCGCGCGCGGCGCGGGCGCGCGGCTGGATCCCGCGACCGACACCCGCCTCCAGCTCCGGGCGCAACAGGTGCGCCTGGCGGGCCTTGCGGCGCGCGGGCTCGATCTCTCCGTGGCGACGGACGGCCGGACCTTCGATGCCGAACGCATCCGCATCGCCGATTTCGCCGGTTTCGGCATGGACATGGCCGGCCGTCTCGACGGCATCGGCGGCCCGCTGGTCGGACGCCTGTCGGGCCGGCTGCGCGCGGCGAATGTCGACGGCGTCGTCGCGCTGCTGTCGCGCAGCCCGGCAACCGCGCAGGTGGCGGACTGGCTGCGCGAACGGGCGCCCTCGCTGGCGGATGCCGACCTCACGATGAATTTTGCGGCCGGCGGGCGCTCGGCGCTCGGGCTCCGGCTGGACGGCCGGATCGGCGGCGGGACGCTGACTGTCGATGCGGCCGGTTCCGGGCAGATCGAGCGGCCGGAGACGCTGCTCGGCCGGGTGCAGATGAACGTCTCCGCGCCGCGCGCGGATCAGCTCTACGCGCTGATCGCCGGCAGGACCGCCCACGGCGCGACGCCCGGCGCGCCGGCGCGACTGGCGGTCACGGTCGAGCGGCCCGACACCGCCATCCTGAAGGTCGCGGGAACCGCTACCGCTGCCGGCACCGAGATCACGCTGTCGAGCGAGACCGGAAGCGCGGGACGCGGCGTCCATGCCGCCACCCTCGCCTCGACGGACGTCGCTCCTGTCATGCCGCTGCTCGGCGTGCCCAGCGAACTGGCGGGCCGGCTGCCCGCGCGCATCGACTTCCGGGCGACATCGCAAGGGGCGGCGTGGCAGACGCAGATGCTGCGCGGGCAGGTGGGCCCGACCACGGTCGAGGCGGAGCTGCGCGGCAACGGTCTTGAGGCCGGCGGGCGGCTGCGCCTCGGCGCGATAACGGGCGAGGCTCTGGCGGCGTTGCTGTCGGGGCCGGCCTGGCTGGTCGATGCGGCGTCGGGTGCTTTCCCCGATGCGGCCTTCGGAACGCTGGCCGTCGACGGCCTTGCCGCCGAGCTGGACCTCGGCGTGGAGCGGGTCGTGCTGGGCGACGCGTCGCCGCTGACGGGATTGTCGGCGACGCTCGCGCGCCGGGGCGCGCGCACGAGCCTTACCCGCCTCGCCGCAACGATGGGGCCGGCGCGCCTGTCGGGCAGCTTCAGCCTCGACCGGAGCCCGCTGCGCTCGATCCTCGCCGGCAATCTGACCGTTGACGGCGTTCCCGCCGCGCTCGGATGGCCGGGCGCGGACGGGCGGGGACGCCTCGCCGTCGAACTTGCCGGCGACGGCGCGAGCCCTGCGGCGCTGGTCGCGAGCTTGCAGGGCAGCGGCGGCATCGAATGGCCGGCCATGCGCGCGGGCGGCGTCAATCTTGGCGCGTTGGCCCGCGCGACCCGTCAGGCGGAAGTGGCGCAGGACGTCGGCCGGCCGCTGAGCGACATGGCCTTCGGCACCGTGCTGGCGCAGGCGCTGGAGGCGCCCGTCGATCTCGGGACGGCCGCCTCCCGATTCACGCTGTCCGGCGCGACGGTGCGGCTTGCCGAGACGGTCTTCCCCGGGCCGGGCGGACGTCTCGCCTGGAGCGGCAGTCTCGACCTTGCCGATGGCAGGCTTGGCTCGGTCGTCAGGGTCATGCCCGATCGCGGCCGCGACGACGAGGCTGTGCCCTCCATCGTCGTGCGCTTCGACGGCGCGGCCGGACAGGCGACGCGCCGGATCGACACGGACGACGTCTCGGGCTGGCTCGGCCTGCGTCTCGTCGACCGCGCCGCCCTGCGCATCCAGATGTCCGAAACGGACCGGCTGGAACGCGCCCGCCAGCGGGCCTTCAGCCGCTTCACGGCGAACCCGCCGCCGCCCGTCGTCGTGCCGTTGCCGCCGATCCCGGATCTGTCGCCGGACCTGCTTCCTCCGCCCGCGGAGGAACAGGCGTCGCCGGCCGAGCCGGAGCTGCCGCGCGAGGGCGTTCCGGTGCCGGTCCGCCGGCCAACGGAGGCGCGCCCCGCTGTGAGACCCGCGCAACCTCAGGCGGGCACTGATCTTCCGGGTGTGGTGCGCCGGGCGCTCGACGGCAGCCGCCAGCCGGCTCCACCGCCAACAGGCAGCCCGATGTCGATCCTGCCCCCCCTGCCGGCTCCCGTCGAGGTTGGTCCTGCTCCCGGCATGCGTCGCTGATGCCCTTTCGCAGCGACGCTGCCTCGCCTATATTCAGCGCGCCGGGGCAACCCGGCTATGGCGATAAACGGCCATCGCAATAAGCCTTTCGGACCCGGGGGCAGTACCCGGCGCCTCCACCATCAGGGCCGCGCAATGTGGCGCTGGTGATGGGGGCGAAACAGGATCGACGAGGGTGTAAAGGGTGGACTTTTGCTCGGCATGGTTCCGCCGTTATCGGGCCGTCTCAATAGTTGCCAACGACAACTATGCTCCGGTGGCCGTTGCCGCGTAATGCGGTAATGGTACCGAAATCAAAGTCCTTGCGGGTAGCACTGTAAGGCGGGGTTCGGAGGCACCTGGCAACAGAAGCCTCCACTTCTCCCGCGATCCGCGCCGCGGCAGACAGGTGATGCGGCGCGCGGCAGAGGCAACAGGGCCGATTGGCTCGCTAAGAGACATTCTGGCTCGCTAGAGACATGCCGACCGATCTTATCCGATACGACCTTCTGGCCCAGGATGCGCTTCGCGGCGTCGTCAAGCGCGTGCTCGTCGATGCCGCGCGGGAAGGCCTGCCCGGCGACCATCATTTCTACATCACGTTCGACACGCGGGCGCCCGGCGTCCGGCTGTCGAACCGCATGCGCGAGAAATATCCGCAGGAGATGACGGTCGTCCTCCAGCACCAGTTCTGGGATCTCGTCGTCACCGAGCATACGTTCGAGGTCGGCCTGTCCTTCGGCGGCATTCCCGAGCGCCTGCTGATTCCGTTCGAGGCGGTGAAGGGTTTCTTCGATCCCTCCGTGCAGTTCGGCCTGCAGTTCGAGGTGGCCGGCGCCGAGGGTGGCGAACAGGGCGAGGCGTCCGTGCGCGAGGTCGCGCCGCCGGCCGCCAGCCTTGCGCAGGCACCGCAGAAACCCGGCGCGCGCGAAGCCGCGGCGGAGCAGCCGGCCAAGGCCGCCGGCGATGAAGCCGCGCGGGAGCCGGAGGCCGGCGGCGCCGAGGTCGTCAGCCTCGACAAGTTCCGGAAGAAGTGATTCCCTGATCGCTGTCGGCCCGGGCATGCTGTCCGTGCAGGCCATTCGCGGTCAATTGCGTCCAATTGCTTTTTCGTTTCTTCACAGGTCCGCGTCCAAGGACGGTCTGCCGCGACGGTATCTCGGGAAGGTTTTCTCGTGGAGCCGCCGTGGCTACACAATTTCCTGAGATGGCGCGCAGGTCCTTCGTCGAGGCTGGAAACTCCGTCTCGCTTCGCCGATGGTCGATGTGCGAACCGGTATGCCGCTATGGAACCGAATAATGGGTGACGTCGTTAACCTCCGGCGTGCGCGCAAGCAGAAGGTGCGGGAGACCGCAGAGTCCGAGGCTCAGGCCAATCGCCTGCACTTCGGGAGACCGTCGGCGGAGCGCAAGCTGGATGAAGCCCGCGAGGAGCTCGAGGCCCGACGCCTCGACGCCCACAAGCGTTCGGAGTGACGGCCGTCATGAAAAGCCATGTCGTCAAGCGGTCCATCGTCGTAGAGGGCCACAAGACAAGTGTCAGCCTCGAGGATGAGTTCTGGAACGCGCTGAAGGAGATCGCCTCCGAGCGGCGCGAGACGTTGTCCGAGGTCGTCAGCCATATCGACGGCGACCGCACGCATGGCAATCTGTCCTCCTCGATCCGCCTCTTCGTGCTGCAGCATTATCGCTCGCGGCTCCCAAAGACTGCGTGAGGATGCGGGCCGGAGGTCTTCCTGCCCACCTTTTCCCCATTTTGTCATGCTGTCGGCGCTTGTCTTCCGGTGGCGTGCGTGATGTCATCCGCGCGCGAAAGCACCAGGCCGGGACGGCCGTTTCCAAGGGTGCTCGGAGCGGGGGAAGATGCAGGAAGACAAGGTGAACACGGCTGCGGAAACGCGTGGTCTGGTCAAGAGTCCGCAGGATATGTTCGCCGGGCTCTTCGTCATCGCTTTCGGATTGTTCTGCCTCTGGGCGTCGTCGAATCTGACGGGCGGCCGGGGAGCCAATCTCGGACCCGGGTCGTTTCCGCGCGGACTGTCGTTCCTGCTGATGGCGGTCGGCTCTATCATCGTCGTGCAGGCGCTGACGGTCGTCGGACCGCGGCTTGAAGCATGGTCGATCCGCGGTCCGGTCTTCCTGCTCGGGTCGGTCCTGTTGTTCGCGGCGACCATCCGCGGCACCACGCTGAACATTCCCGGCATCGGCCGGACCGATCTCATCCCGCCGCTCGGCCTGATCGTGGCCGGTCCGCTGACGCTGATCCTCGCCAGCCTCGCCACGACGGAGCGAAACTGGTTCCAGACCATCGTCTTTGCGGTGTGCATGACGGCCTTCTGCGTCCTTCTGTTCAAGGTTGCGCTGCGCCTGCCGATCCCCGTGGCTCCCTGGGCGGGGTGGTGACGTCATGGATATGGTCACCAATCTGGCGCTGGGCTTCGGCGTCGCGCTCACCCTGAAGAATGTCGGCCTCTGCCTGCTCGGCTGCCTCATCGGCACGCTGGTCGGCGTGCTGCCGGGCGTCGGCCCGATCGCGACCATCGCGATGCTGCTGCCGATCACCTTCGGTCTCGATCCGGTCGGCGCGCTCATCATGCTCGCCGGCATCTATTACGGTGCGCAGTACGGTGGCTCGACCACCGCCATCCTGGTCAACATTCCCGGCGAGGCGACCTCGGTCGTCACCGTGCTGGACGGTCACCAGATGGCCCGCAACGGCCGCGCGGGCGCTGCCCTCGGAATCGCCGCCATCGGCTCGTTCTTCGCCGGCACGGTCGCAACCATCGTCATCGCCGCGCTGGCGGCGCCGCTGACCCGCGTCGCGCTGCTGTTCGGCCCGGCGGAATATTTCTCGCTGATGGTCATGGGCCTGATCTTCGCTGTCGTGCTCGCCCGCGGCTCGGTCATCAAGGCCGTCGCCATGGTGCTCTGCGGCCTCATTCTCTCCACCGTCGGCCAGGACCTGGAGACGGGCGCGGACCGAATGACCTTCCGCTGGCCGGAACTCTCCGACGGCATCGACTTCACGACGATCGCGATGGGCATGTTCGGCTTCGCCGAAATCCTCAGAAACCTCGAAAACCCCGAGACGCGCGACGTCCTCCGGAACCGTATCGGCAGTCTGCTGCCCAACTGGGACGAACTGAAGCGCTCGGTCATGCCGGTGCTGCGCGGCACCGGCCTCGGCGCCACGCTCGGCATCCTGCCGGGCAACGGCGCGGTGCTCGGCCCATTCGCGAGCTACACGCTCGAGAAGAAGATCGCCAAGGATCCATCCCGCTTCGGCAAGGGCGCCATCGAGGGCGTCGCCGGTCCTGAAAGCGCCAACAATGCCGGCGCGCAGACTTCGTTCATCCCGCTGCTCACCCTCGGCATCCCGCCGAACGCGGTGATGGCGCTGATGGTCGGCGCGATGACCATCCACGGCATCGTGCCCGGCCCGCAGGTCATGGAAAAGCGGCCCGATCTCTTCTGGGGCATGATCGCCTCGATGTGGCTCGGCAACCTCATGCTGCTCATCATCAACCTCCCGATGATCGGCGTGTGGGTGAAGCTCCTGAAGGTGCCTTACCGCATGCTGTTCCCCTCGATCCTGATGTTCTGCTGCATCGGCATCTACTCGGTGAACAACAACCCGTTCGACGTGATGATCACGGCCTTCTTCGGTCTGGTCGGCTACGCCTTCCTCAAGATGGGCTTCGAGGTCGCGCCCCTGCTGCTCGGCTTCGTGCTCGGCAAGCTGATGGAGGAGTACCTGCGGCGCTCGATCCTGATGTCGCGCGGCGACTGGTCGGTCTTCGTCGACGTGGTCAACCGGCCGATCTCGGCCGCGCTGATCGCCATTGCGGTGATCCTCGTCGTGCTTTCCCTGCTGCCGTCGATCACCAAGAAGCGCGATACCGTCTTCGTGGAGTGATCCGCGCGCAGACAGCGGGTGCGAATCCGGCCGGCGCGGGCAATAGCCCGCGCCGGTTTCGTTTGGGCGCCGGGCGCAAAGCTGTGGGCCGTATGGCCGCCATGCTGCCATCGGGCGGCGCGGCCGCTATATGATGGCTTCCAGAGAATCGCCTCCGGCCCGAAGGTGCGACGGTGCGCCAGTATCACGACCTCATGCAGCGCGTGCTCGACACGGGCGCGCCCAAGGACGACCGCACCGGCACAGGCACGCTGTCGGTGTTCGGCCACCAGATGCGCTTCGACCTCGCCGAGGGCTTTCCGCTCGTCACGACCAAGAAGCTGCACCTGAAATCGATCATCCACGAACTGCTGTGGTTCCTGAAGGGCGACACCAACATCGCCTATCTCAAGGCCAACGGCGTCTCCATCTGGGATGACTGGGCCGATGCCAACGGCGATCTCGGGCCGGTCTATGGCAGGCAGTGGCGCTCGTGGGCGGCACCCGACGGCCAGACCATCGACCAGATGGCCAATGTGCTGGCCATGCTGAGGCGCAACCCGGATTCGCGCCGGCTGATCGTCTCCGCCTGGAACCCGGCCGATGTCGACCGCATGGCGCTGCCGCCCTGCCATTGCCTGTTCCAGTTCTACGTGGCGGACGGCCGGCTCTCCTGCCAGCTCTACCAGCGCTCGGCCGATATTTTTCTCGGCGTGCCGTTCAACATTGCCAGCTACGCGCTGCTGACCCTGATGATCGCGCAGGTCGTCGGGCTGAAACCCGGCGATTTCGTCCATACGCTCGGCGACGCCCATCTCTACAGAAACCATGTCGAACAGGCGAAGCTGCAACTCTCGCGCGCGCCGAAACCTCTGCCGACCATGGCGCTGAACCCGGCGGTGACCGACCTCTTCAGCTTCCGTTACGAGGATTTCACGCTGACGGGCTACGAGCCGGACGCGCATATCAAGGCACCGGTGGCGGTGTGACCGGCGCGGCGCCGCGCAACTCCAATTTCCCGCGGACGGCACATTTACCCGCTAGCGCGAATACGATTTAGTTAGCGCAGTAGCGCATTTTCTGCGGTGCTCGGTAGTTTGGTTGTCAGCATGCACGCCCGCATAATGCCTTCAATTTCCTACATCGTTGCGCGGAGCTATCCGGGCAATGTTATCGGCCGCGAAAATCAGTTGCCTTGGCGACTTAGGAGTGACCTGCGTCGCTTTCGAGAGATAACGTCTGGGCACGCTGTGATAATGGGCCGCAAGACTTTTGAATCTATCGGCCGACCGCTTCCAAATCGCCTAAATATTGTTCTCTCAAAGAGCAACATTCCAAATTCTTCTTCGCTCTTTCCTGGCGGCGTGTCTTGGGTAAATTCTGTAAACGATGCCGTCCACGCAGCAGATCATTTTTCAATATTGAATGAAAAGAAGAATTTTTTCGTAATTGGCGGCGATGTTATATATAAATTACTTGGAAGACAAGTTAATACAGTGTATCTTACGGAGGTAATGAGTGCGCAGATAAGCGGCGACGCTTGGTTTGATATGGAATTTGACCGAAGGCAGTGGCGAACGACATTTGAGGAGGATTTTCCTCGAACGGCTGAGGACCAGTATCCTTCTCGATTCTCGATCCTCGAGCGCAAAGACAGATATGTGAGAATATTGGATATTCGGGATTTTTATACGGACAAGGCGATTACCGACGAATGGATCGAAAAATTCGCTAAGCTGCCTGAGCCCTCGCAGGAGTTGGTTCGGCTGCACCGAGAGAAACCGCGAGACCTTCTAGAGTTAGCCTAGGCGTGCTTCTGCAGCGTTTTACGAGCGCTGATCCCAGCGGCTGAAAGCCGCATGTGACGGCCGCGTAACGTCGCGTTCCGCTGCCGCCCGAAGGGCGATTTCGGCCCTTTGCCGTTCACCAAGCGGCTGAAGTCGCGCGGTTTCGCTTGACCTCTGCGTTGAAAGCGCGGTCCACGTCTTCTATATCCCAACGGCAGTTGCGGCGCCGACGGCGCCTCCCGGCGCCCGGCCGGACCAGTCAGCTAAGGACACGAACTTCATGCCGTGGAACAATCAAGGCGGCGGCCCGTGGGGCGGCGGGGGCGGTGGCGGCAGCGGTGGCGGCGGCCCGCGCGGTCCCTGGGGCCAGGGCCCGCAGGGCGGCGGCAGCGGTAGCGGGGGAGGCGGCAACCAGCCGCCGGACCTCGAGGAGCTGATCCGCAAGAGCCAGGAGCGCCTGAAGAGCGTGCTTCCCGGCGGCGGTGGCAATATCGGCGCCAAGGGCATCGCGCTCATCGCCGTGCTCGGCCTGATCATCTACGGCCTGACCGGGTTCTACACGGTCAGCCAGAACGAGGTCGGCGTGAACACCGTGTTCGGCCGCCACATCGGCAATGCCGCGCCCGGCCTTAACTGGAACCCGCCTTCGCCCTTCGGCGCTGTCTATCGCGTGGCCGTCACCGACGTCCGGCGTTCCGAGATCGGCTACCGCTCCGGCGGCGGCCCGCGCGGCGGCAACCGCGAGGTGCTGGAAGAGAGCCTCATGCTCACCGGCGACAACAACATCGTCGACATCGACCTCGAAGTTCAGTGGGACGTGAATGCGGCCCGTGTCTCCGACTTCGTCTTCCAGCTCCAGAACCCGGAAGGCACGGTCAAGGCGGTGGCGGAAAGCGCCCTGCGCGAGGCTATCGGCCGTCGCGATATCCAGAACGTCCTGACCACCGAGCAGGCGGCTGTCGCGACCGAGGTGCGCCAGATCATGCAGCGCATCCTCGACGACTACCGGTCGGGCATCAACGTCCGTGTCGTTCAGTTGCTCTCGGCCCTGCCGCCGGCGCAGGTGCGCGGCTCGTTCCTCGACGTCAACGCGGCGCAGCAGGACCAGAACCGCGTGCAGAACGAAGCGCGCGCCTACGCCAACCAGGTGGTGCCGGAAGCGCGCGGCCGCGCCGCGCAGATCCTGCAGGAGGCCGAGGCCTATCGTGACCGTGTGGTCGCCGAGGCCACCGGTCAGGCCAGCCGCTTCAGCCAGGTCTACGAGGAATACCGGCGTGCGCCGGACGTGACGCGCGAGCGCATGTTCCTCGAGACGATGGAGCGCGTCTTCGGCTCGACCGACAAGATCATCATCGACCAGCAGCCGGGGGCGCCGGGCGTGCAGCCGTTCCTGCCGCTCGACCAGCTCATGCGGCGCAACCCGGCGCAGCAGCCGCAGGCGGCACCGGCTCCGGCCGCCACCACTCCGAGGGTCCAGCGATGAACTCTTCCCTGAAGCTCGCCCTCGGCATCGTCGCCGCGGCCGCGCTGTTCGCGCTGGCCAATTCCTTCTTCGTGGTCCAGATGACCCAGCACGCCATCGTGCTGCGTTTCGGGCAGGTCGTGCGCGAGCCGATCAGCGAACCGGGCCTCTACTTCAAGCTGCCTTTCATCGAGAATGTCGTGGTCGTCGACAAGCGCACCCTCGACCTCGACCTGCCAGTCCAGGCGGTGCTTTCCACCGACCGGCAGAACCTCGACGTGGACGCCTTCGCGCGCTACCGGATCACCCAGCCGCTGCGCTTTTTCCAGACGGTGCGGACGGTGCCGAACGCCAACACGCGCCTCGTCAGCTTCGTCAACGCCTCGATGCGTAACGTCATCGCCGGCGCGACGCTGTCGCAGCTCATCCGGACGGATCGCGACCGCCTGATGAACCGCATCCAGGAGGAGGTGAACCGCGAGGCCACCACGCTCGGCGTCGAGATCGTCGACCTGCGTCTGACCCGCGTGGACCTGCCGCAGCTCAACCAGGAAGCCGTCTTCAACCGCATGCAGACCGAGCGCCGCCAGGAAGCGGCCGACCTGCGCGCCACCGGCAACCAGCAGGCGGTGACCATCCGCGCCCGTGCCGACCGCGAGGTCGTCGGCATCATCGCCGAGGCCAACCGCCGCTCGGAAGAGCTGCGCGGCGCCGGCGACGCCGACCGGAACAGGATCTTCGCCGAGGCTTTCGGCAAGGACCCCGGCTTCTTCTCGTTCTACCGGACCATGCAGGCCTACGAGCAGAGCATGCGTCAGGGCGACACCCGCATGGTCATCTCGCCGAATTCGGACTTCTTCCGCTATTTCGGCGATCCCAGCGGCCGCCGCGGCGCCGGTCCCGCGCCGGGCCAGCCCGCCCCGTCGGGCAACTGACGTTCCTCCCGGGCCGCCGCATTACCTGCGGCGGCCTTTTTCGTGTCCACGACAGTCCCGCACATGAGAGATTTCGTCGTCGCCATCGGCCTCGTCCTCGTCATCGAGGGGCTGATTCTGGCGGCCTTCCCCAACCGCGTGCGCGACGCGCTGGAAACCATGCGCCTGACGCCCGACCAGCAATTGCGCGTGGTCGGACTCATCGCCGCGGTGGCGGGCCTTGCCGTCATCTGGTGGATGCGCGCCTGACGCGCCGCAGCGCCGTCCCGACAAAAGACCCGATTGACAAGCCCGCCCCGAGGCTTGAAGGGAAGGGCGGACCTCTCGGGTTCGGCACTGCAAAAGATATCCCATGGCTCAGTTCACGCTTCCGAAAAATTCCCGGATCACCGAGGGCAAGTCCTGGCCGAAGCCGACGGGCTCCAACCGGCTGAGCGAGTTCCGCATCTATCGCTGGAACCCGGACGACGGCGCCAACCCGCGCATCGACACCTACTATGTCGACCGCGACGATTGCGGTCCGATGGTTCTGGACGGCCTCATCTGGATCAAGAACAAGGTCGACCCGACGCTGACCTTCCGCCGCTCGTGCCGCGAGGGCATCTGCGGCTCCTGCGCCATGAACATCGACGGCACCAACACGCTCGCCTGCACCAAGGGCATGGACGAGGTGAAGGGTGGGCAGGTGAAGATCTACCCGCTGCCGCATATGCCGGTGGTGAAGGATCTCGTCCCCGACCTCACCCGCTTCTACGCCCAGCACGCCTCCATCGAGCCCTGGCTGAAGACGACCACCGCCCAGCCGGAGAAGGAATGGCGCCAGTCGAAGGAGGACCGCGAGAAGCTCGACGGCCTCTACGAGTGCATCCTCTGCGCCTGCTGCTCGACCTCGTGCCCGAGCTACTGGTGGAACGGCGACCGCTATC
>VFQP010000346.1_pt1 | contig 101349 bp, 94 predicted proteins | sample 3512351 | NCBI WGS metagenome assembly VFQP01 (sample SAMN10412372, study PRJNA504923) | tailings metagenome | isolation source: Relicate 1 Philex TSF1 revegetated site | place: Philippines: Tuba, Benguet | collected 2017-08-29
ACCCTTGCCCAGACCCCCGCAATGACTTGTCCAGCATCGTATCCCTATCGCCGCCCGTCTATCCGTCCGGGCGGGCCTCCTTGATTGATGGGAGGAAGTGCGAACGCCGTCAACATCTTCTCGCCGTCACGCACAATACTTCGCCGTCGATCTGCCGACATTCGGCTCCGGACAAGACAGCCAAATGCCCGTGGCTGCCATGCCAGGCGCATGGAGCGAAGGTCGGTTGTTGCGATCGAGGCCATCGTCAGGCGATCGGTCCGGCATTTCCCGAAACTTCGACGTCTCACATAAGAGCCGAACCCAATTCGGATACGGAACACTAAGCCGGCATGTCCCGCGGGTCAACCGGCTTTGGACACGCGCAGCTTCGCACGTTGGTTTGCATGCCCGGAGAAATATCACATCCGATTGATATATATACCAATCTGCCACACCCTGCTGTCCACGCCTGCCGCCTCTCCTCGCGCGCGCGAGCGATTAGCATGCGAGCATCGAACATGGGCTCCCGACAGCGCGTCGACCAGGGGTAATCAAAAACCGATAAAATATCGACTTCTTGCTTGACACTCGAATGGGCCGGGCTCATTACAGGTCACGACGAGGCCGCGAGCGACCTGATGGGACGCATCCCGCGGTGGACGGAGTGGCGCTTGAGCGCCGCTGGCGTCGAACTGGTGAGGAAGGGAATCATGTCGGCAAACCGCGTTGCAGTGATCTCCTCGACGCAGACCGAACTGCGCGGCAATTGGAGTGGCGCGCAGCATATCGATCTGATCGCCGCCGTGGTGACGGATGTCTTCAAGGGGACTGGGCTGACGCTCGATGACGTCGATTTCGTCTTCGATTCCGGCAGCGACGTGCTCGATGGCCGGTCGATCTCGAACTGCGGCTTCCTCGGCGCCATGGGCGCTCATCACAAGGAAGAGTCCCGCATCGAGGAAGACGGATTGTGGGCCGCCCTCTACGGCGTCACCAAGATTGCTTCCGGCGCCGCGAATGTCGGCCTGATCATCGCCTACTCCAAGCCGTCCGAATCCGACACGAATGCGTTCTACAAGTCTCAGGTCGAGCCGTTCTACCAGCGGCCGGTGGGCTTCGATCACCGCGCCGCGAGCGGCATCCAGGCGCAGCGCTACATCGCCGAGCATGGCGTGACGGACAGGCAACTCGCCGGGCTCGTTTCGAAGCGCTGGGCCTCCGCCGCGGCAGGCCGCAGGGTCCCGGTCGACACGGTCCCGAGCGAGGCCGACGTGCTCGGTTCTGCGAGTGTGGCGCGGCCGCTCACCCAGTTGATGATGTCGCGGCCGGCAGATGGCGCGGTGGCCATCCTGATCGCCTCCGAGGACATCGCCCGCCGGACGGCAAGGACGCCGGTCTGGATCACCGGCATGGGCATGTCGGGCGATCGCCATTCCTTCGCGACGCGCAAGGCGGGTACGCTCGAAGCCTGCGAGGCGGCCGCGAAGTCCGCGTTCAAGCGTGCCGGGTGGTCGAAGCCCGCCGCGGCCGTTGCCGAGACCAGCGCGTCTTCCGCGGTGACGGAACTGATGGTGCTGGAATCGATCGGCCTCGCCAAGCCGGGCAAGGGTCTCGACCTCACCGCCGACGACAGGATCGCCGTGAACAGGTCCGGCGGATCCCTGCCGGCCGACCCGATCATGGCGACCGGGCTGGTGCGTCTCGCCGAGGCGTCCAGGCAGCTCATCTATCCCGCCGAATACGGATTGAAATCGCCGACGACGGCCATCGCCCACGGCGCGGGCGGCGTCGGCATGCAGACGCACTGCGTCTTCACCCTGGAGGTTTGATCGTCATGGGTCGTCATGTCGGTATCGTTGGCGTCGGCCAGACCAATCACTCCCGCCGCCGCACGGATGTCAGCCAGGCCGGTCTCGTGCGCGAGGCGGTGGACCGCGCTCTGGCGGACGCGAAACTCACCATCGAGGACATCGACTCGGTGATCGTGGCGACGGGCCCAGTGCTTTTCGCGGCGGTGAACCAGCCCGAGAAATGGGTCGTCGATGCGATCGGCGCGTCGCTGAAGCCGGTGGTGCGCGTGACCTCGGGCGGCGGCACAGGCCTCGCCGGAGCGCTGGCGGGCTACTACCAAGTTTCGAGCGGCTTTGCCGACCGCGTGCTCGTGGTCGCCTACGACAAGCTGTCGGAAGGCGCGCTCCAGTATTCCATCTCGACTCTCTACGATCCGTTCTGGGGGCGCGAGTTCGCCGTCGGCATCATGGGCTTCTCGGCTGCCTACTGGCGCGCCCGCATGGACGTACTCGGCCACACCGAGGAGGCGGCTGCCCTCGTCGCGGTCAAGAACCGCAAGAATTCGATGAAGAACCCATACGCCCACGTGAAGAAGGAAGTGACGGTCGAGGACGTGATGAACTCGAAGCCGCTCGCCTGGCCGATCAAGACGCTGGACGTGCCGCCGATCTCGGACGGCGCGGCCGCGATCGTGCTGTCGACCGAGAAGCTCGCCGCCAAGTCGACCGACCGCCCTGCCTGGATCCACGGCATGGGCTACTTCTGCGAGGCCGACAATGCGCCGGAGCGCTCGCTGCTGGTCTCCGAGCCGCTGGCGATCGCGGCGCGCCGCGTCTATCGCGCCGCCGGCATCACCAACCCGCGCCGGCAGTTCGACGTCGTCGAGGTGCAGGAGCCCTATACCTGCTTCGAGCTCAGCTACTACGAAAGCCTCGGGCTTTGCGCGCCGGGCGAGGCGGCCGAGCTCATCGAGTCAGGTGCGACGCAGGTGACCGGCGACATTCCGGTCAACCCGTCCGGCGGCTGCGCCGGCGCGAACCCGATCGGCGCCGCCGCGCTGATCCGCCTCATCGAGGCTGCGTCCCAGGTCATGGGCAAGGCGGGGGACATGCAGATACCGGGCGCCAAGCTGGCGCTTGCCCAGGCCGGTGGCGGCTGGGCCAACCTGCGCGGCGTGGCCGTGGTCGGCGCCTGAGGAGGAAAAGATGCTCTCGATTCCGGACACCTACCCGATCGACCTGAAGCCGTTCCCGAGCGACCTGTCGATGCCCTACACGCTGACGCCCGGCAGGGCCGCGGGCACCTTCCTGGCCGAGATCGGCAACAGGCGGATCGTCGGCTCCAGGTTCAGGGACAGCGGCACCGTCGCCGTGCCGGCCCAGGATTTCTGCCCGAAGAGCGGCGACAGCGAGTTCGACCTCGTGGAGGCGCCGTCCACAGGCACGCTGACTGCCTTCACCGAGACGGAGGCGGGGCTGATCGGGCTGATCCGCATCGACGGTGCCGATTTCGACTTCCCGCATCAGATCGTCGACTCCATGTACGAGGACCTTAAGGTCGGCGACCGTGTCGAAGCCGTATGGGGCGAGGGTGCAGGCGAGAGCATTCTCGGCATCAAGGGCTTCAAGCGGGCGCCCAAGGCACCGGTTGGCGAGATCAAGCCGCTGGAGAATGCCGCAAAGCAGGTCGAGGTCGTACCGTACAGGATGGATCTGCACTATGAGCACGCCTTCGGGCCGTACTACGGGCGACTGTTCGACGAGATCAAGACCAACCGCCGCATCATGGGCGTGCGGACCTCGAACGGCGAAGGCGCGCTTCTGCCGCCGCGCGAACTGGACGACATCACGCACAAGAAGACCGGAACCTGGGTCGAGGTGAAGCAGACCGGAACCGTGCGCGCCTGCTCGGTCATCCACCTGCAATTCATCGGCCAGAAGCAGCCGCCGCCTTACGTCTATGCCGAGATCATTCTGGATGGCGCCCTGACCCGCCTGATCCACAATATCGCGGGTATCGACATGAGCAGGGCGAAGGAACTGGTGAAGCCAGGCACGCGGGTGCGTGCTGTGTGGCGCGACAGCGAGCCGACCGGTTCGATGGCCGACATCTCGCATTTCGAAGTCATCGACGGCGAGGAAGGCGGCAGCTAACAACAGGTCGACGGGGGAGGAGCCGCGATCGTGTTTCATATCCATACGCTTCGTCTGGGCGAACTGCTGATCCCGCATGGGGGCGGCCTGCTGCGCGACCCGATCCATGCGTGGCTGGTCACCGACGGCAAGACGCGCATCCTTGTCGACAGCGGCATGCCGAGCGCGGCCGAGGTCAAGGCCAGGCTCAAGATCGACGGGGTGGGGGGCGGCCACGAGTCGCTGCGCGCGGCGCTGGCCGAGGTCGGCACGACGCCGGACGCGATCGATCTCGTCGTGCCGACGCATCTGCATTTCGACCACGCCTGGAACCTCGACCTTTTCCCGAAGGCCTGCGTCGTCATCCAGCGCGACGAGGTCTTCCACGCAATCGATCCCGCGGCGACGCAACGCATCTACTATTTCAAGGAGACGGTGATCGCGCTGCTTCAGCGCAAGCGGCCGTCGGAGTTCAGGCTTGTCGACGGCGACATCGACCTGATGGACGGAATCCGCCTGATCAAGGCACCGGGACATACGCCCGGCATGCAGGTGGTCGTCGTCACCACGGCGAAGGGCAAGGCGGCACTGGTCTCCGACCTCGGCGACCACTACCGCTCATGGTTCCCCGCCGACCCGCGCGCGACGCGCACGCCGATGCGCTTCCTCGGCGACGGCTTCCTCCCCGGTTCGATCCGCAGCGAAAGCGAAGCGGTCTATGTCGGCAGCATGGCCAAGGTGAGGGCCGCCTCCGATATCGTCGTGCCGGCGCATGATTTCCGCATTCCCAAAAACATGCCACGCGACTGGTTCGCGGGGCCGTCGTCTATCGACGACGACCTGACGCAGATGTCCCACGACAAGGCGGCCGGGTAGCGCCGTGGCAAACCTCGCCGACCATCTTTTCCGGCAGGCGCGCGAACGCGGCGCGAAGCGTGCGCTGGTCTTCGAGGGACAGGAATACAGCTTCGCGGAGATCGCCGACCGCGTGAAGCGTGTCGCGGGGGGACTGTCGGCCGCCGGCGTCACCGTTGGCAGCCGCGTAGGGTTGATGATGCACTCGCGGCCCGAATTCATCTTCTTCCAGCAGGCGATCTTCGCGCTGGGGGCTGTCGTCTCTCCCCTGAACATCTTCTACCGAAAGAACGAACTGGTACACGCCATCCAAAGCTGCGACCTGCAGTATCTGGTGATGGGCGAAGAGTTCCTGGACCGACTGCCGGAACCCGACGCGCCCGGCACCGAGACGCTTCGCAGGGCTTTTGTGCTCGGGACCGCCGATCACGCGGACGCGCGCATTTTCGCGGCTGCCGATCTGGAAACGACAGGCACGCCGATCGATGCGCCTGTACAGATTCCGGCGTCTTCCGTTGGCATGATGCTCAACACCAGCGCCACGACGGGCAAGGCCAAGGGCGTCATGCTGACGCTCGCCAATATCGGCTTCAACTACGACTCGACGCCTGAATGGCTGGGGCTGAACGAGAAGACGGTCACGCTCTGCGCGCTGCCGCTCTACAACACATTCGGCCTGAACCAGTGCATCAATGCGCTGATGGTCACAGGAGGCTCGATGGTGCTGATGCAGCGCTTCGACCCGGAGCAATCGATCAAGCTCATCGAGAAGTACGGCTGCACCTTCTTTCCCGGCGTGCCGACCATGCTGCAGAAGCTGTTCGACCACCCGGAGGCGCGCAGGCACGACCTGAGCTCGATCTCCCGCATCATGACGGGCGCCGCGCCGGTGCCTGCCGCGCTGCTGGAGCGGATCTATGCGTTCATGGGCCGCGATACGGTCGTCATGACCGGCTACGGCCTCACCGAAGGCACGGCCATCGCCACCCTCGAACACATCGAGCTGGACGACGAGGGCAGGGTGAAGCGCCCCAAATCGATCGGCAGGATACTGCCGGGGATAGAACTGAAGATGATCAAGGAAGACGGCGAGGAGGCGGCACCCGGCGAAGTCGGCGAAATCTGCATGCGCGGCGCCAACGTCATGCTCGGCTACTACAAGATGCCGGACGATACCGCGATCGCGCTTGCCGGCGGATGGCTCCATACCGGCGATCTCGGCATGTTCGATGCCGATGGCCACGGCTACATCGTCGACCGCAAGAAGGACGTCATCATCCGCGGCGGCCAGAACATCTATCCCGCCGACATCGAGGAAGTCCTCTACCAGGTGCCGGGCGTCAGCGAGGTCGCCGTGATCGGCGCGCCCGACGACGCGCTGGGAGAGGTACCGGTCGCCTACGTCGCGGTGCGGCCCGGCGCCGATGTGTCCGCCGATGCGCTGATTGCCCGCTGCAAGGAAGAGCTCGCCTACTTCAAGGTGCCGGCGGCGATCCACTTCCTCACCGAACTACCGAAGGGGCCGACCGGCAAGATCCTCAGGCGCGGACTGCGGACGACATGATCGAGGCGGCGGCCCAAGTCTTCACAGCCCTATTCATCGCAAGGAGCGAAAGCCGTGGCGTTTGAAACCATCCTCTACGACGTGGCCGACGGCGTCGCGACGGTCACGTTCAATCGGCCCGAGGCGATGAACGCCACGAACGACCAGTTCTATCGCGAGATGCAGGGGCTGATCCGGGACATCGCGGCGGACGATGCGGTCGGCGCGGTCATCATCACCGGCGCGGGCCGTGCGTTCTGCGCCGGCGCGGACGTCAAGTCGATGAACCCCGACATGGCGCTGCTCGCGCGCCGCGCCCGGCATCGCTGGATTCTGGCCGATATCCTGCGCCCGCTGGTCAATCTCGAGAAGCCGGTGATCGCCGCGGTCAACGGCGCGGCCGTCGGCGCGGGCTTCAACATCGCTCTCGCTGCCGACATCATCGTCGCCAGCGAGGCGGCGGTGTTCAGCCAGATATTCACGCGCCTCGGGCTGGTGCCCGACCTCGGCGGCCTCCACCTGCTGACCCGCGTCGTCGGGCTGAACAAGGCGAAGGAGCTGTGTTTCACGGCCAAGAAGATCAACGCGCAGGAAGCGCTGTCGCTGGGCATCGCCAACCATGTGGTGCCCGCCGACCGGCTGCTGGACGAGGCGCGCAAGCTCGCCGGTGAGATCGCCGCCGGCCCGCCGACCGCGCTCGCGATGATCAAGACGCTGCTCAACAAGTCCTCGAATTCGACGCTGGAGCAGATGCTCGAATTCGAGAGCTACGCCCAGACGCTCGCCTACACGACGCCCGAGCACAAGGAAGGCGTCGCCGCCTTCCGCGAGAAGCGCCAGCCGAACTTCAGGAAGGCCTGACGATGGACTTCACCTACAGCGCCAAGGACCTGGCGTTCCGCGACGAGCTTCGGGCGTGGCTCGCGGCCAATCTCCCTGCCGGCTGGGGTGAGACGGTCTTCGAGCCGGAGGACGAGGACGAGAATGCGATGTTCCGCCTCGACTGGGAGCGCAAGCTCTACAAGGGCGGCTGGAACGGCATTGCTTGGCCGGAGAAATATGGCGGTCGCGGCGCGAGCCTCGTCGAGCAGGCGATCTTCGCGGAGGAGATGGCGAGGGCCCGCGCACCCGAAGGCCTGAACATCATCGGACGCAACCTCGTCGCGACGACCCTGCTCCACCACGGCAGCGAAGAACAGCGCCAGCGTTACCTGCCGAAGATCATCTCCGGCGAGGAAGTCTGGTGCCAGGGCTTCTCGGAACCCAACGCCGGCTCGGACCTTGCATCCGTCGGCTGCCGCGCGGTCCGCGAGGGCGACCATTTCGTCGTCAACGGGCAGAAGATCTGGACGAGCTTCGCGCAGTACGCGCAGTGGTGCATCCTGCTTGCGCGGACCGATTCCACCCTGCCGAAGCACCAGGGCATTTCGTTCCTGCTGGTCGACATGTCGACGCCCGGCGTCTCGATCCGCCCGCTGAAGCAGATCTCGGGCGAGAGCGAGTTCAACGAGACGTTCTTCGACGACGTGAAGGTGCCGGTCGGCAATCTCGTGGGGGAACTGAATGGCGGCTGGAAGATCGCCATGACGACGCTCGCCTACGAGCGGGGACCGGAAGACGCGCTCGGCCGCCAGATCCGCTTCAAGCAGGAACTGGACACGCTGATCGATACCGCGGCGACGCTGAAGCGCGGCGCGGGAACGGCGATCGACGATCCCGCCATCCGGCAGAAGCTTGCACGCTCGATCGTCGAGATCGAGGTGATGCGGCTGAACTGCCTGCGCGCCTTCTCGAAGGCGCTGAAGGGCAAGCCGCGCGGCCCGGAAGCCTCGATGAACAAGCTCTACTGGAGCCATGTCACGCAGAACATGTACGAGGCCGCGCTGGAGACGCTGGGGCCGCTGGCGCCGCTCAACGGCGGCGATCCGCAGTCACCGGCCGACGGACGCTTCCAGCTGAGCTTCCTGCGGTCCAAGGCTTTCACGATCTATTCCGGATCGTCCGAGATCCAGCGCAACATCATCGCCGAGCGCATGCTCGGCATGCCGAAGTAGGCCTCCGATGGACTTCGACTTCAGCGACGAACAGTACATGTTCCAGGAGGCCACGCGTGGCCTGCTCGACAAGAGCTATGGGCTCGACCGCGTACGGGCGCTGCTGGAGGGCGACGGGCTGGACCGGGAGCTCTGGGCGAGACTGACCGAAAGCGGCGCCTTCGCCATGCTGGTCCCCGAAGAGCACGGCGGCATGGGCCTGAGCTTCGTGGATCTGTCGCTTGTCCTGGAAGAATACGGCCGCTCCCTCGTACCCGCTCCGGTCGCCGAGACGATCGCGGCGACCGACGTGATACTCCGCCATGGCACGGCGGAACAGAAGGAAAAGCTGCTGCCGCTGATCGCAGAAGGCAGCCTCAGGATCGTTCCCGCCGTGACCGAAGCGGAGGCCGGCTACGATCCGACGGACATCAGGGTGACGGCCGAGCCGTCGGGCAATGGCTGGAAGGTCAGCGGCCGCAAGGTCCTCGTTCCGCATGCCGCGACCGCGGACCTGATCCTGCTGGCCTTGCGTTTCGGCAAGGACGGACCGCTTGGCCTTGCGTTGATCGAGCGCGAGCGGGCCGGCATATCGCTCCGGGAGCATTCGACGCTCGACCCTTCGAGCCGTTTCCACGAACTCGACCTCGACGGCGTGACGATCGTCCGTGACGACATCGTCGGCGGCGAGGCAAACGTGGCATCTGTGACGCGGCTGCTGGACGCCTCGGGCGTCGTCGCCGCGACCATGATGACCGGCATCTCGGGCAAGGTACTCGACCAGGCCGTCGACTACGCCAAGCAGCGCACCCAGTTCGGCAAGCCGATCGGCTCGTTCCAGTCGATCAAGCATCGCTGCGCCGACATGGCGGTCGCCATCGACGCCAGCCGGTCGGCCGCATACTACGCGGCCTGGGCGCTCGCCGAGGACGCTCCCGACCGGACCCGCGCGGTTTCGATGGCAAAATCGTACTGCGGCGACACCTCGCGCTTCGTCTGCAACGAAGGCATCCAGCTCCACGGCGGCATCGGCTTTACGTGGGAACTGGGCCTGCACTTCTATCTGCGTCGGGCGAAGGTGCTCGAATACTCGTACGGTGACGCGGCCTATCATCGCGAGCGGCTGCTGACGGACACGCTGCAGCAGCTCGAGGCTGGACGGGGCTGATGCGGGCGGTCGTCCTTCCCGGTTTCGGCGGTCCGGGCGTATTCTCCTGCGAGGAAGTCGAGCGGCCGAGGCCGGCCGCGGACCAGATGCTGGTCAAGGTGGCTGCCTGCGGCGTCTGCGGCCACGACCTGCTCAATCGCGCCGGACATTTCCCGCACACGAAACTGCCGGCCGTGATGGGACACGAGATCGCCGGCACCGTCGTCGAGACCGGCGCTCTCGTCACGCGATTCAAGGCGGGTGACCGCATTGCCGTGATCCAGCGCCTGCCTTGCGGGCTATGCTCGCTCTGCCGCGCCGGGCGCGAGAACCTCTGCGTTTCCGGGCCGGGCTTCTACGGCGAGCAGATCTCCGGCGGATATGGAGACTATGTCATCGCGTCGGAGCGCAACGCGACGCTGGTGCCCGCCAGCATTCCGCTGAAGGTCGCCGCGGTGCTGAGTTGCGCCATCGGCACGGGCTTCCACGCGCTGCGCCGCGCCGCCCTTCAGCTCAACGACACGGTGGTGATCACCGGCGCGAGTGGCGGCGTCGGTATTCACACCGTCAAGCTCGCGCGCCTGCTTGGCCTGCGGACGATCGCGATCTCATCATCCGAAGCGAAGGTCGAGCGGCTCCGGAAGGCCGGCGCGACCGACGTCATCGTGTCGTCCGACATGAACTTTCACCAGAAGGTTCGGGCAATGACCGGCGGCGAAGGCGCGGACGCCGTCATCGAAATCGCCGGCAAGCCGACTTTCAATTCCTCGGTGCGCTCGCTTCGCGCCGGCGGCAGGATGGTCATCGTCGGCAATGTCGATCCCGGCAGCGTGCCGCTCAACCCCGCCATGTCGATCCTCAAGGAACTCGATTTCATCGGGAGCGCGCACGCGACCCTCGCCGACCTCAAGAAGGTGATCGATCTCGTATCGCGCGGCGAGATCGAACCGGAGATCGCCGCTTTCCTGCCCATGGAGCAGGCGACGGAGGCACACGCCATGATGGAGGATCGCTCGACCTCGGGTCGCGTCGTGCTGACCCATGAAGGTGAAGATTGACGGCCCATCGGGCGCCTTCGCGCACCCGGAACATCGACATCCGGGGTGTCCGCTACGCCGTCCGTCAATGGGGACGCGACGACGCGCGACCGATCGTCTTCCTGCACGGGACACGTGACAGTTCGATCACCTTCCAGTTCGTCGTCGACGGCCTCGAAGGAGACTGGTGCGTGATCGCGCCCGACTGGCGCGGCCACGGAAACACCGACTGGGTGACCCAGGGCTACTGGTTCCACGAGTTCGTCGCCGACCTCGATGCCCTGCTCGACCTCGTCGTGCCCGGCGTCGCCGTGCCGCTCGTCGGTCACAGCATGGGGGGCAACATCGCCAGCATTTATGCCGGCGCCCTGCCAGAACGTGTCTCGCACCTTGTCTCGCTCGACGGTTTCGGCCCGCTCACCAGCCTGATTCCGGTCGACGTGCATCAGGTGCTTGGCCGTTTCCTGTCCATGCCGAAGAGGCGCCGCGAACATCCACGCTATCGGGACATCGAAGCCGTCGCGGGCCGGCTGATGAAGGGCAATCCAAGGCTCGATCGTGACAGGGCGCTGTTCCTGGCCGAGCATGTGAGCGTCGAGGGAGACGACGGCCATCGCCGCTGGCGATTCGACCCGGCGCACCAGATGTCGCTCCCAAGCCTCCACTCGCTTCGGGAATGGGGCGAGATGTGGTCGCATGTCCGCGCGCCGACCTTGTGGGTTGTCTCCGAAGATCAGCGCCCGTTCGCGCCGACGGCGGTGGACGGCGAGATGGATCGGCGCGCCGCGCTCATGCCGGCTGTCCGCCGCGTCACCTTGCCGGGTACCGGACACAACCTGCATCACGACGTTCCGGGAGAGATCGCGCGCCTCATCGAGCGCTTCATCGCCGATCCGGACGGTGCCACCGAATATTAGCGCCGGGCGGAGGTTGACATTAACTCGCGATTCCATAAAATACGAAAAATATTCGGGTTACAGGATCTCCGATCCGGCGCTGGGAGGGCGTCTGCGATGAACCTGCGCGTGACCGGTCAGGCTCCCGTCTGATGCTGGCCCAACAGCTTGCCAACGGGCTCGTGCTCGGCAGCATCTATGCGCTGTCCGCGCTCGGCTTCACGCTGATCTTCGGCGCAGCCCGCGTGGTCAACTTCGCCTATGGCGAACTGCTCATGCTTGGCGCGTTCTTCACGCTGACCGTCATGATGTGGTCGGGCATGCCGTTCTTCGTGGCGCTGCCCGTCGCGATGATCGGCGTCGCCGTTCTCAGCGTGATCATCTTCGTGCTGACGCTCCGGCCGCTGCTCCGCGGCGCCTACACCTCGCTGCAGGGCGAGTTGAAGGTGATCCTCGTGACGCTTGGCCTGCTCTACATCCTGCGTGAAGCCGCGGTGATCATCTGGGGCACCGCTCCGCGCCAGATGGACATGGGCATCACCGGCATCCAGATGATCGGGGACGTGGTCGTCACCAACCAGCGCCTCGTCGTCATCGGCATGATGGTCCTGCTGGTGCTTGCCCTCTACTGGCTGCTCTACCGGACCAAGATCGGCAAAGCGCTGCGCGCCATCGCGCAGAACCGGGAAGGCGCGCTCGCCATAGGTCTCAACACCGACCGCATCATCGCCTTCGTGTTCGCAGTTTCGGGCGCCATGGCCTGCGCGGCAGGCAGCCTGCTCGGGACGCTCTACGCGGTCGAGCCGCATATGGGTGGCGCGCCGCTGCTCAAGGCTTTCGTCATCGTCATCTTCGGTGGGCTCGGCAGCGTGCCGGGCGCCATCGTGGGCGGCATCGCCATCGGTCTCGTCGAGAACCTCGCGGGTGCCTACATTTCCTTCGCGTTCAAGGACGTGTTCACCTTCCTGCTGCTGATCGCCGTCCTCCTGCTGCGGCCGGCCGGCCTGTTCGGGCGGGCGCCATGATCCGGCTTGCCCTTCTTCTCGTTCTGACAGTCGCGATGGTCGCGGCGCCCTTCGTGCTCGGCGACTACCAGACCTACCTGCTGACGCTCACCGTTATCTGGGCGATCCTGGCGCTCAGCATGGGCCTGGTGCTCGGCTTCGTCGGCCAGATCAACCTGGGGCAGGCGGCGTTCGTCGCGATCAGCGCCTATGTCTGCTCCATCCTGCGCCTGCGCTACGGGATCGATTTCTGGATCGCCGCGCCGATCGCTCTCGCCGTGGTCGTCGCAGTCGCCGCGCTGGTCGGCCTGCTGACGCTTCGGCTCAAAGGGCCGTTCTTCATCCTCGTGATGCTGGCGTTTGCCGAGATCACGCGCCTCGTCATCGCCAACTGGCAGGACGTCACAAACGGCCCGCTCGGGTTGCGCGGCATCATGCCGCCCGAACCGATCCTCGGCCTTTCCTTCGATACGAAGCGGTCGTTCTATTTCCTCTCGCTCTTCGTGCTCGTCGTGTGCCTGATCGCGCTGTGGCGTCTGGTGAGGAGTCGGACCGGTCGCATGCTGATCGCGGTGCGCGAGGACGAAATTCTCTCGGAATTCGTCGGCATCCCGGTGATGCGCAGCAAGGTCATCGGACTGTGCATCGGCGCGTTCGTAGCCGGCCTCGGCGGCCTCCTGCTCGGTCCCTTCCTGTCCATCCTGGCGCCCAGCCAGTTCACGCTGTTTGCCTCGGTCGACATGATCGTCATGGTGGTGGTCGGCGGCGTCGGCACGCTCGTCGGCCCGATCATCGGCGCGGTCTTCCTCGTCTACGTTCCGGAGTACCTCAGCTTCACCAGCCACTTCAGGCCGGCGATGATGGGCCTGCTGCTCATCCTGGTGACGCTGTTCGCGCCGCAGGGTCTCATCGGCCTCATCGACACACTCCGCGCCCGCCTGACCTCCAGTGGCGCGAAAACGCCGGCAACGAAGGAGGAGGGTCGGCATGGCTGACGCACCCATCCTCGTCGTCGAGCGGATATCCAAGCAGTTCGGCGGCGTGCGCGCCGTCAACGACGTCTCGCTCGAGGTTCGCGAAGGCGAGATCCTCGGCCTGATCGGCCCGAACGGCGCGGGCAAGACGACAACCTTCAACCTGATCTCGGGGCGCTTCCCGCTCACCGCCGGAGAGGTCCGGCTTTCGGGCAACCGGATCACGGGAATGCGGCCCGACCGCATTGCAGGGCTTGGCGTCGCCCGGACGTTTCAGGGGACACGCATCTTTCCGAAGCTCACGGTCGCCGCGAATGTCGAGACGGCCCTGCTTGCGGGCAAGAAGCTCGGCTTCTGGGAGGACTGGCTGAGCCTGTCGCGGGCGCGCGCCGTGCGGCAGGAGATCGGCGGCGAGGTCGCGCGGGTTCTCGACTTCATCGGCCTGACTGCCCATGCCGACACGGAAGCGGGCTCGCTCGCCTACGCACACCAGAGCCTGCTCGGCATCGGGCTGGCGCTGGCGCTGAAGCCGAAACTGCTGCTGCTGGACGAGCCCTTCGCGGGCATGAATCCGCGCGAGACCGCCGACGCCGCGCAGATGGTCCGGCGCATCCGCGCGACCGGGGTGACTGTGCTCCTCGTCGAGCACGACATGGCCGCGGTCATGGGAGTCTGCGACCGGATCGTCGTCCTCGACCAGGGCACGAAGATCGCGGAAGGCACGCCGGCGGAGATACGCGCCAACCAGCGGGTGATCGAGGCCTATCTCGGGACGGACGAGGATGCTTGAAGTCTCGGACCTGCGAGTCGCCTATGGCGCGATCGAGGCGCTCCACGGCATCTCCATGCGCATCCCTCAAGGCGAGATTGTCACGGTGATCGGCGCCAACGGCGCCGGCAAGTCGACGCTGCTGAAGACGATCTGCGGCATCCTGAAGCCGCGGTCGGGAACCGTGACCTACGGCGGGGCGGTCACATCCGGCCTGCCTTCGTCGGAACTCGTCCGCCGGGGCGTCGCGCTGGTCCCCGAGGGACGACACGTATTCCCCGAGATGACGGTGAAGGAGAACCTCGATCTCGGCGCCTATTATCGCGACAACCGGGCCGACGTCGCCGCCGACATGGAGCGCGTGCTCGAAACGTTCCCGATCCTGCGCGAGCGGCTGAAGCTGCCGGGCGGATCGCTGAGCGGCGGGCAGCAGCAGATGCTGGCGATCGGCCGCGCGATGATGAGCCGGCCCCGGCTTCTGATGCTGGACGAGCCGTCGCTCGGCCTGGCGCCGGCCATCGTGCAGCAGCTCGGCCGGATCATAGCCGAACTCAACAAGGCAGGAACGACGATCCTGCTGGTCGAGCAGAACGCCCGCATGGCGCTGCGCCTGGCCCATCACGCCTACGTGCTCGCGACCGGCCGCGTGACGCGCTCGGGCACCGGCGCGGAACTGCTGGACGATCCGGCGGTGAAGGAAAGCTATCTCGGCGGCCACGTCCACTGACGCGCCGCCGGCGTCAAGGTTCGCATACCCTGCTGGCCGGTTGGTCCGGATCAGCAGCAACTGAGTGGTCAACCGGAGGAATTGAAATGACCATGATATCGATGACCCGCCGCACGGCCCTTGCCCTGCTCGCCGCTACCGCGATGGTTCCGGCGGCCTACGCGCAGGACAAGGTGCTGAAGATCGGTTCGATCCTGGCTCTCTCGGGCCCGAACGCGTCGATCGGCAAGGAGTCGCATGACGGTGCGCAGTACGCCGTCCGCAAGCTGAACGAGGCCGGCGGCGTCGAGATCGGCGGCGAGAAGTACAAGGTCGAACTGATCAACGTCGACGACGAATCCAAGGCCGAGCGTTCGGTCGCAGGTGCGGAGAAGCTGATCGGCGAGGACAACGTCCCGGTTCTCCTGATGCCGGCATCGAGCACCAGCACGCTGGCCGTCGTGCCGGTGGCGGAGAAGAACAAGCGCGTCGCCATGTCCTTCGTTGCCGCCGCGCCGAGCGTCACCGCGCCGGAGAACACCTTCTCGTTCCGCACGACGCTGACCTCGGTGATGAACATCGCTCCGTCGATCGAGTATCTCATCAAGGAGCGCGGCGCGAAGAAGATCGCCTATGTGGGCCGCAACGACGACTGGGGCCGCGGCGCCGGCCAGGTCATTGGCGGGAAGGCCAAGGAACTGGGTTCCGAGGTGGTGGTCGAGGAGTATTTCGACACCGGCTCCACCGACTTCTATGGCCTGTTGACCAAGGTGCGCGCGGCGGAGCCCGACGCGGTCGTGGGCGCCGCGTTCGTCGAAGACGGCGTGTCGATGATCAAGCAGTACCGCGAGCTGCAGATGACGCCGGCCTTCCTCTCGATCGCGGTGATCTGGGGCTCGCCGAACTTCATCAACGCGGCCGGCGCGGCCATGGAAGGCATCTACATCTCGACCGGGCCGACCACCTCGTCTTCGCCGGAACTCGACGCGTTCAAGACGCAGTTCCAGGCCGACACCGGCGGCCAGGCGCTGCCGTACAACATCACCGCCTACGACAACGTCCTGCTGCTCGTCGAGGCGATGAAGGCCGCCGGCACGACGGACCCGGAGAAGGTCGCCGCGACGCTGCGCAACTTCGAGTACAAGGGCCTGCTCCAGACCTACAAGTTCGAGAATTCGAACCAGTCGCAGGTGCAGATCAACGTCAACGAGTTCAAGGACGGCAAGGTCTCCGTCATTTCCTCGCTGATGGCGAAGTAGGCACGGCGGGTCCCGGCGCCCTTGCGCCGGGACCCGGCTTTCCGATGACAGGATCCGCTCCCGTACTTCTCGAGATCGACGGCGCTGTCGCGCGTATTACGCTCAACCGCCCCGGCATCCTGAACGGGATCGATGTGGCACTTGCCCAGGCACTTGACCGGGCGCTCGATAGCGCGCTCGCCGCTTCGGCGAGGGCCGTTCTGCTCGGCGGCGCCGGACGCGCCTTCTGCGCCGGCGGAGATGTCTCCCGCTTCGATGGCAGCGAACCTTTCGCAGTCGTGGCGGAAAGGACGATGTCGACTTTCCACCCCGTCATTCACAGACTGGCAACACTGCCGTTGCCCACCGTCGCCGCGGTTCACGGCGCCGTGGCCGGCGCCGGTCTGGGACTGATGCTGGCATGCGACTTCGCGATCGCTGCCTCCGGAACCCGTTTCACGCTCGCCTATCCGAAGATCGGCGCCACCATCGATGCCGGTACGTCATGGTTCCTGACGCGGGCGCTCGGAACGCGCAAGGCGCGCGAACTCGCCATGCTCGCCGAACCATTCGACGCCGAAGCGGCACGGGGGCTCGGACTCGTCCGCGACGTCGTGGCAGCGGAGCGGCTGGACGCCGAAGGCGAAGTGCTGGCGCTGCGGCTGGCGGCCGGTCCGACGGCAGCCTACGCGACGATCAAACGCCTCGTCGACACGGCCCACGACAATGGTCTTGCCGCGCAGCTTGACGCCGAGAAGGCGGGTTTCGTGCAGATAGCGTCGACGGTGGATTTCGCCGAAGGCCTTTCCGCCTTCCTCGAGAAGCGCCAGCCGGCGTTCACGGGCGGGTAAACAGTAACATGCTGAAGAAGATTGCTTTTCTTGTGCCTCGCCCGGGCATGGGCGATGCCGAGTTTCGCGCATACTGGAGCGGCACGCATGGGTCGGTGGTGGCGGGCTCGCCCGGCTACGGCGCCTGGCGGCTCCGCTATGCGCAGAACCATGTCGTGGAACGCGGGCCGGTCGGTGACGGCTTCGCGTTCGCCGGCATGGCAGAGTTCTGGCTGCCTGGCGATTCGCCCAACGAGGACACCTATGCCTCGACGCCCATCTACCGCGATCGAATCAGGGTCGACGAACTGAACTTCATCGACATGGATCGCACCGTTTCCATGTCGGCGAATGAGCGTGTCTTCAGGGAGGGCAGGGGCGGAACCAAGCTGGTGATACTCACGTCGCGGGCGCCCGGCATCACGGCGGAGGCGTTCGCTGTCGGGTACGAGCAAAAGTACGTGCTGCCACTACTCGCCGATCCGATCGTCGGTTCCCGCATCCTCGGCTGGGAGGCCGGCTTCGTCATCCCGGGTACGTTCCGCCTGCCCGGCGCGCGACCCGTCGACGGCTTCGCGGTCGACTGCGTCGAGGAGATGTGGTTCGCCTCGAAGGCGGACGCGGCGGCGGTGCTGGCGTGCGCGAACGGGCTCAACGACCCCGCAACGACGCTCTTCGGCGTCCGGCAGTCGTTTTTCGCCGAAGAGATCGTCTTTTTCGATGTCGCCCTTGGCGGCCCGCTCAGATGACGATCGGGAACTCGCGCGAGATGAAGGATTGCGAATAGCCGACCTTCACGAGGATCTTCTCGTCCTCCTTGATGTGCTTGTGATAGCCGTCCGTCGCGAAGGCGCCGTAGATGTCGTCGGGGCTGTCAAACCACATCTGGGGCGAGCCGTCGAATGAATCTTCCTGGGATAGTGCGGCACCGCCCAACGTGACGAAGGAACCGGGCACGAAGTGGTTCTGCACATAGGCGCGGACGAAGGAGAAGAAGTCCTTCTGGGCCTCGATGATGTCGGCGTGGTTGCCGCGCCAGTACTTCTGGTACTCCTCGACGGTCGAGTCCGGCCGCCGTTTCGAGAGGAACGTGCCCTTGACGGCCGCGGAGCCCGGCTTGATCACCTTTTCGACCGCGAGGACGGTGCGCGAGGTTTCAGGGTCGAGGCCGGCTTCTTGCGCGGCCTTCACGGACCTCGCTGCATCGAATCCCGGCGTCGCGTCGTCGGCAACCCATGCCTCTACGAGGAAGTCGAACCCGAAGCCGTCCCCGCGCGGTCCCTTGGCAATGGCCTCGCTGTAGACGGCCCTTGCCACCGGGACGCCCTTGAGCAGGGCAGATGCAAAGGCCGTCGCTCGTGCCTTCGCATCGTCGGGAACGTCGCCGGCGGCAAACTTGCCGAGAATGAACCTCTTCCTTGCCATCGCTTCGGCACTCCAGATTTCCTGAAGCCGAACAATATTCGAAATATTTGGAAATGAAACCCGGCTGGCTGCCGATGCTGGTGACCTTTTTGCAGCGCCGGGGATCGAAGCGAGCGTGAAGGCGAGAAGCAGGCGAACAATTGCCGGCAGATGGTGTCTACGGCTCTGCCGGTGTGCCCGACTCCGACGCGCGGAATATGGCGTCGATGACGCGCTGGTTCAGCACTGAGTTCTCGAGCGTGAACACCGGGTCGGAACCGCCCCGGGTTGCACGCACGAAAGCTTCGACCTGGAGTTGGTACTGCTGCGCGCCAGGAAAGCGAATGACGGTCGCGGTGCGGTGCCCGGCGTCGTGCAACTCGATCCTGTGGTCGTCGTAGAGCCCGGCGTTGAAAGGCGAGCGGACCTCGATGAAGCCGGTGTCCCCGTGAAAGACCATGGTCTGGCGGTCCGCCATCTGCGTGGAGACATAGAAGGTCAGGTCGAAACCGTCGAACGCCGCACGTACGGTCGAATGAACGTCGGTTCCGAAACGCGGGTCGCGCCTGATCGTCGCCTCGACGGAACGCGGCTCGAGCCCGCTGACGAAGCGCGTGGCGACGACCGGATAGACACCGATGTCGAGCAGCGCGCCGCCGCCAAGCGCCGGCACGTTGCGCATGTCGTGCGGGTCGTCGTTGAAATAGGCGAATGCCCCCTGGACGTGCCTCAGCGTGCCGATCGCACCCGAACGAACCAGGTCGCGCACCTTGAGCCATTGCGGGTGGTGGGTGACCATGAAGGCTTCCGACACCAGCACCCTGTTGCGGTCCCTTGCCTCGATGACGGCGCCGATCTGGTCGGCATGGAGCGCAAGCGGCTTTTCAACAAGCACATGCTTTCCGGCATCGGCGGCCCTGATCGCCCAGTCGACATGCTGGGAGGTGGGCAGCGGGACATAGACCCCGTCCACCTCGCCGGATGCGAGCAAATCCTCGTAGCTTCCGAAGGCCAGCGCTGCGCCGGTCCGTCCGGCGAGGTCCCGCGCCCTGGCCAGGTCCCGACTGGCGATCGCGTGAAGGATGCCGTTTTCCGACTGCTGGATGGCCGGGATCAGCTGATCGCGGGCAATCCTGGCAGTCGACAGCACTCCCCAGCGAAACATTCAGCTCCCCGTGGATCCCTGATTCTGATTGCCACCGCGCAGCGATCCGGGACCCCGCGTCGCAATCACCTCGTCGGTGTTGGCGAGCAGCTTGCGCACCGCCTTGCGCGCACCGTCGGGGCGTTGAAGCCGGATGTTCCGCTCGATCGCCTCGTGCAGATCCTGCGCATAGCGCAAATCGTTGACCTCGCGCGTCACGAAGACGAACAGGCCCTCAAGTGCAGAATCGATCAGCGCGCCGAGCGGGAGCAGCAACTCGTTGCCCGCGGCACGCAGGATTTCGAGGTGGAAGCGCGTGTCGGCCGCGGTACGATCGCTGAGCGTCGACGCCGTGCCCATCTCGCGGCATGCCTTGCTGATTGCTTCCATCTGGGCGTCCGAGCGGCGCTCCGCCGCCAGCGCCGCGGCTTCCGGTTCGATGATGTAGCGGAATTCCTGCACGGTCTTCAGAAAGGCGTGCCGTTCCGGCGACGCGGCGTACCAGGTCAGCACCTCGCGATCGAGCAGGTTCCAGCGCTCGCGCGGCTCGACCCAACTGCCGATCTTCGGACGGGAAGCCAGCAGGTTCTTCGCCATCAGCATCTTGATGGCTTCGCGGACAACGGAGCGTCCGACGCCGAACATCGCCGACCAGTCGGCCTCGTTGGGCAGGATCGTGCCCGGAGGGTAGTCACCGCGCACGATCCGCTGCCCGATCTCGTTGGCGACGGAGAAATGCACGAAGGTCCCGGCGATGCGTGGCGGGAGCGAGCCGAACGTCCGTGGCGGCTTCGCCTGGGGACCGGAGGTGCCTTTGCCGGAACCGCTTTCCGCTGGAGGTTTGCTCGCCACGACCGTCTCCTCAGTGATCGCTTTCGCGATAGGCCCTGATACGGTCGAAGGCAACGGCAAGAACGGTGAAGCAGCCGACGAAGGCTCCCTGCCAGAAGGTGCTGATCCCGAGCAGGATCAGGCTGTTTCGTATGACCTCGATCAGCGCCGCGCCGACCACCGAGCCGAGAACCGTGCCGGCACCTCCCAGCAGGTTCGCGCCGCCGATCACCGTTGCGGCGATCACACTGAGTTCCATCGACTGGCCGAGATTGGTTGTAACCCCGCCCAGCCACCCGGCTTCGAGGACGCCGGCGATGCCTGCCATCAGTGCCGAGAACATGAAGACGCTGACTTTCGTCCACCTGACCGAGATGCCCGTCAGGACCGCGGCCTTCTCGTTCGCACCGATGGCGAAGACGTGCGTTCCCCAGCGGGTCCACTGCAGCAGGAACCCGGTCACGAGTGCCAGTATCGTCAGCGCGATGACCGGATTGGGAATGCCGAAGACGGAGCCGCCCCCGAGAAAGAACAGCAGCTTTTCGTCCGGGCCGAACTGGAAGACCATCCTGTTGCTTGAAGCGACCATCGCCGCGCTGCGGGCGATGGACAGCATGCCGAGCGTGACGACGAAGGACGGTATCTTCAGGAAGGCGATGAGAACTCCGTTGACGAATCCGACGAGGAGCGCCACGCCGATCGCGACGATGGCGCTCAGCAACAGGGAGTTACCGGCATTCATCATGATTGCCAGGACCATCGCCGACAGGCAGAGGATCGACCCGACCGAAAGGTCAATGCCGCCGGAGATGATGACGACCGTCATGCCGAGCGCGACGATGCCGACGAAGGCGAAGTTGCGGGTTACGTTGAACAGGTTCTGCGACGTCGCGAAGGTTTCCGTGAGCAGCGTCAGCGCCGTGCAGGCGATGATCGCCGCAATCAGCACCCAGAACGCCTGCTGCTTGAACATCCTTCCAAGAAGGGAATGGCTTTCGCGCGAGATCGCGGAATCAAGGTCTCTTGGCGATGTCGCCTGGCTCTGATCAGGCATGCTGTATTGCTCCGGTAATCAGGCCGGTGATTTCTTCGGGCGACGTCGACTGCGTCGACTTGTCGGCCACCTTGACGCCCCGTCGCAGCACGACGATGCGGTCCGCGACCGTGAACACGTCGGGCATCCGGTGGCTGATCAGGACCACGGCAACGCCCTGGCTCTTGAGTTCGTGGATCAGGTTCAGCACCTCCGCGACCTGCCGCACGGATATCGCCGCCGTCGGTTCGTCCATCAGCACGATGCTGGCGTTGCTGAGCCGGGTCCGGGCGATGGCCACCGCCTGGCGCTGCCCGCCTGACATCGACTTGACCGCGTCCTTCGGCCGCGTCTCGGACTTCAGCTGCTTGAAGAGTTCCGCTGCGCGGCGGTTCATCGCTGCGTAGTCGAGGATCCGGAAGGGGCCGACGGACCGTGTCAATTCGCGGCCGAGGAAGACGTTCACGGCAGCCGTCAGGTTGTCGCACAGTGCAAGGTCCTGGTAGACGATCTCGATGCCGTTCCGGCGGGCGTCGATCGGCCCGTGGAATGCGATCTCGCGATCCTTGATGAACATCCTGCCACTCGATGGCGGGAAGTTTCCGGCGATGATCTTCACAAGCGTCGACTTGCCGGCGCCGTTGTCGCCCATGAGTCCCACGATCTCGCCGGGCTCGATCGACAGCGACACGTCGTTCAGCGCGTGAATGGCGCCGAAGTGCCTCGAAATCCCTTCCAGTCGCAAGGCCGTCATTGCCGGGCAATTCCCTCCGTCGTGCGCCTATTAGGAATCCAAGGCAGGCTCACGTCAATAGCTAAAAAATACGAATAGTCTGATTTGTCAGATAATATCTTGACGGGTTCCGGGTCATCGTCTTTATTGCCGCCGGGAGGATGGCATGCGCGTGCTTGTGACCGGAGCGACGGGGAAGGTGGGCCAGGCGCTGATCGCGCGGCTGGGGCGCGAGGATCCCGACCTGCAGATCCGTGCGCTCTGCCACAATCGCCTGCTGCCGGAGACGCCGACGCTCTCCGTCGCCAAGGGCTCGATCGCCGATCGAGATACCTGCCGCGCCGCGCTCGCGGACGTCACCCATGTCGTTCACCTGGCTACCTGCAAGGAAACGCCCGACGACGTGATGGACGTCACCGTCAAGGGATTGTTCTGGCTGCTCGAGGAGTTCCGTACGAGCGCGACCGCCGAACGCTTCATCCTGATTGGTGGTGACGCGGCGGTTGGCCACTTCTTCCATCGCCATCCGGTGCCGATCACCGAGGACGCCCCGCACATGGCGTATCCGGGCTGCTACGCGCTCTCCAAGGTTCTCGAGGAGGTGATGATCCGGCAGTACGGCGTCCAGTACGGCATAGACTGGTGCTGCCTGCGCGCCCCCTGGATCATCGAGAAGGACGATTTCCGCTTCAGCCTTTCGTTCGGTGACGACCTCTTCGGCGGTCCCGACTGGAAGTCGATGGTGACGCCGGATGAAGCCGAGCGGAGCCGGCGCACGGGCGCCGTGCCGCTGTTGCTCGAGGAGGACGGCACGCCGGTGAGGCGCAACTTCGTCCACGTCGACGACCTCGTCGAGGCGATCGTCATCGCGCTGACCGCGGAGGTTGCGCGTCAGCAGCTGTACAACGTCTGCATGGACGAGCCGGTCGACTACGGCGCGGTTGCCGAGTATCTCGGCCAGACCCGTGGTCTGCCGTCGATCCCGATCCGCGGACCCTATGTCAGCAACTGGATGGACAACACGCGCGCCAAGGCGGACCTCGGCTGGCGTCCATCCTACGACCTCAAGAGAATCATCGATTCCGCCTGGGACTACATCCGCTCGCCGGGGGAACCGCGGCGGGTCTGGTACCCGGGCTGAATGCGTCGCCGCGTCGGCGCCGCGACCGCTGGTGCACGGAACAGGTCAAAGGGAGGACCTTCTTGCCATGAAACTGAAGACGCTTTTCATCACTGCCGCCGTGGGGCTCGCATTCGCCGGCTCCGCAATGGCCGAGGACAAGACGCTCGCGATCGTCGTGAAGGGTCTCGACAATCCCTTCTTCGAGCAGATCAACCTCGGCTGCCAGAAGTGGAACAAGGAGAACGAGGCGAGCGGCTACAAGTGCCTGTACACCGGCCCGGCCTCGAGTGCCGACGAGGTCGGCGAGGTGCAGATCGTCGAGGACCTGCTCAACAGGCCCGACGTCAAGGCCATCGCGATCTCGCCGTCGAATGCGCCATTGATGGCGAAGATGCTGCGCGAAAAGGCACCGAAGATCCCGGTCATGACGATCGACGCGGACCTCGGCGCAGCGGACGCCGATCTCCGCAAGACCTATCTCGGTACCGACAACTACCTGATGGGCGTGAAGTTCGCCGAACACCTGAAGAAGCTGAAGCCGGAAGGCGGCACGGTCTGCCTGCAGCTTGGCAACGTGGCGGCCGACAACATCAACGCCCGCGCGGCGGGTACGCGTGACACGCTGTCCGGAAAGAAGGGCATCGAGCGCCTGGCGGGCGAGGGTGGCTGGACCGAGATCGCCGGTTGCCCGGTGTTCACGAACGACCAGGCGGACCTCGCGAACCAGCAGATGGCGGATACCTTCACCGCCAATCCCGACCTGACCGCCTTCATGCTGATTGGCGGCTGGGCGCAGTTCGCGCCGCAGGCTTATGCGCAGGTCACGGACCAGGTCATGGACAAGCTGAAGTCGAAGACGATGGTCATCGTCGCCGGCGACACGCTGCCGCCGCAGATGGAGGCCCTCAAGGCCGGGCGCAGCCATGTCCAGGTCGGCCAGCGACCGTTCGAGATGGGCTACCGCGCGCCGTCGGTCATGATCGACCTTCTCGACGGCAAGGCGGTCGACCCGATCATCTTCACCGGCCTCGACGAGTGCACGCAGGAGACCGCCGACAAGTGCATCGGCGGGTGATCACCTGAACGTCGGCGGCCCGGCCTGCTGCCGGGCCGCCTCATGCTCCGCCTGACTTCGGGGTCCGCGCTGCCGGATCGTGGAGAAGGCTTGTCCCCCAGGAACCCATTGGAGAGTGAACATGAACATTCGCATCACAAGCGCCGCGATCGCGCTGGTCGCCGCGCTCGCCGCCACCTCGGCCTACGCACAGGACAAGAAGTCGCTCGCTTTCGTCGTCAACGGCGCCTCGGACTTCTGGAAGCTCGCCGAGGCGGGCGTGAAGAAGGCGCAGGGCGAATTGCCCAACTACGACCTTCAGTTCAAATATCCCGAGCAGGCCGCCGCCGCGGTCCAGCAGCGTCTCATGGAGGACCTGGTGGCGGGCGGCATTTCCGCGATCATGGTGAGCGCCGTCGATCCGAAATCGTCGACGGACTCGCTCAACAACATCGGCAAGCAGGTGCCGCTCTTCACGACCGACTCGGACGCGCCGGACACCAACCGCGTCGCCTATATCGGCTCGTCGAACACCGACGCCGGCAAGCAGGCGGGCGAGATCGCGCTGAAGGCGCTGCCGGACGGCGGAAAGTGCATCGGCTTCGTAGGCCTGCCCGGCGCCGACAACGCGCGCGAGCGAATCGAGGGCATGAAAGCGGCCATCGCGGGCTCCAAGGTCGAACTCGTCGACGTTCGCGGCGACGATATCGACATGACGCGCGCGAAGCGCAACGTCGAGGACGCGCTCGCCGCCAATCCCGACATCGACTGCATGGTCGGCTTCTATTCCTACAACCCGCCCCGCATCTACGAGGTGCTGAAGGAGTCCGGCAAGCTCGGCCAGGTGGTTGTGGTCGCCTTCGACGAGGACCCGATCACGCTCGGCGGCATCAAGGAAGGAACGATCGCCGGCACCGTCGTGCAGGACCCCTATGAGTGGGGCTACCAGGGGATGAAGCTGATGGCGAAGTTCCTCGAGGGCGACAAGTCGGTCGTTCCCGAGAACAAGCTGATCATCGTGCCGACGAAGATGATCGACAAGGGCAACGTGGAGGCCTTCGAGGCGGAACTGAAGGCGCGGATCGCCGGCTGACGTCTCGACAGCGGGCAGGCCGGTCACTCACACAACCTCCCGACCGGCCTGTCCCCGCGTTTCCTGTCCCCCGAGAACGAACGTACCCATGACAGAACCATTCCTGAGACTGGCGGGGGTTTCGAAGGAGTATCCGGGCGTTCGCGCCGTATCCAACCTGAGCCTGTCGCTGCAGGCGGGTGAATTGGTGGGGCTGGTCGGCGAAAACGGCGCCGGCAAGTCCACCCTGATGAAGATCCTCGGCGGCGTGGTGGCGCCAACCTCCGGCTCGATAGAACTGGACGGAATCCGGATGCCGCGCCTGACGGTCGGCAGCTCGCTCAAAGGCGGTATCGCCTTCGTCCACCAGGAACTGAACCTCTTCGAGAACCTCAGCGCCGCCGCCAACGTGATGATAGGCCGGGAACCGCTCAAGGGCGGCCTACTCAGGCTGGTGGACGAGGCGGCGCTGGCGGCGAGGGTGGCGCCCCTGCTCGACCAGCTCGGCGCGGACTTCACTCCGGAAACGCCGGTGGCCCGTCTGTCGCTGGCACAGCGTCAGCTGGTCGAAATCGCCAAGGCGCTGTCGCTCGACGCGCGCCTGGTCATCATGGACGAGCCCACCTCCAGCCTGACGGCTTCCGAGACCGAGCGCCTGCTCAGCATCGTGGCGCGATTGAAAGCCGACGGCGTGGCGGTGATCCTGATCTCGCACCGCCTGGCCGAGATCGAGCGGGCGGCGGACCGCGTCGTCGTCATGCGTGACGGGCGGCTGGTCGCCGAACTGCCGAAGGCGCAGGTCTCCGCGGACGTGATGATCCGGCACATGATAGGCCGCGACTTGAACACGCTTTACCAGCCGCCGGCCGGCCCGCCTGGCGACGTGGTTCTGGAACTTGTCGGCGCCCGAACCGGATATCGCCCGAACCAGCCCGTCAGCCTGGCGCTTCGCCGCGGCGAGATACTCGGACTGGCCGGCCTCGTCGGGTCCGGTCGAAGCGAGCTCGCCCGGATGATCTTCGGTCTCGATCAGTCGCGGGGCGGCGAGATCCGCATCTGCGGCGAAAGGCTGGATGCCGTGTCGCCCCGCACCGCTATCGATCGCGGCCTGTACCTCGTGCCGGAGGATCGAAAACGGTGCGGCCTCGTGCTCGACTTCAAGGTTCGCGACAACGTTACGCTGGCCAATCTCGCCGCCCATGCGAGGCATGGATTGATCGACCCCGGCTCAGAGAATGCCGAGGCTGACCGGCAAAAACAGAAGCTGGACATTCGCGCCGCCAGCCTCGACGTCGCTGCCGGTTCGCTGTCTGGCGGCAACCAGCAGAAGGTGGTGCTTGGCAAGTGGCTGTCGATGCATCCGCGCGTGCTCGTGTTCGACGAGCCGACGCGCGGGGTCGATGTCGGCGCCAAGCACGAGATCTACCGGCTGATGCGCCATCTCTCGGACGCAGGAGTGGCCATCCTCATGATATCCTCCGACATGGAGGAAGTGATCGGCATCAGCGACCGGGTCGCGGTGATGCACGAAGGGCGGATCGCCGGGTTCCTCGACAGGGATGAGCTCAGCGAGGCTTCGATCCTGTCGCTGGCGGTCGGACGGGCCGCGTGATGTCGTTCGGCCGGAGATGAGAGTCATGGTCAACCGCAAGGACCTCGGTCTTCTGGTCCTGATCCTGGTCGTCAGCACGGTCGTGGCGATCATCAATCCGCGCTTCCTCTCACCCATCAACCTGTCGAACACGGCGAACCTGATCGGACTGTTCGGCATCTTCGCCGTGGCGCAGGCGTTCGTGATCATTTCGGGGGGGATCGAGCTGTCGGTCGGGTCGGTCATCGCCCTGCTGGGCGTCATCTTCGTCGATCTGATCGCCGCCGGCACCGTCGATCCGCTGACCGCATTCGTCGTCGTCATGGCTCTGGGTTGCCTGATCGGGCTCGTCCATGGCGTACTGGTCGCCAAGGTGGGCGTGCAACCCTTCGTCGTGACGCTATGCGGCCTGCTGATCTATCGCGGCATCGCGCGCTACTACACCGAGGACGCGACCGCGGGTTTCCCGTTCGGAGCCAGCTTCCCGACGCTGGAATGGCTGGTCGCCGGTCGCCTCTACGGCGTCCCGCACAGTCTGATCGCATTCCTGCTCGTAGCAATCGCGATGGGCGTGCTGCTCCACCGATCGGTCTTCGGACGCTACCTGTTCGCTGTCGGGAAGAACGAGGAGGCCGCGCGCTACAGCGGCATCAACACGGGGCGAGTGGTCATCGCGGCCTACGTCATCTGCTGCGCGCTGACCGCGCTGGCCGCGGTGTTCATCGCCATGTACACGCGCTCGATCTCGCCGTCGTCGCACGGCAATTTCTACGAGCTCTATGCGATCGCGGCGGCGGTGCTCGGCGGCTGTTCGCTGCGCGGGGGCGAAGGCTCGATCCTGGGTGTCGTGCTGGGGACCGTGCTGCTCCAGGTTCTCCAGAACCTCGTCAATCTGCTCGGCATTCCAAGTTCGCTCAACTTCGCCGTCATGGGCTCGGTCATCCTGGTCGGCGTGCTTGCCGACCAGCACCTCTCGACGGTCGGTTCCTGGTCGCAGCTTTTAAGGAAGCCCGGGTGGAGCCGGATGCTTAGGTCGATCCTGCAGCGCGCACGATAGCATCGCGGCTGCCGAAGAACGCGGCCGGATCAGAAGACCCGGGACGCCAGTTTCTGCATCCGCTCGGAAATCTCGAGCGCCATGGCCTTCGCATCGGCCGAACGCTCGGTCTCGGCTGCAGCAACCAGCAGCAGCCGTTGCAGCAGTTCGGTAACATGGTGCCGCACGCGCCGGGCTGCCTGCTCCGCGGCGGACCGATGCGCAACCACCTGCTGCCTGTGCAGGTCGATGGCCTCCGACAGTTCCTGCACGCCGGCGCCGCTCTGGGACGACGTCAGGATAACCGGCGGCCGCCAGTTGCCCTCGGGCCGGTCGCGGAGCAGCGCCGCCTTGATCTCGATGGCCGCGCGCCTGGCGTCCGGGAGGTCGGCCTTGTTGACCACGAAGATGTCGGCCATTTCCATCATGCCGGCCTTCATCGCCTGGATGGCATCGCCGGCGTGCGGGGCATGGACCATGACCACGGTGTCGGTCACGGTTCGCACGGTATGCTGCACTTGGCCGGCCCCAACCGTCTCGAGCATGATCTCGGCGAAACCGGTGCGTTCGAGGATGCGCAACAGCGCTTCCATGTTGTCGCACAGCCCGTCCATCGCGGCCCGGCTTGGAAGCGATCGTATGTAGATCCCCGGATGCCCAGAGGCGGCGTCCATGCGTATGCGGTCGCCGAGCACCGAGCCCTGGCTGACCGGGCTCGTCGGGTCGATGGCGAGGACCGAAAGGGAGCCGGCCTTCTCGACCCGGTGCGAGGCCAGAACCCCGATCAGCGAGCTCTTGCCGGCGCCGGGAGAGCCGGTGATTCCGATACGAAACGCGGGCTCGGGGGTCGGTTCGAGCCCGATGCGGCCGGCAGCATCGCGCGCGCATTGGCTGAGCGCCCGGCCTAGCGTGCGGCGTGCGATGGCATCCAGCGTCAGTGGTGCCATGGCGAAGTCCGCAAGGCGTCGCGGCACCCGCTTACCCGCATGGTCGGCGTCGGTGTCACGCAGCGAGCACGCGGTCGACCGCGGCGACCACGTCGTCCAGTTCCTGGTCGGATGTGAACACGCCGCAGGCGCCTGCCTTCAGCAGGTCCGCGTGATCCTCGGGCGGGATGGTGCCGCCGATGAACACCTTGATCTCGTGCGCGTCGAACTTGCGCAGCTGCTCCATCGTCTCCGCGATCAGTTCCTTGTGGCTGCCGGAGAGGATGCTCAGACCGAGCGCGTCCACGTCTTCCTCGACCGCGACACGGGCGATGTACTCCGGCGTCTTGCGAAGGCCCGTATAGATGACGTCGGCGCCAGCGTCGCGGAGTGCGATGGCGATGATCTTGGCGCCGATGTCGTGCCCGTCGAGGCCCGGCTTGGCGATCAGGATGCGTTTGCCCTTGAGGCTCATGTTTCTCTCCCTGGACCGTCAGATCCGGACAGGTTCCTGGAACTCGCCCCACTGCGACTTGAGCGCGGCAACCATCTCGCCGACGGTGGCGTAGGCGAGACAGCAGCGGACAAGATGCGGCATGACGTTTTCCGTATCGGTAGCGGCCGCGGCGGTGAGGTCGCGCAGCGACGCGTCGACGGCTGCCTTGTCGCGCCGCGCCATGACGGCGTGATACTTCTCAATGACCTTGGCGCTGCCGTTGGGGTCGAGCTTGAAGACCTCGCCGACGCGCTCGTTGGTGTCGCCGCGCCTGAAAAAGTTCTGGCCGACCACGACCGTCTCTCCGGCATCGATCGCCCGCTTGCGCGCGTGTCCGCGCTCGGCGAGACGAGCCTGCATGTAGCCGTCCTCGATCGCCGGCACGACACCGCCGTAGTCGTCGATCTCGGCCATGACCTTGCGCATCTCTTCTTCCATGCGGTCGGTCAGCCACTCGACATAGTAGCTGCCGCCGAGCGGGTCGACAGTGCGGCCGATGCCGGTCTCGTAGGCGACGATCTGCTGCGTGCGCAGCGCGATCTCGGCGCTCTCCTCGGTGGGAATCTGGAATGCCTCGTCGTAGGCGCAGGTGAAGATCGACTGGGCGCCGCCCATGACGGCCGCCATCGTTTCGGTGCCGACGCGCACGATGTTGTTGTAGGGCTGCGCGGCGGTCAGCGACGAGCCGCCGCACACAACGCCGAAGCGGAAGCGTTGCGCATTGGCGTCGTCGACGCCGTAGCGTTCGCGCAGCAGCTTGGCCCAGAGGCGCCGGCCGGCGCGGAACTTGCAGACTTCCTCGAAGAAGTCGGTATGGACGTAGAAGAAGAACGACAGGCGCTGGGCGAACTTCGAGATGTCACCGCCGCGCCGGAGCAGTTCGTCGACGTAGGCGATGCCGTTGGCGAGCGTGTAGGCCATCTCCTCGACGGCCGTGGCGCCCGCGTCGCGCACATGTGCGCCGGCGACGCTGATAGGGTTGAAGCGCGGTGTCTGCTCGTTGGCGAAAAGGATCGTGTCGGCGATCAACCGCATCGACGGGCGGACCGGGAAGATCCAGGTGCCGCGCGCGACGTATTCCTTGAGGATGTCGTTCTGGATGGTGCCGGTCAGGAGCTTGCGCGGGATGCCGCGCTTGTCGGCGACCGCCAGATAGAGCGCGTAGACGATCGATGCCGTGCCGTTGATCGTGAACGATGTCGAGATCGTGTCGAGCGGCATGCCCTCGAACAGGATCTCGGCCTCGGCGAGATTGGAGAGCGACACGCCGACCTTGCCGATCTCGGGCCTGGCCATCGCGTCGACCGGGTCGAGCCCGCACTGGGTCGGCAGGTCGAGCGCGACCGAAAGACCGGTCTGGCCCTGATCCAGCAGGAAGCGGTAGCGCTGGTTCGAGTCCTCGGCCGTGCCGAAGCCCGAATACTGGCGGATGGTCCAGAGCCTGCCCCGGAAGCCGTCCGGGAAGATGCCGCGCGTGAAGGGATAGACGCCGGGTTGGCCGATCTCCGCCTGGCTGGCCATCTCCGGCGTGACGAGGACCGGCACCTCGATACCCGATGGCGTCGTGGTCGACTGCGCCGGCGCCTTCCTCTTCTCGCGGGGCCTGGAGGTCGATGCGGTGGTCATGGGCGGGCCTGCTTGTTCAGGATCTTGTCGTGGGCCGTCCAGTGGTCGGCATGACCCCAGCAGGCCGCAAAATGCGCAACCTCGATTGCCTCTGCAGACGTGCGATCGAATGACGCCCGCACGGTTGCCTTGAAGGCGCGCTGGGACTGCGGCACGAGGGCGCGCATGGGTTCCAGAAACCGTTCGACGACGGTGTCGAGCGGCGAGTCCTCGCCCGCCACAGCATCGAGAAGCTCGAGTTCGAGCGCTTCGTCGCTTGCCGCGATGTGGCCGGTCGACAGCAGGCGAAGTGCCTTGCGTCGCCCCACGATCGAGACGAGATCGATGCCGCCGCCCCAGGCGGTGGAGATCGCCAGGCGGCCCTGGATGAAGCCGATGCGTGCGTGGGCGGCCGCGATGCGGAAATCGCATGCCGCCGCCAGTTCCGCGCCGCCGCCGAGCGCGTCGCCGTTGAGCGCGGCGATAACGGGCACGGGGAACGCGCGGATCGAGTCCAGTGCCGCGCGCGCGCCGAGCGCCATCTGTCGCCCGTCCTCCTCGCTCCGGAGCTGGTCGAATTCCTTCAGGTCGCCGCCTGCCGCGAAGCACTTGTCGCCGGCGCCGGTGAGGACCGCGGCGACCAGTCCTGTATCGCCAGCATGCGTGGTGAACACATGCCGGAGCGCAGCGAGCACCGCTGTGCCGAGCGCGTTGCGCTTCTCCGCCCGGTTGATGAGGACGTAGAGAACCTTGTCACGGATTTGTGCGGCGACGAGCGTGTCGCTGGTCACGGCATGGGTCTCCTGCATTCTGTCGGTGTCACCGGAATGTTCCCCGGTAGCATGCGCCGCCGTCGAAGCATTTCGTACACACGAAAATGATTTCTCATATGTGAATGATCGGAGTCAAGAGCGGGCAGGCGAGGGTGACTGCCCGTCCCAAGGCCGCCACCGGCGGATCACTCGGCTTCGATGGTGTCGTACTTGACCGGCATGATCAGTTCGAGCTGCTCGCAGTCGTCGGAATAGTCGAGCACGGTGTGCTTGATGCGGGGCGGCAGCATCAGGATGCTGCCGGGGCGAAGCGTGACCTCGCCGGTCCCTTCGAGTTCCACCTTGATCCAGCCCTTGATCACGTACGTCATCTGGAATTCGACGTCGTGATAGTGGCGTCGGCGCACCTCGTCTGTACATGGGCCGATCAGCCGCGTGATGTCGCCCTGGACCCTGCCGTTGGTGGCCGCGGCGAGGCCGAGGTCGCGGTAGAGCGCGTAGCGTCTCAGCCCGCGATTGTGGAAGTCGCCATCGCCCGTTGCATGCAGCACGACCAGGGACTGTTCGGTATCCTCGCGGGTGTCATTGTACTTCATCGGCTTTCCTCCTCGCTACACGGCAACAAGTCCCGCCTCCTGCATGAAGACGTCGCGCTGGTATCCGGTCAGCGCCACGAGGTCGGCGCGCGGCGGCGAGAACATGCTGAAGAGACGGATCGGTTCGGCCTCGGGCGCGTCGATGGAGTGGACGACGCCGGGAGGTATGCGGACGACGCTTCCGGCCGGGCAGTCGCGTATCGTCTCGCCGAGGTGCAGTCTCACCGTTCCCTCGAGAACCATCAGCACTTCTTCGAAGGTGTGGCTATGCGGACGCGGCACCTCGCCCCCCGGATGGATGTCGCTGAGGGCGACGAGGACGTTGCTGCTGCGAAAGACGCGGAGAGAATTCGGCGCCCGGCCGTAGGACGGAATGGTGTCCCAGTTGTAGACGGGGACCGTCGCGCCGTCCGTCATGCCGGTACGACCCGCTGGCGCTGTCGGCCGAGCCCTTCGACGGACAGCTCCATGACGTCGCCCGGCTTCAGGAATCGCGGCGTCGGCTTCTTGCCCAGACCGACGCCGGGCGGCGTGCCTGTCGCAATGACGTCGCCGGGCAGCAGTGTCATGAACTGGCTGATGTAGGAGACGAGAAACGCGACGCCGAAGATCATCTTCGAGGTGCTGCCTTCCTGTTCGCGTACGCCGTTCACGTCCAGCCACAAAGAGAGGTCCTGCGGATCGGCGACCTCGTCGCGCGTCACGAGCCAGGGGCCGAGCGGCGCGAACGTGTCGGCGCTCTTTCCCTTCATCCAGCCACCGGAGCGTTCGTTCTGGAAGACACGCTCGGATACGTCGTTGATGACCGCGTAGCCGGCGACATGGTCCAGCGCATCCGCCTGCTCGACGTAACGCGCCGTCCTGCCGACGATGACCGCGAGTTCGACTTCCCAGTCGAGCTTGGTTGCGCCACGCGGCGAAACAACGTCGTCATGGGGCCCGTTCAGGCTGGTGGTCGCCTTGGTGAAGAGGATAGGCTCCGGCGGCGCCTTGAGACCAGCCTCCTCGGCATGATCGGAGTAGTTCAGACCGACGCCGATGATCTTCGACATGCCGACCAGGCAAGGACCGAGGCGTGGCTCCCCGGTCACGAGAGGCAGCGCCGACACGTCGATGGATGCGAGACCGGATATGCCCTCCGCGGCGAGCCACGCGGCATCGATCTCCTTCATATGGGCGGAGAGGTCGCGCAGCCTGCCGGCGGCATCGACGATACCCGGCTTCTCGTGTCCAGGGGGGCCGTAGCGGACGAGCTTCATGCGACCTGCCTTCGTGCGGCCTGTGCTGGCGCGGCAGCGTCCTCGCCTCCCGACGCCGTGACGAGAAACCGCCAGAGACCATCAGCGCCCGTCCGTCGCGCAGCGCGTCCGATGAACCGGTGCCACACGAACTCGCTGCCGAAGTCATCGCGCCACTGCCACAGGCGCCGGGTGACGAAATGCAGGTGGTAGGCTTCGGTCACGCCGATGGCGGCGTGGACCTCGTGAACGATCGAGGCCGCGCGTCCGGCGGCCGCGCTGGCGCGGGCCTTTGCCACGGCAACGGCCAGGTCGGCGTTCCCGCGCCGATCAAGTATGGAGGCGGCAGCGGCCGTCGCGGCGGTGGCGGCGGCTACCTCGTTGCCCAATCCGGCGATCAGTTGCTGGACGGCCTGGAAGCGCCCGATCGGCTTGCCGAACTGGACGCGGGCGTTGGCATAGTCGACGCACTCCTGAAGCGTGCGCTTCAAACCGCCGACAAGCTGGAGGGCGCGCAGCATGGCGCCGTTCGTCAGCACGGCATGTTCGACGCTCCGGGCCGCTTCCGGCCTGCCGACGATCTCGACGGATGAATGCGGTATGCGCGACACCAGCAACTGCGGCGACATCGCCAGTCCTGCAAGCGACGCGCGGCAGACGTGATGCCCGCGAGCGTCGCGTGCGTCGAACACCACATGCGACGTTTGCCCGGCCCAGGGCACGCCCTGGAGAACGCCGGCTGCCGTTCCGTCGTCGCGGCGCGTCAGCGGGTCGGCCTGCCGGACGGCCAGCGTCGAAATGCCGTCCGGCAGCGGCAGCCCTGCGCGGGCGGTCAGCGCGCGGGCGAGCGCGTTTTCACCGACCGGCAGGGGACAAGTATGGTAGCCAAGCGCGATGAAGCTCGGCGCGATATCCTGCCAGCCGAGACCGTGTCCGCCAGCCTCGACAGGGACGAGCGCGTCCGCGATCCCGAGGTCCTCCAGTTCGGCCCAGAGCTCGGCCGGCCACGTATCGCCCTCGGCGCTTCGCAACAGGTCGGGGTCGACATGCGCCTGGAGCAGCCGGCCGACGGCATCTGCGAGTTGGGCGGCGATATCCATCAGCGAAGCCCCAGGCCGCGCGCGGCGATGCCGCGCAGGATCGAGCGCGTACCGCCACGGATCGAGAAAGTCGGTGCGACGCAGGTGACGTAGTCGAGCATCGAGCCGAGCGCGGCGTCCGGTGACGGCACCAGTTGTCGCACCGCGTCAGGGGTCCGCTGCTCCAGCACCGTCCCGAGATCCTTCGCCAAGGCGGCGGGTCCGGCGATGTCGGCGCCGGCGTCCATCTGTCCCGCGACCGACAGCGACATCTGCCGAAGGGTGACGTAGTCGGCCATGATTTCGCCAAGGCAGACATCGGCGGCATCGCTCTGCTCGGCCTGGTCGATCGCTCCGGCCAGGACCGGAAAAGCCGTGAGGTAGCGTTCCGGGCCGCTGCGCTCGTGCGCGAGTTCGGAGACGACCTGCTCCCAGCCGTCGCCGACATGGCCGAGCACCATCGCGTCCGGCACGAAGACATTGTCGAACAGCACCTCGTTGAAATGGTGCCCGCCGGCAAGGTCGTGAATAGGCCGGATGTCGATGCCACTCGATGTCAGATCGACAAGGAACTGCGTCAGGCCGACCTGCCTGTCGCTGGCGTTCGCGCCTGTGCGGAACAGGGCGATCATGTAGTGCGCCTCGTGCGCGCCGGTCGTCCAGACCTTGCGGCCATTGAGCAGCCAGCCACCCGCGGTCGCCGTTGCGCGAGAGACGATGGACGCGAGGTCCGACCCAGAGCCGGGCTCGCTCATGCCGATACAGAACGTGGTGTCGCCCGACATGATCCCGGGCAGAAGCTTTTCCTTCTGCTCCTGTGTACCGCGCTTGATGATCAGCGGGCCGCTCTGGCGGTCGGCGATCCAGTGCGCCCCCACCGGCGCGCCGACTGCGAGCATCTCTTCCACCACGACGTACCGTTCCACCTGGCTGCGGCCGTGGCCCCAGGGGCGGGCCCACGTCATGCCGATCCAGCCGCGTTTGCCGACGGCACGCGAAAATTCCCGGTCGAACCGCACCCATGATTCGGCGCGGTCGAGCGGCGACCATGACGCTCCGTGGTCAGCGAGGAACGCACGCACTTCATTGCGCAGCGCCGCTTCCCCCGCGAAGGCGGGCGGCGGCAGAAAGTCCATCGAACTCAACGGCTTCCTCCCGGGCATCGGCCGGGCAGGCGCGCGGCGGCGCGGTGGCCAAGGCCCAGATGACGATCCGCCTCAGGCATTGCCCACACCCTCGGCCAACTCCGGCCGGCGGCTTTCGAGCATCAGTCCATTATGCTCGCCGAGCAGAGGCGGAGGCTCCGGCGCGACATCCTGTGCGCCGAACTTGATAGGGTTGCCGAGCGTGCGAATGGATCCCGCGTCGGTGTTGATGGAGACCGTCATGCGCCGCGCTTCGGTCTGCACGTCGGCCAGCGCGTGGGTCAGCGTCTCGACACTTGAAACGACGATGCCGGTCGGCCGCAGGCGCTGGACCCAGTTCGCCGTCGTGTCATCGAGCAGGACAGCCTGGAGTTCCTTGACGACGAGCTCGCGGTTGGCCCGGCGTGCCGCCATGGTGGCGAAGGAAGGGTGAGTCACCCAGTCGGGGCGCCCGACTTCTTTCGCGAGGCTCCGCCAGAAGGCGTCATGCGTGATGAAAAGGCAGAGGAAGTTGTCCTTGGTCTGAAAGAGCTGGGCAGGAACGATGTAGGGGTGGGCAGATGCGGCCTGCCGTTCCGGCGGCTCATGGGCGTTGAGCCATGCAGCCGCCAGATAGTTCAGCTGCGAGAGCATGACGTCATACATGGCGACGTCGACTTGGCCACCCTTGCCTTCGACGATCTTTGCGAGCAGCCCGACCGCCGCCGCCAGTCCCGCAGAATTGTCGACTGCGGAATAGCCGGTCTTCGTGGGTGGAGCCGACGGGTCGCCGGTCAGCGCCATGACACCGGTCAGTGCCTGAATGACGTAGTCATAGGCCGGATAGTCAGCCATCGGGCTGTCGAGGCCGTAACCCGTCAGCGCCACGCAGACCAGCTTCGGGTTCGCGGACTTGAGCCGCTCGTAGGTCAGGCCCAGCTTCAGGATGGCAGAGGGCCGAAGATTGGTGATGAGCGCATGCGACGACGCTGCGAGGGCCTCGAAGTCGCGGCGGCCATCGGCAGTCGTCAGGTCGATGCAGACGCTCTTCTTGTTGCGATTGAGGCTGGCGAAATAGACATTGTGCTCGCCGACCGTGTGCGGACCGATCCGGCGCGCGATATCGCCTTCCGTCGGCTCGACCTTGATGACCTCGGCGCCAAGATCGGCCAGCAGCAGACCGCAATACGGGCCCGCAAGCATATGGCCGACTTCGAGAATCCGGATGCCCGAGAGAGGGCCGGAGACGGCGCCCGGCGCTCGCGGCGCTGTCGCCCCGTTCGTCAGTCCTGCCATGGCCTCGACCGCCAATCTTTCCTTCATACGAAAACGATTACTATATTTCGAAAGCGTGCGTCCAGATGATTTTTCATCGGACCGGCTTGCCAATGGCCCCGGCGCGTGGAGAAATTGCGCGGGGATGGAGCCGTCGCAACGCTTCTCAGTGAGGGCGTGTTGCGATATGTCAAATTCGGTTTCGGCAAGCCGAAGCGGCAGCCTGCGCGTCGCGCCGGGCGCTCTAGAGCTTCAGTGCCGCGGGAGGGTGCATGGCGACGGCCGTAAGGGTCCTGGATATCTTCGAGGCCTTTGCAACGCTGCAAAAGCCGTTGACCCTGTCGCAGCTCGCGGAGGCGGTGGACGCGCCGGTCTCGAGTTGCTTCGGCATTGTGAAGGCGCTCGAGGAGCGCGGCTATCTCCACTCGGTCTCCAGCCGCAAGGAGTGGTATCCGACCGGCCGCATGCTGCAGAACGCGCGGTCGATCGAGCGCAGCGAGCCGCTGGTTGCGCGGTTCGGTCCCATCCTGGAGGATCTGCGCGACCGCACCAACGAGACGGTGATTCTCGGTCAGGCGGCGAGCAGCGGCAACACGGTCATCTATCTCGACGTGATCGAGGGCACGCAGGCGATCCGCTATTCGGCCAACATCGGTGACCGCAAGCCGCTCCACTCGACGGCGATCGGCAAGGTGCTGCTGGGATGCATGTCGGCAGACCAGCGGCGCAAGACGCTGGGCAAGGTCAAGACGGACGCCATCACTGACCGCACGATGACCGGCATCAGCGACATCGTCGATGATATCGAGGTGGGCGTGAAGCGCGGCTACCAGATGACGCGCGGCGAGAACGTCGTCGACGTCGGTGCGATCGCGATGCCGGTCTCGCTGCTCGGGCGCACTTTCGGCGTGGCTGTCGCCGGGCCGGTCCACAGGCTCGATGCCAACGTCTCGCGGCATGCGGGCCTTCTCGGCGACGCATGCCGCAAGATGGAAGCTTTGGCCGGCTGATCCCGACCGTTTCAGCCGATCATGAAACGGTCTACTTCAGCACGAACGGGTTGCCCGTCTTGCCGAGCGTGTCAATCCAGACGCTCTTGTTCTGCAGGTAGGAATAGATCGCGTCCTGCCCGCTTTCACGACCGAGGCCGCTACGCTTGTAGCCGCCGAACGGCGCCATGTAGCTGACCGCCCGGTAGGTGTTGACCCAGACCGTGCCCGCCTGGAGCTTCGAGGAACCGCGGATTGCCCGGCCGATGTCAGCGGTCCACAGGCCGGCGCCGAGTCCGTACTGGGTGTCGTTGGCGAGCGCGAAGGCCTCGTCTTCGTCGTCGAACGGGATGATCGACAGGATCGGGCCGAAGACTTCCTCCTGGGCGATACGCATCGAATTCTTCACGCCGGAGAAGATTGTCGGCTCGACGAACCACCCGTCGGAGAATTCGGGGGCGGCCGGACGTTTCCCGCCGAGTTCGCACCTGGCACCTTCGTTCATCGCAACATCGATGTAGCCCAGGACCTTGTCGCGCTGGGGCAGAGTGGTGATCGGCCCCACCTGTGTATCCTGGCTCATCGGATTGCCGAGCCTCGCCGTCTTCGCGAGTCCGACCACGCGCTCGATCAGTTCGGACTCGATCTTGCGGTGGACAAGCAGTCGCGAGCCCGCCACGCAGGTCTGGCCCGTGGCAGCGAAGATGCCGGAGATGACGCCGTTCGTCGCGCTCTCCAGATCGGCATCGCCGAAGACGATGTTGGCCGACTTTCCGCCGAGTTCGAGCGTCACATGCTTGAGGCCTTCGGCGGCCGCCTTGTACACGGCGATGCCGCCGGGCTCGCCGCCGGTGAAAGCGATTTTCGCGATGTCGGGATGGCGGACGAGCGGTACGCCGACCTCGGCCGGGAAGCCCGTGACGGTGTTGACGACGCCGTCGGGGAAGCCGGCCTGCTTGAACAGTTCGACGAAGGCAAGTGTCGAGGCCGAGGCGTGCTCGGAGGGCTTGATTACCACTGTGTTGCCTGCGGCCAGCAGCGGCGCCAGCTTCCAGGTCAGCAGGAGCAGCGGCGAGTTCCACGGCACGATCGCTGCGATGACGCCGAGCGGTTCGTATCGGGTGAAGGCGAACATGCCGGGCTTGTCGATCGGCAGCACGCCGCCTTCGATCTTGTCGGCCAGCCCGCCGTAATAGCGGTACCATTCGGGCACATAGCGCAGCTGACCGCCCATCTCCGCGAGCAGCTTGCCATTGTCGCGGGTCTCGATCCTTGCGAGCCGGTCCGCGTTCTCGGTGATCAGGTCGGCGAGGCGCACGAGCAACTTGCCTCTGGTCGTCGGCGTCATCGAGGCCCATTCGCCCTGGCGGAACGCCTTTGACGCCGCTTCGACGGCCGCTTCGACGTCCGCCGTCGTGCCCTTGGGTATCGTCGCCCAGGCCTTGCCGGTGAACGGATCGAACGATTCGAACGTCTCGCCGGCCGCCTGCAGCCTGCCGCCGACTGTGTTCTGGAATGCAGTCAGTTCGCCCATCTCATCGTCCTCCCAAACTTCAGATCGGATCCCAGGAAAATACGTCGGCCGAGCGGTCGAGACCGTAGAACGATGCGCGCATCGACGGCACGAGATGTTCGGCCATCATCTGCGGCGTCCAGTTATCGCGGTGCACCGAACGTATCGGACGCGGCTGGCTCATCAGCATGATCTCGTTCTTGCGGACCGCCAGGATCTGCGCGTTGACGTCCTTCGCGAGGTCGGAAAGCAGGAACACGACGGCGGGCGCGATCTTGTCGGCGCCCATCGCCTTCAACTTCTCGACACGCGCCTTTTCCGCTTCGGTCTCCGTCGGAATGCTGCCGATCATCCGGCTCCAGGCGAACGGGCACACGCAGTTGGAGCGGACGTTGAAGCGGGCCATGTCGAGCGCGATCGACTTCGACAGGCCGACGATGCCGAGTTTCGCCGCCGAGTAGTTTGCCTGGCCGAAATTGCCCACCAGGCCGCTGGCCGACGTGAAGTGAACATACGCGCCGCTTTCCTGCTCCTTGAAGAATGTTGCCGCCGCGCGCGCGACGTTGAACGAGCCGATCAGGTGCACGTCGATGACCGAGCGGAATTCCTCGTAGGTCATCTTGTGGAAGATGCGGTCCCTGAGGATGCCCGCATTGTTCACGACGCCGTCGATGCGGCCGAAGTGGTCCACTGCCGTCCGCACGATTCGGCTCGCCGCTTCCGGGTCGCTGACGCTGTCGTAGTTGGAAACCGCGACGCCGCCGGCTGCGCGGATTTCATCGACGACCTCGTCCGCCGGCTTCTGGTCGTTGCCGCTGCCTTCCGTCGAGGTACCGATGTCGTTGACGACCACCTTGGCGCCGTGCCGCCCCGCCAGCAGGGCGATCTCCCGGCCGATGCCGCGGCCGGCGCCCGTGACCACGATTGCCCGGCCGTCAAGGCACTTGCCCAATTGCTCCACGGTAAGCGGTCTCCAGATTTCGCGATTACGAAACCGATTTCTATGACGTGAAAATGGAAACCGTCAAGGAGCACATGCGTTCGCGATGGCCTGCTGGCCGCGTTGACGTAGATTTCGCATATACGTATAGAGTTTCGCGATTATGAAAGGGTGAGCGATGCGCCTCGTCACAGTCGAAGCAGACGGTCGATATTATCCCGGTGTCGTGAATGGCGACAATGTCGTCGATCTGACCGAGGCAATCCGGGCGCTCCCGGGTCGGGCCCCGGAGGCGTTCGGGTCGCTTGAAGCATTGCTTGCCAAGGGACCGGAAGGCGTGAAACTTGCCGGCGAAGCGGCGCTGCATGCGCTCCGGGCCGGCAGGTCTGTTCAGCCACTCGCCGCATGTCGGCTGGCGCCGCCTGTGCGCGCACCGCAGAAGATCATCGGCGTCGGCATGAACTATCGCGACCATTGCGCCGAACTCGACCGCCCGATCCCGGCCGACATCCGCACCTTCGGCATGTTCGCCAATACGCTGGTCGGCCATGATGCGCCGGTGATCATGACGCGCGGCAGCACGCAGATGGATTACGAGGCCGAACTCGTGATCGTCATCGGCCGCCGCGGCAAGCATATTCCGGTGGCCGAGGCGCTCGACCACATCGGCGGCTACACTGTCGGCAACGACGTCAGCGCCCGCGACTTCCAGCTCGCGGACCCGCAGGCGATGCGTGGAAAGTCGGGCGACACGCACTCGCCGATCGGCCCCTGGATCGTCACGCCCGACGAACTGCCGGAGGGCGCAAAAGGACTGGCGATCGGCCTGACGGTCAACGGCATCGAGAAGCAGAAGTCAGACACCGCGCAGATGGTGTTCGGCTGCGCGGAAATCGTCTCGTTCCTCAGCGGCTTCTTCACGCTCGAACCCGGCGACCTGATCTTCACGGGTACGCCGGCCGGCGTCGGCCTCGGCCGCAAGCCGCAGGCATGGCTGCAGGTGGGCGACCGCATGGAGGTGACGATCGAGGGCATTGGCACGCTCGCCAACACCTGCGTGGCGGAAGCCTGAGACGATGAGCCTGTCGTCGTTCTTCGACGTCCGGTCCGTGGCCGTGGTCGGCGCATCGTCGGACCCCCTGCGGATCGGCGGTCGTCCGGTGGCCGTCTTGAAGCGAGCATGGCTGCCGGGGGACCCGCAGCGCCGGCTGCTGCCGATCAACCCGACACGCGACGAGGTCCAGGGACTGAAGGCGTACCCGACCGCGTCGAGCGCCGGACCCGATATCGACCTCGCCATCATCGCGGTCCCGGCGGCGGGAGCGCTGGCCGCGCTGGAGGACTGCGCGGACGCCGGTTGCAAGGCCGTCATCATGTTCACGTCCGGGTTCGGCGAGGCCGGCGAAGACGGCAAGCGCATGCAGGCCGAGATCGCGGAGCGGGCGTGCTCGCGCGGTGTCCGGTTGCTGGGGCCGAACTGCCTTGGGCTCGCCGATTTCCAGAGCGGCCTCTTCGCCACCTTTTCCGACTCGGCGGGCTTCGAAGGACATCGCGCCGGCTCCGTCGGCGTCGCCAGCCAGAGCGGCGCGGTGATGTCGCAGATGATCATGCTGGCCAGACGGCGCGGCCTCGGTCTGAGCAAGACGATCTCGACGGGCAATGAGGCGGATGTCGACGTCGCGGACGCGATCGATTTTCTCGTTCGCGATCCCGAGACACGCTGCATCCTTGCCTATTGCGAAACGGCGCGGCGGGGCGCGAAGCTGATCCAGGCCTTCGACGCGGCGCGCAAGGCCGGCAAGCCGCTGATCATGCTCAAGTCCGGTCGTACCGCCGCCGGCCAGAGCGCGGCCCTGTCACACACGGGCTCCATGGCAGGAGAGGACCGGGTCTTCGACGCGATCTTCCGACAGCATGGCGTCTGGCGTGCTGCGACTTTCGAGGAGGCGATGGACATCGCCTACGTTTGCACGCGTGCCCGGGCGCCCTCTGGCAAGCGCCTGGCCGCCGTGACCATTTCCGGCGGGGCGGGCATCATGCTTGCCGACGAAGCGGTAGAGCGGGGCATCGATCTCGCGCCACTGGGGGGCGAGGCATCGAAGGAACTCGGCGCGCTGCTGCCCTATGCCGCCGTCGCCAATCCGCTCGACACGACAGCACAGGCTGTCAACGATCTCGGCGTGTGGTCAAGAAGCGTCGAGGTCCTGCTCGGCGCGAACTACGACGCAGTGCTGATGTATCTCGCCTATTTCGGAGAATCCGAACGGATGTTCCCGCGCCTCGCCGAGGCGATGGCGGCGCTGCCCAGGGCAGACCGGACGCCTATCGTCTTCTGCAGCCTGTTCCGTCAGGACTATGCGCGTCAGGCCGACGAACTTGGCTTCCTCGTCTTCGAGGACCCGGCGCGCGCCGTGGCCGCGCTGGCGGCATGGATGCACATCCACGAGTGGCTGCGATTGCCGCGCGAGACGACGGCACTTGCGGCGGAACGAAAGATCGCTCCAGCATCGATGTCGGAGTTCGAGGCGCGTCGGCTGCTGGCGGATGCCGGCATCGCCGGACCACGGGAAGCGCTGGTCCGATCGGCGGAGGAAGCCGAACTCGCGGCGGCGGCGATGGGTTATCCTGTCGTGATGAAGATCAACTCGCCCGATATCGCGCACAAGACCGAAGTCGGCGGTGTCGTGCTCGGATTGCGTGACGGAGAGTCGGCTCGCGCGGCATTCGACAGGATCATGTCGTCCGTCGCCACGCACCGGCCGGACGCAAAGCTGGATGGTGTGATCGTTGCGCGCCAGCTGTCGGGCGGCGCGGAATTCATCCTCGGCAGCATCGAGGACCCGCTCTTCGGTTCGGTCATCATGGTCGGCGCCGGTGGTGTGATGACCGAGGTGACCAAGGACGTCAGTCTCCGGCTTGCGCCGCTGGGCCGGGCCGACGCGGAAGCGATGATCGCGGAACTGAAAGCGTCGGTCCTGCTGGACGGATTCCGCGGCGGGCCTCAGCTGGACGGAGACGGGCTGGTGAACGCGATCGTGGACTTCTCCGACCTCGTCGTGTCGCTGCGTGGCCGGGCAACCGTCGAGGTCAATCCGCTCCTCGTCACGCCGGAAGGCTGCTTCGCGCTCGATGCTGTCATCATGCCGGTCGGGCAGGCGACCCACTAGAGCCGGTCAACCCCGGCTTCCGGATCTCGTCACAAGCACGGCGAGCGCGACGATCGGAGCCGTCGCGCTGAGGCACATCAGCCCCGTGCCGAAGGATCCCGACAGGTCGGCGACGAGGCCCAGCAGCATCGGACCGACGATCATGCCACCGAAGACGAGTGCCAGGACCGACGCAGTCGTGCTCATGACCTCGCCGCGAGGCGCCAGGCGCGCGACCTCGGCCATGTAGACACCGTTCCAGCCGACGGCGGTTCCGCCGAGTCCGGCAAGCGCGACGTAGGTCACGGCCGTCCAGCCGTCGGGCGTCAGCACCAGCAGGGCCGCGAACACCGGCATGAGGAAGCCGATGAAGGCGATGGTGCCGAGCCCGTCGCCGACACGGTCCGCGACGATCCCCCAGGAGAGGCGGCCAACGACACCGCTCATCTGCAGAACCGCGGCTGCGGTGCCTGCCGCTATCAGCGACCAGCCGGCATCGACGACGAGCAGTGTGACGACATAGGCGCCGATCCCGATCTGGATCGTCGAATAGACGAAGCCGACCAGGATGAGCATCCGGATCGATCTGTGGCGCAGGACCGCCCAGGGGCGGATCGAGAATGTCCTCGGACCTCTGGGCCTGCCTTCCGAGCCGTCGAGGTTCGATCGCAGCGTCTGGAGCAGCAGTGCGATCAGCAGCAGCACGATGGCGCCTGAGAACATCGTCTCGCGCCAGCCGATGGTGGCCGCCATGATCGGCAGCGCGAGCCCTGCCAGCACGCTGCCGGCGGGTACGGCCATCTGCTTCACCGAGAAGATCAGGTTGCGCCTGCCCTCGGGTGCAAGGCGATTGAGCATTTCGGCTCCGGCCGGGCTCGGAAGCGGATATCCGAGACCGAGCAGAACCGCGCCAACGATCAGTGTCGCCGCCGTTCCGCCCCCCGTCGATGCCAGCCCCAGCGCCGCGAGCAGCAGTGCCAGTTGCATTGTTCGTGTGGGCCCGATCCGCTCGAGCAGACCGCCTGCCACCAGCGACGCGAGGAGGCCCGCCGCGAAGACGATGCTGACCTGGTGGCCGATCCAGGTTTCAGGAATGCCGAGATCGCTGGCGACTTCGGGCCCGACGCTCGGCAACGCATAGACCGAAAGCGTCGTGAAGGCCTGCACCGACATGCAGGAAGACAGCGCGACCGTGAGGCTGGTGGTCTTGCCTGTCGGCTCGCCCGGCACGTCACCCATGCCGGTCAGTCGTAGATGACGCTGATGGTCTCGGCGACGAGCGCGGGACGGTCGGCGCCCTGGATCTCGATCGTGCAGTCCCAGTTGACCCGCACGCCGCCCTTCACGGCTTCGGCGGCCGCGATCTTCTGCTTCAGCCTGATCGCCGAACCGACCGGCACGGTATTGGTGAAGCGCACCTTGTTCGAGCCGTAGTTGATGCTGCGCGAGCGCTGCTGGATCGTCAGGATCCCCGGGGCAAGGCGCGGCAGCAGCGAAACGATGAGGTAGCCGTGGGCGATCGTGCGTCCGCCAGGCATTTCCCGCGCCGCCCGCTCGACATCCACATGGATCCATTGCAGGTCGCCGGTGGCGTGGGCGAAGGCATCGATCATCGGCTGGTCGATCGTAAGCCAGTCGCTGGCGCCGATCTCCTTGCCGACCAGTGGCAGCAGGTCCGCCGGCCTGTCCAGAACCATCATGTCACGCGTCTCCGTCGATCGGTCTGAAGACCGGAACCATGCGCCCGTCGCGGTCCGCGAACGCGACCCGCACGGCCATCCCGATCCGCGCTTGTTTGGGATCGCAGTCAACGACTTCCGTGAGCATAGTGACGCCTTCGGAGAGCGTGACGAAGGCGAGGATCTGGTCGCCGTTCTCGCCGCGCGTCGTCGTCAGCGAATAGACCGCGCCCGTTCCTTCCGAATCGCGGAATTCGGTCGCGCTGCTCAGGCAATGCGGGCAAAGCGAGCGCGGATAGTGATGCGCCCGGCCGCAGTCGCGGCAATGCTTGACCACGAGCCGCCCGGCAGCCGCGGCGTTCCAGAATTCCTGTGTCTCGGCCGGGGCTTCGACAGTCATGCCACGCGCTCCAGTATCGCCGTCGCCGCGCCGTGGCGGGTTCCGAGCGAGCCGCCGATCCCTGTCGCCAGCGCAAGCGAGCAGCCTTGAACCTGCACGCGTGGATGCGCCTCGCCTCTCAGCTGCCGGACGGCCTCGATGATCTTGGTGATGCCGCCGCGATTGGCTGGATGGTTGTTGCAGAGCCCGCCGCCGTCCGTATTGACGGCAAGCCTGCCCTGGCCGGCGATCAGCTTGCCGTCGGCGACGAAAGCGCCACCCTGGCCCTTCTCGCAGAAACCCAGATCTTCGAGTTGCATCAGCACGGTGATGGTGAAGCTGTCGTAGATCGAAGCATAGCGGATATCGGCCGGCTTGATGCCGGCTTCCTCGAAGGCCGCCGCCCCCGACCACGCCGCGGCCGAATAGGTCAGGTCCACATCGCCGCCGGCCTGGTGCTTGAGGGCTTCGCCCACGCCGGCGATGCGGACCATCGGTTTGCCGAGGTCCCTGGCGATCTCCGGTCGGGTGACGACCAGCGCGCCACCGCCGTCGCTGACCACGCAGCAATCCAGCCGGTGCAGGGGTGCGGCGATCATCGGCGATTCAAGCACCTCGTCGACTGTCACGACGTCGCGGAGCATCGCGTGCTCGTTGTGCTGGGCGTGGTGGGACGCCGCCACCTTGATCCAGGCGAGCTGCTCGGATGTGGTGCCGAACTCATGCATGTGCCTCGCGGCGACCATCGCGTAGAGGCTGACGAGGCTCGGTCGATAGGGCGATTCGAACGGCAGGTCTGGCGCATCTGCGGAATAGACCCGCATCGACTTGCCGGATGATTTTTCGGAGCGCGGCCGACCGGCCAGCGTGATGAGGGCGACGGAGCATTTGCCGGCGGCGATCGCCAGCGCGGCATGGTTCAGGTGGCTGATATAGGACGGTCCGCCGATCTCCGTCGTGTCGATGTGACGAAGCTTCAGTCCCATGTATTCGGCCATCGACAGCGCGCCGAGTCCCGGCGCGTCGCCTGCGCAGAAATATCCGTCCACGTCGCGGACCGAGAGGCCGGCATCGGCCAGCGCGCCGGCCGCCACCTCGGCATGCAACTGCGCGACCGTCTTGTCCGGCGCCTTGCGCGTCGGATGCTCGTAGATGCCGACGATGTGCGCGCGCTCGCGTGGGTGCATTCGCTGGTGCTCGTGCCGATCGAAGGTCAAAACAAAACGCGGCCCGCGATCGGCGCGGGCCGCGTCCCGGGGAGGCGCGCTTACTGCTGGCCGCTGAGCTTCAGCGTGATCAGTTCGCGAACCTTGGTGATCTGTGCCGCGTCAGCCGCGCTGGTGACCTTGCAGACCTTGCCGCCCTTCGCGGTGTTTTCCTGCGCCATCTTGATGAACGGGTTGTTGGCGTCAAGGATGCTCGGCAGCGGCTCGATCGGGTCGATGGTCTTGTAGCCCTCGGTCGCAAGCCACGCAGTGAAGAGGCGCGCGGTGTTCGGGTTCGGCGAATTCTCGGCCACGTAGGAGTAGTTCTCGGTCGAGATGACGAGGCCGTCGTACATCTTGAACTTCATCGGCTCGCCCTTGCGGATGGCGTTCTCGGAAACCAGCGAAATGGTCATGCCGAACGGCACCTGGCCGGTCGTGATAAACTGGCTGACAGCAGGCGAACCCTTGCCGAGAACCGGCTTGTTGGCGATCAGGCCGTCGGCCAGCTTGAGAACGGCTTCCTCGCCGAGGCACAGGCTCATGATGTCGAGCGGCACCAGGAAGTAGGCGTTGGCGCCGATCTTGCCGGACCACTTCGGGTCGGCCATCGCCTCGACGCTGTTGGGAACTTCCTCGTCCTTGATCTGGCCGGGGTTCCAGCCGATGCCGTTGTGCGCAACCATGTAGAGCAGCGCCAGGTCCTTGAACTCGGGCAGGCCCGTCACGTCGCCGATCTGCGGCAGTTCCTTGCCCAGCACGCCCGCCCAGTCCCATGCCTTGATCAGGTTGGCATCGCGCGCGGTCATCACTTCGCCGATCGACGCGCCGCCGATGATGTCGGCCGACACCGCGCCGCCGGCGATTTCGGCGATGGCGCGGGTATTCGCGGCCGGAGCGGCCATCGGGACCCACTCGAGCTTGGTCTCGAGGCCGAAGCGCTGGTTGAAGGCGTCGATTGCCGCCTGCTGCGCTTCGGGACGGCTTGGCAGCGGCGACCAGACGACCAGCTTGCCTTCGGCCTTGGCGCCCGCGAGGACTTCCTCGTATGTCTTGCCGAGTTCTGCCGACAGAGCGGCGGTTGACATCACGCCAAGGGCGCAGACGGCTGCGACCGCCTTAATGACTGATTTCATCGTATTCCTCCCAATCGGTCACCCCGTCCCGAAAGAACGTCGCCTCGCCGTCCCGGTGGGGCACTCCGGGCGACTGGTTGGCGTCCGTGAATTCTGTCGGCGGAGGGCTCGAAGCGTCTAGCACTCTTTCACCCATAGCAAAACAGTTTCCACATTTCGAAAACATAGCGGCGGCTTAAACCCGAGTCAACGCGCCGCGACATGACCGCCGCCCTGACAGGCGTCAAATTTTCTTCACCTGAAAGAAAAGTATTGCGGCATTACGAAAATGAGGGGAGCGTTGCCGCTGCTGCAAGAGGAGCGCCGCGCATGATGACACTCTATTACACCGATGCGTCCTGCTCGGCTGCCGCGCACATCACCATCGAGGAGACCGGCCAGCCCTACACGGCTCGATTCCTGGACTTTTCAAAGTCGGAACAGAGGGCGCCGGCCTATCTGAAGATCAATCCGAAAGGCAAGGTGCCGGCGCTCGACGTCGATGGCACGGTCGTCACCGAGAATGTGGCGATCCAGTATTATCTTGCGACGGCGTTCCCGGACGCGCGGCTGTGCCCGACCGACAGGGAAGGCTTCGTCCGCTGGCTCTCGCTAGTGTCTTGGATTTCCAACACGGTCCATCCCGACGCGCGCCACATAACCCGGCCGGAAAACTACTCGGACGAGCCGTCGAATTTCGACGCCATTCGCGAAAAGGGCCGCAAGACACTGCGCCGCTGGCTCGGCGACATCGACGCCATGCTCGGGCAGGGCCCATGGATGATGGGAGACGACTATTCGACCGCCGATCCCTATGCTCTGGTGTTCGTCGGCGTGGCCTTGTCGCGCGGCGTTTCCGTCACCGACCTCGTCAACATCCGGCGGTGGCGGCGCGACATGATAGCAAGGCCCGCGGTCCGCAAGATTCTGCAGGGCGAGAAAAGCCCGCTTCTCGACTCCGTGTGAGGCCCGTTCCACCTGCTGCGTGCTTGCCTCAAGTTTCACAATGTCGTAAACTGTTTCCGCATTGTGAAATGTCGTCCGATGCAGGACGGGGAGGGAGCTTGATGTACCGGGCCTTTTTGTCTGTCTCGACCGAAACCAAAGCACTCGCGCGAGGACGCTGAACGTGCTGGTCGTCGAGAACCTGCAGAAGACCTATGGCACCGTTCAGGCGGTGCGGGGCGTCAGCTTCGAAGTCCAGAAAGGCGACATTTTCACGCTTCTGGGACCAAGTGGCTGCGGCAAAACGACCACGCTGCAATGCATCGCCGGACTGGAGACGCCGAGTGGCGGCGAACTCACGATGGGCGGCTCGGTCGTCTACAGCGGTGCGCGGCGCATCCTTGTCCCGGCGAACCGCCGGCGTCTCGGCATGGTGTTCCAGTCGTACGCCATCTGGCCGCACATGTCGGTCTTCGACAACGTCGCGTTTCCTCTGGTTCACGGTGGCGGCAAATTCTCGACGGCGGATGTTCGCAAGCGGGTCGTCGAGGCGCTGTCCCTCGTCAAAATGGAGGCCTATGTCGATCGTCCCGCGCCCCATCTCAGCGGCGGCCAGCAGCAGCGCATCGCGCTGGCCCGCGCCATCGTCCATGAGCCGCGGCTGCTGCTTCTCGACGAGCCACTGTCCAACCTCGACGCCAAGCTGCGCGATGTCATGCGCGTCGAACTGCGCCAGTTGATCAAGAAGCTCGGCATCACCACGATTTTCGTCACCCACGACCAGGTCGAGGCATTGTCGATGTCTGACCGGATCGTGCTCATGCGCGACGGCAAGATCGTCCAGACGGGCACCCCGCGCGAAATCTATCTGCGCCCGGAAAGCAGCTTCACCTCCGACTTCATGGGTCGAAGCAACCTGATCCCCGGCAAGCTCAAGGATCTCGGTCAGGGCGCGGTCGATACGCCGTTCGGCACGTTGTTCTGCGCGGTGCCGGCCGCGCTCGATGCAACCGCGCCAGTCTGCGTGGCCATACGCCCGCAGGCCATCACCGTCGGCCGGAAGGACAACGATGCTCAATCCACCCGAAACCGTTTCGTCGGGCGGGTGGTCGAGATGGGTTTCCTCGGCGACGTCGTTGAAGCCACCGTGGAGATCGCCGGATACCGCTTCCGGGCCACGTTCAGCCCTTACGAGCAGATTTCTGTTGGCGACGAGGTGTCGCTCGATTTCGGCGAGGGGCGCTGCGTCGTCGTCAACGACGACACCGGCGTTTCCGCGTCGTCTGGTCCGGCACACTAACGGGAGGCGAGCATGGCCATTGAGGCTGCTGCGACGGCTGACGAGGTCGTTGCGCCGAAATCCCGGCTCTCGATGCCGCAGGCGACGCTGGTCTTCCTGCTGGCACTGCTGTTCATACTGATCATCGGACCGCTGGTCGTCCTGCTGCTGACCAGTTTCGCCGAACCGCGGACATTGTTCTTCCAGAAGCTCACATTCTCACTGGCCAACTATTCGGATCTTGTGACGAGGCCGGGTACGGCCCAGCTCGTCTGGAACACCCTGTTCTATGCCGGCTGCAGCGTGTTCTTCGGCGTGTCGATGGGCATGGCGATGTCGTGGCTCACAGAACGGACCGACATGCCGGGGCGCACTCTGGTGCGCATCTTCATGTTCTCCTGGATGGCGGTGCCGCCGCTGGTATTCGGCTATGGCTGGGTGTTGCTGATCAATCCCGGCAACGGCGCGCTGAACAACGCGCTGCAGGCGATCTTCGGCGTCCCGACCTCGTTCCTCACGCCCTATTCGATGACGGCCCTGATCGTCATCAGCAGCCTGAGCCTCGTCCCGACATCCTACGTGATGATCAGCGGCCTGCTGAGAAACATGGACCCGTCGCTCGAGGACGCAGGCTTCGTGATGGGCGCGGGGCGCCTGAAGGTCATCCGCACCGTCACGCTGCCGGTGCTGACGCCGGGCTTGTTCTCCGTCGGAATGTTCCTCTTCATCAACATGGTGCAGACCTTCGACCTGCCGCTGGTGCTCGGTGCGTCGGCCGGCATCCCGGTGCTCTCGACCCGCATCTTCCTGCTCGCGGCGCCCGACATGGGCCAGCCCAACTACGGACTGGCCGGTGCGTTCGGTGTGTTCCTGCTGATCATGGCGCTGCTCCTGATGTGGGGCTATTTCCGCGCGACGCGACTGTCCGAACGCTTTCGCGTGGTTTCCGGACGCGGCTTCCGGCCGAAGAAGCTGAAGCTGGGCAAGGGCCGCTACGTCGCCGCGGGTTTCGTCGGTCTCTACTTCGTCATCATGATGATGCCGCTGCTCATCCTCGTCTGGGCGAGCCTGCTGCCGTTCTACCGGGTGCCGAATTTCGCGGACCTCTCCAACATCACCTTCGCGGCCTACGCGAAGATCCTGTCGCAGCCGACCTTCGTGCTGTCTATCTTCAACACCGTCCTGATGGTCGCGGTGGTCTCGGTCGTCGTCATCATCCTCTGCTGCCTGATCAGCTGGCATTCGGTGCGGACCAGAAACGCCGCCGCGCGCTGGCTCGACATCATGGCGTTCGCGCCGATCGCCATTCCGCCGATCGTCCTGGCCATCGCGATGCTGCTCTATTTCATGCCGACCGCGATCTACGGCACCATCTGGGTGATCATCATCGGCCACATCACCATGTTCATCGCCTTTGGCACGCGCACGATGAACGGCGCCTTCATCCAGATTCACAAGGAGCTCGAAGATGCGGCGACGATCAGCGGCGCCGGCTGGACGACGAGTTTCCGCCGCGTGGTCATCCCGCTGGTCTGGCCGCACATCGTCAACGCGTGGCTTTGGGTGGTGGCGCACAGCGCCCGCGACCTGACGTTCCCGCTGATCCTCATGACGGGCGCCAACGTCGTGATCGCCTCGTCCATATTCCAGACCTGGGGCTATCCGGATCTGCCGGCAGCGTCCGCGCTCGCCGTGCTGATGGTGGTCGCGCTGATGGCGCTGGTCATTCCGATCCAGGTGTTCGCCTTCCGGCGCGCCGACCGGCTCTAGACCGTTTCATGGCTAGATGGAATCGCTCTGCCGGAGGGAATTCGGGACAAGGCCGAGGGCTGCGGCGAAGGTCGATTTGGTGCATCGGCCGAGCAGGAGACCGAAGGATTTGGCCCGAATTGACCCGACCCGTAGGGTTGCCCGCTGGACGGACGCCCGCGGCGTCGGACGGACTTGGCCGATGCCCCACATCGTCGTTCGCCGTCATCATGGCGGATCGTCTCGCCAGGGGGGAAACAGAGCTGTTTCCGTCTAACCATGAAACGGTCTAGCAGGTCGGGAAAGCGGGTGGGTTACCAGCCCTTGCCGGCGGTGTAGCCACCGTCGACCGGCAGGATGGCTCCGGTGACGAAGCTCGCCGCCTCGGAGGCCAGGAAAAGGATCACCGATGCGATCTCCTCGGGCACGGCCACACGGCCGAGCGGATGGCTGCGGTTCAGGCGGTCGACCAGTTCAGGGTCCGAGAAGTAGCGCTCGGTAAGCGGCGTCCTGACCGAGCCCGGCGCGACCGCATTGACGCGTATGCCGAGCGGTCCCAGTTCCATTGCCATCTCGCGGGTCAGGCCCACGATACCGTGCTTGGCCGCGACGTAGGCAGCCCGATTGGGGACCCCCATCAGTCCTGCCGACGACGAGATGTTGACGATCGAACCGCCGCGACCGTCCTCGCGCATGGTCCGGGCGAAGAACTGGGAGGCGTGGAAGGTTCCGGAGAGGTTGATCTCCAGAACACGGTGCCACTCCGCTGGGTCGAGGTCGAGCACGGGGACGATTTCGCGAATGCCGGCCGAATTCACCAGAACGTCGAGGCGTCCGAAGCGCGCACGCGCCGCGGCGACGAAACCCTCCACCGCCGGCCGGTCGGTCACGTCGACCCGAAATCCCTCTGCTGTGGGCAGTTCCCTCGCGAGCCCCGTCGCGGCGGCCAGATCGAGGTCGCCGATTGCGATCGACGCGCCCGCCGCCGAGAAGGCGCGGGCGGTTGCCGCGCCGATGCCGCTGGCTCCGCCGGTGACGAGGACGACGCGACCGTCGAAGCTGCTCATGGAGCCTCCTGCTGGCTATGCCGAAATGACGGCGTCGATCACATGCGGGCCGGGCGTCGCGTTGGCCCGGGTGAACGCAGCGACAAAGCCCTCGACATCCGTGACGCGGGTGCATGGAACGCCCATGCCGGCGGCAATCGACGGCCAGTCTAGGCGTGGCCCGTCCAGGTCGAGCATGCGTGACGCGCGCGCCCCGGCCTTGCCGCCGGTGATGGCCGCGAATTCGCCATGCAGGATCGCGTAGGAACTGTTGTCGAGGATGACGGTCGTGACGTCGAGATTCTCCCGCGCCATCGTCCACAGCGCCTGGTTCGTGTACATGGCGCTGCCATCGCCTTCGAGGCAGACGACGCGGCGGCCGGGGCAGGCGACGGCCGCGCCGACTGCCAGGGGAAGTCCGTCGCCGATAGAGCCGCCGGTGACCTGCAGCCAGTCATGCGGTGGCGATGCCCGCATGGCGTTGTAGAAGCCGCGCCCGACAGATACCGATTCGTCCACAACGATCGCGTCGGCCGGAAGGCTCGCACCGAGCGCCGCGGCAAGAGACATCGCCGTGAGTGGCCCGGTGCCTGTCGCCGGCGGGCTTCCCGTCTCGACAAGAGCCGGTTCGATGGCGCCGAGTTTCGCAGCCAGCCGGTCGAGCGCATCCGTGCAGTCCTCGGCGATGGTTGCCATGCTATGCACGACGGTCCCTTCGGGCAGCAGCCGGCTTGGACGCCCGGGATAGGCGAAGAAGGCGACAGGCTCCTTGGCGCCGACGAGGATCACCGACCGGAACGGGCTCAGTTTGTCGAGCGCCTGCTGCACGGGGTATGGCACGCGCTCCACGGGGAACCGCCCGTGGCCGCGCTCGATGCGCCCGTTAGACGTCTGTGCCATGACCTGCACCTTGCCATACTTGCGCGCGATCCTTCCCGCCAGTTCGAGCGCGTCGGCCCGTAGCGCGCGACCCGTCAGCAGGAGCAGGGTGGGCTCGCCGCTCGCTACGAGTTCCGCGGCTTTTTCGATCGCCTCGTCGCTCGCCTGTGAGCGTTGGTTGGCGAGCATGGGAGGCGCGATCTCGGCCCCGTCCAGCCATGTAGCGTCGGCCGGTGCGACGAGGCTGGCGATGCGGCCAGGCGCGGTGCTGGCCTCGTATACCGCACGTGCTGCGTCCAGCGCGATCGACACCGGCCCGGACGAGGTCCCGACCCAATCCGAAACCCGGGACGCGATGCCTTCGATGTCGGAGGTCAGGGGCGCGTCGAAACGCTTGTGATAGGTCGCGTGCTCGCCCACGATGTTGACGATCGGCGAGAACGCCCGCGCGGCGTTGTGCAGGTTGGAAAAGCCGTTGGCGAGGCCGGGGCCGAGATGCAGAAGCGTGCTTGCCGGCCTGTCGGTCATGCGGCCGTAGCCGTCGGCCGCGCCGGTCGCGACGTTCTCGAACAGGCAGAGCACGCAGCGCATCTCCGAGACGCGGTCGAGAGCCTCGACGAAATACATCTCGGACGTGCCGGGATTGGTGAAGCAGACGTCGACGCCGCTTGCGACCAGTGTCCTGACGAGGGCTTCCGCTCCGTTCACCGGCAATCCTCCATCACTTGGACTTCCCCGCCGGCCACCACTTGTGCCGCTGGCTCATGCCGCCATCGATGTTGACAACGACGCCGCTGACATAGCTGGCCCTGGGCGAGGCGAGAAAGGCCACGAGGTCCGCGACTTCCTCAGGCAGCGCCATGCGAGCGAAGGGAAACTCGCGAACGAAGTCCATCCAGCGATCTTCGCTTCCGAACTGGATGCTGGCCTGGCGCCTCAGGACGTTTTCCTGTCGCGACGTGGCGACGGCCCCCGGGCTCACGCCGACGATTCGGACGCCGAAGTCGGGTCCTTCGGCTCCGAGCGTGGTCGTCAGTTGCGTCAGCGTCGCATTGCCCATGCTGCCTGCCATGTAGACAGGATCGCCGCGCGTGCCGGATGCGCCGATCACGTTGACGATGACGCCCGCGCCGCGGGTTTTCATCAACCCGTAGAAGGCGCGCGTCATGCCGATGAAGCCGAACACCTTCAGTTCCCACGCTTCACGGAAACGAGCCTGATCGATCTGCTCGATCGAGCCGCCCGGAATGGCGCCCGCATTGTTGACGAGAATGTCGATGTCGCCGAACTCCTCGGCCAGCGCGGGATGCGATGCGTCGCTGCCGACATCCAGCGCTCGCGTCTCCACGCTGACATTGTGCCGCGCGCGGATGCTGGTTGCCGCGGCATCGAGCTTGGTCGCATCGCGCGACACCAGCACCACGTCGACGCCTTCGGACGCGAACGTCTGGGCGACGGCGAGTCCGATGCCGGCGGAGCCGCCGGTGATCAACGCCTTCTTTCCGGCAAGACCGAGATCCATCGCTGTCAGCCTCCGTCGCAAACAAACCGGCCGGCGGTACACCGCCGGCCTTTGTAACCTAGCCTGTTCGGCCCGTGCGCCGTCAGTGCTGGTGGGGCGTGTTCACCGTGTCGAATTCGGCCGGCATGATGATCTCGATCTGCTCGCAGTCGTCCGAGTAGTCCAGCACGGTATGCTTGATGCGCTGGGGCAGCATCGCGATGCTTCCGGCCTTGAGCGTGACTTCGCCGCGGCCCTCGAACTCGATCTTCATCCAGCCCTTCAGGATGTAGGTCATCTGGAACTGGACGTCGTGATAGTGGCGCTTGCGCACAGCGTCGGTGCAGGGCGGGATCATGCGGATCACATGCGCCTGGACCATGCCATTGGTGGCCTCTGCGAGTCCCAGGTCGCGGTAATGCGCGTAAGGACGGAAGCCGTCGTTCTTGAAGTCTGAATCACCATTGAAGTGGTTCACGACCAGTTTCTGGTCCGTCGGTTTTCTCTCGTCGCCATAATCCGGCATCGCAACCTCCCAAGGTCATGCGGAACATTTCGGTAGTGCGAAAGAGATTACGTATCACCGAAAAACGTGTCAATGCGAAAATTGTTTCCGGAAGCCGCGCGACGGTGGCTCCGGCGGATACGGGACAATTGACAGCGCGGCCGGCTGTCCGCTAGAACTTTCGCATACAAGAAGAATTTTTCGCCTGTACGAAAAGTAGGCCGCGAGGCCACCGTTTGCGAAGTCGACCAAAGGGAGGTCCTTATGAATCGAATGCTGTCGTTCTGCCGTCGCGTGGTCGCGGCCGGCGCGTTTCTCGCGGCGCTGGCGCTTCCGGCGTCCGCCGCGGAGTTCGAGCTGAAGCTCGCCCATTTCGTGCCGCCGGCCCACATCCTGCACAGCCAGCTGTGGCCCGACATGATCAAGCGGATCGAGGAGCAGTCGAACGGGCGCATCAAGATCACCATGTATCCGGCCGGCCAGCTCCTGAAGATCAACGAGATCTATGACGGCGTGCAGAACGGCGTCGCCGACATGGGCTACGTCCTGTTCGGCGCGACGCCCGGACGGTTCCCGTCGGTGTCGGTGGCCGAGCTGCCGTTCCTGTTCCCCAACGCCGAGGTCGGTTCGCGAGCGATCATGAAGCTCGCGGCAACCGGCGCCTTCGACAAGGACTTCGCAGACGTCCAGCCGCTCTACTTCCATGCGATCGATTTGCTCGGCATTCACCTGCGCGAAAAGCCGGTTCGCACGCCGGCCGATATCGTCGGCCAGCGTATCCGCTTCGGGTCCGCGCCGGCCAAGGACCTCCTCTCGACCTACGGTGCGATCCCGGTGGGCGTTGCAGCGCCCCAGCTCTACGAGAACCTGGAGAAGGGCGTGATCGACGGCATGACCGCGGGGTGGGATTCGCTGGTCAGTCTCCGGCTCGCCGAGGTCTCCAAGAGCCACCTCGACATGTCCGTCTTCACGATGGTGTTCGGCCTGGTGATGAGCAAGGACACGTTGGGCAAGCTGCCGCCCGACCTGCAGAAGATCGTCATGGACAATGTCGGCATCGCCGAGGCCGAACGTCTGGGCCGCGAACTCGACAAGGTCTCGGCGAGCGGCCGCCAGTACGTGATCGACCAGGGCCACACCGTGCCGGCGCTGACCGACGAGGAGGCGAAGTCCTGGCATGACGGCGCCGCGCCGATGATCGAGTCCTACCTTCAGGCGCTCGAGGGGCAGGGCATCAAGGCCCGCGAGAGCTACAAGTTCCTGCAGGAGGCTGCTGCGGCTCCCTGAGGGCCGCGGCGGAGACGCGGGCGATGAGCCTCGACAACGTGCTGCACTCGACCGCGCGGGCCTTCTGCGCGGTCGGCATGGTGTCGCTTGCGGTGCTGATGATGGTCGTCACCGTCATCGACGTGACCCTTCGGCCATTCGGCATGTCGGTTCCGGGAGCCTATGAGCTCGTCACGGTCGGCATGCGGATGATGGTTCCGCTGACGCTTCCCTACGTGTTCTGGACTGAGGCAAACCTGATCGTCGATCTCCTCTTCCAGCGCCCGTCGCCGACGACGAAGCGGCTTATCGCGCTTCTCGCCAACGGCCTGTCGGCTCTCGTCATGGGCTACATGACCTACGCGGTCTGTCGGCGCATCGCGCAGGTCTATCGCAGCGGCGAGGTTTCCACCGACCTCGCTGTGCCGATCTGGATCTATTGGTCGCCGCTGGTCATCGGCTGCGGGCTCGCGGGGATCGTCGCTGCCTACCGAATTTTCGTCCCCTATCAGGGGCGTCCTTCTGAAGGGGTCGACCTTTGAGCGCCCTTGCCATCGGCGTCCTCTTCGCCATCCTCATGTTCGTGCTGATGCTGTTGCGCGTGCCGCTGGCGATCGCGATGATCTTCTGCGCCGCCGGTGGCGTGGTGTCGGTACAAGGCTGGAACGCGTCCGTGTTCCAGGTGGGGTCGGCACCCTATGCCGCCGACTACGGCCTGTCCGTGGTGCCGCTATTCATCCTGATGGCCGAATTCGCGTCCCGCACCCGTCTGGCGCGTGAGCTGTACGTGGCTGGCGCCGCGTTCGTAGGCCACTGGCCAGGGGGCCTTGCGATCGCCACGCAACTCGGCTGCGCCGGCTTCGCGACAATTTCGGGATCGTCGCTCGCTACCACCGCGACGGTGGGCAGCGTGGCGATGAAGGAGATGGGGAATCTGCGATACAGCCCGGCGCTTGCGGCCGGCTCGGTGGCTTCGGGCGGCACCCTCGGTATCCTGATCCCGCCCTCGGTAATCATGGTGATCTACTGCGTGCTGACCGAACAGTCGATCGGCCGCATGTTTGCCGCCGGCATCCTGCCGGGCCTGCTGCTGACGGCGATCTTCGCCCTGACCATCGCAATCTGGGTCATGTGGCGGCCCGGCGATGCGCCGCGCATGGCCAAGATGCCAATTCGGGAACGGATGGCGGCGTTTGTCGCGGTCTGGCCAGTTGTCGTTCTCTTCGCCGTCGTCATCGGCGGCATCTATCTCGGGCTGTTCACGGCGACCGAAGCTGCGGGTCTCGGCGCCTTCGGCGCTCTCGTCATCGCCTGGCTGCTCGGGCGCATGAACTGGGCCATCCTGATCGACAGCATCCGCGCGTCCACAGTGACGTCCGCGATGGTCTTCCTGATCGTCATCGGCTCGTCGCTGTTCTCGTCCTTCCTGGCCGTGACCGGCATCACCCAGGCGCTTCAGCAGATCGTCGAGACCAGCCAGCTGCCGCCGATCGGCATCCTGCTGATCATCCTCGGCGTCTACGTGATCCTCGGCTGCCTGATGGAATCGCTCGGCATGATACTCCTCACCGTGCCGGTGTTCTTCCCGGTTCTGATGCAGCTGGGATACGATCCGATCTGGTTCGGTGTCATCCTCGTCATCATGGTGGAGCTGGGGCTCATCACCCCTCCCGTGGGCATGAACCTGTTCGTGATCCGAAGCGTCGCGCCAGACATACCGCTTGGCCAGATCATCGTCGGCGCGATCCCGTTCATCGTCGCCATGGCAACCTGCGTGGGGCTTCTGATCGCGTTCCCGGATATCGCGCTTTGGCTTCCGGACAGTCTCTATGACTAAGCCCCGATCGAAGGAGACTGATGTGAGCGAACAGGCTTCAGGCGCAGACGTCCCGGTCTACAACTGGGACACCATCCCGGCCTTCGACTACGACGGGATCACGGTGCGTGGCTTCCGCAGCAGCAACGCGGCGCTCGCCTACAGCCACCTGCGCCCAGGCACCCCGATGAAGCCGCCTCACACCCACGATTTCGAGCAGGTCTTCATGCTACTGCAAGGGCGAGTGAAGCTGCATGTCGGTGACGCCGTCCATGACTGCGGCCCGGGGACCGTCGTCCTGATCCCGCCGCATGTCGTCCACTGGGTCGAAGCGCCTCGCGAGGAAGACGGCGTGGCGATCAACCTCGACGTATTCGCGCCGGTCCGGCCCGACCTTTTCAGACTGACGGCCTACCAGACCGACCAGGGTCTTCCCGCAGCGCCGGTCGATCCCGCCACCTGATCGCTGTCATCACGCGGTACGTCGCCGGAATTCAGATCGTCGACATCTCGAGCTTGAGCCAGCGGACGAAATTCCTGATGTTGCCCGAGTTGGCATATCGCTCGGGGTAGGCGGCGTAGTATTTCTCGCGGCAGGTCATGCGCTGGTGGTGCGCCATGACAAGGGTACCGCTCTCCAGTTCGGTGCGGACCAGAAAATCCGGGAGGATGGCGAAGCCGATCCCCGCCACCGCCGCCTCGATGACATGGGCATATTGTTCGAACCGCGGCCCGGCGAGCGCCCGCGTCGTCGGGCCGCCGGCGTGAAGCAGCCAGTCCCGCCAGAGTTGCGGGCGCGTCGTGTGCTGGATCAGGATGCTCGTGTCCAGGACATCCCAGGGCACGTCCCCAGCATGCGCGGCCACCAGTTGTGGCGCGCAGACGGCGATCACGCGCTCGTCCATAAGATATTCGCAGATCGCGCCTGGCCAGATCGGGTCGCCGAAATGAATCGCGAGCTGCGCTGTTTCCTTGTCGAACTCGAACGGGCGCATGCGCGAGATGAGGTTGATGGCCGTCGTCGGGTGCTTCGCCATGAAGCTTGCGATACGCGGGACCAGCCATCGGGAGCCAAAGGTCGGCAGCGACGCGACGGTCAGCAGTCCGCCCTCGCGCCCGTGCGACAGGAGCCGCGTCGTCGCGATGTCCATGCGGTGGATGATGTCTGCGATCTCGGCGGCATATTCCTGAGCCGCCTGGGTGGGGACGAGGGTACGGTTCTTGCGCAGGAACATCGTCTGCCCGACATATTCCTCCAGCGCCACGATCCGCTTGCTCACCGCGCTCTGCGTCAGGTTGAGCTCCTCGGCCGCGCGCGTCACGCTGCCAAGGCGTACGGTCACCTCGAAGCAGACCAGCGCATTGGTGGGCGGTAACGTGCGTCTCAACGGAGTTCCCGGTTCGTGGCGGCTGGGCGATGTGCCGCATGACAGCATCTTTCATGACGGGAATCCATTCCAATCCGGAATGGGTACAGCCGGAAAATTCAATATACGCCCTGACTGCCGTTTGCGACTTTTCGATGTGAGATCGGCATGGCCGGTCGGCCGAACTGCCGGGACGTCGAGTTGGTCAGGGACGATAACGATCGATGCGGGGCTATGGTGCTTAGCGCCGATTTGCGTTTCGCGGGCGGCGCGGCGGAAGGCACGCCTGCATGACGATCCAGCCACTCGCGGAGGAATTCTCCCTCAATCCGTACTGGTGGGAAGCGAGAAGCCGGCGACACTACGACGACCGGCCAAGACTTCCCGTTGCCGTCGATGTCGTCGTGGTGGGCGGCGGGATCACCGGTCTCGAGACGGCGCGGGTACTGGTCGAGGCGGGCCGGTCGGTTCTCGTTCTGGAGGCCGGAAAGCCCGGCGAGGGCGCGTCGACCCGGAGCGCCGGGCAGATCGGCCGCAACTTCAGGCATTCCTATTCGTCGCTCAAATCGGCAGTCGGCGCCGCCACCGCGCGCGGCTACTTCGATGAACTCCAGGGCGCGTACGACGAGGTCAAGCGCATCGGAACCGAGCAGCCCGGCGCGATCGGCTGGCAAGAAGCCGGGCGCTGCATCGGGGCCATGTCGGCCGAGCTTCTGTCGTCGCTGACGCGCGAATACGCGATACGCGCACGCGAGCTCGACGAGACCGTCGTCTTCCTGGACCGGGACGGTGCCCGTGAAGAGTTCGGCTCCGACCTCTACTGTGGCGGCGTTCTTCTGCCCAATAACGGTTCGATCCATCCGGGACTATATTTCGACCGCATCGAGAACCGGGCACTCGCCGCCGGCGTCGTCATCGCCGCATTTACGCCGGTGTCGTCGATAGAGCCGGAGCCGAGAGGACACATCGTCAGGACGAAACGCGGCGACGTGAGGTGCGGCGAAGTGGTCGTCGCGACGAATGGGTACACGCCAAGGGCCCTGGGTCAGTTTCACAGGCGCCTGATGCCTCTCACCAGCTACATCGTGGCTACGGAGGAGTTGCCGCTGGCGCTGATGGCGCAGACCCTGAAGAAGCTGCGGACCTATGGCGACAACAGGCGCAGGAACAACTTCTTCACCGTCGCCGACGGCGGCCGGCGCATCCTGTTTGGCGGGCGGACAGGGTCGATCGTCTTCGACATTAAATCCGTGTCCGAGGCGTTGCATGCCGACATGGCATTCATCCTGCCGCTGCTTGGAGACGTGAAGCTGACGCATGGGTGGCGGGGGCGGTGTTCGGCGCCGCTCGACAAGTTTCCACGCTTCGGCAGGCTCGACGGCATCCACTACGCGATGGGATACTGCTTCTCCGGCCTTGCGCTGGCGCCGCATCTGGCGCGCAAGCTCGCGGCGCTCATCATCGGTGATGCTGAGGGAGCGCGCAGCAACTTCTACCGCGAGGACTTTCCTGTCTTCCCGTTTCTCGTCCGAGGCCCGTGGACGCTGCCCGCCCTGACCGGCTGGTACGCCTGGCGGGACCGCCCCAAGCACTTCAAGCGAAAGATCTGATGCGGCTTCGCCGCGGGAGAACGCATGGGACTGTTCAGCACCATCCATCACGTCTGCATCGTGGTCCACGACCTCGAGAAGTCGGTGGCGTATTACGAATCGGTCGGCGTCGGGCCCTGGTACGAATACGCGAAGGGTGAACCCTACGACGAACTCGACCTCCCCAACCCGTCCGCGACGATGCGTTATCGCTGCGTGGATCTGGACAACATCCAGCTTCAACTCTGCCAGCCGGGACCGGAAGACTCGCCGCAGCGCCGCTTCCTCGAGCGCTGCGGCGAAGCCGTCTATCACCTCGGCTTCGACGTCGATGACCGCGACGCGGCCGAGGCGGAGGGGCGATCGCGCGGCATGGGGATCATCTCCCGTGGCCGCCGCAACGACGGTTCGGGCTTCTGCTACTTCGACACCCGGGCCGACGCCGGCGTCGTGCTCGAAATCCGCAAATCGCCACCGGCCGCGTGACGATGACGCATGTGCGGCACCATGCTCGTATTGACAAGAGGCCGCCGACGTGGACTAGTTCGTATGACATATGACATCTCATCAGGTTCGCTGCTGGATGTCGCCATGAACCGTAAGTGGGGTGCGGAGTGATCGGCTCGATGGCCTGCTGTCTGTCTCTGTCGCCGCCTGCGGGGCTCGGCCCGGATCGGGTCGGCCGATGAGCGTGGGCACTGCCGACGCCGTTGTGATCGGAGCAGGGCTGAACGGCGCTGCCACCGCCTACTTCCTCATGCGCGAGGGGTTCAGGCGCGTCGCCATCCTGGATTCCGACGTGCCGAATGCCGGAGCGTCGGGCGCCGCCGTCGGTCTCCTGCGCTCGCACTACGACAATCGGCCCGAATGCGAGCTGGCGGCGCGGAGCCTCCCCTATTTCCGTAACTGGGCGGAGATGATCGGCGGCGATTGCGGCTGGCGGCAGACAGGCTTCTACCGATTCGTCGAGCCGACCGAACTAGCCAGCATGGAACGCAACGTGGCGGTCCAACGCGAGTATGGCGAAGAGGTTCATATCCTCACGCCGTCAGATCTCGTACGGTCGGCGCCCGAATTCGTCGCGGATGGCGTTGGGGCAGTGGTCTACGAGCCGCGCTCCGGAACTGCCAGCAACTCACGGGCGACGACTTCGATGCTTCGCGCAGCATGCGCCGGCGGAGCGACATTGCAGCCCTTCACCTCGGCCACGGGCCTCGTCGTGGCAAACGGTCGTGTCTCTGGCGTCGAAACCACCGCCGGCCGCATTGACACGCCCGTCGTCATATTGGCTGCGGGCGCGTGGTCGAAGCAGATCGTTGCCGGCTGCGGCGTGGACCTGCCGCTCATCGCCAAGGCGATCTGTGTGGCCGAGATCGTTGTGCCGGACAGCCTGCGTATCCCGGGGTCTTTCATGGACCCGATCTCGGATTCCTGGATCACGCCGCGCGACCAGGGTCGCGCCATCATCTCCGCGCCGCACGCCGCCGCCGGCAAGCAGACCGATCCGGACGGATATGCCCGCGATTTCCCGCGCGCCGACGCCGAGGCCGGGCTGGCGCCCGTGCGCAAGCGCCTGAAGGGGCTCGATCCCGCACCGGTTTCGCGCTGGTGGACGCGGCCCGATTGCTATGCGCCCGACGGCAAGCCGGTGCTCGGTCCGGTCGACGGAGTCGCGGGGCTGTTCCTCAACACCGCGGGCGCTGGCAAGGGACACAAGACCGCGCCTGCCATCGGTGCGGCACTGGCCGAGCTGATCGCCTCGGGCCAGTCGAAGACCGCCGACCTTACGCCATTCAACGTGGCACGGTTCAACCAACCTCCGCGCAGCTGGAGCGACAGCGAATACAAGAAAAGAGTGATTGGGTGATCGGACGGTCTGCGCCCGACCGATACTCCCGACGGAACCCGTCCGGGCCTCGGCCCGCAAATGAGAGGAAGACAAGATGCTAAGGCGTTATACAGCTTTGCTCGCCGGCGTGACCATGGGTCTGACCGGCGTCGCATACGGCCAGGAGCCCGTCCCGGAGATCAAGGTCCTCACCTGGCCGGCGGCCCGCTATCAGTCCTACTACGAGACGAGCAACTACGTTGCCGAAGGCTGGCGCCAGCTCGGCCTGAAGGTCGCCCTGGACGTTCAGCCCTATCCGAACCCGATGCTGCAGATGTGGTTCACCGACCACAACTTCGACGTCGTGATGTCGGTCCTGTCCGGCCAGCCGCAGCGCATGGAGCCCGACTTCTTCACCAACGCGCAGTTCAACTCGAAGAGCAGCAAGCCGGGCGACTTCAACGTCGGCGAGTACGCGAACGAGACCGTCGACAAGCTCGGCAACGAGCAGCTCGGCATCTTCGATCGCGACAAGCGCAAGCCGGTGATCATGGAGCTCCAGAAGGTGCTCTATGACGATCCGCCGGAAGCCATCGTCGCGACGACGAACTACATCTTCGCGATCAACACCGCCAAGGCCGACATCCCCGGCTACGAGGAATCGCCCGACGGTCCGCGTGCGCCGTGGAACGTGCTGAAGATGGTCAACAAGGCCGGCGGAGCGGTCAAGATCGGCCGTACCATCGACCAGACCACCTTCAACCCGCTGGCCGCCTCGACCGGCAACGACCTCGACATCCTGGGCCTCGTCTACGACAAGCTGATCGAGCTTGGCCCGGATGGCTCGCCGCGCATGTGGCTGGCTGAATCGCTTGACGTCGTCGACCCGACCACCATCACCGTGAAGATCAAGTCGGGCCACACCTTCAGCGACGGCAAGCCGGTGACGGCCGCCGACGTGAAGTTCTCGTTCGACTACTTCAAGACGCACGAGGCGGTGTTCTTCAAGAAGTACCTGTCGCGCGTCGCGTCCGTGGAGGCCACCGACGACACGACGGTCACCTTCAAGCTCTCGGAGCCTTTTGCCCCGTTCGTCATGAACACGCTCGGCTCGGTCTTCGTTCTGCCGAAGCACATCTGGGAGAACGTGGTTGCCGAGAACAACCTCGCCAAGCCGCAGGACTTCAAGAACCAGCCGCTGGTCGGCGGCGGCGCGTTCACGCTGGACTACTGGCGCGAAGGCCAGGAGCTCTCGCTCAAGAAGCGGGTCGGGCACTTCAACGAGCCGGCTTCCGACATCCTGATCGTCGTCTTCGGTTCGGCCGAGGTCGTCGGGGCGGCGCTGAAGAAGGGCGACATCGACATCTCGTTCCAGCCGATCGTGCCTACGGTCGTCGAGGAGTTCGAGAAGGAGCCGAACATGAAGCTCCTGCAGGCCCGTTCGGTCGGCTACATGTCGATGCGCTACAACCTTGGCCGCGAGGTGCTGAAGAACAAGGCGCTGCGTCAGGCGATGGCCTGGGCGATCGACTACGATGCGATCATAGAGGAAGTGCTCGGCGGCAACGGCGACCGGAGCGCGAGCCCGATCGTCCCGGCCAACGCTTTCTGGCACAATGCGGAGCTGGAACTGCCGAAGTACGACATCGAGAAGGCCAAGGGGATCCTGAAGGACGCAGGCTTCACCTGGGCGGCCGACGGCTCGCTGCTCTACCCGGCGAACTAGGGTCGGCTGACTGGCGATGATCGAGGTCCGTGAACTTTCCAAGCGATACCCGGTAGGCACGGGCCTGCGTTCACTGTTCTCGACGGCGCGGGACCGCTTTGTCCGCGCCGTCGACGGGGTAAGCTTCTCGGTCGAGGCGGGCGAGGTGCTCGGCCTGGTCGGGGAGTCCGGTTGCGGCAAGTCGACGACCGGCCGCATGATGGTCGGGTTGGAGAAGCCGACCACCGGCAGCGTGCGCGTCGACGACGCGGATTCGCTGGCGCTGCGCGAGAAGGACCGCAAGGCCTTCTACCGGACCGTCCAGATGGTGTTTCAGGATCCGTACGGTTCGCTCAATCCGCAGCACGATATCGGCGAGATCGTGTCCCGGCCGCTCTACTACCAGGGCAACCGCGACAAGGCCGATACGGAGCGGCAGGTGCGCGCGGCGCTTGCCGAAGTCGGGCTCGATCCTCCCGAACATTTCATGCGCCTGCATCCGCATCTGCTGAGCGGCGGTCAGCGCCAGCGCGTCTGCATCGCGCGTGCCCTCATTCTCAAGCCGCAGTTCCTGGTCGCCGACGAGCCGGTCTCGATGCTCGACGTGTCGATCAAGTGGGGCATCATCCGCCTGTTGCGCCGTCTTGTTCGCGAACGCGGCATCGCAATGCTCTACATCACCCACGATCTGGCGACCGTGTCGGCAGTCTGCGACCGGCTGGCGATCATGTATCTCGGCCGCATCGTCGAGACCGGACCGGTCGACGAGGTCATCACCCGGCCGCAGCACCCCTACACGCGCGCGCTGGTCGCCTCCATTCCGTCCGCCGATCCCGATTTCCGCCGCGAACCTCCCCAGGTTTCGGGCGGCATCCCGTCGGCCACCGAGCAGATCGCCGGCTGCCGCTTCAGGCCGCGCTGCCCGAGCGCCATTTCGCGCTGCGCCATCGAGGAGCCGGCGCTCGAGCTCCGCGATGGCACGTCGGTTGCCTGTTTCAACCCGGTCGCGAGACCTGCCGCTTCCTCTCACGCAAGCATGGTGGGTTGACGATGGCCGGTTACCTTGTCAGGCGCGGCTTCCACATGGTGATCACGCTGGTCGCCATGGCGGTCCTCATGTTCTTCATGTTCCGGCTGCTGCCCGGCGACCCCACGGCGACGGTGATCAGTCCCGCCCTGCATCCCGATGCGCAGGCGGCGATGCGCGCGCAGTTCGGCCTGGACAAGCCGTTGATGGAGCAGTTCTTCATCTACCTGGCGAACCTGGCGGTGCTGGATTTCGGCTACTCGTTCCAGACGTCGCGGCCGGTCTGGGACATGATCGAGGGCCGGCTGGTCAACACGCTGCTGCTCATTCTGCCCTCCATGCTGGCGGCCTACCTGCTCGGCGCCATCCTCGGCGCGATGATCGCCTGGAGGCGCGGCGGAAAGAGCGAAGTCGCGATCGTCTTCGCCGCGACGGCGTTCCAGTCGGCGCCGGTGTTCTGGGTGGGCATGCTGGCCATCCTGTTCTTCTCGATCAACCTCGACCTCTTTCCGATCGGGCACATCGTGACGCCAGGCCGTTTCCCCGAGCCGACCTGGGAAATGTATTTCACCGCCGACTTCTTCCACCATCTGGCGCTGCCGTTTCTCGTCAACACGCTCTACCAGCTCTGCTTTCCGCTGCTCCTGATGCGCTCGACCATGCTCGCCACGATCGGCGAGGACTACATCGAGCTGGCGCGCATGAAGGGCCTCTCGGAACGCCGCGTGCTGTTCAGCCATGCGATGCGCAATTCGATGCTGCCTCTGGCGACGACCCTGCCGATGATCCTCGGCTGGGCGGTCGCGGGCTCCGTCGTCATCGAAACCGTCTTCTCGTGGCCGGGCCTCGGCCTGCTCATGGTGGAAGGCGTCTCGGCATCTGACTATCCCGTCGTGCAGGCCGCCTTCCTGCTCACCGCCGTCCTCACCGTCCTGGGCACGTTCGTCGCCGACCTGCTCTACGGCGCCCTCGACCCTCGCATCGTTTATGATTGACCGGCCATGCTGACGATCCTTCGCGATTTCATCGTTTCGGTCTGGCGCGGCCCGTTCGGTCGAACGAGCCTGATCGTTCTCGGCATCTGCGTGCTTCTGGCGATCTTCGGTCCGTGGCTTGCGCCCTACGAACCGGGCGCGCGCAACTACAACGAGGCGGGCAAGCTGCTGCGCCTTGCGCCGCCCTCATGGGATCACTGGCTGGGCACGACGCTTCTCGGCCGCGACATCTTCAGCCAGATGCTGATCGGCGCGCGGACGGCCATCCTCGTTGGCGGGCTGACCGCGCTCGGCACGGTCGTTATCGGCGTCAACATCGGCCTGATCGCCGGTTATTTCGGCGGTCGGATCGATTCGATCCTGATGCGCATCACCGACGCTTTCCTCGGCCTGCCCTTCCTGCCGTTCATCATCGTGATGCTGTCGATGACCGGCCGCAGCCTGTGGACGATGGTGTTCGCCATGACGCTCGTGATGTGGCGGTCGACCGCGCGCGTGGTGCGCGCCCAGGTCCTGTCGCTGCGCGAGATGCCTTTCGTCTCGGCCGCCCGGATCACCGGCGCCGGGGAGATGCAGATCCTGTACCGCGAGGTCGCGCCGAACGTCATGCCGATCGCGCTGGTCAGCATCGCCTTCGCGCTGGCGTGGGCGATCATTACCGAGGCCAGCGTCGGCTTCCTCGGCTTCAACGACCCGACGGTCATCAGCTGGGGTTCGATCATCTACGATGCCTACGCCTCTCAGATGATGTACCGCGCGCCCTGGTGGGTCGTGCCGCCCGGCATCGCCATCATGATCCTCGTCTCTGCCGTCTATTTCGTCGGACGCGCCTACGAGGAAGTGGTCAACCCCCGGCTGAGAGCGGTATGACGCCATGAACGCGATGGCTTCTCCCCCGCCGCTCCTCGCAGTCTCGGGTCTGAGCACCGAGTACAGCACGGCGCGCGGCCCCGCGATGGCGCTGACCGACGTCTCGATCTCGGTCGGCGTCGGCGAGAACCTCGGCCTGATCGGCGAGTCCGGCTGCGGCAAGAGCACCTTGCTCAAGGCGATCATGGGCGTGCTGCCGCCGAACGCGCGCGTCACCCGTGGATCGATCGGATTTCAGGGAACCGATCTCGTCAAGGCTACCAGGGACGAGGTGCGCAAGGCGCGCTGGGCTGGCATCTCGATGATCACGCAGAGCGCGCTGAACGCCCTCGATCCGGTGATCCGCGTCGGCGACCAAATCGTCGAGGCGATCCAGGCGCACCGGCCGATGGACCGCCGTCAGGCGCTGGAGCGCGCCGGCCGCCTGCTCGAGATGGTCGGGGTCGACCCGCGCCGGGTCAGCGACTATCCGCATCAGTTCTCCGGCGGCATGCGCCAGCGCGCCATCATCGCCATGGCCCTGGCGCTCGAGCCACCCCTGGTCCTCGCCGACGAGCCGACGACCGCGCTCGACGTCATCGTCCAGGACCAGATATTCCAGCGGCTGCGCAAGCTGCAGTCCGAGCTTGGCTTCTCGCTCGTCCTCGTGACGCACGACCTCGGTCTCGTCATCGAGAACTGCGAGCGTGTGGCCGTCATGTATGCAGGCATGGTGATCGAGACCGGGGCGACCCGCGACATCGTCCGCAATCCCGGCCATCCCTATACGCTCGGCCTGAAGAACGCGCTGCCTCGGCTGGGGCGCAAGGAAGAGCCCATCACCATTCCCGGCGTGCCGCCGGACCTGACGCGGCCGCCGCCGGGCTGCCGCTTTGCTCCGCGCTGCCCGTTCGCGCTCGATATCTGCCGGGCCGAGGCGCCGCCGATGGTTTCGATGGGCGATGGTCGCTACTCGCGCTGCCATCGCGTTGAAGAGATGCCCGAGCTTTCCGTCCTGGCGGCGCGCCGCGAGACCTGGGAGCCGGAGACAGGCAAGGCTCACGTTTAACACCAGCACGCGCCGGTCCGGAACCGTCGCAGGAGGATGGAATGCAGTATTTCGCCTACGGAACCCTTCTCGACAGCGACTATATGCGCAAGTTCTGCCCGTCGGCCACGCCGGTCGGCGTGATGAGCCTCGACGGATACGAGATGGGCTTCGCCGCATGCAGCGACCCGTCGCGCTCCGGCTGCACGCTGCATCCGAAAGCCGGCGCGAAAACGCTGGGCGTCCTCTACGACATGTCCGAAAAGGACATGGCGAAGCTGGAAGAGATTTCCAGCATCAAGGAAGGCCTGTGGGCAAGCAAGCCAGTGACGGTGCGCGACAACTCCGGAACGACTAGAGATACGGTCACGTTCGTGGTGCCGAACTCGTCTGGACCGAGTTCGCCGACGGACGACTACGTGGCGCCGATCTACAGGGGCGTGGAAGAGTTCGCGTTTCCGGCCGATTATGTGAAGCGTTTGCGTCAGATCATCGAGTCGGCGCAGAAGAAGAACGTTGCGTAAGTGGACAGCCAGCCAGGATAGCGGGCAGATGACCCGCTATCCCCGGGCCTGCTACACCCGGGGAGGACCAGCGTGAACGATGCAGCCGCCGTGCCGGGCCTGGTGCCGAGGCGCGCCAACCTGACGGAAACCGTCATCAACATGCTGTCCGCCCAGATCGAGAGCGGCACCTATGCACCCGGCGCCAAGCTGCCGTCGGAGCAGGAGCTCTGCCGCCAGTTCGGCGTCAGCCGCACCGTCGTCCGCGAAGCCGTCGCGTCGCTGCGTCTCGGCGGTCGGCTTTATTCCCGGCAGGGCCTTGGCGTCTTCGTTTCCGAACCCGACCAGCAGCGGCTGAGCTTCGCCGTCGAGCCGGGCGGCGATGCGCGCGCGGCGCTGCACGTGCTCGAACTCCGGTTAGCGGTCGAGCTCGAGGCCGTCACGCTCGCTGCGACACGCCGCACGCCGGCTGCTCTGGCCGACATCACCCGCGCGTTCGACAGGTGGAATGCCGTGGAGCCGGGTGATCCCGCCGCGACCGCGCTCGCCGACTACGAATTCCACCTTGCGATCGCCCGCGCGACGAACAATCCGCAGTTCCCGCGCTTCCTCGAGGCATTGGGGCAGGACATCACGCTCGATCTTCGCCTCAAGCACGAACATGCGGTCGACACCCATCCGAAGACCCATGCAAAGCGCATCGCGCGCGAGCATGGCGCAATCCTGTCCGCCATCTCCCAGGGCGATCCGAAGGCCGCGCGCATCGCCCTGCGCCGGCATCTCGAGGAGAGCCTCAACCGCTACCGGCGCCTGTTCGGCGTCGAAGCATCCTGAGGCATTTCGCGGGGAAGAACCGGCGGGTAGCGGATGATCGAAGCGTTTCGCAGCGTTCTTGTAACTGGAGCATCGAGCGGCATCGGACGAGCGACGACCGAGCGTCTTCGCGCAGCCGGGCTGAATGTCGTGGCGCTGGGCCGCAACCGGGATGCACTGGCTGAACTGGCCGACCGATGCGGTGCGGTGCCTCTCGTCGCCGACGTGCGCGACACCGACACGATCGCCAGGGCCGCGGCGGGTCACGGTATTGACGTGCTGATCAACAACGCCGGTGTACTTCCCTCACGTGGCGCCTTCCAGGAGACCTCCTTCGATGACATCGACCAGATGGTCGAGGTCAACCTGAAGGCGCCGCTTCGCCTGACGCGCTCGCTGCTGCCATCGATGATTGAGCAAAAGCGCGGCCACGTCTTCTTCATCGGCTCGAGTGCCGGCCGCGCGCCGCATCCCGGTTCGGCAGCCTACGGCGCGACCAAAGCCGGGATCAGCCTGTTCAGCGAGGCGCTGCGCGCCGACCTCGTCGGCACGGGCGTCAGGGTGACGGAGATTGCCCCGGGCAGGGTGGAGACGGAACTCTATCGGACCGCGCTCGGAGATCGCGCGCGGGACGAACTCTACCGCGATTTCGCCCCGATCAGGGCGGCCGAGATTGCCGAGCTGATTGCTGCTGCGCTGGCGATGCCGCTGCATGTCGACGTCTCGCGCATTGAGGTCTTTCCGTCGTCGCAGGTTCCCGCCGGGAGTCGCACGATCAAGGCGTCCTGACCTACCCCGCATTGCGCCTGACCAGGTGAATTCGCCGATGACCGGCCTGTCGTCCTACTGGGGTGAAATCGCCGGCCTTCTTTCGGCCGTGTGCGCGTCCGCGGGGGCGTTGATGGCGCGCTCGCTCGGCCGCTCCATCCATCCCGTAATGATCAACATGATCCGATGCTCGATCGCTGCCGTCGGCTTCGTCCTGATCTGGACGTTTGGCAGCCGGGAGGTCGGCGACTGGGTGGCGGCCTTGCCGCTGCTGTTTGTCGCCGTCGTTACGGGCTTCGTCGTCGGGGACTCGCTTTACCTCGCGGCCATCACCCGCATCGGCCCCAGCCGCGCCACCCCGATCGCCATGTCGTTCCCGTTGCCGACGGCCATCCTCTCCGTGATCTTTCTCGGCGAGGCCATCCCGCCGCTGAAGGCATTTGGCATCGGAGTCGGCGTGTTCGGTATCTGGCTGATCGCGACGCGGGGCAGGCGCCCGGTCTTTCCCGCGCAGGCCATGGTCGAGGAGCCGGGCGGCGATTTCCTGAATGGCGCGGCGCTCGCCCTGGGCGCATCGTTATGCTGGGCAATCAGCGTTGTCGCGCTCAAACCGGCGCTCGATCTCGTTCCGCTCGATTTTGCCAATCTGAGCCGCCTGGTCTTCGCGGCGATAGTCCTGAGCGTCGTAGCGAGGAACCATGTCGGGACGCTCCACCGCGCTCTGGCATCACCATCGCGACGGCTCGTCGCGCTGGCTACCGGTGTCGTGTCGATCCTGACAGCGTGGCTTCTGGCTCAGTGCGTGATGCTCTCCGGCCCGTCGACAGCGTCGCTCCTGTCGTCGATGACGCCCGTCGTCACCGCGCCGCTTGCCTGGGTGCTGTTCCGCGAGCCGCTGACGCCCCGGCTGGTTCTCGGTATCTGCGTCGGTATCGTCGGGATCGCGATGGTGACACTGGGCGGCTGACCCTGAGCGGTCTAGATGACCGCCTTCTCCAGAAACGGACGATTCTCGATCACGCGCTCATAGCCGACCTCGGACAGGTCGAGAGTGCGGAAGCCGTCATACACGATCAGTTCCGACACTGCGCGGCCGGCCGCGGGACCCTGCTGGAGGCCGTGGCCGGAAAAGCCATTGGCGTAGACGAAGTTTCTGACCTCGGGATGACGCCCGACGATCAGGTTGTGATCGAGCGTGTTGTAGTCGTAGTGGCCGGCCCATTGGTTGATGACCTTGATCGCCTCGAAGGCCGGCGATCGCGCGGCAAGAGCCGGCCAGATGATGTCCTCGAATTCATGGTAACGCGGCTCGAAGTCGTCCCAGTCGACGGCAGGATCCTCGACCGGCGCGCAGCCGGCGAGAAAGAAGCGCCCCTCGGGCCTGCAGAACGTCCCGGTCGGGTCGATCATGAGCGGCAGTCGACCGCCGTTGACCGTCGCTGCTCCTTCCGGCGACGACGCGCAGTCGAGCACGAACAGCGTGCGCTTGCGTGGCTCGACCGGCACGTCGAGCCCTGCCATCCGGGCCGTCAGTCCCGCCCGTGGGCCAGATGCATTGACGATGGTCCCGGCCTCGATCGTGCTTCCCGACTTCAGCCTGACGCCCGTCACCGTCGCGCCGCTCCGCTCGATACCCACCACCTCGTCGGCGACATAGGTCGCACCGAGCGCGCGGGCCTTGTTGCGGAAGCCTTGCATCAGGCCGGTGTTGCTGAACCAGCCCTCGTCGGACCGTCCATAGGCGGCGAGCCGGATGTCTTCGACGTTGAGGTGAGGGAACGCGCGCGCCAGTTCGCCGGCATCCCAAAGCACCACGTCTGCCCCGCAGGCCCTCTGGACTGCGTGGTTCTCGCGCAGCGTCTGCTCCTGCTCTTCGCTGCTTGCAAGGAACAGATAGCCGCCCGGGTGGAAACCGAGATCGGGCCGGTCGTCTCCGACCTTCATTGTCTGCGCGAAATCGCGGATGAACGCGCTGCCGAACTGGCTTATCCGCACGTTGATCGGATTGGAGAACTGAACGCGGATCGACGAGGACGAGAGAGAGGTCGAAGCCTTGTGGTAGGTCGGGTCGCGTTCGACCACGAGGATCGACCCGTCAAAATCCGGGTTCGCAGCAAGGAAATAGGCGACGGCCGAGCCGATCACGGCCCCGCCGACGATCACCACGTCATATCGATCTTTCACGAAGGTTTCCCGTCGTCCGGATGGCCGAGGTCGACGAACCAGCCGCCAAGGAAGCGGACTGCAGGGGCGTCGGGATCCGCGGGCTGCGTACGCGCCTCGACAGCCGCGCGGAAGGGCTCCGTGCTGTCGAGCGGCTTGAAGTGGAGGTGGCTGGCCAACCGGTCGTCGAACGGTTTCAGGGCATTGTCTGATGTGCCGAAGGCGATGGTGTGGCCGACATTCGGCGCCGTCAGGCTGGCGATGACCAGCCGCGCGCAGTCGGCGAAGGAGAGCCAGGACCAGAGCATCCGGCGATCGGCGGGTTCAGGGAAGGATGAGAAAATCCGCAGGCAAACGCTCTCGATGCCGAACTTGTCCCAGTAGAGGCGCGAGAGGTCCTCCACGAAGCATTTCGACAGGCCGTAGAGTCCGTCCGGCCGATGCGGTGCGTTGGCGTCGATCCGGTCCTCCAGCGTGTGATAGCCGATCGCGTGGACGGACGACGAGTAGATAACCCGGCGGACGCCGTTCTTCCGCGCGCCCTCGTAGACGTGGTAGCTGCCGCGGATGCTGGAATTGAGGATTTCGTCCCAGGCGAACTCCAGCGGCGCGCCGCCGAAATGCACGATCGCGTCGACGCCGCGCGTTGCTTCCAGGATGGCCGCTTCGTCCGACAGGTCGCAGGTGACCGCGTTCTCGTTCGGCTGGAGATCGGGGATCTCCTTTCGATCCAGCACGCGCAGCCGGCGGGCCAGCGGCGCGAGTTCGCGCCTCAGCACCGTACCCAGCCGTCCCGCGGCGCCCGTCAGCAGGATGGTGTCGAAAGGTCTGTCCGTCATGCTGCCTCTTGGCCGGGTTCGAGTCGCGACACCGCCGACTGGATCCTCGCCATGGCCTCGGCAAGCAGCGCATCGGACGTCGCGGTAGAGATCCGTACATAGGGCGAGAGACCGTAGGCGACGCCGGGCACGGCGGCGATCCTGCCTTCGTTGAGCAGGTACTGCGCCACGGCGGTGTCGTCGGAAAGCAGCGCGCCCCCGGGGACCCTGAGCCCGATCAGGCCCGCGCAGTCGATATAGGCATAGAACGCCCCGTCGGGCGGCGCCAGGCCAAGACCGTCGATACGATTGATCGCCTCCAAGACAAGGTCGCGGCGACGCTCGAACGCCGCGCGGAAGGCGCCGACATTCTCCTGCGGTCCGTCCAGCGCGGCGATCGCCGCAGCCTGCGACAATGAACTGACCGAGGTGCAGGATTGGCTCTGGATCGTCGTCATCGCCTTCACTAGCGGTTGCGGACCGGCTGCATAGCCGACCCGCCATCCCGTCATGGCATAGGCCTTGGACACGCCGTTGACGATGAGCGTCCGAGCCTTGAGTTCGGGACAGGCTTTTCCGAACGAGACGAAGGCGCGGCCGTCGAAGATGATGTGTTCGTAGATCTCGTCCGACATGACGAGCACCTGTTCGTGCCGCGCCAGCACGGCGCCCAGCGCCTGCAGTTCGGCGTCCGAGTAGACGGCGCCGGCCGGGTTGCCGGGCATGTTGATGAGCAGCCACTTGGTGCGTGGCGTGATCGCCTTTTCCAGCGCGTGCGGCGTGAGCCGGAAACCGCAGTCGCCGGAGCATTCGACGAAGACGGGCACGCCGCCGAGCAGCTTCACCATCTCGGGATACGAGACGAAGTACGGCGCGGGCAGGATAACCTCGTCGCCGGGTTCGAGCGTGGCGAGCAGAGCGTTGAAGATGATCTGCTTGGCGCCGTTGGCGACCACGATGTCGTCGGGCCGGTAGTCGAGCCCGTTCTCGTTGGCGAACTTGTTGGCGATCGCCTGCCTGAGGGCTGCGGTGCCTGCGGCCGCCGTATAGAGCGTATCGCCGGCAAGGGCCGCCGCATGGGCGGCGTCCACGATATGGCGGGGCGTCGGGAAGTCGGGTTCGCCGAGGCCGAGGTCGATGACGTCGATCCCTTTGGCCTGCAACGCACGGGCGGCCTGAGACACTGCCATCGATGCCGAAGGCTTCACGACGCTCAGGCGGCTTGCGATGTAGTTCATCGGGACTTCTCCGTTGTGTATCCCTTGGACAGGTCGTCGGCGACCGCCTGCGGATCCCGCTTCTCAGGATCGCCGTAGCCGCCTCCGCCGGGCGCGTTCAGGACCAGCCTTCGGCCGGCCGGCACATGCTGCCAGCCCTTGGGCTTCATGACAGTCCCGTCGTCGAGTGCGACCATCCCCGGCGATCCGTCGCTGCCACCGTCACGTCCTTGTGCAGGGTGATTGATACGGTCGAACATTGCCGAGAAATCGAACTCGTAGCCGGGCATCGGCTCGATCTCGATGATCTGGCCGAGCCCGCCGCGATACTCGCCCGCTCCGCCCGAGTCCGGGCGCAGTTCCTTGCGCCAGATGACGATCGGTCCGGTGTGCTCCGTCGCCTCGATCGGCATGGTCATCACGCCTGACGGGAAGGCGGTGGCCGAAAGCCCGTCCGCCGCGGGCCGCGCGCCCATGCCACCCGAGTTGAACATCAGGATTTCCGCGCGTCGTCCTGAAGCACCACCGGCGGGACGCACCGACATGTGGATGTTCCAGAGCGCTGCGGCACCTTCCGCCAGTATCTTTCCCGGCAGCGCCTTGGCGAGCGCGCCGAGCACAAGGTCGGGTATCATGTGGCCGATGACGTGGCGCAGGCTGACCGGCGCGGGGCGCGGCGCGTTCACGATGTTCTGCGGTGATGAGATCCCGAACAGCTCCAACGATGCCCAGTTGTTGGGTATGTCCGGCGCGACGACGCATTTCAGCGCGTAGCAGGCATAGGCTTTCGTGTAGATGACGGGCACGTTGATGCCCGAGCGGCTGACCGGGTCGCTGCCGGTGAAATCGACTGTCACCCGCTCGCCGTCGATCTCGACGGCGGCGGCGAGCCGCACCGGCATGTCGTAGCCGTCGGTGACCAGATCGTTCGTCCAGCGGCCGCGCGGCAGGTCCGCGATCCGGGCCGCGGTCGCGCTGCGCGTCCGCGAGAAGATGAACTCTCCCAGCGAGTCGAGCGTGGCGAGGCCGATCTCGCGCATCATGTCGACCAGCCGGCGATGGCCGACGTCGTTGCACGCCGCCAGCGAATAGAAGTCGCCGACCACCTGGTTCGGCTCGCGCACATTGGCGCGTAGCAGCCTGACCAGGTCGGCGTTTACCTTTCCCCGCTCGGCGAACTTCATGATCGGGATCTGGATGCCTTCCTCGTAGACCGACTTGCCGTCGGCGCCGAAGCCGCGGCCACCGACATCGACCACATGCGCGGTGCAGGCGAAGAAGGCGACCAGTTCCCCGTCGAGGAACGATGGAGACACCATGGTGATGTCGTGGAGATGGCCGGTGCCGAGCCATGGATCGTTCGTGACGTATGTGTCGCCCTCGAACATCTCGTCTCGAGGGATGGCCTTGATGAAGTGCAGCACTGCCTCAGCCATGGTGTTGACGTGGCCGGGCGTGCCCGTCACCGCCTGTGCGAGCATCCGGCCTTGCGGGTCGAACACGCCGGCCGAAAGGTCGCCTGCCTCCCTGACGGAAGTGGAGAAGGCCGTGCGGAGCAGAGTCTTCGCCTGCTCCTCGACGACCGAGATAAGTCGGTTCCACATGACCTGCATGCGGATGTCGGTGATTGCCCCGCTCATTCGGACCTCGCCTTGCGGAGAAGGAGCAGGCTGCCATCGACCTGCATCACCGCATCGAACGACGATGCGACGACCGTCGAAGTCTCCCGTTCGACGATCACCGCCGGGCCTCGTACCCCGTCGCCCGGCACCAGACCCGATCGTTCCACGATCGCGCTGTCGAGCATGTCCCCGCGCGCGGGATCGAACACAGGGCGCGTCGTCGCGCCGTCGATCCATCTGGCTTCCGCCATGAGGTCGACCGGGACGGCCGCCGCATTCTCCTCTACAGCCTTCACCGACCAGGTGACGATCTCGATCTCCAGCCCGTCAAAACCGTCGATGGCGCGCCCGAAGAAGCGTGCATAACCTTCGCGGAAGCGGGTCTTGAGCATCTCTGCATCGCTCGCCTCGAAGGTCCGGTCGGGCAGGTCGACGGGTATCTCCCAGCCCTGGCCGACATAGCGCATGAAGGCTGTGGTCTCGCGGCGGATCGCGCGGGTCGCGCTGGACCGGACAAACCCTTCCGCCGTCGCCGCCAGATCGCCCAGCATATCGTTCACCTGGTCGGCGTCGAAATGCGAAAGGCGCACGACCCTGGACGCGAGCGCCTCATAGCCGAACGGCGCCTTGAGGAAGCCGATGGCCGAGCCGACGCCCGCTCCGGCCGGCACGAGGCAACGGTCAATGCCGAGCTTCTCGCAGAGACGCGATGCGTGGAGCGGGGCGGCACCGCCAAAGGCGATCATGACGTTTGACGAGATGTCCTTGCCGTTCTCGACCGCGTGGACGCGTGCCGCGTTCGCCATGTTCTCGTCGACGACCTCGCCGATCCCGAACGCAGCCGGCAGGACGGCCAGGCCGAGCTTGCCGCCCACGTCCGCGTCAATGGCCGTTTCGGCAGCCTCGATCGAGAGCGCGATCGCGCCCCCGGCGAAGTTGTGCGGGTCGAGCCGGCCGAGGACGAGATCGGCGTCGGTGATGGTCGGGTGTTTTCCGCCGCGCTGGTAGCAGGCTGGGCCGGGTTCGGACCCCGCCGACTCCGGTCCGGTCTGGATGCGGCCCATCGCGTCGGTCCATGCGAGCGAACCGCCGCCCGCCCCGATCTCGATCATTTCGATGACGGGAATGGAGATCGGCATGCCGGAACCCTTGGAGAAGCGATAGGTGCGCGCAACCTCGAAAGTGCGCGCGGTCTCCGGTTCGTAGTCCTCGATCAGGCAGATCTTCGCGGTCGTGCCGCCCATGTCGTAGCTGACGACGTGATCGAGGCCGAAGCGCCGCGCCACGTCGGCCGCGAAGATCGCGCCGCCCGCCGGGCCTGACTCGACCAGCCGCACGGGAAATTCGACCGCGGTCTCCACCGCCATCAGGCCGCCGCCGGAATGGATCATGTGGACCGGGCAGGCGGCGCCGATTTCGCGAAGCCGGTCCTGGAGACGCGCGAGATAGCTGCCGATGCGCGGACGGACATAGGCGTTGGCGCAGACCGTGTTGAACCGCTCGTACTCGCGCATCTGAGGCGAGACTTCGCAGGAGACGGAGATCGGCGCGTTCACCTTCCGCGCGAGGATGTCGCGTGCGCGCCGCTCGTGCTCCGGATTCGCGTAGGAATGGATGAAACCGATGGCGACCGCGCCGAAATCGGCGGCCAAGATCCGGTCGGCCAGTTCTTGCAACGCCCGCTCATCAAGGGGCTGGAGCTCCTGTCCCTGCGCGCCGATACGACCCTTGACGGTGAACCGGTCTTCGCGCGGCACCAGCGGCGTCGGCAGGCGGATGTTCAGATCGTATTGCTCGAACCGGCTCTCGGTCCGCATCTCGATCACGTCGCGGAACCCTTCGGTGGTAACGAAGGCCGTCCGCGCGCCGCGCCGTTCGATCAGCGCGTTCGTCGCCAGCGTCGTGCCGTGGATGATCACGTCGATCTGGGCGGGTCCGATCCCCGCTTCCTGCGCGACGATCGAGATGCCGTCGAGAATGGCCTGTTCCGGCGCCGCGTAGTTCGTCAGCACCTTGGTCGAATGCATCTGTCCGCGAACGTCGAGGACGATGTCGGTGAACGTGCCGCCGATGTCGGCGCCGAGACGGATGAGGCCGGTCGTCATGTGGGCGCCTTCGCCGCGATCGCGGCCTCGCGCATCTGCGTCAGCGTCTGGCGCGGCGTGATTGCCTCCGGAGACACGTCGAGATCGAGCAGGGCACCAGTTCTGGAAGACATCGCGCGGTCGAAGGCCGCGGCGAAATCGGCCGTCTTTTCGACGCGCTCCGCATGGTAACCATAGGCACGTGACAGTGTGACGAAATCGGGATTCTGCATCGTGGTCTGGGACACGCGGCCCGGATAATTCCGTTCCTGATGGGCACGGATCGTCCCGTAGATGCCGTTGTTGACCAGAAGCACGATCGGCTGCGCAGCGGCCTGCATCGATGTGCCCATCTCCTGACATGTCATCTGGAAGTCGCCGTCTCCGGCAAAGCAGACCACCGTCCGGTCCGGGTGGGCGACCTTTGCGGCAACTGCCGCGGGAAAGCCGTAGCCCATGGCGCCGGATTGCGGCGCCAGGAGCCGCGCGTCAGGCCCGAACTTGAAGAATTTGTTCGGCCAGACGGTGAAGTTGCCGGCGCCGTTGGTGAGAATGGCATCCGGCGGCAGCACGCCCCGCAGGTGAGCGCTGACCGCCGCCATGTCCACGGGAGAAGGCTGCGGCGGGGCGTGGAAGCTGGCCTCGTAGGCGGCCCGCAATTTCGTGCGCCAGCCACCCTTTCGGGCGGCGATCGGGTTCAGCGCGGCCGCGAATGCGTTTGGCCCGGCGTGGATGCCGAGCGCCGGCTGGTAGATCTTGCCGATCTCGCGGTCCGAACCGTGGACATGGATCAACGTCTGCGCAGGCGAGGGTACCGAAAGCAGCGTGTATCCGTCCGTCGTCATCTCGCCGAAGCGGACGTTGACGGCGACGATCACGTCCGCCTCCCGGATCGCGGCCTTGACGTGACCGAGCATGCCGACGCCCGCTTCGCCGACGAAGACCGGCGAAAAGTTGTCGAACTGGTCCTGGTAGCGGAACGCCGCGACCACCGGGATGTCGCCGGTCTCCGCAAAGCGCTGCAGGGCCGTGCGACCGGCGGGCGTCCAGTTTGTTCCGCCGACCAGCAGCAGCGGCCGTTCGGACCGTTCGAGCAGCCGCATCGTTTCGGCCACCGCCCGTGGCTCCGGGGCTGGCTCGACGATGCGTGACGGCCCGCGCAGTGGCGCCGTGTCGCTGGTGTCGGTCAGCATGTCTTCGGGCAGCGCGACGACGACCGGCCCGGGCCGCCCCGTGGTCGCGGTCGTCCATGCGCGGGCAACGACTTCGGGAAGGCGCTCGATCCGGTCGACCTCGACCGCCCACTTGGCCATCGAACCAAAGACGGCGCGGTAGTCGATTTCCTGAAACGCCTCGCGGCCGCGCATGTCGGTGCCGACCTGTCCGACGAACACGATCATCGGCGAACTGTCCTGCATCGCCGTGTGGATGCCGATCGAAGCGTTCGTCACGCCGGGGCCTCGAGTGACGAAGCAGATGCCGGGACTGCCTGTCAGCTTGCCCCAGGCGGACGCCATGAAGGCCGCGCCGCCCTCGTTGCGGCAGAGGATGAAATCCAGTCGCCCGTCGGTGTCGTGGAGCGCATCCAGCACCGCCAGATAGCTTTCCCCGGGTATGCCAAACGCCTTTGTCGCACCCAGCGCCAGCAAGCAGTCGACAAGCAGCCTGCCGCCATTGCGCATCAAGATGTGGCTTTCCTCGCTCGCCGGCGCCTGCCCGGATTTCGCTCCGTCGCGGCAAGCGGCTGCGGAGAAATGCGGTAAACGCCGTAGTTGATCTATATATAGGATGTCAGTTGTCATATGACTATGTCAAGCGCGCAGCCTTGGTCGCGGCCGCTTTGTTCAGAGTCATTTCTCCCCATCGTCCTGGCCATGGGGCGGGCGTCTACCGGTTTCGACGGTCCGTGATCGGGCGCTGACATTGTCCAGTAGCCACGCCTGAAAGGCGCGCGCGAGCGGGCTGTCCCGTTTGCCCTCCGGAAGCACGACATGGTAGCTGTTGTCGGTCGTGAGGGGGCGGTCGAAGACGATCCGCAGACGGTCGGCCGCGATCTCGTCCTCAATGAGATAGAGCGGCAGGAGCGAGACGCCCAGCCCGCGCAACGTCGCCTCGATGATCATGGCGAACTGGTCGAACCGATTGCCGCCATAGGCCTGGCTGCCGTCAAATCCGTGCCGCTCGAACCACTCGGCCCAGAGCTTGGGGCGTGTGGCGAGATGCAGGAGGGGAGCGAGCGAGAGGTCGCTCGGATCGTGGATCGATCTCGTCGCCAGAAGGCTCGGGCTGGCGACCGGCAGGATCACTTCGCTGCAAAGGTAGGTGCAGACCGCATTGGGCCAGACAGGCTGGCCGTAGTGAATGGCGATGTCGATGTTCTCCGCTTCGAGATCGAAAGGCGCCGCGCGGGAGGCGATATCGACCGCCACGCCCTGATGCCTCTCGAGGAAATCCTGCAGCCTCGGTATCAGCCACCGGCTCCCGAAGGTCGGCAATGTGGCAACGGACAGGATTTCCCTGCCATCCGCGCCGGACCGTGCGCGGAGCACCATCTCCTCGGCCTGGGTGAGCAGCTTGCGAACGGATGGCAGCAGTTGCCGCCCCGCATCCGAGAGAACCGCGCGTTGACGGATCCGCTCGAACAGCAGCGTGCCGAGTTGCTGCTCGAGTGTCTTGACCTGCCGACTGATGGCGCTTTGGGTCAGGTTCAGTTCGGCTGCGGCGCGTGTGAAGTTGCCGTGCCGCGCAGCGCTTTCGAAGGCTTGGAGGACGATCAGGTCGGGCACGAGGCTGCGGCTAGGGGTCATTCGTGTTTCGCATCAACTTAGGTCGATCGATCATGAGATCGACGCTGAATGATCAAGTATGATCCGGATTGAGAATGACAGCCAGCGGTATTCGGTGATCCCAATGATCGACCTTGCCTTCGTCCCGTACGACGCCATCCGTGCGGCATTCTCTGCTGCCATGTCGGCGATGTACCGCGAGGAGGTGCCGGCCTACGGCACGCTGATCTCGCTCGTCGAGAAAGTGAACGAGGAAACGCTCGCTGCCGATCCCGAGCTTCGCCGTCGTCTCCAGGCGACCGATTCGCTCGACCGCATTTCAGAAGAGCGGCACGGCGCGATCCGGCTCGGAACGCCTGACGAACTGGCGATGATGCGCCGCGCTTTCGCCGTCATGGGCATGTTCCCCGTCGGCTATTACGATCTGTCCACGGCCGGCGTGCCCGTGCATTCGACGGCCTTCCGTCCGGTCGATGCGGCGAGCCTCGCGCGCAACCCGTTCCGTGTCTTCACGTCGCTCTTGCGCCTCGACCTGATTGCCGACCCCGATCTGCGGGCCAAGGCGGTCGAGGTGCTGTCGGCGAGGCGCATCTTCACCGAAGAGGCCGTCCGCCTCATCGAGAAGGCAGAGCATGAAGGCGGGCTCGTCAGCGACGATGCCGACCACTTCGTCGCCGAGATCCTGGAAACGTTCCGCTGGCACGATCGGGCGATCGTCGACGCCGACCTCTACCATCGTCTGCACTCCGCCCACCGCCTCGTGGCCGATGTCGTCTCGTTCAGGGGACCGCACATCAATCATCTGACACCGCGTACCCTAGACATCGACAAGGCCCAGGCCCTGATGCCGGCGTACGGCATCTCGCCGAAGGCGATCGTTGAAGGCCCGCCCAGCCGCGTCTGTCCGATCCTGCTTCGACAGACGTCGTTCAAGGCGCTCGATGAGGCGGTGTCGTTCGTCGGCAGGGACGGCGAGTGGCAGGAAGGATCGCACACCGCGCGCTTCGGCGAGATCGAGCAGCGCGGCATCGCACTGACGCCGAAAGGCCGCGCCCTCTACGACAGCCTGCTCACCGAGGCGCGGGCAAGGATCCGCCCGGCGGCCGACGGGTCGAATGCCAGTGCATACGAAACGGTGCTGGCGGAAGCCTTCAAAGCCTTTCCGGACGACTGGCATGGCATCCGGACGGCTGGCCTCGGCTATTTCACCTATTCTCTGACGTCGCGCGGCCGCGCCTCGGCATTCGCCGCAGTCGATCTCGAGATGGCTGTCGCGCAGGGCCTCGTCCGCTGCGATCCGATCGTCTATGAGGACTTTCTGCCGGTGAGCGCAGCCGGCATCTTCCAGTCGAATCTGGGAGATGGAGCGGCGCAGGAGTTCGTTGCCAGCCCCAATCAGATGATGTTCGAACGCGATCTTGGCGCGCCGGTGCTCGACGAGTTTGCCCACTATGCCGCAATCGAGCATGCTTCGATCGAGGCATGCCTCGAAGCCATCGGCCGACCGCTCGCCGCGGCGGAGTGACGACGGAGCGCGATGATCGAAACGCGGCATATCGAGGCACTCGGCGCGATCCTGGGGGGCAAGGGCCTTCTGGTCCAGCCGGCTGACGTGGCTGCCTACGAGACCGGTGCGCGCTACGACCGCGGCACGGCGGCGTTCGTCGCCCGACCATCGTCGGTCGCCGAACTGTCTGCCGTCATGGCCTTTTGCGTTCGCAACGCCATCCCGCTTGTTCCGCAATCCGGCAATACCGGGCTGGTCTCCGGTTCGACGCCGGATTCAAGCGGCAGTCAGGGCGTGGTCAGTCTCGACAGGCTGGAGGAACCTTTCGAGCTCGACCGTGTCAACCGCACCGTCCGTGCCGGCGCGGGAATGCGCCTGTCCGACCTGAATCGCAGGCTGGAAGACAGCGGCCTGTTCTTCCCGATCGATCTCGGCGCCGATCCGCGCCTTGGCGGCATGATCGCCACCAACACCGGCGGCTCGCGCTTCCTTCGCTACGGCGACGTGCGGCGACATACGCTTGGCCTGAAGGTCGTGCTGGCGGACGAGGCCGGCACCGTGCTCGACCTGTCGTCCACGCTCCGCAAGAACAATACCGGCGTCGACTGGAAGCAGTTCTTCATCGGCACGTCGGGCGCGTTCGGCGTCGTCGCGGAATGCGTGCTCGACCTCGAACCCTTGCCGCTGCAGTCCGCAACCGCGCTGCTTGTGCCGGCATCGGCAGAGAATGTGCCTGACCTCCTGATGCACATGGAGGCGGCGCTGGGCTCCTGCCTCTCCGCGTTCGAGGGCATGTCGGGCAATGCGATCCGCGCGGCGCTCGATCACGTTCCGACGCTGCGCAACCCGTTCGGCGGTGGCCTCGTGCCGGACTTCGTGATCCTTATGGAAGTGTCGCGCGTCAACGCACCGCGTTCAGGAGAGCAGCCCCTCGATGCCTTGCTGGAGGATGTCCTCGCCGAGCTGTGGGAAGGCACTGGCGGCCTCGTGGCAGACGCATTCGTCGGCCCGCCGCGCGAAACGTGGGCGCTGCGCCACGCCCTGTCCGAGGGCGTCAAGCATCGCGGCCGGCTGATCGCCTTCGACCTTGCCTTCCGCCGTGGTGACATCATGCCATTCCTCGACCGGATGAAGTCCGAGATCCCCAGTCGCTTTCCCGGCATCGAGATCTGCGATTTCGGCCATATCGGCGACGGCGGCGTGCATCTGAACCTCGTCGTGCCGAAGGCCGACCGGCGACTGGCAGACCCCGCGTTCGAGCAGGCGGTGAGGGACTGGGTGTTCACGGTCTGCGTGGAGGATTTCGGCGGCAGCTTCAGCGCCGAACACGCGATCGGCCGCAAGAACCAGGTATTCTACGACCGCTACACCCCGGCGGACGTCCGCCGGCTGGCGGCGGCACTGAAGGCGGCCACCTCGCCCGGCCCCCTTGGCACGGTGACTTATTGATAGATCTCGGGCAAAGCCCGGACCAACAGATGGATGGAGATGTCGCAATGACCAAGACGATCGACCTGAAGCAGGAGACGGCTGCTCTCCTGAAGCGCCTTGGCGTGAAGGCGGCTGACCTCAAGGGTGGTGGGATCGTGGCGCGTACCCCGGTGACCGGTGACACGCTGGCGAAGATCGCGGCGGTGACGCCGGCCGGCGCCGCCGCGGCGATCGACCGTGCGGACGCGGCGTTCAGGGCGTGGCGGCTGGTGCCGGCGCCGCGCCGTGGCGAACTCGTGCGGTTGCTCGGCGAGGAACTGCGCGCCGCCAAGGCGGATCTCGGCCGGCTGGTGTCGATCGAGGTCGGCAAGATCCCGTCAGAGGGTCTGGGCGAAGTGCAGGAAATGATCGACATCTGCGACTTCGCGGTCGGCCTGTCGCGCCAGCTCTACGGCCTGACCATCGCCACCGAGCGCCCGGGACACAGGATGATGGAGACGTGGCACCCGCTCGGCGTCGTCGGCGTCATCTCCGCGTTCAATTTCCCTGTCGCCGTCTGGTCCTGGAATGCGGCTCTGGCGCTGGTCTGCGGCAACTCGGTCGTGTGGAAGCCTTCCGAGAAGACTCCGCTGACTGCGCTCGCCTGCCAAGCGGTCTTCGGCCGCGCCGTCGCCCGCTTCGGCGCCGATGCCCCGGCAGGATTGCTGGAAGTGCTGGTGGGTGACCGCGACGTCGGCGAGGTGCTGGTCGACCATCCGAAGGTGCCGCTGGTCTCGGCCACGGGCTCGACACGTATGGGCCGCGACGTCGGCCCCCGGCTGGCGAAGCGCTTCGCACGCTCGATCCTGGAACTGGGCGGCAACAATGCCGGCATCGTCTGCCCGTCGGCCGATCTCGACATGGCGCTGCGCGCCATCGCCTTCGGCGCCATGGGCACGGCCGGCCAGCGCTGCACGACGCTGCGCCGCCTGTTCGTGCACGAGAGCGTCTACGACACGCTCGTGCCGCGCCTGAAGAAGGCCTACAAGAGCGTCTCCGTGGGTGACCCTCTGGAAGGCAAGGCGCTGGTCGGCCCGCTGATCGACAAGGCGGCGTTCGACGGCATGGCCAGGGCGCTGAAGCAGGCGAAGGCCGAGGGCGGCAAGATCACCGGAGGAGAGCGCGTCGAGACCGCGAATGCCGACGCCTTCTACGCGCGTCCCGCCATTGTCGAGATGCCGAAGCAGGCTGGTCCGGTCCTGGAGGAAACTTTCGCGCCGATCCTCTACGTCATGAAGTACACGGACTTTGATGCGGCGCTGGCAGACCACAATGCGGTGGGTGCCGGCCTGTCGTCGTCGATCTTCACGCTGGACGTCCGTGAGGCCGAGCGCTTCATGTCGGTGGATGGCTCCGATTGCGGGATCGCCAACGTCAATATCGGCACGTCAGGCGCCGAGATCGGCGGCGCGTTCGGCGGCGAGAAGGAGACGGGCGGTGGCCGCGAGAGCGGGTCGGACGCCTGGAAAGCCTACATGCGTCGGGCCACCAACACGGTCAATTACTCGAAGGCGCTGCCGCTCGCGCAGGGTGTCTCGTTCGACATCTGAGTACCATTCATCGACCGTGGCGGCGCTCGCCGCCGCGGTCGACTGGCCCGGCTCCTGGTTGCCTTAGACTGCGGATATCACCACGCCATCAGCTTGCCGACGATCAGCAGGATGCCGATGGCCGCGAAGATGAGGTGATACCGGCGCTGGAGCCGGTGCATGCCCTCCGCGTTCATGCCCTCGCGAAGTGTGCGCAGTGACGCGGCCAGGTGGAGCGCGAAGGCCGCAACGCCCAGCACGAACAGCTTCGGAAGAATGCCCAGCGAGGCAAGCGTGACCAACAGCGCATAGGCCGACCCGAACAGCGCGAGACCGGCGAGGAACGCCCGGCGCTTGCCGAAAACGACGGCATTCGTCCGGATGCCGTTGGCCAGATCGCCCTCGTAGTCGCGCACCTCGTGCATGAGGTGACCGGCGGCGAAAGCCAGTCCGAAGAACGCGCTGAGCGCAACGCCGGTGCTGTCGAGGGAGGCAAAGGCGGTGTACCCGAGGAGGAACTGCAGCGCGCCGCCAGCCAGATGCAGGACCGTGCCTGCGACCGGCGTGCCCTTCATATGCGTCGGCGGCAAAGAGTACAGGGCGCTCGCTGCCGCTATGCCGAGAGCCATGATGAGCGGCGTCGCGCCCAGAAACCCGCTCAGTACCAGGCCCGCCAAGAGCGACACGCCGGCCAGAACACCCACCAGATCGCGCCCGACCCCTTTGGCGATGAAGGTCTGCTCGGCGCGGGTCGCGGTATTGAGGTCGCCGTCTATGCCGGCCCAGTCGTTGATCAGGAACGCATGCGCCACGAGGCAGCAGCTTGCGGCCATGAGGATTGCCACGGATCCGATCTCGCTTGCGCCGATCGAACCCGCTGCGAGCACGGCGCCCACGGCAGGCGATCCCTGCAACGGGATGATCTCGTGGATGCGGATCGCGGAGAGAAGCTGCCGGTGCGGCTGGGTTCTTGCCGTCATGAACGCTTTGAAAGTGGGATTGGCCAGTCGAATGGCAGGGATGGCTTGACGGAAACTAGATACGGCGCGCGGCTTCGACGGCAAGATGCAGCCTCAGCCATAATGCCAGCCCAACCTCCGGGGACCAGTAGTATCGGCTGACGGTCGCCGTCAGGTCGTTGTGGTAGATCAGCGGGGGGGCTTGCTCGAGTGCCGCGAAGTCCGTCTGCGCCAGGAGGTCGAGCAGGGAAACCGCTTCGTCGATCGTCGCCTCCTGCCTGTCTCCGCCTTCAAGGCGCTGTGTCAGCGTGATCACTTCCATCCAGGTATCCTGGCCGGCGATCGTGGTCGCCAGCCTGCCGGCTGGCAACTCCAGGGGACACCCGGCTTGTTCGAGATCGCCTCGGCGCAGCGCGACGATCGCCGGCGCCAGCCTGTAGTAGACCCACAGACTGTCATCATCGAGTCGATGCCGAATGGCGTCACAAAGAGTGCGGGCCGCAGGCTCATCCACCCGCGCGAGCAGCAGCAGGACATTGATCTGGATGCCGAGGTCGGCCGGATTCGGATCGCGGCCGGGATCGATGCACTGGTAGTCCGCCTGGGGTGCGAGCCATGTGCGGTAGAGGCCGTCAGGCCTCCTGTATTCGTCGAGTGTTGTGAGCGCCGAACGCAGCAACTCCTGTCGCGCCGCGGGCGCAATCCGCCACGCGAGTGCGGTGTCGTCTGCGTCGGGGGTGATGGCGCAACCCAGCTGTCCAATGATCGCGCTGTCGGGTCGGCCGTGGTAGCGCACCAGCCCGCTGTCCTCGATCTGGGCGGACAGGAAGCCGCGCGCCCGTTGCAGCGCGTCTTCCAGTCCGGCTTTCCCGGCCACGGGCGCGGCGATGTCGATGAGCAGCGCTTGGGTATAGGTGTTCATCTCGTACCCCGCCGCATCGAACGACCGTGACGAGGTATGCGTCGTCAGCCAGTAACCAGCAGCCTGCTGCTGCGCCCGGATGCGTTCGACGGCGCGACTGGCGGCGTCGGTGCGCCGGGCCGCGTCGGGGTCCAGCATGAACGTCGCCTGCCGGAGCAGTCGCTGCTCGCTTTCGCGTTCCACGAGCATCATCACGGCGACCGTGTGTTCGCCCGGGTCGAGATCGTCCAGCGGAATGGTGAGCTTCCACCCGCTTGGAGCGTTGACCCCCAGTGCCTTGACGACATCCGGGCGATCGAAGAACTCGCCGGTGCCGGCCATGTCATTGCCGTCGACCCGGATCGTGACGTGCGCCGGGGTCTCGCGCCCTGCCAGCGCCCATCCTTCGACCTGAAGGCTTGTTCCGTCCGGCCTCGCGATCACCTGCACGATATCCAGGCTGCCGCTGGTCGGTACCAGGAGATCGGCCGGTGCCGGAGGATGCCGCAGGGCGGATATGAACGCCGTATTCCGGATATCCCACGCTGCGCGGGTGCCTTCCGGTCCGGTATCGGCCCAGATCGCGGCATCGGAAATGCCGGTATACCAGAACGCCCCGACGATCTGGATCGCGACGGAGGCGACGCAGGCCAACCCGAAGACGATGCGGCCGGCCATCGCCAGCCCGGCGACCACCGGCGGAAGCATCCACATGAGGATCGGCAGGGCGTCGGTCATCCACCGTGGGCCCCAGGACACGCCCTGTCGCCAGTCACCGAAACCATAGGCGATCACCTGCAGGACGACCACGGCCGCGACGATGACCGTCAATCCGTTCGCATCAGGATCGCGAAAGAGGCGCCGTGCGGAGAAGAGCAGGAAAAGCAGGAAAGGGGAAAAGACGAAGAGCCCCCGCGCCGGACTGAACAGAAGGCCGAGAAACCCGTCGATCGGATTGCGGTCAAGGTAGGTGTGGATGGCTTCGGGCCCGTAGAGGGCATAGGCGCCGAACGCATTGCCGACGATGGCGAGATTGTAGGTCAGCAGGATGCCTGCCGGCACGAGGCCTGCGGCGACGAAAAGCGGCGCCCGCCGGCCCGCCCACCAGAGCCCGTAGATGCCGAGGCCGAGCGCAAGGATCGTATCGGGCTGGCGATTGCATGCGATCAGGGCGCAGAGCAGGCCGGCGAGGATGCTGCGTGCCGGCGTCGACGGGCCCGTGAGTACCAGCATGGTTGCCGCGACGAGCAGCGCGCCGAGGCCATGCATCCAGAGCGCCTGGCTGCTGACCACCCATGTCGTCGTGCCGAAGGCGAAGACCGTGGCGAGCAGAATTGCCGTCCGTGCTTCCGTACGCCGTCTCAGCAGGAGATAGACGAGCGCAACCGTAACGGCTGCCAGCAGCGAGGCCGACAGCTTTTCCATGACCCGGGCGGCCATGTCGACCCGAAGCGGATGCCACCCTGTCTGGTCTAGGTAGAGCACGACGGGGAGGTAGAAAGGCGCGACCGCGAGCGGCGTCAGCACGGGATAGAGCGAAACGAGATGGTCGCCGACCCCCTTGCGGATCCAGAACGCGTCCGAGGCTTCGGATGCGACGGTCACCACGACGTGACCCTGGGCCACCTCTGCCGCGATCGGGTCCAGGGTCAGCGTCTGATTTTGCCAGATCGACAGCGGCAGGTACCGCGCGGCGTAGGTATCCACCGCCGTGATCGATCGCATGTTGGCGTTGAAGACGATGAACGAGACCAGAGCCAGCGCGGCTGCGATCAGGACATCACGTCGCCGCGAAATGGGAGAAACGGTCACGTAAGCCGTCAACTTCGAACCGCCATGCGGGAAATCTGGACGGCTGCCGGTGTGGTCATCGTTTCCGCGAGCTTTGGTGGGTGCCGCGCGGGTTGCACCGCCTGCGAGCCGAACGTCCAAGGCTCTACCGTTCCGGATATGGAGGCGCAAGCCGAACGTCCCCTGCATTCGACTGCGAGCCGCAAACACGGCCTGTGGCGGCCCCGGATGATGGTTGTCCAGGTGCGTCCCTGCTGCCGGGCATTGACGCGCGGTCCATCGACAACGACAAGGACGCCCAAATCGGTAGCAGTGGTGAAGAATGAGCCTGTCGTCGGCGCCGGATGTTGCAGGTGGCGCAGCTTTCTGTCGAAGCGTTGACCTGCTGCCGGTGAACCGCGATCCTGCCTCGTGCGTTCATGGGCTGACGATTGCCAATCTCATCATGCGTCGGCGTGCGGCATGAAACTGTCCATCCTGATTCCCGTCTTCAACGAAGTCGGCACCATCGACCTTGTCGTCGACAGGGTGATCGACAGCCTGCCGGACATCGAAAAGGAAATCGTCATCGTCGATGACGGCTCGACGGACGGCACACGCGAGCGTCTCGAGGCGCGGTTCGGCAGGCCGATTCCCGAAGCGCGACCCTCTGCCGGCAGGACCGAGCCGGTACGGGCAGTGCCGTATCGTGACAGCTCGGTCGTGCTGGTCTTCCTGGACCGGAACCGCGGAAAGGGAGCCGCGCTGCAGGCGGGCATGGCGATCTGCGCCGGCGACGTCGTCGTCGTGCAGGATGCCGACCTGGAATACGACCCGGCCGATCTCGCCGGCATGTATGACCTGATCGTCAGGCGGCGCGTCGCCGACGTCGTCTACGGGTCGCGCTTCTACGGAAAGCCCCACCGCTCGCTCTATTTTCACCACTATCTCGCCAATCGCATTCTCTCGATGACGTTCAACATTCTGTACAACCAGACCCTGACCGACATCGAAGTGTGCTACAAGATGTTCACCCGCGAGGTCTTGGAAAGCCTGAAGATAACCTGCGACGATTTTGGGTTCGAGATTCAGATAAGCGCGCAGATAGCCCTCAAACGGCGGTGGCGCGTCTACGAGATGGGAATCCATTATTTCGGAAGGACCTATGACGAAGGCAAGAAGATCGGATGGAGGGACGGGCTGAAGGCCTTCTGGTATCTGGCGAAGTTCAGGGTCAGGCATGGAAGTTAGCGTCTTCGGCACCGGCTATGTCGGGCTCGTGACGGCGGCTTGCCTGGCGGACGCCGGTCATCAGGTCGTGTGCGCGGATGTCGATAGGGCCAAGATCGAGAAGCTGCGTGGCGGCGAAGTTTTGATCCGGGAGCCCGGCATCGGCGACATGGTCGCGATGCACGTCGCGACCGGCGCGCTCCGCTTCACGAGCGAAGGCGCCGAAGCGGTGGCGCACGGCAAGGTGCTGTTCATCGCCGTCGGGACGCCGATGGCCGAGAGCGGTGACGCGGATCTGAGCGATGTCCTCGAAGTCGCCGACGGCATCGCGCGGCACATCGATGGCCATCGTGTCGTGGCCATCAAGTCGACCGTGCCCGTGGGTACCGCCGATCGCGTTGCGTCGCGGATTGCCGGCGCGCTGGCGAGGCGAGGTTCGCATGGCGCGATCACGTTCGACGTCGTGTCGAACCCCGAGTTTCTGAGGGAAGGGGCGGCGGTTCAGGATTTCATGAAGCCGGACCGCATCCTCATCGGCGCCGCGAGCGAACAGGCGGCGTCGATCATGCTGGACGTCTACGCGTCGTTCGACCCTGGCTGCGACAGGACGATCGTCACGGACATCCGATCGTCGGAGCTGAGCAAATATGCCGCCAATGCGTTTCTGGCGACCAAAGTCAGCTTCATCAACGAGATCGCCAACCTGGCCGAGCGCATGGGTGCCGACATCGAGGCAGTGCGCGAGGCAATCGGAGCCGATCCCCGGATCGGACCGCATTTCCTCAACGCCGGCATGGGCTACGGAGGGTCCTGCCTTCCGAAAGACGTCAAGGCGCTCGTCTTCGCTTCTCGCCGGGTCGGCTACGAACCGGAACTGGTCGCTGCCGTCGACAAGGTCAACGACCGACAGAAGCAGGCGCTCTACGGCCAGATCGAGCGCGCGTTCGGCGGACGGGACAGCCTGGAGGGCCGCGTCATCGCGATCTGGGGCCTGTCCTTCAAGCCCGGGACCGACGACATGCGCGAGGCTCCGAGCCGCGCCCTCATGGAAGCGTTGTGGGAGGCGGGGGCAGCGGTCCGGGCGCATGACCCGGTCGCCATCGAAGAGGCGCGGCGTATCCATGGCCAGCGCGCAGGCTTGTCGATGTTTGCCGACAAGTACGACGCGCTGGACGGCGCAGACGCGCTCGCCATCTGCACGGAATGGAACGAGTATGGTGCGCCCGATTTCGCACGCATGGAAAAGCTGCTTCGGCGCAGGATGATCTTCGACGGACGCAACATGTTCGACCCGGCCGACGCCGCGCTGAGCGGCTGGATCTACAGGGGCGTTGGACGCGGCGCTGCGACCGCGACCGGGGCACACGACGCGGTGCCGGTTTGAGCACGGTCCTCGTTACCGGCGGCGCGGGCTTTCTCGGCTCGCATCTTTGCGATGCTCTCATCGCCGACGGAAATCGGGTCATCTGCCTGGACGATCTTTCGACCGGATCGATCGCCAATCTCCGCCACCTCGGCAGCGAGGCCCGTTTCGACTTCATCGAGGGCGACGTCACGGTCCCGCGCGACCTGAAGGTGGATCAGGTCTACAACCTCGCATGTCCGGCGTCTCCGGTTCACTATCAGGCCGACCCGGTCAGGACGATGCAGACCTGCTTCCTCGGCGCCATGAACATGCTCGAACTGGCGCGGGCGAGCGGCGCCCGCGTGCTTCAGGCATCGACCAGCGAGGTCTATGGCGACCCTGAGGTGCATCCGCAGCACGAGACATACTGGGGCAACGTCAACGCCGTCGGCGAACGCAGCTGCTACGACGAGGGCAAGCGCGCCGCCGAGACGCTGTTTCACGATTACCGCCGCCACCGCGGCGTCGACGCGAAGATCGTACGCATCTTCAACACCTACGGTCCCCGTATGCAGCCGGATGACGGGCGCGTGGTGTCAAATTTCATCGTACAGGCGCTCGCGGGCCGACCCCTGACGATCTACGGGGACGGCAGCCAGACACGCAGCTTCTGCTACGTCGACGACCTCGTCGAGGCTCTTCTGCGCATGATGGCCGTGGACGCCTTCGCCGGTCCCGTCAACATCGGCAATCCGCAGGAGTTCACCGTTCTGGAACTGTCGACCAAGGTCCTCGACCTGACCGGTTCATCAAGCACGATCATCCGCCTGTCGCTGCCGCCGGACGATCCCAGGCAGCGCCGCCCGGACATACGGCTGGCGCGCGAGAAACTCGGCTGGGAGCCGAAAATTGGCCTCGACGCGGGCTTGCGCCGGACGATCGAGGAGTTCGGCGCAAGGCGATTTGAAAGCGATGGATAGGCGGGGCTGCCGATTCCTGGACCGGCGCCGGCAAGGGCGGGCAGGTTGCCACCGTCGTGTCGATGACCCGGCACGCATCAGGCAGATCGGCTTCGCTTGCTGGTTCTGCGGCGTCGAGTACGACTTCGTTCCGGCCTGCCACCAAGCACGGACATAACGCGGAGGCAAGTAGCCCGGCATTGGCCGGGCTACCCTTGCCGGCAGCTACTTCGTCAGAGCGCCTTTCCAGGCGTCGAGCACTTCCTGGGCCTTCAGGCCCTTGGCTTCCATGTCGGTGACCCAGGCGCCGACGATCGGGGCGACGGCCGCGTCGAGTGCGCCCTTCATGGTGGCGTCGATCTCGAGCAGCTTGATGCCCTTGTCCTTCATGAACTGGGCGTCCTTGGACACCGCGTCGTCCTGGAACGCTGTGATGCGCTCGACGAACTCCTTGTTGGCCTGCTCGAACGCCGCCTTCACGTCGTCGGGCAGCTTTGCCCAGGTGGCGTCCGTCGTGGAGTAGCCGGTCACGATGCTGCCCAGGGCGGCGTTGAGCGTCGCTGACTTGATCACCTCGTCCAGCTTGTAGCCGCGAGCCGAAGGGTAGGGCACGAAAGCGCCGTCGATGGTGCCGCGTTCGATGGAGGTGTACATTTCGGGCGGCGACACCTGCACCGGCGCGGCGCCGACCGCCGAGATGATCTGGGACGGGACGCCCGCGGTCGCGCGGACCTTGAGCCCCTTCAGATCGTCGAGCGAGCCGATCTCCGTGCGCGACACGATCTCGTGCTGCGGTGTGCAGAAATAGACCAGCGGCCGGAAGCCCTTCGACGCATACTCGGCACGCACCGGGCCGTCCTTCGACACGATATCCCAGTAGGCGAGGCTGGTTTCGGTCGAGTTGGTTCCGAAGCCGGGCAGCGTGGCAACGCTGGTCAGCGGGTAGTCGGCGGCGAAGACGCCGGTCGGGATCAGCACGATGTCGGCGACCCCGGCCTTCATCAGCGACGGCAGGTCGGCCATCTTGCCCAGCTGCTCGGCCGGGAAATACTCGAACTTCACCTTGCCGTTGGTGAGTTCCTCAATGCGCTTCATCCACGGCACGGTGCCGTTGACCGAGATGTAGTGGTTCGGATTGTAGGAATCCGCCACCTTGAGCGTGATGACGTCCTGCGCGAAGGCAGGTCCGGCAAGTGCCGTACAGGCAAGCATTGCGACGCCGATGGCGCCGAATTTCCGTCTGGTGATGTCAGGCATTCGATTTCCTCCCTTGGAACTGAACAGGATGTGCCGCCGTCAGCGCATGGTTGCCGGCAGGAAAAGCGCGATCTGCGGGAAAACCATCAGCAGGATGGTGGTGATGACGATCGCCATCATCAGCACCGACGCTCCCTTGAAGACCTTGGTGAGTTCGACGCGCCCGGCGGCGCTGACCACGAACGAGACCATGCCGACCGGCGGGAACACGAGCCCCATCGCGACCATCATCATGGTCATGATGCCGAACCACACGGGATCGAAGCCGAGCGAGGTGACGATCGGGAATGTCAGCGGCAGCGTGATCACCATCAGCGGCATCTCGTCCATGAACATCGAGATGACGAAGTAGCTGACGATGATGCCAACCAGCACGACCCAGCGGTTCAGCTCCATCTCCAGCACCGCGGCGACGACGTGCTGCGGGATCTGGCTGAGCGTCAGGAAGTAGCCGAACACCTTGGCGCCGACGAAGATCAGGAAGATCATCGCGGTGGCGCGCAGCGTCTGTTCGAGCGCAGTCATGACCTTCGCGAACGAGAGGCGGCGCAGCGCGAACGCGATGATCAGCGCCAGCAGCGCGCCGAGCGCTCCCACTTCGGTCGGGGTGGCGATGCCACTGTAGAGCAGGACCAGGATGCCGCCGATCAGGATGATGCTCGGCCAGATGCGGCCGACGCTCAGGAACCGCTCGCGCCAGGGCACGATGTAGGTTCCGGGAGCGATCGACGGGTTCACGGTGACCCAGCCATAGATCAGGAGCGACAGGATCACGGCGAGCATAACGCCGGGCACGATGCCGGCGATGAGCAGCGCCCCGAGCGACGTGTCGGTGAGCAGGCCGTAGATGACGAGGGCGACGGAAGGCGGGATCAGGATATCCGTGGTCGCGCCGACCGCGACGGCGCCGGCCGAAAGTTCGTCGGCATAGCCGTGCTTGCGCATCTCGGGGATGGCGATCTCGGACATCACGGAGGCAGCAGCGACGCTGGCGCCGGACATCGCGCCGAAGACGCCGGTGGCGCCGACGGTGGCGATGGCCATGCCGCCGCGTATGCCGCTGGTCCAGTTGGCGATGGCCGTGAAGAGTTCGCGCGCGACGCCGCTGTAGGACGCGAAGAATGCCATCAGGATGAAGAGCGGCACAGTGGACAGCAGGTACTCGGCGACTGACGAATAGGTCGAGATGCCAAGGATGGCGACCGCCTGGCTGGCGTTGCCGGTGACCGCCCAGATGCCGACGAAGCCGGCGCCAGCGAGAGCGAAAGCCACGGGCACGCCGAACAGGATCAGCGCGACGAGCAGGATGAAGACGAGCGCGACCATGGTTCAGACCGCCTCCGCTTCCTTGAGGAGGCCGGACTGGCCGCTGCCCACGCGGGAAAGGTCGGCGACGACGTTGACGGCCATCAGCGCGAGGCCGGCCAGAACGATCCAGTACGCCGGCCACAGGCTGTATTCGAACACGCCGTTCGACACCGCGCCGTCCCGCCAGGCGGCAATGGCCTGGATGCCGGCGGCGTACGTGAACAGGAGCGCGATCAGCCCGGTCAACGCCTGCGCGAACAGGTCCATGGCGAACTGGATGCGCGCGGGCATGATCGTCCGCAGCACGGTGACGCGGATGAATCCACCATGCCGGTAGGCGTGCGAGGCGGCCAGGAAGACCATCACCGGCAGGGCGTAGTCGGTGATGATCTCGACCGACCCGCGCAGCGGCCGGTTCAGGAGATAGCGCATGAGCGCGTCGGCGCTGGTCAGCGCCATCGTCGCCACGATGGCCAGCATGGCGACGTAGCGGAACGCGCGGTCGATGGCGAGCATGGCCTTCCGCATGGTCCCTCCCTGTTTTCGAAGCACATCACGGATAGCGTCGGCGGTCAACAAGAAACCGATGAACGTTCGGTTTTTATCCGAATGCCTAGCGCACTCGGACAGCCTTCGCGCGCAGGTTGTCGAGGATGCCGATCGCCTCGGCCACGACACCCGGAACGAACTCGGCGACGTGAATGAGGTCGTTGATCGCGCCGGAGACCTGACCGGCGGGCAGCAGACCGGCCTCCATGTCGCCGTCGCGCTGGCCGGCGATCAGCGCGACATCCTTGAGGCGGGTCATCTCCATGACGTCTTCGTCGCCGCGCTCGATGATCTCGATGAGTTCGTCCAGGCCCTTGCTATGCAGCACGCGCGATGGCCCGTAGATGGCCTGGAAAAGCATGTCGTCGCCTTCGCGTGCGTCGATGATCCGCTGGGCGTAGGCCGGGTGCCAGTCGGGGTTGTCGTGGCTGGTGACGAAGCGCGTTCCCATCGCGCCTGCATCAGCGCCGAGCGCCAGGGCAGCGGCGAGCGTGCGTCCGTCGCGAAGGCCGCCGGCCAGGATCACCGGGATCGAGACCGCCTCGGTGACGCTCGGCCCCAGGATGAAGGTGTGGACGGGCCGCGCATGAGTGTGGCCACCGGCCTCGTAGCCGGAGGCGATGATCATGTCGACGCCTTCCTTCTCGGCGCGGATCGCCTGCCGCGTGCCGCCGACCTTGTGGGCATGGATCAGGCCGCTGCCGTCGATCAGCCGGCGCGCCGCGGTGGGCGGGCCGGCCGAGGTGGTGATGACCCGAAGCCGCCTGGCGATCTCGCTGTCGCGGACCGCATCGACGACCGCCTTCACATATGCCGCGCTGAAGGGCAGCACTTCACCCGACGTCTTGTCGACGCCGACCGGGATGTTGACCGAGAACGGCTTGTCGGTCAGCGCGCATGTCTCTTCGATGTACGACCGGAGGATCGCGGCTCCCTGTTCCTCGACCATGCTCGGGATGCTGACCGTGCCAAGGCCGCCGGCGTTCGAGACGGCCGCGGCGAGCCGGACCGTCTTGTAGGGGCCGAGCCCCTCCTGCATGACCGGGTGGGCGACGCCCACCAGCTTTGTGAAGCGCGTCTCGATGCGCGCGCCCACGGCGGTCTGTTCGGTTGCAGCCATGTCATTCCTCCCGAATGCGTCGCTGGCGCCGCGCCTAGGACGCGGCGATTTCCCTGATGTCGACAGCCTTCTCCGGCTCCGAAAGGACGATGCCGGCAAGCTGCCGGCGCATCTCGCCCTGCATCTTCGAGCGCTTCGCCGCCGTCCGCGGGACGGCATCGACGAACGTGTAGAGGCGCGGCCTGTGCAGATTGCCGAGTGCGGACTGGAGATGGGCATCGAGCCGGCGCATCGCGTCGGCCTCGTCCTGCCCCGACTTCAACGCGACGAATGCGGCGGCGACCTCGCCATGTCCCTGGTGGCGGATGCCGACGCATGCCGCATCGGCGACGCCCTCGACCTCGAGCAGCGCGCGGTCGATGTCGAGCAGCGACACCTTGCTTCCCGCGACGGTGATGACGTCGTCGGCACGCCCGCGGATGTGGTACCAGCCGTCACGATCGCGGTAGGCGAGGTCCTTGGTGTGCAGGTAGCCTTCGCCGTCGAAGGCCTGCCGGGTCTTCTCCTCGTCGTTGAAGTAGCCTGGCGTGATGACGTCGCCGCGCACGCAGATCTCGCCCTCGACGTCGTCGCCCAGCACCGTTTCGCCGGAATATGGATCCTTGAGCACGACCTCGCAGAACTCGCGGTTGGGCTTGCCCGACGAGGTGGCCGGGGCGTCTTCCGCGCCGCCATAGTAGAGCGATGTCGACAGGATGCAGACCGGCATCGCTTCGGTGAGCCCGTAGATCTTGCCGACCGTCGCACCCTTTTCAGCGACGGTGCGTTCCATCTCCGGCGGCACGACCTCGCCGGCGATGTACATGCGCATGCCTTGCAGGTTCAGCGTCGGCCAGGCCGGGTGCGCCATCAGCTGGCGCAGCGGAGTCGGGCCGATCCAGTACATGAAGTTGGGCGCGTGCCGCTGAAAGATGTGGACGACGCGACCGACGTCCCAGCCGTCGCTCCACAGGATCGTCGCGCCGGCCGCTACCAGCCTCAGTGAATCGTGCACGCCGCCGCTGTGGAACATGCCGACGATCGAGAGGTTGCGCGTGTCGCTCTTCACGCCGGCGAGGAAGATCGAGCCGAGAGCGGAATTGCCGAGTGTGCCGTGCGTGAAGATCACGCCCTTGGACCGCCCCGACGTTCCCGACGTGAAGTTGATGCAGGCCGTGTCGGACTGGCTGCGCGGAACGACCTCGAGCTCGGCGGGCTGGCGCGCCGACGCGGCCACGATGCCGGGGAAGCCGTCGCCGTCCAGACGGGCGCGGAACACCTTCATGCCCGCTTCGGCGAAGCCGGCGCACAGATGCGCGAGCGCGTCGTCGACGATGACGACCCTGGCGAAGGTGCGCCTGGCGTCCGCGACAAGCTGGTCGGGTGGAAGCTGCCTGTTCAGACCGCAGAAGACGGCGCCGAGCCGCCAGGTGGCGAACAGCGTCGCGACGTGGATGTGATGGTCGCCCATGACGGTGACGACGACGTCATCGGGGCCGATGCCGGCCTCGTGGCGCAGGACGTTGCCCAGCCGGTTGGTCAGCGAACGCAGCGCGTCGTAGGTCGTTTCCGTGTCGTCGGGGTCCACGACGGCGACCTTCGCCGCGAAATCCCACCACGAGCGTTCTAGCCACCAGCCGAGATTCACGAAGTACCTCCCGATGATCGGGTATAAGTCTTTGAGCCCGCTAGCCTTTGTGGCGAATCGGCGCCCCGGTCATGTCCTGCAATTCCTCGATGCCGAGGCCCGGCACGGCCTCCACCAGATCGAAGCCCGACGGCGTCAGGTCGAAGACCGCGACGTTGGTGTAGACGCGGCTGACGCAGGCGAGGCCGGTCAGCGGATAGGTGCAGCGCTCGACCAGCTTCGGCTCGCCCGCCTTCGTGGTCTGGTCCGTCATGATCCACAGGCGCCTGGCGCCCGCGCACAGGTCCATCGCGCCGCCTACGGCCGGCGGCATCGCGTCGTCGAGCGTCGCCCAGTTTGCCAGGTCACCGTTTTCCGCCACCTGGAATGCGCCCAGCACGCAAAGGTCGATATGGCCGCCGCGGATCATGCCGAAGCTGTCGGCGTGATGAACGATCGCGCCGCCGGTGACGAGCGTGACGTACTGCTTTCCGGCATTCACCAGCCAGGGGTTGACCGCGCCCGCCTTTGGCTGCGGCCCCATGCCGACGATGCCGTTCTCGGAGTGGATGATGACGTCCTTGCCGGCGGGTATCTGGTCCGACACCAGCGTCGGCATGCCGATGCCGAGGTTGACATACCAGCCCTCGGGAATGTCGCGGGCGACGCGTGCGGCCATCTCGGTCCGCGACAGGGGTTTCCAGCTCTGTCCCATCATCGGCTCCTACTTCGGATCCCCGTAGGGCACATGCACGACGCGGTTGACGAAGATGCTGGGTGTCACGATGGAGTTCGGTTCGAGACTGCCGAGTTCCACCTTGTGCTGGACCTGGGCGATCGTGAGCGTGGCCGCGGTGGCCATCACCGGATTGAAGTTCCGGCCGGCCTCCTTGTACGTAAGGTTGCCCCAGCGATCGCCCTGCCACGCCTCGACTAGCGCGACGTCGGCGTGCAGCGCACGCTCGAAGACGTAGTGGCGTCCGTCGAACTCGCGCGTCTCCTTGCCCTCGGCAAGCTTTGTGCCATAGGCGGTCGCCGTGTAGAATCCGGCGACGCCCGCGCCGGCGGCGCGGATGCGCTCTGCCAGCGTTCCCTGAGGGACGAGCTCGAGCTCGATTTCGCCCTTCTTGTAGAGTTCGTCGAAGACGACCGGATCGGCCGTGCGCGGAAAGGAACAGACCACCTTGCGTACGCGCCGGAGGTCGAGAAGCTGCGCCAGGCCCGTGCGGCCGATGCCGGCATTGTTGGCGACGATGGTGAGGTCCTTCGCGCCCTGCTCGATGAGGCCGTCGATCAGGTGGACGGGCTGGCCGACGCCGAACCCGCCGATCATCACCGTCGAGCCGTCGCGGACCCCGGCCACGGCCTCGGCGACGGACGATACAAACTTGTCGATCATCGGCGCATGTTTCCTCCCGCGCCCGCTTCTAGTCGAAGCGACGGCATCGCGCAACAAGAACCCGAAAAAAGCACGGGAAATTGTGAGGGCTTCTTCGATCCTGCGGGCAAGAACCCGATCGACGCGTTACCCTGCGGTCTTGCGTCGTTTGGCTTGCGGGGCGGAGTGTGGTTCGGGTGGGGCGAGCATGGCGCTCATGGTGCGGTCGACGATGGAGACGATGGCCTTCATCAGGT
>VFQP010000347.1_pt1 | contig 101315 bp, 106 predicted proteins | sample 3512351 | NCBI WGS metagenome assembly VFQP01 (sample SAMN10412372, study PRJNA504923) | tailings metagenome | isolation source: Relicate 1 Philex TSF1 revegetated site | place: Philippines: Tuba, Benguet | collected 2017-08-29
GGTAAAATCGCTACCGCTTTGTGCATTTACATCTTTTTCAACTCTTGATTCGCATTATTTAAGAATGATTACCATGGTAGAGGAACATCAAGAAAGCAAATTCTGCAAATAGGTCTGTGGGACACAGACCACGGAGCAGAGACAAAACAAGAGCTGCAAATGAATTGTTAACCATTTCAAAAGTGGCAGATATAGAAATAAGAGCGATGACTTTAGCTGGTATTCCACAGGATATAGCAACAGGTTGGGTTGTAAAAGCATTAGAAGACCTAAAAAATAAAGGGGTGACTACAATTACAAATATTCCATGGAATGGATTAAACAAAAATAAATAAAGATGAAAACATACGAAAAAATTTTGGAAGAATTTGGGAAAATTCTTACCAAGGAAAGTTTTGACTCAAGCTTATTGAAAATTGAAAACTTGAGGTCTATAAAAAACCCATTATTAGATTATGACCCTCATATTAAATACTTACAAAGCTTATCAAAAGAAGACTACGAAAAGCTATTGGTATTCGTACCCTATATATTGATGATTCAACTAATGGGAGTATTATCGATATTTCAAGATGAGGAGTCTCAATACAAACTTATTTATAATGCTGATGATTCAAACGTTGATTTAGCATTAATAAGTGATGGTTTAAGTGCTGAAGTAGCAACAGAGTATGGTTGGATTTCACAGTTCAGTAAGGTTTTAGCAGATAATCAAAGAGTTCCTCCATTACTTGCTATGCCTAACCTTGAAGCCTAATTCGGCTGAGACCAAAATAGCAAAAGTTACTAATGGCCTGATTAAGGTTGCAGAGAGGCTGATATCAGAGTAAAAAAAGTATCTGCTGATTTACAACTCAATAAAGGCAGAGAAAGAGAAGATTCCTATGTAGAACAAATTAAATATCAAGACAAACGTAGTGGGGACGATGGAGGACATTTAATCGGTAATCAGTTTTATGGACCAAATGAAGCTATTAATATTGTACCAATGCGCTACGATTTGAATCAAAGACGTAAAACAGACGGAGCGTGGTACAATATGGAAACTCAATGGGCTAAAGCTTTAAAAGGAGAAGCGCCTTATTCTTCGCCTCAAAAGGTAAATGTTGAGATTAGTATTAGATATGGTACAGATAGAAGGCCTGTTTCATTTTTGGTAAAATATCAAATCGGAGATAATCCTGCAATTACACAAAATTTCGCAAACTAAATTTCTAAAATGATGGATTATGCTCAAAAACTGAAAGAAATATTTCAGCAACTACTCATAGAAAACATTAACACGTTAGTTGTAGAAATAGATTATTATACCGAAGAAAAAGGATTTGGTATAAAAGGTAACACCTTCAATAATGAAGGATTACATCTTTCCTATTTAGATTTTGATGCCGAAATAGTATGGAATATTAGTGATATTCTAATAGAGTGGCAAAATGGGATTTATGAGGAACAAAGGTGGAATAAAGCCATTTTTACGACATATAGCGATGGGCATTTTGAAGTAAAAACATGGTGGGATGAAGACTTTCAAAAAGAGCTTTATCCTAATGGATAATAATTCCTTACATCCTAAACCCTCTTTGTTTCTTTTTAAAAGCGGGAAAATGTGTTGTTCAATCCCGTCATTGACGGCGAGCGTCAAGAAAAGAAATTAACGAGAAGGCAATCTAAAAACTTGGAAAGTCCATTAATCGCAGTTACTAAGACTTTCTCACCCCGTGGTCTGTGTCTCCACAGACCTAAAAAATGCAACTCAAAAAAGTTTTGGAGTATAAGTTTAAGAATTATTAACATGGTAAACGAACATCAAGAAAGCAAATTCTGAAAATAGGTCTTTGGGACACAGACCACGGAGCAGAGCAAGAGCAAAACCCTGAAACAATTATCCTAAACCAATGCGATTCCAATAACTATTCTCAAACATAGGAGCCCCCCCGTTGTGCGTAGTGTTCAAAGAACACTGCGTACCCCAAATAAATAGCCGTTTGCAACGGCTCGACCAAATTAGAATATCAACTAAGCAACCGTAAAAATCAATGGCATTTGCACGCAGAATACAAAATCCGGAAGGACTTTATTTTATCACCTTTGCTACGGGACACCGACCACGGTGATATGTTGTTCAATATCATTCATCAAGGAAAGAAATTAACGAGAAGGCAATCTAAAAACTTAGAAAGTCAGTAGAAAAGAAAGCATAACGCCGTATATATTAAACGCTATTTTACGCACTCTCACTTAAAGTATCCATTTATCTAAACAACCAATTACCTTAAACCCTCTATCCATGCGTCTGAGTATTTACACATTTATTTTTAGTAGTATTTCCCTCGCCAGTCTTGCCCAGCGAGAAGCAGCCCAATACAGCCCCCGCGTCACGGGTCGAGATTCTATACTGCTTTTTCACGCTGAGACCGATGCCAACGCCAAAACGGAAATCCTCAAAACCAAAGGCCACGTACCCTACCTCGCTACCGATGCCCAAGGAGGGCTGCAGATTGAAACTTTTTAAAAACGCTTAGGTACTTTAGTTAAGTTCAAATCATAACAATAATGTAATTCCAATAACTATTCTTGAACATAGGAGGCATATTCATACTATTATCATCAAAAGCTAGTAAAGCTATGAAGTATCTATACGAAATCTTACTGCTAAGTATCAGCTTGGCCGCGAGGGTTGCGTGGAGCCACTCCCACGATGACCCCACCACCAAGCCACCTACTTCTACCCCCGCCGCACCGAGTAGAGTCGTCAGTGCCCAAATCGCCGATATGGATGCCGCCCTTGCCGCCCTCAATCAGCGCATGAGCAGCACCACTCCCGCCGTAGATTTGATGGCCAACCTCCCCGTAGTCGTCTCAGAAGAGGTAGCCGAAAGCCGCGTGGAAGCCCGCAAGCTTTTTCGCTACCTTGACCAAAATCCCGATAAACTCATCGAGAGCCTCACACCCGAGGCATTGCTCACCTTACCAGTGGGTTTGTCAAAATCATTGGGCGACAATTCGCGCATCACCGTAGGGATATTGGAGGCCAAGTTTGAGAAAGCCGTCACCAAACTTACCATTTTTGTACGGCTCAACTTCCACGTCAGTGGCAGCAGCAGAGAGCTACTTTTTGGTGCCCAAGATGTTACCTTTACCCGAGAGGGAGGTATCAGCGGTTTTACGGCGGCATTGTTGGGCGATAAGCCTTATGATATAGCCACGCGGCAAGCCGCCCCCGGTCGAGTAGGTTTTACTTTTTCGACCACCTTCACCGCCTCCAAAGGGCTAAGAAATATCTACTCCGAAGCCAGTCCAACTTCCCAAGTTTCAGATTGTAGCTAGGCCTAAAACTTGGAAAGGCGGTCAGAATCTATTTTTTGTTGGTCACTGTGCCGTTGGGGGTTATGGTTTTATCTTTTTCTTGTGAGCCGTTGAGGACGTGTATTGTATAATCCGAATCTTTGAAATCATGGCCGATGAGTTCTTTTAAGTTTACTTCAAGGGTATGTTCGTGCAAGCTAGCATCACAGACTAAATCTTTGGGTCTGTTATAGGCTATTAAAAGGTTGATTTGCATCGGAAATGACTCCATGACAGCACCATCCCACACTACTCTATAATGTTCTTTGTCACAATCTCCCAAAATCTTAATGGTCAGAATTCCGTTTTCTCGCTTTATTTCTTTCAACTCAAAATAGGAAGTCTGAGTGGCAGCTGTGCGTGTCTTCATGTAGGAGTCAAATAGCGTTTTGTCTTTGATGACCTGTTGGTTTTCAGGGTCAGTGATGACTGCTTTGTCTTTTGAGCAAGATGTAAAGAAGTAAGCTAAAACGAAACTTGTAATCACGAAAATAAGGCGAGTTTTCATAATCTGTATGGTTTTAATGAATGTGTTTTTGTTATGACACATTTAGGGTTGTATTGGTTGGATAGCTTACAAAAATTAGTAGGTAGACTTTCCAAGTTTTGGGTTCTTGTGAGTATAAACTTGGAAAGTCTGTTTGGGAAATTTGGTTAGCCTTTCCAAGTTTCAGGTACTTGGGAGGTGAAACTTGGAATGTCTATTTTGTCAACAACTTACTTTTAACCACTACTTCAATTACTCGCTCACGGAGGTTGCGGCTGATGGGGATGAGGTGATTTTGAATCGAAAGTTCATTAGACTCGATGCTTTCAATTTTGGACGTGGCTACCAAATACGATTTATGAACTCGCAAAAACTTATTTGGGTCAAGGTATTCTTCTACGGTTTTTAGGGGAAGCAGCGTCATGAATTTTCCCCGCAGGGTGTGAATAATCACGTAGTTTTGAAGGGATTGAACAAACAGAATTTCGTCCACCAAAATCTTCTCGTACTTGCTTTCGCATTTGATAAACAAATAATCGGGTTCGCTGTTTTGGGGAGAATTTTGAAGTGTCTGATTTTTTAAAAAGTACAAATCTTTGGCTTTGTTGGTAGCTTTGAAAAAACGGTTGAAGGTGATGGGTTTTAGTAAATAATCGACTGCATCAAACTGAAACCCTTCTAAGGCGTAGTTGGGGTAGGCCGTTGTCAAAATAACCAGGGGAAGATTAGACCTGATTTTTAGAAAGTCCAATCCAGTCATGTGGGGCATTTGAATATCCAAAAATATAAGGTCAATGGGTTGATTTTCAAGTAACTTGTTAAGTTCTAGTGGGTTTTCTGCCACACCCACAAGGCTCAAATAATCTACCACCTCGACGTACTTCATAAGCCCTTCGCTGGCCAAAGGTTCATCGTCCACTATGACGCATCGTAATTTCATGGCTGCCTTCTCCAAGGGGAGTTTTTATAGTTGGATGGTTAATTTAACTTTAAAAAGTTTTACTCCTCTTTCTATCTCTAAAGTATGTCGGTTTGGGTATATCAAATTGAGCCTTCGTTCGACATTTTTTAACCCAATTCCTGAGTTTCCTTTTGTTTTTTCTTCATTATAACTATTTTGGAGATGTAACTGAAGTCGTTTTTCAGAATCTACTTTCAACTCCAATTTTATAAAATTTTGTTGGGTTTTTCCCTTCGATACGTGTTTAAAGGCATTTTCGACAAAAGGCAACAAAATAAACGGCGCAATCTCATGACCCCGAGCTGACTCATGGTTCAATTCAAAAGCCAATTCGGTTTGATTTTCGTTCAAACGCAGGGTTTCTAATTCAATAAAGTTCTCCAAAAATTGAAGGTCTTTGCTTAACAAAATCTCTTGGTCGTTGCACTCATAAAGCTGATAACGAAGCATTTGTGAAAAAGACGCGAGCGACTCCGACGCCAAATCGGGGTTTTTGTGAATCAGGACAAAAATGGAATTAATGGTATTGAACAAAAAATGGGGATTAATCTGTGATTTCAGGTATTTCAGTTCGGTTTCGAGATTGGCTTTTTCCAAAGTAAGGCGTTTTCGCTCGGCATTGAGCCAGTTTTTGCCGAGTTTTATACTCATTGCCAATGTCATCGAACCTACGGTAGAAGGAAAAGCCGCCGTAGAAAAAATGACAAACCATTGGTCGGGACGTTTGCCAAATAATTCAAAAAATGTCAGTTTTGAATAATAAGCGTTCAAAAAATAACCTGCCGTAATGAATGCCGTACACACCAAAACGGTGAGGAGTACTGTCAAAATATAGCTACGATATTTGCCCACATACAAAAACTTCGGAATCAGATAGTATAGAATAAAATAAGCTCCCACTGCTTGAAAAATAATGTATCCGATGAATTTGACAGGCAATTCTCCTTTAAAAAGATAATTAATTACTCCTTCAAAACTACCTACATTAATCATCATCCAAGCCAGATGGTTGGTAATCCAAAAGGGAATGTGGTGAAGTTTGTATCTGAAAAACCAATGAGACATTTGTGCCATTTTTAGAGTTGAAAATTAGCAGTTTATGACTTACAAATGTCCCAAAGATTGATGTAGCGTCGAAAATAATTGACGAAATGTTTTAATTCCCAACGAGGTATTTGTCTAATTGTACATACAGACTGTCACGGTCACTTGGTCTTTTAGCGTTTGATTCTACTACTTCCCCTTTTTTGTCGATGATTAAGTAGCGTGGCATGAGTATCGTACTGTCTTTGGTAGATTGGCGATAGAGTTTGGCGTATTGGTCTTCACTAATAAAAATATGATTTCCTTCTACTTTGTATTTTTTGATTTGCTCACGCCAGAGGTATTCGTTTCCTTGGGCGATGTAGAGGTATTTAATGTCCTTTCTTGTTTGGTATTTTTCTTTGAGCGGCTTGGTGAAATTCCTAAATTCTTGTAGGCAAGGGCCGCAAGTCGTACCCCAAAAATCCACATACACCACACTACCTTTAAAATGCTTGTTGTAAATCTCTTTAAACGAAGATGTATTTGGACTGATGGAGATAAGGTTCACATTTTCAGTGGAATCGAGCCTGTTCAACGCAAAAATTTTTATTGATAAAAAACAAGCTACTATTCCAATCGTATAAAGCAAAGATTGCCATACTCTGGCTTTTACCTGTTTTTGATAGCGCCAGAAAAAATAACTACTCCCTACCACGAAAAGCAGAATAGCGAAGCTTTTGAGGTACATAAGAAACATTAAGGTTTGGTTTCGCTCAAACACTCTGTCTAAGATGTTGGCTTTTTGGGCTTTGGTGAAAGTATATAGGTTTTGTACAACAATAATTAGTTCTTCTCTTACTTCTTTTTTCCAATCAAGGTAGTGGTGTACGATGTCGATTATGAAGCAGGGAATGATAGCGATCATAAGTGCTGATAGCCAAAAATAGGGAGATTTTATCATGAGAGTGTTAAAGTTTTGAAACGCAAGTTTAGCGCAAACAGCTCTCATGAAGTAAAAAGTGGTTTGAAATGCCCCAAAAATGGGATAAACAAGGGATGCAGGAATGAAGAGACCTCAACTCAGTGCTAATAAGTTTTAATTGCGTTTAACCTGCTGCTAAAACGGGGGTACTTTAGGTATGCTTTTCAATTAAAGCTGTGGGGTTTAGACCAAATCGTTTTTTAAAACTGGTTGAAAAATGAGCTAAAGTTTCAAAACCCAGTTCTAAATAAATTTCGGAGGGTTTCCGATTTTTCTTTTGTAACAAAAAGAAGGCTTCTTCCAGCCTTCTTTGCACCAACCAACGACTTGGGGTTTCGTTGAAAATTGCCTTAAAATCTCTCTTAAAAGCCGATAAACTTCTTCCTGTCATGTACGAAAAGCGTTGGAGGCTGACATTAAACGTGAAATTTCGGTTCATGAAAGCTTCCAAATTGATTTTTTCAGGAATTCCAAAATCAAAAAGAACATGGGCAAGTTCAGGCTGATTTCGAAGCAGAATGAGCAAGAGCTCTTCGTGTTTGAGCGCTTCAAACGCCTCGTCGAGTTCCATCACATCTTTATAATAAGGTTTCAACGAACGGATGAATTCATCGATCAACATCGTTGGAGCAACGTTGATAAACGCATTTTTGGATGGATTTGCCGCGATGGCACGTGGGTGTTTTTGCAAAAAATCTTTTAAAAATGCCTCTTCAAAACAGATGATGATGGGTTCAAATTCGTCGATTGAATCAAGTAAACTAAACTTTGCCAAACGATTTTTAAGGGCAATACCACATTGGCCTTCGTGGAAGGGGTAGTTTTGGTCGCCATCAAAAAAACGTATCCATCCTTTTTGGATGTAAAAAAAAACATGGTCAGGGATAAATTGTTCTCGTAGTATCGCCGACTTTTTATCTTTGGTGATTGCTCTCATGGGAGTTTTCGGTATTGAATCATACTTTCTGCCGCTGCCAAAATAGTCTGTTCTTGGGTTGCAATGGGTGTCCAGCCCAATAAAGTTTTGGCTTTTTGATTGCTAACATTACGATTCACGTTTCGTAGCATTACCCCTTCTTTTGCTTTGGCATTGAATAAAGATGCAAAAGAAAGAATCCAATCTGGAAGTTTTTTGGTAGAAACTTTTTGAGAAACTGCGGGAAGGTGTTTTTTCAACAATGTCGCAATGGCAGGGATGGAAATTTGCCCGTCGGCAGAGGCGATAAAGCGGTGCCCGTTTGCAAGTGGGTGGGTCATGGCACGGATATGTAAATCGGCAACGTCGCGAACATCGACTACGTTGAGGGGAATGTAAGGGACGACTTTCATCGAGCCATTCAAAAGGTTTTCGAGCAAATGGAAACTTCCCGAAAAATGAGCGTCGAGCGATGGCCCTAAAATCGCTACGGGATTGATGGTTGCGAATTCTAAATTCCCCCCTTTGCTTGCTATAAAATCCCAAGCAGCCTTTTCGGCCAGCGTTTTTGATTTTTCGTAAACCGACAAGCCCTTGAGATGAACGTCGGTCCAGTCTTCTTCGGTGGTTTGGGTAGTTTTATCAACATGGCTAAATCCAACTGCTCCAAAATTGGACGTCATGACGACTCGTTGTACCCCTGCTTTTTTTGCAAATTTCAACACCCGAAGAATGCCTTCCACGGCAGGGCGAATGGCCTCTTCTTCGTTTTGGGGAACGTCAAAAAAAACGGGTGAAGCTACGCTCAAGACATACTTGCAGCCGTTCATTACTTGCGCCCAATGGTCATCTTTGGTCAGTTCTGCCTGAACAAATGAGAGGCTTTCAAAGGACTCAATTCCGTGAGATTTTAGAGTAGTGATGATGCTTTCTTGGTTGGCAAGGTTACGAATGGTGGTTCTAACCTGATACCCTTTTTGCAAAAGTTGGAGGACAAGTTGTCTTCCTACAAAACCTGTTCCTCCGGTGACTAATACTGTTTCTTTGGTTTTCATTTTTATTCAGTTTGTGCCACAAAGGTCTGAATAAGAATCACGCCTCGCTTTTCTGAAAAGTCCAAAATTGCTTTCTTGAAAAGTCCATTTTTTTGTTTGATTTTTGTAATTTTACCCCATGAACAAGACCGAAACAATCGAGGATTTTTATAAGCTCAAACTGAACTGGATGCCTCAAAATTTGGGGAAAGAGATGGGGCATTTTAATGTTTTCAGACTGGAAGACTTTGTGGCAAAATACGCGCAATGTATCCCGTATAGTCGGAAAGATTTTTTCAAAATAAGCTTAATTATTGGAAAAAACAGGGCGCATTATGCCGATAAAACCATCGATATCGACAAACAAGCATTGATTTTTTCCAATCCACAAATCCCCTATAACTGGGAGTATTTGCAAGAGGAACAATCGGGCTATTTCTGCATTTTCACGGAAGCGTTTTTTAACCAATTCGGAAATATCAAAGAATACCCTGTTTTTAAACCTGGCGGAAACCCTGTATTTTTGATAGAAGACGAAGATTTAGAGCCGATAAAAACAATTTATCTAAAAATTTGTAGAGAAATTGAGTCGGACTATCTCTATAAATATGATGCTATCCGTGCTTTGGTGCTCGAATTGATTCATTTGGCGCAGCGAATGCAGCCCGCAACAGTTCTGTCTAACCACCAAAATGCGGCTACGCGTATTTCGTCCGTTTTTATGGAATTGTTGGAACGGCAGTTTCCGATTGAATCTCCTTTTCAACAAATGAAATTTCGTTCACCTACGGATTTTGCCGATCAATTGGCCGTTCATGTCAATCATTTAAACCGTGCTTTGAAAGATATTACGGGCAAAACCACATCGCAGGTGATTGCAGAACGTATTGCCCAAGAAGCAAAAGCATTGTTGAAACATACCGACTGGCAAATTGCAGAAATAAGTACTTGCCTTGGCTTTGAAGAATCACCTCATTTTATCAATTTTTTCAAAAAACACACGCAGCTTACACCTAAAGCCTTCCGAAGTGCACAAGTTGTTTGATTTTTGCAGTTATTGGTTTGCTTGTTACAACCTCACTCGGGCGTCTTGCTTCTACTTTTGTGTCATCAAATAATCGGAAAACATAACAAAAAATGGACACACAAAAAGTTTGGTTTGTAACAGGGGCGTCAAAGGGTTTGGGGCTTAGTTTGGTGAAAAAATTAGTAAACGAAGGCTATAAAGTTGCGGCAACTTCAAGAAAATTGGAAGACTTAACACGAGAAATGGGGGAGGCTTCCGATGTATTTTTGCCACTTCAAGTCGATTTAGTCAATGAGCAAAGCGTAGCAAATGCCATTGCTGAGACGGTGGCAAAATGGGGGACAATAGAGGTCGTGGTCAACAATGCTGGGTATGGGCAATTGGGTACGTTGGAAGAATTAAGTGATGCTGAAGCCCGTCAAAATTTTGATGTAAACGTGTTTGGCTCACTCAATGTTATTCGGTTGGTTATGCCGCATTTCAGGGCGCAGCAATCGGGTAATATTTTCAATATTTCATCTATTGGTGGCTTTACGGGCAATTTTCCTGGCTGGGGGATTTACTGTGCTACCAAGTTTGCCGTAGCGGGTTTTACCGAATCGCTTGCGGCCGAAGCAAAGGCGTTTGGCATAAGTGCAACAGTGGTGTATCCAGGTTATTTTCGCACCAGTTTTTTGTCGAAAGAATCGCTCAATACACCCATAAATGAGATTGCTGCGTACAAAGAAGCAAGAGAAGTTCAGGCATTGCATGAGACCCAAATCAGCGGAAACCAACCTGGCGACCCCGATAAAGCAGCCGCAGTATTGATTGATGTGGTTAAAAACGGTACAGCTCCTTTGCATTTATTTTTGGGACAAGATGCGTATGAGTTGGCAAAATCTAAGTTAGTCACCATTCAAAAAGACTTGGCAGTCCACGAGACATTGGCTACTGCTACTAATTTCAGTTGAGGTATTTTAAAGGCGATTAATAGTAGCTAATCCTTCGTTCTGACCTTCTGTCTAATTTTAGGGTTTACCGTATGAAGGACGCATAGGACAAAAGGAGTTTGGCTTTACCCTGATTGTATTTGTGATTGGTATGTTTTTGATTCAAACCCTCTCCGCACTTGCCATCGGTACCAAACTCCTGTCCGAAGAAATTGTAATTCCTGTTTTTTGTCTGCTCGTGCTACCTATTGTTACGTTTTTATTGGCTCAAGGGGCAAAACGATGCCATGACTTTTTTTACTCTGCTATGTCTATTTCGATTGCGCCATTTTTACCCGAATCTCCATACTTTGCAAGGGCATTTTGGGCCGATAACGACCTGAGGCTGTATTTTTTGTTGGTCAGATTTATTTTATCCCCCAATTTAGCAGGCTTGCCATCTATTACTAAATAATATACCTTACCCAGAAAATTTATTCTACCATTGGTAATGGTATTATTTTTTCCAAAATTGATAATGGATTTTCCTTCAAAATACAGCTCGTTATTTTCTGCCGACCAATTGAGCTTTTCTCCATAAAAAGTGCCTGAAGCATTGGTGTTTATAGGATTATCCAAAACAGTTTTTTGAAGCATGTCGATATTTATATCGGCTGAGTTATCCAAAATAACCGTTTGTCGTTTGTTGGTATTTACACCGACTGGATTATCCAAAACAACTGTTTGTGGTTTATCTACAATTGTTTCCATTTTAGCGGTGGAGTTTGTAGTAATTTTTGTCTGTGCATTGCTATTTACACCCAAACTTGCGACTGTGGCTGCTACTAGCCCGATTGATTTTAAATTTTTCATTGAATCTGCATTTATAGTTAAAGAATCATTTTGACTATTGATGCGATTTTCTGAAATGGTGGCAGTGTCTTCTAAAATATTATTTTTTTTTGTTTCAATTATTGAATCGTTTTGTTCAAAATTTGCCCAAAAAACCAAAGAGGCTACCCCAATACTTAAAATGGGAACCGCAGCACTCAAATAAGTATAAAGAAAAGGGAGTTTAGGGTTAAATAGAGGTGCTGAAACACTGGAGTTTGTAAATAAATCGAATGAAATACTTTTGGAAGCGGAGATTTCAAAATACTCGAAACGTTTTTTACATAGTTCATCAATATTCCAAAAAAGTAAGAAAACGGCTGATTTTTTCTTCTTTTGATTGAGTAACTCCTTGATTCTCTTACGAGCTCTTGCCAAATGCGATTTTGAAGTACCTTCGCTAATACCGAGTTCTTTGGCAATTTGAGCATGGCTAAAGCCATCAATCACATAAAGATTAAACACCATTTTATGGTGCTCAGGCAATTGATTAATTACCGCTAAAAGCTCTGCTTCTGAGAAGTCTTGTTTTTCTTCGTACGTTGATTCTTCGTTATTTTCCACCTCATGTTGCAGATAATCAGTTATGTATTTCTGTTTTTGTTGACCACGTAAATATTGCAAGCATTGATTCACCATGATTCGCCGTAGCCATGCTTCAAATGGCCCTTTTCCTTCAAACTCAGCCACTTTTTCATAAGCCAACAAAAAGGCATCGTGGGCTAAATCTTCGGCTATTTCCCTATCTGTCGTATAGCGATAGCCTACACCAATCAATTTATTGATGTTTTGGCGGTAGGCTTTTTCCCAAAATGTTTTTGAGGCTACTATCAAATTTGAATGTTCCATAGATTACATGATGCAAAAAATAGAAAGGGTGGCAGGGAAGAACAAATAAATTTATCAAAAAATAATTTTTGTCAAAAACTAGGTAACACCCCTAACCCTTGCATTTCATCAATCAATCCTCGCACTTCGTCAATCGTATCTAGTTGAAAGAAAAAGTCTCGCTTGTTTTGATGAAAAAACAGCAAAATGAGGACACTATTGCTTTTAACATTTTTTTCAAACTTCGCCTTTGCGCAAATCACAGGCCAAATCATCACTCCAAAAAGAGAAGCTGTTCCGTTTGTCAACGTGCTGCTTTTGGCTGCCTCCGACAGTAGTTTGGTATCAGGTACCACCACCAATGAAGGGGGGAACTATCAACTTTTGTTGCCAAAAACGGGGCGTTTTTATTTGAAAGTCAGTGGGGTAGGGTATCAGTCGCGACTTTCTGAGGCGTTTGAAGTAAATGCTTCCAAATCGACCATTGCACTGGCTGATTTGACACTTTTGGAAGAAGAAAATACCCTGAACGAAGTAAAGGTTTCGGCCAAGAAAGAACTCATTCAAACCACGCCGCTGGGCAAAATTATCAATCTTCAAAGTAGCCTTATGACCAAAGGAAGCAACGCTTTGCAGGTACTGGAGCGATTGCCAGGGGTGATTTCGGACCGACGAAACAATCAATTTAGCTTGAACGGACAGAGCGGCGTAACGATCATGTTCAATGGCCGAAAGGTGCAGATGCCGATGGAAGAACTGATGTCGCTGCTTGAAAATACGGTGGCCGATAACATCGAAAAAATTGAACTTATCACTTCTCCCACTGCCCAATACGACGCTGACGGAGGAGCGGGGATTATCAATATTATCTTCAAGAACAACGAACTATTGGGGACGAAAATCAATTTTTCGGCTACGGCAGGGTATGGTTATAAAGAAAAAGCCCTTACCACAATTGGTATTTCTCATGGATTCAAAAAGCTAAATCTTAATGCTTCTTATTCGTTCAATTATGATGTTCGGAAATCTGGATACGCAGGTGATGGTACAGCAGGGGCTTCGTTTATGCTGGGCGAAACCTACAATACTTTTTATGGAATTGCTCGTCGATACCAAAACAATCATAATCTAAATTTTGCGGCACAATATCAGCCTAATCCCAAAACTACACTTGGTGTCGATTTTGTTGGAAGTTTTGATAAATCTCATAATTTGGTAAACAATGGAGGTACTTACCAGCTAAAAAGAGGGGATTTTTTTGAAATAGCGATGCTTTCAGATGGCTTGACGACCAAGCAAAACAATATCTCGTCGTTTTATCTAAAACAGACTTTTTCGCCTAAAACACAATTCAATGCCGATTTTAGCTACATAAATTATTCCAACAACAGCCCCGCAGGTATTTCTTTGGAATATTTTGATGAACAAAAACAGCCGATAAAACCCCAGTTTTCAATTTTTACGTACGGGAATAGAGGCGAAAGTATTTCTAAAATACATGTAGGTGTTTTTAAAGCTGATTTGACTACGCAGTTTAGCGAAAAAATCAATGCTGATTTTGGCATAAAAACGAGCTTTGCCCAAAATGAAAACGACAGTAAGGTAGAAAGAAAAGTGAACGATACTTGGGAAATAGATCCACGCTTGCAAAGCCAACTCAAAAGTCAGGAACGGATTGCTGCGGTATATTCTCAAGTTAAATATATGCTTGACGCTAAAAGTAATCTTCTTTTTGGACTGCGTTATGAATATTGGAAAAGAGATTTTAACAATCAAGATGGCGTATTTGAGATTTCAAAATTCTTTCCATCGGTGCTTTATACCTATGCCATTAATCAAAATTCCTCGATTAATTTCAATTACAGTCGCCGTATCAGTCGCCCTGCCTATACCGACCTGATTTCCAATTTGTTTTACACCGATCCCACTTTTGTTTTTTCTGGAAATCCATTGCTAAAACCTACACTCTCTGATATGCTCAAAGTTGAGTATGCAAAAAAAGGTTTGAGCCTTGGTATTTCAGCTCAATATGATTTGAATCCTATTTTGAGGTATCAGATTACCTCAAATGCCACCAAAGATGTAGGTATCTCTTCGCCACAAAACCTGGATTACATGAAAAGTCTGAATCTATTTTTGAGCTACCCTTTTCAACTTGCAAAATGGTGGAAGCTGACATTAAACACCCTTACTTCTCTCCGAGATTATAAGGTTTCTTACAGTCAATTTCCTGCCGAAAAGCGATATGTGTTTCAGAATCTCAATTTCTCACAACAAATCAACTTGCCTAAAAACTTTGAAGTTGAGCTTTCGGGCTGGTACAATATGCCCTATTTTGAAGGCCCGAATACAATCAAAGGCTTTGGTGTAGCCAATGTAGGAATTGCTAAAAAACTTAAAAATGACAAAGGAACATTATTGCTCACTTTACCCGATGTTTTTCGTTCGTTTAGTGTACATTCACACAACGGCGGCATGGCACCCATTGCCTTCGACATCAACACAGTGTCGAATTGGCGTGACGAAACGGTATTTTATCGGGTCATTAAATTGACCTACGCACGAAGTTTTGGTAAAAACACCCGCAGCGTGAAGTACGAGGCCAAAGATGAAGAAAGGGAGAGGGTGCAGTGAAATAGGGGCTTTAATGAACGCATTTTACTATATTTGTTAAGCAGGAACCTTACAACCAATAAGATGCAATCAGAGATAGCCCTATTTTTGGACTCCGTAAAAGTAATATGCCCTGACATTTCGGACGAAGAATTATCAAGGTTTGCATCAAAACTTACGACGATTGAGTTAAACAAAAAAGAGTTTTTTATTCACTCCGATAAAATTCAAAAATCAATTGGATTTATCACCAAGGGCGTAGTTCGCGCTTATTTTGTGGATGCAGAAGGCGATGAACGAACCGTTGGCTTTTATGCCGAGGGCGATTACGCTACCCATTATCCCGCCTTCATTACGCAAACACCGAGCCGTTATTCTATCCAATGTTTAGAGCCTACAACTTTGGTTTGTCTTTCGTTTGAGAATCAACAATTGCTTTACCAACAGTCGCCCGTTTTTGAAAGATACGGTCGTATCATCGCCGAGGAAGTGTTAAAGGCGCAGCAGTCTCGCATCGAAAGTTTTATATTTGAAACGGCTGAAGAACGCTACCTTCATTTTATGAAAAGAAATGCCGCCCTCTTCAACAGAGTCTCACTTTCTCACCTTTGCAGCTACCTCGGCATTGAAAGACAATCTCTTACGCGTATTCGCCAAAAATTAGCCCATAAATAGTTTTTGACACTTTTGTGTCAGGTACACCTTCGGTTTTGAGCCCACCTTTGCAGTATCAATTAACGATTTACTGCAATGAAAAAGAACATATTGCTCCTCTTAGGTCACCCTTCCGACCAATCATTTTGTAACGCACTTTTGGAGGCTTACCAAAAAGGGGCTGAAAGTGCAGGTGCAAATTGCAAGATTATTAAGATTGCCAATTTGGAATTTGACGTAAATCTGGCTGATGGCTACAAGAAAGGGGAAGCCATGCAGCTTGAGAAAGATTTGGTCGAATCTCAGCAACTTATCCAATGGGCAGACCACTTGGTTTTGGTGTATCCAAACTGGTGGGGTTTTATGCCTGCCGTTACCAAAGGTTTCTTCGACCGCATATTTCTCCCAGGTTTTGCTTTCAAAAACCATTCAGGAAAAAGCTTTCCTGAAAAACTCCTCAAAGGAAAAAGTATCAGAATAATGGTAACCATGGATACGCCAAAATTGTGGTTCTATCTCATTTACCGCGCTTCCCAATATCAAATCCTGAAAGACATTATATTCGGATACGTAGGTTTTGACCCGATTCGGTTCTCCACTTTTGGATTTATTCGAAAATCAACGGATGAACTGAGGGCCAAGTGGCTTGCTGAAGTGAAGCAATTAGGAGAACAATTGAAATGAAAAATAACAAACGGAAAAGCCGAACACCGATACACAAAGTAGGCCAAACAAACAAATAACAAATAAAATGAAAAAGTTGATTTTAGCGCTGTTTAGTGCAGCCTCTTCAGTATTCGCACTTGCATCTTGCACCAGAGAAAATGCAACGCCAAGTGTTCCATTCCAAACCTATGTGCTCGTACACGGTGCATGGCAAGCTTCCTACGTTTGGGAGGCCGTCCGTGCAGATTTAATCAAAAATGGTAATAAGGTGATTGTTGTTGAACTTCCCGGGCATGGTGCAGATAAGACGCCGCTTCACACGCTTACACTGGATGTGTATCGGGATAAAGTTTTGGAAGCTATCGCTCAATTAAACGAAAAAGTAATTCTGGTAGGACACAGCATGGGTGGAATGGTGGTGTCGGCAGTGGCTGAAAAAGCACCTGCAAGAATCAGCAAGTTGGTGTACATCGGGGCATTTCTTCCTACCAACGGACAGGCATTGGTTGAATTGGCTTTTTCTGACCCCGATTCAAAACTTGGCCCCAATCTCATCGAAGCTTCTGATAAACTGTCGTTGGATGTAAATAAGGAAAACCTAACGAGCTTATTTATCCATGACGGTTCGCAGGCAGCCAAAGAAAAGGTTTTGTCTAGCTACCGAGGTGAGCCGTCGATTCCATTGACCAATAAGGTGTCATTGACAACGCAAGGGTTCGGATCTGTTGAAAAAGTGTATATCAAAACACTTCAGGACGTGGTGGTTTCTCCAAGTTTACAGGACAGAATGATTGCGGGTGCAGGTATCAAAACGGTCTATCAAATAAATACCAGTCACTCACCGTTTTTGTCGCAACCTGTTGAAGTGGCCAATCTTCTCATCAAAATAGGGCAATAACAAATAAACAACTTACAATCATGGACTTACAATTGAATAAAAAAACAGTATTGGTATCGGGCTCCACAACTGGGATTGGCTATGCCATTGCAAAAGGATTTGCCAAAGAAGGAGCAACGGTGTATTTAAACGGCAGAACTGAAACGGGTGTCAATGACGCATTAAATCGAATTAAGAATGAAATTCCCAATGCCAAAGTCTTAGGAATAACGGCAGACCTCACTATCGAAGAGGGCTTTAACCACCTTAGTAGAGAAGTGACAGAGGTGGATATATTGGTCAATAATCTCGGAATCTATGAACCTGTCGATTTTTTTGAGTCAACAGACGAAGACTGGGCCAAAATGTTTAATATCAATGTATTGAGTGGGATTCGACTAACCCGTTTTTACATGTCAAAAATGATGAAGAAGAGTTGGGGACGAGTCCTATTTATTTCGAGTGAATCAGCTATCCAAATTCCCACCGAAATGATTCATTATGGCATGTCAAAAACGGCACAACTTTCGATTGCCAACGGACTGGCGCAATTAACGAAAGGCAGTGGAGTAACAGTAAATTCTATTCTTCCTGGGCCAACCTTTTCAGAAGGGGTAGAGCGCTTCATTGGCAACCTTGCCGAGCAAAAAAAACTGACTCCCAAAGAGGTAGAGCATCAGTTTTTTGCCGAAACCCGCCCCCTTAGTTTGTTACAGCGATTCATCACTCCCGATGAAGTAGCAAGCGCTGTATTATACATTTCGAGCGAGTGGGCGGCTGCTACCAATGGCGCTGCCATTCGAGTAGATGGAGGGATTTTGAAAGGAATACACTAAAATACAGTCATGCGTAAATCAGGTGTTTTTGGCGATTTTCAAAAACACCTGATTCTGTGTAGTTTTGTTGAAGGAAGAAAATCGAACACAGGAGACGCTCCTTAAATAGATTGTAATAACTACTCAGAAAAATGGGCTTTGGGGATAAAGTATTGTTCTTTTTTAGTGCATTAGGGGCATTTAACGGCCTGATTCTGAGTCTTTATTTTTTCTTTTTTACAACAAAAAAACACCTGCCAAATTACCTATTAGGGGCGTTGTTGTTGGTGCTTAGCCTCCGAATTGGGAAATCAGTTGCGTATTTTTTTGACGCAAGTTTGCCCAAAATATACCTCCAACTGGGGCTTACAGCCTGCTTTTTTATTGGCCCTTTTTTATATTTCTTCATTAGGGCCGAAATCCAACAAATTCAAAAGTTGCCCAAATCGTGGATAGGTCAAACGGCTTTTTGGGCTTTCGTCATTGTGGTGGTCGGAGTGGTGTATCCTTATCAAGCGGTTCCTTACTTGTGGAGGCATTACATTATCCCGCTTATTTATTTGCAGTGGGGGATTTACGTCGTTTTTTCGGGGGGAGTAATTTGGTCACTTCTTAAAAAAATACGGCACAAAGAAAGCCTAAAAACCTTTGAAAAATGGGTTTTAACCATTTTTGGTGGCGTTTTGCTATTGTTAATTTCCTACGTTTGGGCTATCCTAAATATTATCAAAGGAAGTTACATCTTTGGGGCGCTTTATTTTTCTCTCATCATTTATCTGGTCGTGTTTATTTTGCTTTACCGTAAGAAAACCAACGATTTGACTTCTTTTTCTACCCAAAAATACGTGGATAAAAAACTGGATGAACAGGAAGTTGAGTTGATGGTTGGGAAGTTAAAGCGTGCGATGGAAGAGAAAATGCTTTATAAAGACCCCAATCTGAAATTAAACGACCTTGCTAAAGAAATTAACCTTTCGGGGCATCAATTGTCGCAGCTTTTAAATGACAATTTGGAGAAAAACTTCTCTCTGTTTGTCAACGAATACCGGATTGAAGAAGCGTGTAAAATGCTGTCGATGAACGTGCCACTTACCATTGATGCCATTGGAGACGAAGTAGGGTTTAATGCTAAATCGACTTTTTTTGCTGCTTTTAAAAAGATTAAAGGCTTGACTCCCAGTGCTTATCAAAAACAACAAATTCCAGATTTATAAAACCGTACTACTGATTTTAACTTCCCGAACTTTCGTCATTAAAGTTTCTTGAATTTTTGAGGTGCAAGATGAAGCGTTTTCATTTTGATAAACTCTAAAAGAACTTTACGATGAAAAAAGGAACGTTGCTCCTAAGTTTATTGATCAGTTGCTTCTCGGCGTTTTGCCAAGATAACCTCACCGAAAGACAACAAATTGAGACTACGATTCAGCTTTATTTTGATGGCTGGGCAACTGGCGATACCACCAAAGTGGGGAAGGCCATGCACGCTTCTTGCCACCTGAAAAATTACCGAGATGGGAAGTTTATCGACTATTCAAGAAACCAGTACCTCAGCTTTTTCAAGCCACACCCACGACCCAAAAACCTGACTACGCGCATTGTGACCATTGATGTGACGGACAATATGGGAAGTGCAAAAGTGGAAATCAGTACCGAAAAAGACCTGTTTACCGATTATTTTAACCTCATGAAAACCAACGAAGGCTGGTTGATTGCGGACAAAGTTTCTACCCGAAAGTCGCACAGGGTCTTTGATGTAAACGCCATTCAACTTCAAAAAGAAACCATTGTGGAAGGATTAAAACGCCCTTGGAGCATGGCTTTTATCTCCGAAGAAGAAGCACTGATTTCAGAAAAAGAGGGCGATTTGGTGCTTTTAAATTTAGTGACCAAAGAACGAAAAACGATTCAGGGCTTTCCGACCGACTTGGAAGATAGCCTTGGGGGTTTTGGAGATAACACAGGTAAGTTTGAGGTAGTGCTTGACCCTGACTTTAAAAAGAACAACTACCTCTACTTGTCTTATGCTGCCAAAAGTGCGAAAGGCAGAACTACCAAAATTATCAGAGCTGTGCTAGAAAATGGGGTTTTGAGCCAAATAAAAGTACTTTTTGTGGCCGAACCTTTTACGTTTGAACGCGTACATTATGGTGGCGGAATGGCCTTTGGTAGCGACGGAAAATTGTATTTTACCATTGGCGAACGGCTATTTAACGAAAAAGATGAACCTGCACTTCCCATTGCTCAAAATAAAGAAGACAAACGAGGTAAAATTTACCGCATCAATTCCGACGGAACAATTCCTAGCGATAACCCTACTTTTGGAGAAAAGGCCATTGCTGGTTTGTACGCCATGGGGATTCGGGCTGCGCAAGGAATCACCCTAAATCCTAAAACCAACCAACTCTGGTTTAGTGAGCACGGAACGCACCAAGGTGATGAAATCAATGTACTCAAGGCGGGGGCTAATTACGGTTGGCCGATGAAAACTACTGGGAAGTATCGTTTTGCCGATTTTTCCCCAAAGCCCATTGCAGGTAATGTTTACACCGACCCCGTTTGGTCGTGGGCTCAAACGGTTGCACCTACGGGATTACTTTTTTATACGGGCAACGAATTTGCCGCTTGGAATCAGAATATCTTGGTAGGTGGCTTGGCAAAAGGTAGTTTGTGGCGGTTGGTCATTGAAGGTGAAACCGTGAAGAGTGCTGAAGAACTGTTTGTCGATGACCGTTTGAGAATACGTAAGGTGGTACAAAGCCCGTTGGGGAAATTGTACCTGCTTTCGGACGAGGTGAATGGGAAATTGATTAGGGTTAGGAATGCGGCATATTGAGGTTTCCATAGCTTCAACTAATACCAAGGAATGCAGCAATTTTCAAATATATCCTCTTTTGAACTGATTTAAAAGGTTGAATGTTGAGGGGGTATATTTGAATTTTACAACATCAAGATGAGCGTCACATCAGTTGAGGAATTTTATAAAGAAATCAGTTTGCCGTTTCCTGAGGGTTTCAAAAAAGAAATCGGGCATTTCAATGTATTTGAAATTGACGAATTTATCAGGGGGCTGCGTGAAAAAAATAGTATGCCCTACAATCGTCGGGCCTATTATAAAATAAGCCTAATCCTTGGGAAAAACCGTGCTGAATATGCCGATAAAGTCATTGACATCGAAGAAAATGCGTTGCTCTTTGCTACCCCTCTGATTCCTTACCACTATGTCCCTCAAGATACCAATCAGAGTGGTCACTTTTGCGTATTCACTCCCGACTTTATGCTCAAAACTAAGACAGGAATTGCCTTGGATGAATTACCTATTTTTCGACCCGACGGCTTTCCCATTTTTAAGTTAAGCGATGATAATGTAGAGGAACTCAAAGCAATTTTTAAAAAAATGCACCGCGAAATCGTGTCTGATTATGCGTACAAGTACGATTTACTCCGTAATTATGTTCTTGAATTGATTCATTTTGGACAAAAATTGCAACCTGCAACGGCCCTGTATTCTTCGCATAATGCCGCGGCGAGGGTTTCTTCTTTGTTTCTTGAATTGTTGGAAAGACAATTTCCGATTGATACGCCGCATCAAAAACTCAGCCTACGCACTGCGAAAGATTATGCCGATCGCTTATCGGTACACGTAAATCATTTGAATAAAGTGCTAAAAGATAACACTGGAAAAACGACGACGGAGATTATTGGTAGTCGTGTGACGCAAGAAGCCAAAATACTCCTTCGACAAACCGATTGGCACGTTTCGGAAATTGCGTATTCGTTGGGTTTTGAAGAAGTTGCCCATTTTTCTAATTTCTTTAAACGCCATACTTCTATTTCACCTGCTCAATTTAGAGCGTAGAAGAAGGGATATTTGATTTTTGCAAACATTGCTTTCGTTTTTGCAAACAGCGAGCCCGTAATTCCTCGCAATTTTGCATCAACAAATTAATCACATATCCCATGAACAAAATTGCATTAGTAACGGGCGGAAGCCGTGGATTAGGAAAAGATGAAGCCCTTCAGTTGGCAAAAAAAGGTTTTGATGTTGTAATTACCTATCAAAGCAACGAAATTGAAGCCCAAAAGGTAGTTGTAGAAATTCAAAAGTTAGGACAGAAAGCAGCGGCTTTGCCGTTAGATATTTCATCGACGAACAACTTTAATGCGTTTGTCGATGAATTGCAACGAGCACTAAGCGAAACATTTGGTACTCAAAAAATGGATGTTCTCATCAATAATGCGGGAACTGGACATTACGGTGCTTTTGCAGATACTACCGAGGAGGATTTTGATAAAATGGTCAATATTCATTTGAAAGCGCCTTATTTTTTGACCCAAAAACTGCTGCCTTTGATAAATGATGGTGGTGTAATTTTAAATACCTCGTCGGGGTTAGCTCGTTTTTCATACCCTGGCTCGTCGGCCTACGCTATGATGAAGTCGGGGATAGAAACACTAACGCGCTACCAAGCCGCAGAGTTAGGAAATCGAAAAATTAGGGTAAACGTGATTGCGCCAGGCGCTATTGCGACCGATTTTGGCGGAGGTAGAGTTCGGGACAACCAAGAACTGAACGGAGCCATCGCCTCCCGAACAGCGCTTGGCCGAGTGGGTTTAGCCGATGATATTGGAAGTGTGGCTGCTTTTTTGTGTAGCGACGAGGCGAAGTGGATTAACGGCCAACGCATAGAGGTTTCGGGGGGAATCCACCTTTAAAAATGGTTAAGAACTCGTTTCGTCAAAATAGCTAATTGCGACGCTGATGAGGGTCAAAATCGAATAGATAACGGCGAAACGAGTTTTTTCTAGCCCTATAAAGGCTAATGTCCCGAGCGAAAACATCGCGATTTTGAACAGATTTAACCACGGAAATCGAATGCGCATGGAAGATTTGGGGGCGGCGTATATTCCCCAAAGTGCAGCAACTGCAACAAAAAGTATGATGGCAAACGCCCACTTGGTCAATATCGTTTTTCCAGAGGAATAACCCCAAAAGGCAACACTAAAAATAAGGACAAGCTCCAACCCAAAGGCTAACAGGTAATTGATGTAGCGGAGAGTTTGCATGGGTAGTTGAGGTTTGGTCATTTGGTGGCACGAATGTATTTAAAATGACACAAACTTTTCCCTTTTTGACTTTTAATTGATATTGTGTATAAAAAAAGCCGCTCCTAGGAACGGCTTTTTACTAATTTATTTCTACGACTAATTCCTCTAGAGGACGTCGATATTTTGGCATCGGTAAATTCCAATCAGTTACGGTATCTCGGTAGCCTAGGGGTAGCAAAATCTGACTTTTTAGGCCATAAGTGTTTAATTCAAGGAGTTGATCTAATTCGGCGTTGTTGAAACCTTCCATCGGAGTCGAATCTATACCTACTTCTGCGGCGGCCACCATTGCCATAGAGGCCGAAATATAGGTTTGGCGAGCTAGGTGGTTGGCCTGCCATGTTTCGCCAAGAGGAGTGTACAGGTCTAAAAGTAATTTTTTATAATCTTCAAGCTGATTCGTAGTCATTCCTCTGCCTATTTCTACTTTTCGGAAAGTTTCCGATAATCGCTCTTCCGAGTATTTGTCCCAGCTAGCAAAAACCAATAAATGCGAGCATTCGTTGATTTGGGGCTGATTCATGGCAATGACCTTTATTTTGTCAAGAAGTGTTTTTTCGCTAATGACGAAAATTTTGTAAGCCTGCAAACCAGATGATGAAGGTGCCAAGCGTGCTGCTTCTAAAATGTAATCCAGCTTTTCTTTGGGGATGAGTTGGCCGTTATACCTTTTGGTGGCATATCTCCATTGGAGAATTTCATGTGTATTCATTTGATTTTATATTTATTTTTTGTCAAAAGTAGGGACAAAAAGTAACTATGTGTATATTTGTCATAGAGACAATAAATCAACCAAATAACTTACAAGAAACATGATGACAAAAGAGAAATCAAGTGAATGCCACGGTACAATTAGGGCAATTCATGATGTTATGGACATCATTGGAGGTCGATGGAAAATTTCTATTATTGCTTGTTTATGCTTTGATAATATGCGGTACAGCGATTTGCTTAGAAAAGTGGAGGGGATTTCGGGTAAAGTATTGAGTCGGGAATTGAAAGATTTGGAAATCAATCAGTTGATAGCCAGAACTGTCATTAGTACACAGCCATTTGCGGTAGAATACTCCATGACCGAGTATGGAAGAAGCTTAAAAGAAATGACGGAGGTTATTGCAAGTTGGGGTATAGCCCATCGAGCCAGAATAATGGAGCATGAAGTTGTAGCTTGAAATGAGTGCTAAAAATGAGGTTCTCGAAGAAGGAGAACATTGCTGTCAAAAATGTATTTTCATTCCTTCATGACTTGCCCGAAACCCTAAGTTTTCGTAAAAACGAATGGCCTCGGGTCGTTTTTTGTCCGTGGTAAGTTGGAGAAGGTGAGCGCCGCGTTCTGTAGAACGTTGAATTGCCCATTCAAAAAAAAGGTGTCCGATACCTTGACCACGATAATCTTTTCTAATACGCACGGCCTCAATTTGAGCTCTGATTCCACCTTGGTAGGTCAAATATGGGATGAAAGTCAATTGTAAAGTTCCAATAATTTCGGCGTTTTCGTTTTCAACAATAATCAATTCTTGGTTTTCATCTTTATCAATGTTGGCGAATGCTTGGTAATAAATTTCGGGAAGTGGGTCTCGAAAATCTTCACGCAATTGCCCTAAATCATCATCGGCCAACATTTGTACAATGAAAAATACGTCTTCTTTCGTGGCTTTTCTAAATATTAAATTCATAGAGGAATAGTAAAAAAGGAACAGACAAATTTACAAAATAGGAGCTACATTTTTTCGGAAGGCGGTAGGATTGTTGCCCGTGTATTTTCGGAATTGTTTGCAAAAATGACTTTCGTCCGTAAAACCAAATTCATGCGCAATTTCGGTCAAGGTCATGGAGCTGTAGAGAAGCCTAGCTTCAATCAACTTGATGCGATGCTTTATGATAAATTGTTTGAGCGATTCTCCCGTTTGTTTTTTAAAAAAGATACTTACGTAAGTCGGCGCTAGGTGAAACTCCTCGGCAATTCGTTCCATACTGAGTTTTTCGGGCTCATAAATATGCTGTTTGATGTACCTCAATATCGCTTCGGCGGCATTCGATTCTTCCGATTTGGCGGGAGTTTGTTGGGAGAGGTTACGAGCCAAAATCAGCAAAATACTTCGCATCAAACTATCACGTAGTATCTCAAAATGTGCTGAGTGAGGGTTATCGTATTCATTTTCAAGTACTTTGAGAAGTTGATGTAGTTTCTCTTTTTCTTGCTTGTCATGCACAATGCTTCCTCGGCTTTGGGTAGAAGTAAACAACAACGATTGAAAAATTTGTTGCCAATATTTATCAGTATCTGTTTTGCTATACGATTCATTAAATCTAATAAAACAAAACTCAGTAATCGACTGTATATCAAACGAATGGAAGTCTTCTGGACCTAACAAAAATACATCTCCTTGCCCGTAAGGGTAAGTATTGCCATTGATGTTGTGGACACCAAACCCCTTCAGAATAAAGATGATTTCGTAATAGGTATGCTTGTGTACGGGGTGTTCCCACTGAGAAGCTTCAAAATGGTAAATGTTAAAGGGAGTGTGCAAAACGTAGCGTTTCATCGAAAGTAAGTGCGTTATTTTTACCAAAATAACATGGATTTTTACAGAAATTAACAACTACTTCCTTTCTAATTTTGCATTAACGATGTTTTAAGGCATTTTTCTGCAATTAACCTATGATGAAATTTTACAGATAAGTACAGTGCTTATGCTAAGCACAAATTATTGTTTTTGACTTCGCTGCTTGTGGTGAAGTCAAAAACCCTGTATCTAATCGGTAGAGTTCTCGGATAGATAAGTTGCCCTGACGTAGTTCAAACTTAAGAACCCAAAATTGAAGGAGAAACAAACTTAAAAGTTACAGAGAATGAAATTGATAAAAAGACGAGCACTACTTAAAAAAGTAGCCCTTGCTTCCACAACTTCTGTGATTGGGCTCACGGCTGAAGCCAAAAAGGATAAAAAGGTGTTTGTGCACCATGTGTATTTTTGGTTGAAAAACCCCGCAAGTGAAGCCGACCGTAAAAAACTCATCGAAGGCTTAACGGCACTAGCGAAGGTACCAACGATTCGGATGCACAACATTGGCACGCCTGCAACCACCAATCGTAGCGTTATCGAGCGCAGCTATGCCGTGTCTTGGTTGTGCTTTTTTGACAATTTGGAAGAAGAAGAAGTTTACCAAAAACACCCTATTCACCTCAAGTTTGTAGAAGATTACTCGCACCTTTGGGAAAAGGTCATTGTGTATGATTCGGTGCAGATTTAACCACAAAAAATCCCCTACCTTATAACTTCTTATCTCATGAAGGGCGTTTCTTCTATTATAATTGTTTTAGTATCGGGTATTTTGTGTGAGGCTTTTGGTCAGTCGCAAGGATGGGAGTCGCTTTTAGATAAAAATATGACCCAATGGGAAAGTTATCTAAGCTATCGTCACAAAGTGGGATATGACGGTAAAATACCAAAAGATACTGAAGGGAAAGAAATAGCCCCTATTGGTTATAACAAAGATGGGTTTGGGGTATTTTCGGTCATCAATGAACAAGACGGACCTGTGCTACGGGTAAGTGGAGAGATTTATGGATGTGTGTTTACACGCAAGACGTATGAGAATTATCATTTAACGCTTCAAGTAAAGTGGGGACAAAAAAAGTACGAACCTCGCATCGATAAATTAAAAGACTCAGGTATTTTATATCATTCGGTAGGGGAAGCGGGGGCCGAATATTGGCGTACGTGGATGCTTTCACAAGAGTTTCAGATTATGGAAGGACATATGGGAGACTTTTGGTGTCAGTCTACTTCGGCTATTGATATTCGGTCGTATCCCGCAGAAGGGGTTATGAATAGAGTAGCTAATGCAAGACAACCCTTTCGAACCTTCAGGTCAGGAGAAGAGTATTTCTGCCTTCGTTCTGAAAACTACGAAAGCCCTAATAATGAATGGACTAGGCTAGACTTGATTTGCTTTGAGGGGAAAAGCCTTCACATTGTCAATGGGCATGTAGTGATGGTCCTGAAAGATTCGCGCTATATTTTGCCAGATGGCAAAGCTGTACCCATGAAGAGTGGCAAAATCCAATTACAAAGCGAGGCGGCGGAGGTTTTTTACAGAGATGTTCGCATAAAAGCTTTAACTGAACTTCCCGAAGAATACGCTAGATTGTTTGATTAGGATTAATGTATTGAAGATTTATTTCAAACACCCTCTACTAGCAGGGTGTTTGAGTATATTTTAGTTAATTAATTGTAGGGGGAGGCATAATGGTCCATTTTCCTTGATTTGTATACTCTTTAGCTATCCAAACTTCAGATTTGAAAAAGTCGTTGCCAATAATGTTTTTGGTATTTATGTCAATGAGGTCATTAAACAACCCCTGAAAAACGGAAAGAAAAGAGTCCAAATTAAAGTGCTTCATCGTTTGGGAATAGACTTCGTAGGGCACAAATCGGAAATTTGTGAAACGATTTTCGATTTTTTGACAAAGCCACACAAAAAGTGTCTCAAATTCATACTCTGGGGAAACAACCAGATAATTAGTGCTTTCAAAAGTACCGCCGTGCTCTTTTACTGTATTTTTATCTTCTCCGATGACAGTGTAAAAAGACCCTACTAAACTTATCATAAAGTGCAATTGCTTGGAACGCGTACTACTTCCTACAGTGGTAGTATCTAGTACTATAAACGAACTAACAGAAGGGGCATTCCCGTAGGTAGTACCAATTATTTCTTTGTTAGATTCAAGAGCAAGTTCATCGGTGAATTGTTCCCAAAGTTCAAAACACTTGCGATTGTGGATATTGTCTACGATGATTGAAGTAAGTTTTTCAGAGCGATTTTGGGAAGAAGGTGCATGGTACATATCAATTGGATAGCACCTATGAAGAGCTTCGTAGATTTCTCTAAGATCAAATTTATCAGCGTAATACATAGGAGCTGCAAAGGCTATAGTAGGATACAGTAACCAAAGTAAAAAAATAAATATTTTGAATCTTGTGGGTTGGTATCTTGACAAAGATAGAAAATAAGGAAAAGAAATCCCGTTAAAAATCCTTAAAATAGCCCTACAACAACGGGGCTTTTGCTCGTTATTGAAATAAATGCCTATTTTTGCGATGTGAAGCAATTGGCCTTTTTGCTAACTATAATCACAACTCAAATATACTGATGCGTCGTCCTAAGAAAAAAAAGGTGGGAAGCTATCCCAACGCCATGATTATTGCTAGCCTTACGGCGGCATTGTTTTTGATTGGTTTTTGTGGATTGATGGTAATGCAATCCAAGAAGCTCATTTCTATTATCAAACAAAACATCGAAGTACGTGTGATGCTTGATAAAGACATGGACTCTACTCAAGTGGCGACACTCAAAAACAAAATAGTGGGAAAGCCCTATGTATTGGTACTAGAAGGGCAGCCTCAAGTGTTGTTCTTTTCTAAAGATGAAGCCGCAAGGGAGTTTATTGCCGATACAAAAGAAGATTTCACCCCTTTCTTGGGCGAAAATCCCTTGCATGATAGCTATAGAGTGAGATTGCAAGAAGATTTTTTTGAGGATACTAAGCTTCAACAAATCAAAGCAGATCTGGAAAAAGTAGAAGGAGTTTTTGAGGTAGTTTACCAAGAAAACCTTGCCGACCAAATCAACAAAAACCTCACTAAGATTTATGTTATTTTATCTACTTTTGCAGTTATTATGCTGATTATCATTGTATTGTTGATGAATAATACCATCCGATTGGCTCTTTATTCGCAGCGATTCTTGATTCGTAGTATGCAGCTTGTAGGGGCGACCAATGGCTTTATTCAGATGCCTTTTTTAAGAAATGGAGCAGTTCAGGGACTAATTAGTGGAGTGATTGCGGCTGGAATGATTGTGGCACTACAGCAGATTGCATTACGTCAGATCGAAGGGTTGCATATGTTGCAGGAGTACGAAAAATTAGGCGTTTTGTTGGTGGGGGTAATTATATTAGGAGCGCTCATCGGAGTAGCAAGTACTTTCCAAGCTTTGGCGAGGTATTTGCGGATGGCATTAGATGACTTGTATTAAGTGCAAAAAGCACATCATAATTTATAGATTTGAACATTATTTAAAATGAAAAAGAACGCATTTCCTTTTAGTAAAAGCAATTATACCTTTATGTTGATTGGCATAGGGCTGATTTTGCTCGGTTTTATTATTATGAGTCTCGATTCGGAGGAGTTTGGATTTGGAGTGTTAGGACTTACCGTTGGACCCTTGGTTGTGATGACGGGTTTTGTCGTCGAGTTTTTTGCAATTTTACGTAAATCTTAAAATCTGGAGAAACAGACTGACCGACTAGGGCTTATCATTGATTTCTCATTTATTCATAAATGAACTTTATCCAAGCGCTTATTTTAGCCGTAATCGAAGGTATTACGGAATATCTTCCTATCTCTTCTACGGGTCACATGATTTTGGCTTCCTCATTTATGGGCATAGCCTCAGATCCCTTTGTTAAATTTTTTACAGTAGCTATTCAGCTAGGCGCTATTTTGTCGGTTGTAGTGCTGTACTTTAAGCGATTTTTTCGCAGTTTAGATTTCTATTTCAAGCTCCTAGTGGCCTTTATTCCTAGTGCTATTTTTGGTGTACTCTTTAGTGATGCCATTGATTCTTTGCTTGAAAACCCTATCGGAGTTGCTTTGGCATTGGTGCTTGGAGGCGTGATTCTGCTTTTTGCAGACAAATGGTTCAATCGTCCAATGATTGATGATTCTGACGAGATTGATTATTTGAGAGCATTTAAAATTGGCTTTTTTCAATGTATAGCCATGATTCCGGGAGTTTCGCGCTCGGGAGCCACTATCATAGGCGGTATGTCGCAGCGCCTGAGCCGTAAGGCCGCAGCAGAATTCTCCTTTTTTCTGGCTGTGCCTACCATGTTTGCGGCTACTGCCAAAAAAGGATATGATTACTACAAAGAAGGCTTTGTACTAGACGAAGAGCAAATTAAGCTTTTAGCCATTGGCAATGTGGTGGCATTTATTGTGGCGATGTTGGCCATCAAATTCTTTATTGATTATTTGACCAAATACGGTTTTCGCCTTTTTGGGTGGTATCGTATTATCGTAGGGGGAGCTATTTTGGCCTTATGGTTTGCAGGTTACAAATTACAGGTCGTTTAGTTTTACCAAAAAAAGTATGATAGAATCTGCGAATACTTCCGAAGAAGGAGAGGTAATCCTTATTAATAAGCCTCTTACATGGACTTCTTTTGATGCCGTCAATAAAATAAAAAAAGCTTGCCGTATCAAAAAAATCGGTCATGCAGGTACACTTGACCCTCTTGCTACGGGCTTGCTTATATTGTGTACTGGCAAAAAAACCAAAGAGATTGATACTTACCAAGGAGCCGAAAAAGAATATACAGGGAAGCTTGTTTTGGGCAAAACTACTCCTTCTATCGATCTTGAAACGGCTTTTGATGCCGACTTCCCGACTCGCCATATTACTCCCGAAATGATTCAAGTAGCGGCTCAAGAGCTGACAGGGGAAATTTCGCAATACCCACCGATTTATTCGGCCGTAAAAATGGGGGGAGAAAGGCTATATAAAAAAGCCCGACGTGGCGAAGCCGTAGAGATCAAGCCCCGCACAGTCACTATTTCTGTTTTTGAAGTAGATAGCACTCACTTTCCAGAAGTAAGTTTCAGGGTGGTTTGCTCCAAAGGGACATACATTCGGAGTTTGGTAAGAGATTTAGGAATGAAACTCAATTCAGGAGCTTATTTGAGTGAATTGTGTCGAACTCGAATCGGGCGTTTTTGGTTAAGAGATGCAGAAGAGATTGAGTCGTTTGTTAAAAGAAAAAGGGAAGAACTAAATCTGTGATCAAGCTCTCATAATTTGCGAAGTGGCACAATTCCCCAAGGTCTATTTTGCCCCTTGCTAGTGAGCTTTGAATTTATGCCAAGTAACCAATGCAAGTTTATTACGATATATCTGACTTTCAGACCCTTAAAAATGCGGTAGTCACTAGTGGAACTTTTGACGGAGTACATTTAGGACACCAAACTATCCTGAGTCGCTTGCGCGAAACTGCTCAACAATCACAGGGCGAAACAGTAGTGCTGACTTTTTGGCCTCATCCTCGCATGGTGGTCTCAAAAGACAGCCAAAACTTACGATTGCTATCGACCTTAGACGAAAAAATTGAGGCGTTGCGCCAAAGCGGAGTTCAGCATTTGGTCATTATTCCTTTTACGCGCGAATTTAGCGAACTCACTTCCGAAGAATTTATCCAGCAAATATTAGTAGATAGGATTGGTACCAAAAAGTTGGTGATTGGGTATGATCATCATTTTGGCCGTAATCGTGAGGGAAGTTTTGAATATTTACAACAAAATGCTCACCGATACGGCTTTGAGATTGAGGAGATTCCGCGCCAAGAGATTGACCATATTACCGTAAGTTCGACCAAAATCAGAGAGGCGTTACTAGAAGGACAAACCAGCGTTGCTCACGATTTATTAGGCCGCAATTATACTTTTACGGGCGTAGTAGTGAAAGGACGTCAGTTAGGTCGTACGATAGGCTACCCTACGGCCAATGTACACGTGTCTGAGTCCTACAAACTTATCCCCGCCGATGGTGTGTATGCGGTAAGGGTAAAAGTACGGAGTCAAGTTTATAAAGGAGTGATGAGCATTGGATTTCGTCCTACTGTCAATGGAGTAGGGCGCACTCAAGAGATTTATATATTTGATTTTCAGGATGATGTGTACGGCGAAAAACTAACGGTAGAGGTCGTAGACTACATACGTCCTGAATTGAAATTTGACGGCTTAGAGGCACTTGTCAAAGCCATAGATGAAGATTGCGCAGCGGCTTTAGCGATTTTAAAAGACTAATTGAGAGGCTGTTTTGGAGTATCTTTAGTTTATCTTAAGCAAGTAGTTGCACATTCAGCAATTTATATTGCTTCTCTACTTTTTTGCTAACTTAGCAAAGTTGATTCTGATTTATTGTTTCCAACTTCTTTTTCAATCATTTAGCTTAGGTATTACAAAAAAGCTCCCATCTAGAGTCTACAGCGAAAACTTTCGAGAGGTTTGGTGCCAAACGTTAAATAGAAATCATTCATTAAAAATATCTTACACCCTGATAAAGAAGAAAGGAATGATTAAAAAGATAATAGTGAGAATTTGGATGGCCTTAGGAGTTGTTTTTACCTTTTGGCTTTTTTATTCTTACCAAGCTAAGGGCGTCGATGAGAAGCTTCTGCAAAATAGCAGGCAGTAGCGTGAAAGTGGATATTACCAGTGATTTTTATTACAGTTTTCAATTGGGAGATAGCAAGGCAGATATAAGTCGGGAAAATCAACAAGCAGAGACGTTAAAAAAATATTTTAGAATTTGTGAAAGATTAAAGTAAAAGGGCAATGATGCCCTTATTTTTTTCTTCTCAAAATAGCCAAAATCAAAGAATTTCGCCGTAATATTGGATAAGGCTTTTGAAGGCTGTTTTTAAGATTTCTTTACTCAACACAATCTCGCTATGACTGCATTGATGAATGCCATCAACAAAAACAACGCTGCTCTAGTGCAGCAACTCATTGAAAATGGGGTAGATGTAAACGAACTTGATGCCAATCAAGATGCGCCTTTGGTAATGGCTGCTTACAAAGGATACCACCAAATCGTCAAATTATTGTTGGAGGCAGGCGCAGACGTAAAGGCTGTTGACCCTGGCATGAAGGCTACGGCTCTGCACGCAGCGGCTTATGCGGGACGCACCGAAGCCGCCAAACTGCTCATTGAATACCACATTGATATCAACAAGCAAGGACCTTACAATGGTTATACTGCTTTGCACGATGCTATTTGGCAAAACAACATCGGAGTAGCTGAGCTATTGATAAATGCTAATGCCGATTTGTCGCTTTTGTCACACGACGGAAAATCCCCCCTTGATTTTGCTAAGTCCAAAAATCGCAAGGAAATAGTAGCGCTTATCCAAGCCAAGCAAAAAAAATAGACATTTTTTAAGGCCCCTCGGTGGTTTTATTATCAACCACCGAGGCTTATTGTGTCATTGAAGCGAGCTTAAATACGCCGGCTTCAAGCGTAAGGCCTGGGCCAAAAGCGCAGCTAAAGATGTGTTTGCCTATGTCGTTAGAAGTGCAGTTTTGGAGTAGGCGCGCCAATACAAAGAGTACCGTACAAGACGACATATTGCCGTATTCTCGCAAAATTTCATAGGCAAATTGGTTGTCGCCCGATGATATTCCAAGCTGTGATTCGGCGGCTTCTAAAATAGCCCTACCTCCGGGATGAATCGCATAAAAATCAAAAAAAGGGAGTGTGGTGTTTTGTCTAAGCTGGGTCATGAGTGTTCCCAACCCTCCCTTGACCAACCGTGGAATGTAAGAACTTAGCACCATCTCAAACCCAAAATCGCCCACGTTCCAAGCCATGTCGTGGCGACCCTCAAAAAGCAAGTCGCAGTGAAAAGACTGTAACTCTAAAGAAAGACTATTAGGAGTAGACTCGATCAAAACAGCCGCTGCTCCGTCGGCAAAAAGAGCATTGGATAAAAGATAATTTTCGTCTAATTTTTTTTGAAAATGTAGCGTACAAAGCTCGATACAAACCAGCAAAACCCGTGCTTCAGGATTTGCTTTTACAATATTGCTGGCAACTTTTAGACCATTAAATGCCCCATAGCAGCCCATAAAATTGATACATGTACGCTCCGTTTGTCGAGGTAGACCGAGTGCTTCTACAATTTCGATATCTAGTCCAGGAGCGTACAGCCCTGTACAGCTCACCGTGATGAGGTGAGTTACGGAAGTGGTAGATGGCAGAGCAGCGATGGCTTTGAGTGCAAGAGGCAAAGCATGGATACGATACGCCTTCATTCGCTGCGATACTGTCGGAAAAGGTTCTAAATCATCGCTATTTACATAAAAATCAAAGTTTTCGATTTGGGCATAATCTTTAAGCACCGAATATCTCTTTTCGATTTTGGTACTTCGGTACAGCGCGCGAAGTTTTCGCGCTTCTGCAGAAGTAAGTTGCGATGCTCGTATCATAAATTCGGCAATGGTTGATTGAGCAATGCAGTGAGCTGGTACGGCTGTTCCGATAGAAGTGATATGAGCAGGCATTCGAAAGTAAATAATGTAATGACAGTTTTAGGACTAAAATAGGCCAATTGGGCCAAATCCAACTCCAATCGGGTAAATAGTTGCTTTCCAAAAATCTTATTTTGTTTTATATACGTTTATATGAGAGTAGTACAACTATTTTTTTGCAAAAAAATAATACATCTGGTAATGAGAATGTCAGCTAAATGACCGTTCAATAACTTTTATTTCAAAACAGGTATTTCTACTCTATTGTTTTCCGAAAAAACTTGTGTGATTTGCAATCTGAAAACCCCAAATACTTTCTATGTTATGAAATCTATAAAAACGTATCGAGCTGTTGATTCGAAGCGAAACTCGGTAAAATTTGACCAGACAATTTGGCTAGCAGGTTTGACATTGCTTGTTTTTGGTTACATTTTATTTCATTTTTTGTATCCTATGTTTCACAAAGGTCTTTTATTTTAGTTTGTTTGCAGCAGCCACGGAAACAGCATTGAAGCGGGATTGTCCCGCTTTTTTTATATAAAAAAACCTCTCTGTTTTCTAAAAAACAAAGAGGTCAAGTATAGAAGACGCAAAAAATTTGCTCACTGTTTACGCTTCCAAGCGAGTGCCACTATCTACGTGGATAATGTATGCGATGCCTCCTTCGCTTCTAATAGCCTCGGCAACTGCTTCAGCCTGCGTAGGGGCGTACATAAACATGCAGCCACCACCACCCGAACCATTGATTTTTCCTCCCAAGGCTCCGGCTTTCATTGAAGCTTCTATCATACGATTGATTTTGTCGGTAGAAGTACGTTTGTGGTCGCGGAGATTGGCAAAATGGCGGTACAGCAACTGCCCTAATTGAGCGTCGAAATCAGCATTTTGAGTGTTTTGTGAATCCAGAAGAAGTTTTTTTCCTTCTTGTAAAATATCTCGGTCTTCGAGATTAGCTTTCAAAAGTCCGAGTTCATCACTACTTAAAAGCGAACTGTAGTCGTTGGCTTGGGCTAAAGGCGTGGTAAAAATCGAAAAAGAAGAATCGTAAGCGCTTACTTTTTGGATGATAGCTTCCATTCCATATCGGCATCTTGCCAAAATCCCTAGGGTATCTTTAGGCTGTTGCGAATCTCCCAATACAAAAGCGCCTAATTGTGGTTTGAGTCCTTCGACATAAATCTTTGGCGTAGATTCTAGATAAATGATGTTTCCGATAGCAGTGGAATAGTGATCCATCATGCCTCCAGGTTCACCAAACTCAAGTACTTCTGCTTCGTTGGCGATTTCGCCGAGTTCTTTGGGGGTGAGTTCAGCTGGATTGTCGGCGTTGCGCGTTAAGAAATTGGCCCATGCTACGATGAGTGCCGACGAACTCGACGTCCCAGAGTTGATGGGGATATTGCCGTGTACGTGACATCTAAATCCTTTGGTAAAAATAAACCCTCGCCGCCGTAGGATATTGATGGTACTCCTAAAATAATCACGGTCTTTGGCATAAGGGAGCGTACGGTGGATAGAAAATTGCTCTTTTTGGTTTATATCAGGTAAATCTATGATTACTTGGTCATCATCACTAGGAGCGCCTTCGATGCTTATACGGCGCGAAATAGCAGCGGCAATGGTAGGGAGTCCTAAGTAGTCTTGGTGTTCACCAAATAAACAAATACGGCCTGGTGTGCTGATTTTCATAGAGTAAAAGTGCGTCCTTTACCAGAGATAAAGGACGCTACAAAAGTTAGAAAGAAATATGAGATAATTACCAACTACGTTTTTTGTAGCCAATAAAAGAATAATAAAGGATAAATAAATAGAGAGGAAGCATCACCCAATACGCTTGCTGTGTGTTGTGAATAGAGTCGGCGATGTTGCCGTAGACTAACGGCAAAATAGCACCACCTGAAATTCCCATGATGAGCAATGCCGAACCGATTTTAGTGAACTTGCCAAGGCCATCAAGCGCGAGTGGCCACATGGCAGGCCATACAAGGGCGTTGGCAAAGCCCAAAAACGCAATAAAAAGCACAGAAGTAAAACCTGACGTAACCACCGCCAATACGGTGCCTACGATTCCTAAAATAGCCGAAGCACGCAAGCAGGTGGTTTGAGATACATACTTGGGGATTAGGATGATGCCGAGGCCATAAGCGGCAAGCATTAGCCAAAGCGTATAAGTCCCAAAAGTACTTGCTTCGCTTTCGGGAAAGCCTAGCGATACACCATAGCTGATGATGGTATCACCGGCGATTACTTCTACCCCTACATAACAAAACAACGCAATTACGCCTAGTACAAGATTGGGGAAGGCAAAAACACTATTGTGAGTAGCAGTGACTGATTTGCCATCCGTATCTTCTTGTTCTTCACTTACTTCAGGCAATCCCTGCGAAAACCAAATGACTGCCGCTAAAACTACCAAAACACCCGTCAAAATGAGGTAAGGCATTTCTACTTTTTGTAGTTCTTCTTGGGGAGTGGCAGCAGCGCCTCCTGCTAGCAAAAGTCCTCCGAAAAGCCGTTGGCTAAAAATACCCGCAAGCTTGTTGGCAATACCCAAGAAGCTAATGCGTTGCGCTGCACTTTCGCGAGGACCAAGGATAGTCGCATAAGGATTGGAGGCTGTCTGGAGTAAGGTAAGCCCGATGCCAATCGTAAAAAGCCCGACAAGAAACAAAGGATAAGAGGCGATTTGGGCGGCGGGTATAAATATCAACGTACCTACCGCCATGATACCTAGTCCTAATGACATACCTTTTTTGAAACCAGTACGTTTTAAGACCTCTGACGACGGAATCGCCATAACGGTGTAAGAAATAAAAAAAGCAAAAGTAACTAAATACGAACTAGTGTTGTCGAGACTGAATGCTTTCTTGAAAAAAGTAATGAGGGTTCCGTTGACCCAGGTAACAAATCCGAATACAAAAAATAATAAACCAATGATAATCAGTGGCCCTACGTAGCTTTGGTTTTGCTTTGACATAGTTAGGTGTTAGGTTTAGTAAGCCAATTTGAACTCGAAAAAATGAATTTTTTTCGTCACTTAAAAGTTTTGTTAAGTATTTTTTAAATTTTTTTAAAATATTGAATCCCTTTGTTATGATAAGTTTGTTTTTTGATTCAAACAAATGAACTCTAGGCGGTGAAAAGATAGGTTAAAGCTAAGGTTTTATTTTGACGAAAAACGATGCTTTTGAGGGCTTTCTTAAAATCCATACACTGCAAAGCCTCCATCAACAGTCATGATATGGCCAGTGATATAGCTTGCAGCAGGTAGGCACAAAAATGCAATAGCGGCAGCTACTTCTTCGGGCCGCCCTACACGCTGCATAGGCGTGCGATTCAAAATATCTTTTAAGGCCTCTGGATTAGAAAGTACACTTTCAGTAAGGGGCGTTTCGATGTACCAAGGAGCCACAGCGTTGACTCGGATACCGTCTTTGGCCCATTCGCACGCAAGGTTTCGGGTGAGTTGATTCAAAGCGGCTTTGGTCATACCATAAATAGACCCGCTACGGAGTGAAGTAAGCCCCGCTACGGATGTTACGTTTACAATACAACCTTTGGCTGCTTTGAGGAGAGGATAAGCCGCCTGCGTTAATCCAAATGCTGAGTGCAAATTAGTGTTGAGGATATGAGTGTATTCTTGGATGTCATATTGAATAGTGGGTTTTCGGATGTTGGTTCCTACATTGTTGACCAAAATATCCAAACTACCCCAATGCTCATTTATCCAAGCTACGATTGTAGCTACAGCTTCTGTATGACTTAAATCAAGAGCAAGACCTGATACCCTAAACCCTTCATGCTCGTACTCTGTGATGAGATTGTCAAGGTCTTTTTGTTGACGAGCCACTATACATACTTCGGCTTGCATTTCTAATAAAGTCGTAACAGTAGCTTTGCCGATACCTTTGCTACCGCCTGTCACTAAGGCACGCTTGCCAGCTAGATTCCAATTTTTAAGCATTTTTTTTGGTCTTAAAACTATGAAGTAATGTGTTTCGTTAATATATTCAAAACATACTGATAATGAACCTAACACATATGAATCGACGTCATTTTATTCGAGTTCTAGGAGGCATTGCACTTACCAGCCCGTTTGCCTTGGCTCAGACCCAAAATCAAGAGCTTAAGCGTGTGGTCAAAACTGATGCGGAATGGAAAAAAATCTTGACTCCAATGCAGTATTACGTAACCCGACAAAAAGGTACAGAGCGGGCATTTACGGGACCTTATTGGAACAACAAAGAAAAAGGCATCTATAAATGTGTATGTTGTCAAACACCTTTGTTTAATTCAGATACCAAATTTGATTCGGGTACAGGCTGGCCTAGTTTTTATGCACCTGTCAGCAAAAAAGTACTTAAGGATGCAAAAGACAAGAGTTTTGGGATGGAGCGAGACGAAGTCATTTGCGCGGTATGTGATGCTCATTTGGGTCACGTATTTGATGATGGCCCTCGCCCTACTGGTTTGAGGTATTGTATGAACGGTGCGGCATTGTCTTTCGAAAAGAAGTAAACTTTTGTCTTTACTTTTAGGGCTTATCGCTCAAACAATTCAATCCAATATCCATCGGGATCGGTCAAGAAAATTTGCATCACTCCGTCGGGGCGGGCTTTGGGAGGGCGATAGGTTACTTTTTGGGCTATAAAATGTTTTTCCCAAGCCGGAAGATCGATGGCTTCAAGCGCGAAGTGATTACTCCTTGAGCCCGACACCACGGGTTCGGTTCGGATACCGATGATGTGTAATTCTTGATCAATCCCAAACCTAAACCATGCGCCCGGAAAATCAAAGGCTGGACGAGGAAGAAGCTCTAAGTGGAGTACTTTCTGATAAAATTCTATGCTTTTCTCGACATCGGCCACATAAATAGCCACGTGGTTGAGTGCTTTTATGGATAGTTTCATAAAATAAATATTACAACTTTTGAATGACTTGCTGCGTCATACTACCAAACGAGTGCGGTGCTCGTGGGTCAAATTTAACATATAGTCATGAAAAAAGTATTAGGATTGGCATTTCTAACTTTGATAGGTTGCCAAAGCACAGAAGTTGAAACTAACAACAAACTACAAAAGTTGTACGAAAAGGATTTTACGCTTCCACTCAAGCAAGAAATTCAACTAAACGATTTTAAGTTGCTTTTTGAAAAAGTAGCGGAGAGCCGTTGCCCCGCCAATGCCTTTTGTATTAGGGCGGGAGAAGTGATTGTAGATTTGAAAGTCAATGATCAGCAAAACGTACAGATGTGTCTGGGTGAATGTCAAATGGTGAGACCATCTAGTGCCAATCGCATGATTACTCAGGATTCGTTGGAAGTAATGGTCGATAGTAAAAAATATCTGTTTGTGTTGAAACAAGTGAATCCTTATCCAGGAGTATCTACCAGAGAGACAGAAAACTCAAAAGTAGAGGCAGTGATGCACGTAAAGCAACTCTAATTTTTCCAAAAAACGCCCTGCCAATTCATAGACAGGGCGTTTGAATATATTAGAATGGAAGATCATCGTCACCGCTTCCTCCTAAGTCAGTAGCGATAGGAGTAGCAGGCTTGGCGGGTGCAGGACGACTCGCTTGGGCCGCAGGAGCGGGGGTGTATTCAGCATTACCTGCTTCGCTGTTGTTACGTCCTCCTACAAGCTGCATAGTATTTGCGCGTACAGTTTTACCTTCCCTTTGTTTGCCTTCTTTGTCAACCCATGTTTCGGTTCTTAGTTTTCCTTCAATATAAACGGTATTGCCTTTTCTAAGATACTGCTCCGCAATTTTTGCGAGATTGTCCCAAAGCTCGATGCGGTGCCATTCGGTTTGCTCCACGCGTTCGCCGTTACGATTGGTATAGCTTTCGGAAGTGGCGATATTAAATCGAGCTACTGCAGAGCCGTTTTCTAAATGTCTTACTTCGGGATCGCTACCTAAATTACCCAATAAAATTACTTTGTTTACGCCAGCCATTGTATATGTATAAATTTAAAGGTTACGATGTTTGTTAAGAGAAAATAGATGCGTTTTTGAGGGTAAGCGGCCACAAGTGCCACTTGCTTACTCAAAAGTAAAGCTTAGTAAATCAGATTTTTAGAAGGTTTTACTCATCTCATTCATTACTTCGCTCTACACAAAACTAATCAAAAAAAGCCTCTTTCCAATAAGACGTAATCAATACGGGTTTGGGTACATCTTCTAAGGCATTTGGTGTTAAAAAATCTAACTCAAGTGGCGTAAGTTCCTCAAAATCAGCCGATAAATTTATTTTCCAAAATTTTGCATAAATGCGCTGATGAGTAAGCACATGCGTGTATACCCGGCTTGGGTGGCTGATAGTCCCTTGAGAAAGAAGCTGTTGGAACTGAATTGACAAGGGAAGTTCGTCAAGCGATGAAGCGAGATGATCAGCTTCAATCAAATAAAAATCATAGAGATGTTGCCAGACATCTTTTTGAGTGCGTTTTCGCATGGCAACTTGCCCATTTTGAATAATGACAAAATAGTGAAAAAATCGCTCTTTTATCTTTATTTTCTTGAGTTTGACGGGCAGCTGTGATACGCGCCCGGTAGCATTGGCTACACACTCTGCTTGAAGAGGACAGAGCAGACAATCGGGCGAAAGAGGCGTACAGTGAATTGCGCCAAACTCCATAATAGCTTGGTTGTAGAGGGCAGGCTGCTCAGGCGAAATGAGTGCCGCCGCTAGTTGCGCAAACTGCTTTTGCCCCTCAGTACTTGCGATGTCAGTATCTATCCCAAACACCCGCGACAGTACCCTGTATACATTGCCATCTACTACAGCTACTGCTTCGTCATAGGCAAAAGAGGCAATCGCCGCAGCGGTGTAGGGGCCTATTCCTTTTAATTTTAACAACCCTTGATAAGTGTTGGGGAATAAGCCCTCATACTCATTGACCACCTGCTGGGCAGTTTGGTGTAAATTGCGTGCTCGTGAATAATACCCCAATCCTTGCCATAGCCGAATCACCTCCTGCTCGGAGGCCTTGGCCAAATCAAATACCGTAGGATAAGTCTCTACAAAGCGTTCATAGTAAGGCAGTCCTTGCGCTACGCGGGTTTGTTGGAGGATGATTTCGGAGAGCCAAATATAGTAAGGATCACGGGTATGCCGCCAAGGCAAATCGCGATGGTTGAGCCTATACCAGTGGATGAGTTTGTCAGCAAAAAACTTGTTATTCAATGGTTTTGCAACGTTTTTTTTGAAATTAAGACCTAAAAGATTTTCGCAATTTGTCGAAATTATACTACTTTTGTGCGCTCAAAATAAACCAATATGATTTTAGTACATAGGTTTATTAGGATTTTGAAACTAATTTCAAAAGAATAACAGTTTTATAACCTTAAAGTTTAATAAAGTGACGAAAGCAGATTTAATCGCAGCAGTTGCCGATCAAACCGGCATCGAAAAAGGACACGTTTCAGAAACAGTGGAAGCATTTTTCTCAGTGGTAAAAGACTCATTGGCCAAAGGTGAGAACATTTATGTGCGTGGATTTGGAAGTTTTGTAAACAAAAAACGTGCTAAGAAAGTAGCTCGTAATATCTCTAAAAACACAGCTATTGTGATTGATGAGCATTATGTTCCTAGCTTTAAACCTGCTAAAGTATTTGTGGAGCAAGTAAAGGAATCTGCTAAGTAATCATTGGGGATAAAGGTGCTATGAATCGGTCTATTTTAATAATTATTGTTTTGGCTACTGTACTTACTGGGGGACTATACAGTCTGCCTAAAGTGGTAGTGAGTAGTCAAGAACGAAAACTTACTCAAGGACAAGACAGCACCGGAACACAATCCACCACTTCTGCTGAGGGAGATACTCAGTCTGCTACCGCCGAAGCACATGTTACACCTTTAACAGCTGAACAGCAGCGTACCGCAACAAACTTAACAAACCAGTTGAGTGCTTCGGCGGATACCAAAAACAAAGCAAAAGTAGCTCTCCAACTTTCTGATTTTTACTTAGGAATCCGTAAATTTGACAGTGCTGCTAAGTATGCCGAAACCATCGCTTTGCTTGAGCCTAATGAAGGTAATTTCTTGCGAGCAGGCGATAGGTATTATGATGCATTTGGCTTTGCCGCCAACAATAAAAAATCGGCAAATTTGGGTGCCAAAACGCGCGAGTGGTACCAAAAAGCCCTCGACAAAAACCCCAATTTACTCAATGCCAAAGCCAACTTAGCCATGACTTATGTCTCTACAGAGACTCCTATGCAGGGAATCATGTTGCTTCGGGAAGTATTGGCAAGCGACCCTACCAACGAAGTGGGGCTGTTTAACTTAGGTCTGCTTTCAATGCGTTCTAATCAGTACGAAAAAGCTACAGAGCGTTTTCGCCAACTACTTAAAGTAAATGCTGATAATACTAAAGCACGCTTTTATTTGGCGGTGTCGCTGGCCCAAACGGGTAAAAACAAAGAAGCTTTAGAAGAGCTTGCTGTCGTAAAAGAAAGAGAAAAAGACCCCAATATTCAAGCGGCAGTTGCCGAATTGGAGAAAGAACTCAAATGATTTGAAGGAATACCCATGTGTGAAATCTAATGCTTCACATTCTTACATTCCTATCAGTCAAACAGTTTAAAAAATATAACAACAACATTTAAAACATTTAAAACTATGCCTTGCGGAAAGAAAAGAAAACGCCACAAAATCGCTACGCACAAACGTAAAAAACGCCTCAGAAAGAACCGTCATAAGAAGAAGTAATTTCTGAATCTCGAAACCAAGGTACTTTTGATACACCTTGGTTTCGGGGTTTTATATACTTCATCTTATTTGTAAGTATTCGTACAGTATTATTCTAAATACAAGCTTAATTAACTGCTTGTTTAGCAGTCAATTAAAGTGTAAAAAATAGTTGTACGCAAGTGCTTATTTTGGACTATCTAGTTGTTTTTAACCATACGTAATGTTTTATGTATAGGTTTTCACCCTATATCCTTTCATAACATTGAGTAGCGAATTAGTAATTAGTGCCTCACCAAAAGGTACACGCATCGCGCTTTTACAAGAAAGACGCCTTGTGGAGTACCATGTGGAGGAGTCGGAAAGTAGTTTTACGGTTGGTGATATTTATTTAGGAACCGTCCGAAAGCTCGTTACCGGCTTGAACGCTGCTTTTGTTGACATTGGATACGAAAAAGATGCTTTTCTGCATTATCATGATTTAGGCCCCAATGTACAATCGCTCAACAAGCTCACGAAGGAGGTTATTGCCAAACGCTTAACCACTGGCAAGTTGAACAATTTTAAAATGGAGCCTGAAATTGACAAACTTGGAAAAATTGATAAAGTACTGGGCAAAAACCAGCCAATCCTCGTCCAAGTTGTCAAAGAACCTATTTCTACCAAAGGACCACGTCTCTCATGTGATATTTCTATTGCGGGGCGATATGCTGTTTTGGTGCCTTTCTCTAACTCAGTAAATATTTCTAAAAAAATAACGGATAAAGCCGAAAGAACACGGCTACACCGACTCATGACTTCGGTAAAGCCCGCTAATTTTGGGATTATCGTTCGTACCGTCGCCGCCAATAAAGAAGTAGAAGAGCTAGACAAAGACATTCAAAACTCAATTCGGAAGTGGGAAAACGGCATGAAAGCCCTCAATGAGGCCAAACCCCGTGATCGCATTATCGGAGAAATGAACCGAGCATCTTCAATCATGAGAGATATGCTCAACGACACCTTTGATAGTATTACGGTCGATACCAAAGAAATGTATGACGATATTCGAGAGTTTATCCATACTATCGCACCGGAAAAAGAAAAAATTGTGAAGCTCTATACTGGCAAAAATAAGCTGTATGAGCAAACAGGATTAGAAAAGCAGATTAAGTCGTTGTTTGGACGCTCAGTGAGCTTACCCGGTGGGGGATACCTCATTGTTGAGCATACTGAAGCACTCCATGTGATTGATGTCAACAGCGGCAACAAGTCCAATAACGAAGAAAGCCAAGAAGATACAGCGCTACATACCAATATAGAAGCGGCCAAAGAAATAGCTCGCCAACTTCGCTTACGCGATATGGGAGGTATCATTGTGGTAGATTTTATTGATATGCGGAAAGCGGAACATAAAAAACAACTCTACGACGCTATGAAGGCCGAAATGAAAGCCGACCGTTCGAAGTTTACGTTGTTGCCGCTTACCAAATTTGGTTTGATGCAGATTACGCGTCAGCGAGTAAGACCTGAGATTAGTATTGTCACTCGGGAAGTATGTCCTACTTGTAATGGCGCGGGTACCATCCAGCCTAGTATCTTGATTTCGGATATTATCGAAAGCAATCTTGAATACTTGTTGACCAAACAAAACGAACAAAAGGTGTCGGTAGCCCTACACCCATACTTGCACGCGTATTTTACGGCGGGATTCCCGTCGCCCCGACTCAAATGGTTTTTTAGATACAAATCATGGGTTAAGTTGTTGAAAGATAGCTCTTTGCCGATTACGGAGTTTAAGTTTTACGACAAATACGGAGAAGAAATAGAAATCGCAGCAACTTGATTTATTTAAAAACATCTATCAAGGGTTAATGGTTAGAAAGTGAAGGACTATTGGTAAAAGTGAAAGGGCATATACACGCCTCGCCTCTTGCGTCAACTTCACCTTCTGGCTTTTAACCCTTACTTATTTTATAAAATGGAAATTGCAACTTTTGGAATTCGTGCTTGGCGTATTTTATCCATGATTGCTGTCTTTGGAGCGTCAATTTATAGTTATAGTCTTTTCGGGGCCGATGTAGGAGTGCACTTCGATGCTAGTGGTAAACCCGACGAATTTATGACCAAATCAGATGTTTTTTACATTCTTGTCGCACTTATTCTGATAAACAATGTACTGCTGGTCGCTTTTGGACGCCAACTCCTCAAATTGCCAAGTCATATGCTCCCCATTCCAAACCAAGCAGAATGGAGCCTCGAACGTGAAAAATTGAATGAGCATCTACAAAACTGGGTTTATTGTTTGGTAGCACTTATCAATACATTCATCGCCATGACAGTGTGGGCGTTGGCAACGGTCAACAATGAATTTAAGTATAAAATCAAAGACTTTGAGGGGCTGTTTTATGTGGTTATCGCTTCGCTGTTGATAGTGATTATTTCATTGCCAATTAGACTCATGATTAAACCCCAAATCGAAGAACAGAGCTAATGCTTCTGCTCCTTTTTTCGGTATGAATTCTTCTCCTTTAATGCCCGAAATTCCTCTGGTGGAGTTTCAATATGAACTCCCTGATGAGCGCATCGCTCGCTATCCTGTAGCACCGCGCGACTCATCTAAGTTGCTGGTGTATCAAAATAACACTATCTCACATCAGTCTTTTGAGCAGATACCTGAATTATTGCCTGCATCTGCTTTGTTGGTCTTTAATGATACGAAAGTGATTCCGGCAAGGGTATTTTTTCAGAAAGATACGGGAGCTCACATTGAAGTGTTTTTGCTACATCCCGAAGCTCCTTCTAGGGTCATCAATGAGGCTATGCAGCAAATGCGTCGAGGAGTGTGGAGCTGCATGATTGGGAATAAAAAACGCTGGAAAGCAGGCGAAACCCTGAGCCTTCGATTGCAGGCTCCTACCGAAACATATATACTGGAAGCTACTTTAATTGATTCCTCCAAAAATTGGGTGGAGTTTAGGTGGCGGGGCGAATCGGGCGGTGATACCTTGCCGTTTGTGGAAGTTATCAAAGCTTTGGGCAATATTCCGTTACCACCTTATTTGGGACGTGAGGCTGACGCCGATGACAGCACAACCTATCAGACGGTATATTCTAAGATAGAAGGAGCAGTGGCAGCTCCTACGGCTGGGTTGCACTTCACTGAAAGGGTTTTTGAGGCACTCGCCAAAAAAGGAATCGAGAAGTCATTTGTGACGTTGCACGTTGGGGCAGGCACTTTTCAGCCTGTCAAGGTCCAAAATGCCGTGGAGCATACCATGCACGCCGAGCAGGTAATTTATCGTCAAGACCTCATCCAAAATTTATTAGAGAAGTTAGGGCAAGTGGTGGTAGTGGGTACTACTTCTATGCGTTCATTAGAAAGTTTGTATTGGTTTGGTGTCAAGCTTTGTTTGGCATCTTATCAGGCTACATCCAGCGGTGACACTTCTTTTTTTATTGAAAAACTTGCACCTTACCAATCCTACGAGTATCTGCCCTCAGCAGCCGAGTCTTTATCGGCAGTATTGGAATATATGAAACATCATCAGTTGACAGAAATTGTCGGCGAAACGGAGATTATGATTTTTCCGGGTTATGATTTCAAAATATGCACTGGCCTTATCACCAATTTTCATCAACCAGGGTCTACACTTATGCTTTTAGTGGCGGCTTTTGTAGGAACAGACTGGAAAAAAATCTATGCCGAAGCGCTTTCAAACAATTACCGTTTTTTGAGCTACGGGGATTCTTCTCTTTTGTGGCATAAGAAGCCTAATTAACCACTCTCAGTTTTTGTATTTTTTTGATGTTGTTGGTTTCATACTTAATCAAATAAACCCCTATTGGAATTTTGGTGAGGGTCGTTTGTACAAAATGTTTTCCGGGTGGAAAAAGCTCGTCGGCTAAAATGCGGAGGCTTTCGCCCGAAAGCGAAAGAAGCGAAACGGTTACTTTAGCAGGAAGTGTGAGCCTAAATTCAACAGTCACATTTTCAGTGGCAGGGTTGGGGTAGACTCTAAAAGGGAGCTGCTCGGTTAGCTCGTCGTTGGGTATAGAAGGGATATTTAAGTTAGTAATACCTTGGTTTTCGTCACTTTTTGTCCCCTCGGTGTGTTGTCCCCAAATTGGTAATGAGACAAACACAATCATCAAAAAACACAGTATTTGCATGGCTTGTGGCGAAAGATTATGCTTATCTAACGACCAAAAATACCAATTGATTGTCAATATCGAGAGAAAGAGTTGTATAAATGGGATATTATTTGATTTATCGGGATATTTTTTTTGTAAATGCTACTTATAATGTAAAAAGGAAGTAGGTGCTCAGTATGTCTTATTGATTAACAGTTTTTTGAGCATGACAATTTGACCTAGATGATAATAAGCATGTTCAATCATGGCATCGATGTTTCGCTGGACACTGCCATATTTTTCATCAACAAAATACTCATTTAGTTGTTGGTCAGACATTTGTTCGACCAAATAGGCAAAATCTTCCGAATCTTTCCAAAACTTTGTTAGAAATTCTTCCCATTGGTTTTGGGAAATAATTGGCGGGAAATCGAAGCTATATTTGTCACGTATTTCGAGATTTCCGCCCCTAAAAACATTGTTTACCCCTTCAATATAATAATGGATATGTTGAGCTAATGCGGCAATCGTGTTAAGGGACTCTACGGCTGTGGTAGCTATTTGCCAATCCAATCCAGTTAGTTGGGCTTTGTAGTTGGTATAAACAACCCAAGTGCCGTTGAGAATAACTTCTCTGAAACGATTTGCAAGGATTTTGGTGTTGGTTTCCATAGAAGGTAGAGTAACTAGATAGATAATAGTATTTTTAGGATACGTTCAAAGATACCCATTATACAACTTACATATTATATGCTTAAAGAATTTTCATTCAAACAATTTGGCAACTTTCGTTTTGCCCACGATGAACTTAATGGAAGTACCTTGGCCAGTATAGAGGAGCACATTAAAATTTTGTTTTTGCCCAAATGTGCTAGAGTGAAAGTGGACTTTCAGGAGTTTCAGATGGAAACAGATTCATTGCTTTTTATCAATCCAAAAGCAATTCTAAAACCCATTGATACAGAGTATGGTGGCGAATGTCTGATTTATTTCAATAGAGATTTTTATTGTGTCGAAATCCATGACCAAGAGGTAGCGTGTGATGGTATTTTATACAACAATGTGTTTGAGGTACCTTTTGTGAAATTAAACGAAAGTCAGTCAGTGGATATTCAAAACATACTTCGGCAAATACAAACCGAAATGGAAAATGAAGATGCCAATACCGAAGAAATGTTGAGGATATTGTTGAAGTTAATTATTTTGAAATCTACCCGAATTTGGAAACTTCAACACCAACTTTCAGAAAAGGAACAGCAGCCAGATGTTCAGTTTTTGAGGAGGTTTAGTAAACTAGTAGAGCAGCATTATAAAACGCATCATACCGTAGCTGACTATGCTGATATGCTTTTTGTAACCCCCAAAAACCTAAGTAAAAAAATCAGTTTGGTAAGCAAAGAGACGCCAAACGATATTATTAAAAACAGAATTATCCTTGAAAGTAAACGGCTACTGGCGCATACGACCCTCACAGTCAAAGAAATAGCCTATGCTTTAAATTACGAAGATGATGCTTATTTTGTCCGATTCTTTACAAAAAGTACCGGTCTCTCTCCCCTTTCATTCCGCAAACAATTTTAAACAAGAAATATAGATAATGCACCCGAGTCATTCTGGATTGAGGTGATTTATAAATCTTGAGCGTTAGGTAGTGTTGGCAAAAAGTACAATGCAAAGCGAAAAGCGTCCATTGATGACGCTGCAAATTTGCCCCACCTTTGCATTGTCAAATAAATACAAACACTCAAATATCAAAACCATGAACAAGTTAACAGTAAAAGACGGAACCGAAATTTATTTCAAAGATTTAGGAACAGGCCAACCTATCTTTTTTCATCATGGATGGCCATTGTCTTCTGACGATTGGGATGCCCAAATGATGTTTTTCTTAGAAAAAGGTTTTCGGGTAATCTCCCACGACCGTCGTGGACACGGACGCTCTACTCAGACTTTTCAGGGAAATGAGATGGATACCTATGCAGCAGATGTAGCAGAACTTACGGAATTTTTAGATCTTAAAAATGCCATTCATATTGGACATTCCACTGGTGGGGGCGAAGCCATAAGATATGCCGCAAAATACGGTAAAGGCCGAGTGGAAAAAGTAGTGTTAATCAGTGCCATTACGCCTTATATGATTCAGGATGAACGAAATCCTGACGGAGTTCCATTGGCGGTATTTGACGATATTCGGCACAATACTCGTCATAACAGAGCTCAGTTTTATCAGGACATCACTTTTCCTTTTTTTGGATATAACAGAGAAGGCGCTGAGGTGAAAAAAGGAATTCAAGACAACTGGTGGAGACAAGGAATGATGGGAGGTATCAAAGCCCAATATGACTGTATTAAAGTGTTTTCGGAAACAGATTTTACGGAAGACCTCAAAAGTGTAGATATTCCGGTGTTGGTACTTCATGGCGACGATGACCAGATTGTGCCTTATGCCACCACGGCAGTGAAAGCAGCTGAACTCTTGAAAAATGGAAAGCTCATTATCTATCCTGGCTTCCCACATGGTATGCCTACTACCGAAGCTGCAACTATCAATGCCGACATTTTAGCGTTTATTGAATCTTAGATTTTGCAAAGAGTAAGACAACTTAAAAAAATATCTTTTCATTTTTGTCCCAAACTGTGTTTTTGAGGCTGTCTTAGAAGTGTTACTTTTGAGGCAGCCTCATTTTTACGCTGTTGGACAAATCGGTTGATTAAACTATTTTTTAGGATCTTATGGGTGGGAAACTGACATTTCTGAAGTTTTTTGAGAGGGTTTGATCGTCTTTAAAAATTCGGAACAAGTCAAAAATTTAGCTTTTTGTTTTGCCAAAGAACCTACCAAATTTTCAAACTTATCAATCAATTCTTGACCCGATTGGCGCTTTACATAGGTGGGCAGCTTGTAGGGGGATAAGTCTGAAAACTCCCAAGGATGAAAATATAATGATAAAAAACCTCTCTGCTTCAAGGTAATTTTGCAGAACCATTTGTAGAGTGGCAATGGCATATTTTTGAAAGCAATCCAAAACAACGGCAATCTGAAAACGGGCAATACCGAAGAAGGAATTTCTAGCACATTGCCAATCCAGTGAGGTTGAGCAGGTTTGGATAGGAAATTATAACGCCCCGGCAAGTAAGTAGGATTCAAGGAGGCGTCGTACTGATAACCGTGCTCGGCTAGTTCGGGGGTATTAAATTGCATCAATCTGGGCATTCTGAAACCCACAACAGGTTTAGAACTGATATCTTCCAATACTTTTTTGGAAGCGATGATGTCGCTCATGGTTGTCGGTTTTCGAAAATCATGATAAAATGAATGGGAAGCAATTTCATGATTTTGGGCAATGTATCGAATGAGTTCAGGGTGATGCTGCGCAAAATTTGCCGTACAGAAAAACGTAGCTTTTGCTTCGTATTTTTCCAAAATGGATAAAAGTGCTTCTAGTCCGAGGCGTGAAACTTCAAACTGCTGCTCAAAAGGGACTTCTTGCCCATATTCTTGTGGGATGTCAAACTCCTCGACATCAAAAGTCAATAAAATGGCCTTCACGATAACTTCAGGAAAAATAGATTAAGCAATGTTTCTTTTGATACGGGATGCTTTAGATGATTTTTTGATGGCTTTCTCTTCTGGTTGAGTAGGAGCACTTTTTTCAGGATATAGGATAAGGAAAAGATTTTTGATTTCCTTCCAAATCACTTTCATTGAGAAGTCGCTAAATACAATGTTCTGAATTGGCGACACAGGTACGGTGGTGTAAGTTAGGTTTTTGAGATGAGAGGCTCTTATCAAAAACTCGATTTCAAACACGAAAGAATTGATTTTGTTTCTCAAAAAAACATACTTTAATTCTTGCCTGAATCCTTTGATTCCCGCTTGGGTGTCGTTGAGTTCAGAAGGAAGCCATAGATGATTCATGGTTTTGAGTATGGTAGAAATAAGCTGCCGTTTGATAGGTAGTTTATCAAAATACTCTTTGGAGCGTTTGCCAATGACGAGGTCGTAGCCTTGGTGCAAGAGGTCGTAGATTTGGTAGATACAATCCGTACCAAAAGGGAAATCCATATCAGTATAAATGATATACTTACCTGAGGCGTATTTGACTCCCTCGCGGATGGCGTAGCCTTTACCACGGTTTTTATTATAACTCACCCATTTGATAGAAGGATGTGGTAGGGGAGTAAAAAGAGGCGACAAATCTTCTTTAGAACCGTCATTGACGATTACGAACTCAATCGTAAGGGTATCTAAAGTACTTTCGATAAGCTTCACTTGCTCTAGGTAGCTATCGAGCCACTGAGGTGGCGGGTTGTAACAGGGAGTAATGATACTCAAAAAGATGCTTGATGCCATAATTTGGTTTGTTTAAGTAGATAGAATTGTAGAAGACAACATACGCCAATACAGCCAATCGCCTTAATACAATAAGGACCAAAGAAATGGCTTCTTATGAAGGAAGGATAAACGTCGAAGGGGGCAAGAATTGAAAAGAAAAATACAAAGTATACCCAGAATTTATCGATGAAGGTGCGGTCACTAAATACATACCAAACAGCCACCCCCGAAATCGCAATGATGTAGGAGGCTGATTCGGCAGCGTGGTTAAAGATGATAACCCAAATAAGCAAATAAGCCAAGTATTGCCAACGGAGTCTGGCTTGTTGAGCAATAGCCGAAAACCAATACAACGCTCCCGTGGTGACAATCAAACACACAAGACTTATGATTTGAATGAGGGCCACGTTGATTTTGCCAGGGAAAAAAGCATTGAGAACTCCCATCACCCCCAAGCCAATGTTGACTTTGCGGTCGGCTTGAAGGCATTGGTACCATTCTTGGTAAACTTCTAGCCAACGACCAAGTCCAATGAATGGAAGAGGCAAGAGCATCAAACCCGCCAGACACAATGCAAAATAAATGCCTGTTTTAATTTTTTGAGGGTAAAACAAATACAGTAGTACTACGATTACGCCATAGCCTTTGATACAAAAAGCAATAGCAGGACATAAGGCTGCCCAGAAGAGTAACCGCCGCTCCAAAAAAGCGAAGGTAAGAAGGCCAAGCGCAGCAATACTCGAATTAGTCTGTACATTGTGGAGGCTCGTGTTGAGTTCGAGCAGGCAAAACCACCACATAAAAACTTTATAAGACTGCTGAATGAGAAGCTTTTGAATAGCCCAAAAACTAAACCAAGCACTGAATAAAAGCCACATCAATAGCCCTACCGAAACGGGAGGGAGGCTAAAAGGCAAAAAGAAAATCGTAAATGCTGGCGTATATAAAAAAATGTCGTAGTAAAGCTCGGGGTATTCAAGGTGTAGGTTTTGGTGATTGAGCAAATGGAAAAAAGCCTCTCGGAAAATAGTGAAGTTGTTATAACTTTCTTTTCCTAGTGCCAAACATTGTAAATATGTAATGAGAGCTATCAAAAGATAGATAGCTAGAATCACTTTTTCATTTTGAAAAAGTCGAGCAAATCTTGACATTGAGGTTAGGTTGTTAAAAAAAGCTTACACTTTGCTTAACAAAACGTTTTTGTTAATGAAGTAATACTTCAGTGAAATTGTACATTGATGTCGATTCTGAACAAGCTAAGGTATTTTCAAAAAGGGCTTTACAGATTTTTTGGAAACTAAATTTATCCTAGCTGTCAGTCGCCGTTCTGAAACATAACAGGCCTTCTTCAACATCAAATAAGCAAGCTTATATGAATGGGGAGAGGAACGAATGTTGGTGTTGAGGAACGACGCGGCTAAGTTAGGCAACATCTATGAAATTAGCAATTTCGTCGTCGAAAAAAACAATAGTGTAGATGAAAAACTAGCATAGGTCTGTTTCTTTATGGCTGTTTGATGAATAAAAAACCGCAATTAGGACGCCAAAAACAAACAAAAGGTTGGGAGAGAGGAATGATATGTTTTGAGGCAATCCTAGAGATAGGACATCTTTTAGGGGGTGATATTGATAGGACTTGGGTAGTTATTTAGAAAATTTTTTGATGCTTCCGTTGGTATGTTCTAGGATATACAATTCTCCTTTGAAATCTTCCCCAAAAGCCGATACATTGCCTCCTTGGATGGTGAGTAGTTGGAGGTCGGTTTTCTGATTGTTTTTAAAGGATAATGCCCAAATATGCCCATTGCTGAAGTCTCCAAAAATGTATTTTCCTTGGAGTGTAGGCTGAGCGTTTCCTTGATATACGTAACCTCCCGTAACGGAGACGCCATCGGTACGAGGATAAAAATGCACAGGAGGAATCAACGAATTGCCTGATTCGCAGTCGTTTCTTGGATTATAGCATCGATTGGCTTCTTTGAGTCTCCATCCATAGTTACCTCCTTTTTCGATGATATTGATTTCTTCAAACTCATTTTGACCTACGTCACCAGTCCAGATTTTACCAGTTTTGGCATCAAAGCTAAATCGCCAAGGATTTCGTAAACCATAGGCAAATATTTCTTCTTGAAAGCCTTCTTTGTTGCCCACAAAAGGATTGTCAGCTGGAATTCCGTAGTATCCTTTGTCGGTTTTGTTGACATCAATACGCAAAATTTTCCCCAACAAAGAAGCTTTGTTTTGAGAGTTGTTGTGTTGATCTCCCCAAGCCCCGCCGTCGCCCGTCGAAATATAGAGCATTCCGTCGGGGCCAAAGGCTATCTTGCCACCGTTGTGGTTATCATAAGGTTGAGCGATTTTCAACAAAATAGTCTCTGTCGAAGGGTCTACGCTTCGGGCCTCCGACGACGAAGCTTTGTACCGTGCTATGATTGTTTCAAGGGGTTTTCTTTTCGTATAATTGACATAAAAATACCCATTTTGTTTGAAGTTGGGATGAAATGCCAACCCCAGCAATCCCATTTCACCCTCAGAGGAGATTTTGTTTTTGATATCAAGATATACTGAGGTATTTTTAGTAGAAGGGCTATTTTCAAAAAAACGAATTTTACCTTCTTGTTCTATCACAAATAACCGATTACTTCCGTCGGGAGGATAGGTCAATTCCACGGGGCGGCTAAACGACAAAAATGGAAAGGCGTTTTGAAGCGTAATGAGCGACGGATGAGGTTGATAAGAGACCAACAAAAACAAAGCTAGCATCGCTAGCAGCGGGATGGTAGATTGCTTTTTCATGGAGGTATGTTTTTTGGTTAACAACACATCATACATTATTTATCAAATAGCGTTTGCTTCTGTCATTTAGAGCGATAAGTATAATTAATGAGATACCGGCACAAATAAAACGGCATCAGCTGCTACACTTCCGTCGGTCTGTTGGGTGATGAGTTCTACGTAGTTGTTTTGTCCCACTCCTAACTCATAACGACCTAGTGGTACCCATTCGCCAGAGGTTTGCCCAAGTACAACTACCTCTGCGGGTTTGAGGGTGGTGTCTTTTTGGGTTTTTCCGTCAAACACCCTAATGCCAATTTCTGAGGTAGCTTTTTCTATTTTGGGTAAATACACAAAAATATCATAGTTGGCAGACTGTTTGATGGTAGGGGTATACCGTACTTTATCACCAACTTGGAGGCCGCCGAGCATGTATGAAGGGCCATAGCCGCCTTTGTTTTTTTGTTCGATATGCCAAGTCCCTGTTTTACTGACTGCATTGAGGTCATTTTCGTCCACCAAAATCTCGGGGGTGCTACCGTCGGCGAGCGGATTTTGGATTAATTCCTTCTGTAATTTGTCAATGTCGATTTTTTGGATGCTTGTTTTGGCATTGATAGCCATCACGGCGGCCAAGGCTGTAGATTGTCCTAATACCATAAATACAGGCTCCATCCGAATAGAACCATAAGCAATGTGTGATGCAGAAAGACAGACAGGAACCAATAAATTTTGGCAGTCAGCTTCTTTAGGAATCAATGACCGATACGAAATAGGGTAAGGCCCAAAACCGCCCACTTCTACATTCCCTTCGTTTTTGACCATTTTACGACCGTCTTTTTCAATCACAATACGGTGGGTATTGTGCGAATCCATGGTATAAGCGGCCATACCTACTCCATCAGTCACTACTTCTTTACCTTGGCAGTTGGCCTGAGTCATCACATAGCTTCCTATCATGCGTCGTGCTTCTCTGACGTACAATTGAGGCGACCAGTGTCCCGAATCGGTATACTCGTCTTTAGGGTACCCCCATTTCAACATTTCTTGGCGGAGGGGCAATGGAACACGAGCGTCGTGGCCAAAAAAGTATAACAATCCTTTGGTATAAATTTCGTGTTGACGGATGATTTCGGCACGCTGCTCATAACTAGCTTCTGGATAGTCCCAATTCATACCAATCATATCGGTCGAAAAGCCATTTCGATTGTTGATGTCGGTTTTGTGATTAGGCATTCGACTCCAAATAAAATACTGATTGAGCGAATATTTTCCGGGCTGAGCCTCTATGAGCCGCGCTAGTAAGTCGTAGCGACTTGAGTCATAGTGAGCGGGGCGGGTGATAGGCACTAGGTTGGCGGGGTGGTCGGTGAGGCAGATGCGGTAGTTGTAGGCTTGCACTTTGCGATCTCCAGTGCCATTGGGAAGCAAAGGCTCGTTGCTAATTCCCCAGAGTAATCCAGAAGTAGGGTTTCCAGGGGTTTTGTAGGGATCGATACCATCAGGAAACTGGTGGCCTGTCATGAGCTGAACACCGTTGATAGTCTCTCCATAGCGCGAATTGTCTTCACGGCCTACGGTATAAGAAATACCCGCTTTAGCCATTAAGTCGCCTTCATAAGAACAATCAATAAACATTTTGGCCCGAATAACTTGTTTTTGGGAAGGATTAGTGGCGTTTTCAATCGTTATCTCCTGAATTCGTTGGTTACTTTTTTTTACTTTGTTGAGGCGGTGGGAGTAAAGCACGTCTACTTGACCACGTTTTATGTATTCATTGAAAAGGTTTTCGGCGACATGAGGTTCAAAAATCCATTGCTCAAATTTGCCATAGTGCTTCCCAATACGGCGATAATAGTCACGCGCTAGCCCCGTAATTGCATACTTATTGCCAATATCCGTCAGGCCGAGTCCGCCAGTAGTCATGCCTCCCAGATGCTTGCCAGGTTCAATAAGCAAAACAGATTTTTTGTATTTTTTGGCTGTATAGGCAGCGATAACTCCCCCAGAAGTACCGCCATAGATACAAATATCTACCTCTTTGACGGGTTGGGCTAGGGCAGGAGTCCCTAAAAACAATGCAGCAGTAACTACTACTAGCAGACGATTGGTAAAGGCATGTGCCATATCTGTTGAAATGGAGGAAAAGTGAGTAAGTTGAGGCTTCACTTTTTAAAAGTAAAAAAATAGCAGATTGTACTGTGTCTCTTGCCAAAGACTTAACTTGGAAAAATTAAGAACTATTCTCCCATCCGGGAGAGCAATTTTTCGTGGGTAAGTTTGACAAAACGATACCCTTGGGCTCTCAGGATTGGTATAGCCATTTGTAATGCCTCAAGCTCATGCCACTGAGGGTGATTAAAGTGCATGATGACAATTGCGCCGGGTTTGGCATTGGCGATGATTGTATTTTTGATGATTTCGGCGGGGGTGAATGGTACGGCATCACCGCTCAAAACATCAAAGCCTACGATTTTCATCCCTAGTTGGTTAGCGATTTTGGCGCAGGTTTCATCCGTATAGGCCGTGGCTGAGCGAAAAAAACGCGGTCTTTTGCCCGTGATAGCTGCCATTTTTCGGGCATTAAGCTCCATTTCGTCGATTACTTCTGCTAAGTTTTGAGTTGCCGCAATACCGTATTTGGTTTCTCCATTGATAGAGCAGAGTCGGTGTAATAGTCCGTGATTTCCCATTTCAAAAAGTGAGTCGGCGGCAAGGTCTCTAAAAACTGCCTGATTACTATCAATCCACAGACCACTTACAAAAAGAGTAGCAGGTATGCGCTCTTTTCTTAGGAATGCAATCAGGGGGGCGTTGTAGTCATTGTCTTTGCCGATGCAAGCGTCAAAGGTGAAAGCGAGTACTTTTTCTTTGTCGGCTACGTCTTCAAATACATCTTTGATGACCAGTCCAAAGCGACCTGGTTTGGCGTTGGGATACTCTTTAATGATTTTGTCTCGAAAGGCGAGGTAGTCGGGAGTATAGTATGGTTTTACTTTATTCTCAAGCCTTTGACGTTGTTCGAGAGTAGTTTGTCCCCAAGAGGTTAGAGAAGCGGCAAGCAAGAAAAATATAAAAGCTTTCATGGTTGTGATAATAGGTAGATTGCAGGGGCATTTATTGATCTTTTTTTTCCAACTTCTCCATCAAAAGGTCAATTTTTTGGTGTAATCGTTGAATTTCTAAAGCGGCTTCTTTATCGGTTTTGAAATCATTTTCTGCCAACAATTCTGCCCTCCTGTTTTGAATATTTTGCCCAATCATAATCAATGGCATCAGCAGAATCTGAATTAGGTTGGATATAAACAACCACATCAGAAAATCAGGAGCAGGGTCGAATCTTAGTAAATGCGGAGCTAGAGAGTTCCATAATAACCAAGTGGCTGTCCAGCCAAAAATCAGATAAAAGAAATACATAGTGCCGACGTGATCGGTAATCCAACTTCCTAATTTTTCGGATTTTGTAAAATGTTCTTGTAAGTTTTGCTTGTGTGTCTTCATCATTTTGTTAGATTTTTTGCTAAATATATAAAAAATTAGGAGGGAGTATCTCAATGATACTTCCTCCTAGTTATGCGAAATAAATAGGTTATTTAATGGGTCTTAAATGATGATTTATTTCGGTACCTTCCATAGAGAAATAGGCCGCTTTTCTTTCTTTGCCTTTGGATAGCATCACTTTGTAATAGTCTGCATTTCTTTTTTCGGAGTCGAAGTGCGACTTATTGCCCGTAATTTGCCAATCTGGATAGCTGCTATTGATAGATTGCAATATTTTATCATTTAAGGGAAGATTCATCCCTGTTTCTATAAACCGAACGAGATCGCCTTTGGCGTTGTAATAAGCTACTTGTTTCAAATCTCCTGATGATGCAGTGATTTCGATAAAAGTGGGATGGTCTCCATTACTGTATTCATTGAATTGTTCTTCGGTGATTTTCCAGTGAAGTGGCAAGTGGGCAAACGGAGCCATTGCTTTGTCGAGGGGTTGGGATTCATTAAAATCGCTTTCGAGGGTAGCCGTGACATTACTTATAGGAACGCCAGCTTTGTCGGGCGTTAAGATGACGGTCGATGATTTTTGGGCTGAGGCACCTGTAATAGCGCAAGCGAAGAGTAGGCCCATGGCTGCGAATGTGTGAGTGAGTTTCATGGTTTTAGAGGATTAATGCGTTGATTTGTAGTTAATTAAAAAAATGGTATTTGAAGTTGTTAGTTAATAACAGATAAAAGCTAGCAGAGCCCTTTAATAAAAAGGACTCTGCTGAGGCTTTAACGGCGGCGACCTCCGAAACCTCCACTAAAACTCCGACCACCCCCAAAACTACTCCGGCTTCCAAATCCGCTAGGAGCTGTGTTATAGCTGCGGAAGCTGTTGTTGGGGCTGAACGAACGACCACTGAAAGAAGGACGGGTGAAAGTGCTATTGGGGAGTCGATTAGCAGGGTTGAAATGCTGGTTGGCAACACTCATAAAAGCATGACTTGCAGGTACATAGGGACGGTTGGTCCAGAGGTTGGTGCGATAATAACGGCCAAATTGACGGTACAAAATAGGGTAGTTGGTGTAATAGCCGCCGTTGAAAAACCAGTTGGAAAAACCTAAAGAAGGGAAACCATAAAAACCAAGTCCACCTAAGCCATAGTACATTCCGAAATTGGACCAATACGCGCCAGGATACCAAAGAGGGCTGCCATACCAGTAAGGATAGCCAAACCAAAATGAATAAGGATTTGCCCAATAATTGTTGTTGTTGGTGGCGTATTGTCCGTTAGGAAGAATATAGCCGTTGGCCTGCGCAAAATCTTTAGCGGCTTGATTGAGTTCCGACACTGCCTGAGGATTTGAATCCATTTGTTGTTTATAACTCTGGATTACTTGTTGGTTTTGGACTACCAAACTATCATGTTGCTCGGCCAATTGTTGCGTAAGCCCCGCTTTGTCCGACGCATAGAGTTGACCTAAATTGGTCGTAAGGGCGAGGTTGCCGGTGAGGGTTTCGAGCACATCGGGGTGCTCCGACAACAACCGAAACTGTTCACGTACATCTACAGGTGTGGTAGCCACCAAATCATTGAAATTTTGATTGGCTTGCGCTTCTAGCCGGTCTGTTTCAATCAAATCTTCGTGGTGGTTGTGGTAGAGTTTCCACGCGGCAGTTTTGAGGTGTGACTCTTGGTTGGGGAGCATACCTTCGATAGCGCTACGTTTGAGACCCGTAGGCTGAGTAGCAAGCGAATGAAGTAAGTCAGGGTAGCGGCTTAGTTCATAAAACCAACCCTGTTTTTGTTGATTAAAACTACCAATCAAAGCATGAAAAGAAGCCTTAGTTCGCTCTTTAAGTTGGGCGATTTGGGAGAGGATATCTGGGTATTGACTGCTGGTGAGTATTGCTTGGCGGATGTCGGCATCTTGTGATGCTACCACCATGCGCATTCCCTTATCAGTTTCGATGTGGGTGGATTGATTTTGAGAAAGGGCATTGGAAGAGATTCCGAACCATATCATCAAAACAAGGGTGTTGCTAATTAATCTACGTTTTGAAAGGTTAAGTAGCATGTAGTGGGTGGAGTTCATTACAGTTTTCATGATTCTCGTGCTGTTTGAAACTATCGATAACTAAATTGACGCAACAAAAGTGGGTCTAGTTTTGATAGAAATTATTGACGATGGTCAAGCCTTAGCGTTGTTTGTCGTCATTGACGAGCATCAACATCGCTTACCTCCAAAAACAATGTATGAAGTCGGTGCTTAAGCACAGTTAATTGTAATAATAAGAATTATGGGTCAAGAAATATCAAGGGTGCTTCAATGGCTTGCGCCCTGACTTTTTCAGGTGTAAGGATTGAAAATCGGGGCTAAAGGCCCTTGTATTATTTTCATGTTTTTTAGCCCTAGCCTACAAGAGTTGGGTTTAACAATTATGTACATAAAACACTTCCGCCTATCTTTTTAGGCAAAACAGGAGTCATTCCGAAGATTAGAGAATAACATATAGAAGCTGCTAGGTATAAGCAGAAGCTCAAAATTCGTAATCAAAAGCTATATCAAATAAGTTTTATGAGAAGCCTAAAAGAGGGGAGACACCCCTCGCTCAGTATCTTAGCCGTTCTAGTTTCTCGATTTTTGAGACTACGATTTTACCATCTACCATCTCAATAAGGCCTTCGTTTTTGAAATCGGCTAGGGTACGTACTAGTGATTCCATCGCAGTTCCTGCCACGTGCGACAGGTCTTCTCGCGTGAGAGTGACGACGACGGCATCGCTGTTGGTTTCTTTGAAACGCTTGGCAAATTGCACAATAGCCTCCGCTACTCTTTTGCGAAGCGAATTGTAGGCTAGCCCCAACAATTGATGCTCTTTTTCGATAATCTTATTGGTAAGAATCTGCACAAATTCCTTGGCTACGTCGGCGTTTTTGTATAATAAACTAAAAAAATCATCTTTTGGAATATACAATACTTCGGTGTCTTCGAGCGTGACCGCCGAATCGGTGTAGGTGTGGCCTTCGATGAGGGCTGTATAGCCAATAAAGTCTCCCGGACCACACAAGGCTGTGATGAGCTCTTTGCCGTCAGCGTTTTCTCGGATTATCTTTACTTTTCCACTTTTAATAAAATACAGACGGAAAGGGTCGTCGCCTTCGGTATAAATCACCTTCTTTTTTTTGATGAGATGCACTTTTCTATCTATCGATAGTGACTGCAAACCGTCTTTTTGTTTTGCTTGTTCAAAAAATGCCCCCAGCCCTTCGGGAGTCATCACCGAACGCTTGATTTGGGCTATTTTTTGGAGCCTAGAATTAATAGCCGCCAATAGTTCGTTGATTCCGAAAGGTTTGGTGAGATAATCATCCGCGCCTAGTTCCATTCCTCGCCGCCAGTCGGCACGCTCTACTTTGGCAGTGAGAAAGATAAAAGGAATGCCAGCCAACATATCATTGTTGTTAAAAGCTTGAAGTACCCCAAAACCGTCAAGTACGGGCATCATGATATCACACACTACCAAGTCCGGTTTAGTGTGGAGGGCTTGTTCTATTCCTTCTTTGCCATTGGTAGCAGTAGATACCTGAAAACCAGATATTTCCAATATCTCAGCGGTGTTTACTCTTAATCGGTCTTCGTCTTCTATAAGGAGTATTTTTTTCATTCTTTACTTTTGTTTTAGTTGACCTGCAATCACATGCATATCCAAATCCTCCAAAATAATTTTTAGCACTTCTTCATCTTCAAAATTGAGCGAAGCTACTTCATCGATGAGTGCATTTAAATGTACCATGCTTTGTTCTATTTCTGTCAAATATTTATCTACTTTGTCTGGCTGGTTTGTTTCATGATAATGTCGAGCCAGAATAATAGCTGACTGAATCACTGCCATAGGAGTTCGGAATTCGTGCGACACCGAATTGATAAATTTTGATTTGAGTTCGTTGAGGTATTGACTCCTCACCAAGGATTGTAAGCGTTCTTGGGAGGAAGAGGCTTCTGTTAACGTTTTATGTAGAGTCTTTTTCATGTGTATGGAGGGATTGAACGTTTTATGAATACAAAGTTGCGAGGCTTTTTCCAGAAAAATCTTGACAGCGGTCAATACTTCTATTTAATTTTTGGCAAAGTTTTGGGCTTTTGATACACGCATTAGTCTTTCATCGCGTACAGTATAGCTAGACGAAAATGATTGCTTTATTTTAGAAAATGCACGTACTCTTTTTAGGATGGAAAAAGAATTTGTAAATAAAATCATAGGACAGCCCTCTGATTTTGATGCTTTTATCAAAAGAGAGGGGTTGTTGATTCCTTACGACAAGCTCTCTATAGTGTATGGCAATACGCCCGTGGGGTATCATTCAACGGACCCCAGCGGGAAAATTATCTTAATCAATGATGTGGAGCTTAAATGGCTTGGCTATACTCGTGAAGAGGTTGTAAAAAAAATGACTTGGCAAGACTTATGTACCACCCAAAGCTACGATAGATTTCAGGAACATTATAAAGCACTTGTGGAAGAGGGGCACTTATTGGATTTGTTTATGGAGTGTGTTACTAAAACGGGGCAATCGTACCCTGTGGTAGTAAATGCCATTTCGCTGTATGATAAAACGGGAAATTTTGTGATGGCCAGAACCACCGTGGTTCAGATTATAGAGCAGAAGAGATTGGAAGGTGAATTGCGAAAAAAAAACCAAGAATTAGAAAGTCTTAACAAGCAATTATACGAGCTTAATCAAGAAAAAAACCGTTTTTTGGGTATTGCTTCTCATGATCTCCAAACTCCTTTGACCAATATTCGCCTTCTTACGGATAAGCTAAAACTAACCCAACAAAATCTCACGGAGCGGCAGCGATATTGGGTGGAAGATATTCAGGTGAGTATAGAGCAGATGTCTCACATGATTTATAGCTTGCTGAGTGTGAATCGTATCGAGCAAGGTGTCAATATGCCTTTGCTTGAGAGTGTCAATTTGTCCAATTTTTTGTCGCATATCTTGGGGCGGTTTCAGGTTATTGCCAATCGCAAACATATTGGGCTTCGATTTGAATGTGATTCTGATGAGGCATGGATAAAGGCAGACCCACAATATTTGACCGAGATAGTTGAAAATCTCTTATCAAATGCCATTAAGTTTTCACCAGCGGGTCATGATGTGCGAGTACGAGTAAGCCATGCGGAGAGCCATGTGCAGCTTTCGGTTTCGGACGAGGGCAAAGGCATCAAGCCAGACGAGATGCCACTTTTGTTTGGCAAATTCCAGAAGCTAAGTACTCGACCTACCGCAGGCGAAAGTTCAACAGGTTTGGGATTATCGATTGTGAAAGACCATGCCGAAAAAATAGGCGCTACTGTAAGTTGCCAAAGTGAATACGGAAAAGGAGCCACTTTTAGCGTAATATTTCGCTGTATTTGAACATTAAAAAATCTAAAAGCTGCTAATTACCATGATTTTCGGGCGGTAATAAATGAGTTGGGAGGTTTGTTTGCTTTGTTTACAATCAGGTAAATCTATTGACGGTTGTCAAGGTAAGGCTTAGGAAGTGTTGCCACCTTTGCAATGTCAATGAAGGTTTATTACTAAAAACAAAACACAAACCATGAACACTCAAAGCCATTTTACATTAGTCAAAGGGGTACTTTTTGCTGCTGTATGTTTAACCCTTGGAGCTTGCAATTCTTCCTCCAAACACGAAGCATCAAATACCGACACTACCTTTACAGTCATAGAAGAAACAAAGACCCTAGACAATCCTTCTGACGTGTCTTTTGATTCGGCAGCTTCGGCTTTAAAAAAAGGAGAGTGGAGCATGGTGACTACGCATCTGAAGGCTGGTATCGCAGCGTATAAAGAAGAAGCGAAAAAAGAAAAGCCTGAGCGTCAGGGTGCTATTGAAGAGCAAATCAAAAAAATGGAAGCGTTGGTTCCTAAAGCGGAAGCCAAAAACCTCGATTTAGATGAACTCATCCTCACTACTGGGGTAGCCGAACTGGTAACACTCCACCGAGCAATAGAAGTTACCGAAGAACTTACGGCTATTACGCCCGAAAATAGTCAGCATTTGAGACAAACGCTTGCGGATTTGGAAAAACAAGCTGAAGTTTTACCCGCAGAAGCAAAGCAAGAAATTAAAAAATTGACATCTGAAGCTCATGCCAAATTAGAAGCTTACGAGAAAGCACCTGCCAACAACAACGAAAAAGAGCATCAAGCATTGAAAGAAAAACTCTCAAAAATTAGAGAGGTTATAAACAAGCATTTATAGTTCATTCTTTCCCTACCACACCATTTTCTAAGGCTCCATAAGCCACGAAATTTCCTTCTGCAAAAACATATTTCTGATTCCTTTTTAAAAAATTCTTTCCAACCAAATTAATCATTTACAACAATGAAAAGGCTAAGTATTGCATTTTTGGTTGCTTGTGTGTCCTTAGGGTACGTCCAAGCACAAAGTACACAGAGCGAAGAAGTCGCTATGAAAAGTGTAAAAAAAGGTGAAGAACCTAAACAAGTACTTGATGCTCTGAAAAAAGATTTTCCTGGCGGCGCTGTTCAGGGTATGTCGGTGATTCCTTTATCGCTTTATGGTAAAGAGTGGTCGGTTTCGGAACGAAACAAGATAGATGATAAAAGTAGTATCAGCCTCTATCAAGTAGATGGCAAAGGTAAAAGTGGTAATTTTAGTGCTGTTTATGACAAAAATGGCAAGCTCATGAGCTACAAGGAAGTAATTAAAGACGCTGAATTGCCTACTTCGATTCGCACGACTCTAGGCAATCAGTTTGCGGGTTGGCAAGTTACAGGCGACCGTGAGAAGGTAAAATATAACCACGGAAATATAAAAATAGCTTATCGGGTCAATCTTAAAAAAGACAAAGAGCATAAACATGTTTTCTTTGATGAAACAGGTAAGATAGTACGCACCGACAAGAAAATGAAAATATAAGCTTCTTAAATATAAAAAACTCAGTGCAACGGTGCTATCACCCCTACACTGAGTTTTTTATATTTTAATATTGAGAAATTAAAATATTAAATGAGACGCTGAATGATATCATTGACAGAAATACCTTCTGCTTCTGCTCTAAAATTACGCACAATGCGGTGGCGCAAAATAGGAACAGCTACCGCTCTAATATCTTCTATATCAGGTGAGTATTTGCCATTGATGAGGGCATGGCACTTCGATGCCAAAATGAGGTTTTGTGAAGCCCGTGGACCAGCGCCCCATTCGAGATAGCTTTTGGTGTCGGCACTAGCAAACTCACCTCCGGGGCGGGTTTTGTGGACTAGCTTCACGGCATATTCTACTACGTTGTCGGGGACAGGCACTCGTCGAACAAGGTGCTGAAACGCTTGGATTTCTTCAGCCGAAATCACAGTGTTGACCACAGGGCGATTGTCAGTAGTTGTCGCTTTTACGATGTTTAATTCTTCTTGATAGGAAGGGTAATCGAGGTTGACCATAAACATAAAGCGGTCTAGCTGCGCCTCAGGAAGCGGATAGGTACCTTCTTGTTCGATGGGGTTTTGGGTGGCCAAAACAAAGAAAGGACGTCCAAGGCTATGTTTTTGTCCCGCCACTGTTACGGCATACTCTTGCATGGCTTCTAGCAATGCCGATTGTGTTTTGGGAGGGGTACGGTTGATTTCGTCAGCAAGGATAATGTTAGCGAAAACAGGCCCTTTGATAAAACGGAAATTGCGCTCATTGTCGAGTGTTTCCGAACCCAAAATATCAGAAGGCATCAGGTCAGGAGTAAACTGAATCCGGTTAAAACTCAAGTCGAGAGCTCCGGCAATTGTCTGAATCAAGAGCGTTTTGGCGAGTCCTGGTACACCCACCAATAAGCAGTGTCCTTGACAAAATATAGCCGTCAGTAGCAGACGAACAGTATCGTCTTGCCCCACGATGACTTTGCCGATTTCGGAGCGGAGTTTTCCGTAAGAATCTTTTAATGCCTCTGCGGCAGCTACGTCAGAACTAAACTTCATTGAGGATAATAGTTTATGAGTTAATGGTTTATGGAATGGGCGTTCGATTATTTAATTTGAAAATACTTTTAAGTAGGTGACTATGGTAGGTAAATGTACTTAATTTAAAAAAATAAAAACGCTAATTCCCCTCCTGATTAATACCAAATATTTGACAGCCTTGATATTCAGGTTCGACGTTGATAAAAACATCTGTTACTGCTTTCTTAAACCATTCATCCACGGCTTTGGTTTTTTTGTTGGCTAATACAATATTGGTAAGCTTCTCAAAATCATCTTTAAGATTGGCCGTATGAGGCTCAATTTTGCTTTTATAATAAACAATTCTCATGGCGGTTTTGCCGTCGTCTGTTCGATAGTTGAGCGGCGCACTAATCGTGCCAACTTTCATAGTATCGAGCATCATATAGAGGTTGTAGTCCATTGAAGCATCCAAAGGTAAGCGCGAGTTTCCGGTTTGCTGCTCTTTTAAGAGTCCTCCTGCGTCGGCGGTATTTTTGTCCTCTGACCACTTTTTGGCGGCTATTTCAAATTTTAAGCTATCGATTTGAATCAAATGCTGAAGGCTATCTAAAATACGTTTTGGTGCCGATAAGTCCATCCGATTATAATCAGGACGAAGTAATATGTGACGGCTGTGGTATTCGGCACCCCGGGTTTCGAGCAATTGGATCAGGTGAAGACCATATTCTGATTCAATAGGCTCTGATATTTCATTGATTTTGAGTTTAAGAGCGGCACCTTCGTACTCAGGTACCATAGAACCCCGTTGCGCAAAACCTAAATCTCCACCTTGTTTGGCTGATTCTATATCCTCTGAATAGGCCGAAGCCAAAGATGCAAAGTCTTCTCCTTTTTCGATGCGTGCCTTAAATTCAAGCAGGCGATTGCGGAGCTCTTCTTTTTGGGCTTTGGTAACTTGTGCATAGCGTACGATGTGCCCAATCTCTACTTCAGCTGGGATATAGGGCAAACTATCTTTAGGAATCGAATTAAAAAACCTCTTTACCTCGCTAGGGGTTACTTTAATCGCACTCGTAATTGTAGTTTGCATCTTTTCCGAAATCATGCTATTCTTGATTTCTTCCCGAACTTCAGTTTTGAGGGCTTCGATGCTTTTACCGTAGGCTTCCACAATATTTTTTTCGGAACCAAAGCGCCGTGCCATTACCTCCATACGGGCATTTACTTGATTATCGACTTGTTTGTCTTCCACAATTACGGAGTCAATTTCAGCCTTGGCCAAGAGCATTTTTTGTACTACCAAGCTTTCCAACGCTTGACAAGGATTGGGTGCAGGTTGGTTTTGGGCTTTATATTGCAAAATCAACTCTTCGAGTTCTGAGCGTAAGATGTAGTAATTGTCAACTTTGGCAATCACTTTATTGATACTAGTGCTTTTGCCTTGTGCATACACTCCTACGACGGTGATGAGAGAAAGAAGGAGTGAATGAATGAACGTTTTTTTCATGTGTTTGATTGATAAACTGCTATAATTGGTGACATACGATATTGGGCCTTACTTGGCCAATTTTCGTAATTCTTCTTCGTTGATTTTAACGGCAAACTTCTGGCGTAATCGCTCCAGCCAATTTTGCTCTAGTTGTTTTTGATAATCATTAATTACGGCCCCTCGTGCTTCAGTAAAAGTTTTGATTCGGGCAGGCTCAATTTTACTTATTTCAATCCAGACTTTTTTGCCATTTTGGGAAAGCGTTTGGCTGCCTACTTCCCAGCGAGCAGCATCGATGTAGGAATTGCTTCCTTTGGCAAAGGTACCATCTACAATATTGATTTTACCAATTTTGAGCGCATTTAGTGCTTTTTCAAGGTCTTTTTTGGAAGTACTAAAAAACTGAAAACTCACCCTCCGATTGCGTGCAGCACTCGAAACGGGCTTAAATTTTCCATAATCTTTTTCAAGAATTTTAGTAACTGGGATACGGTTGTTGACCAATGCCTTGATGGTATTGTGTAATCGCGCCATTGAAATAGAGTCTGACTCATTGGTGTCGCTATAGGAAGACACTTCTACTACGTAGTTGTCGTTGTTGAGAAGGGTAAGAGCTACATCAAAGATATTTTCCCGATGCTTGGCCGTCAAGGTCGTAGATTTAGGTTCAAACAACAAATCAGCACTTTTTCGACGAAGTTGGTAAGGGTAGGAGGACAAAGACTCTTGGGCTCTTTTAAGTAGACTGTCGCTGTCCGAAACTACTATATTAGCCACTACTCTTTCAGGATAGCGGTATTTGTCTTTGTGTTGATTCCAGTATTGTTTTTGCCCTACAGAATCTACCAGTGATTTTTCCAAGACATTGGCTTCCAGGGTTTGAGAGTACAAGACCCCGTCGCGCATTTCGGTCATTAAAGCCTTAAAGTCTGGGTATTTTTTTTCTAAATTTTCTTCTTCAGTTTCTACCAACATTTTATTGACAAACTGCTTATAATATCTCTTTGCCAAAATATTCAAATCTGAACCAAGAGCCACAGGAGCTTGTCGGTTGTACAGATATTCATAAAACTGATTGACGGTAAAAGCCTTATTATCAATCTGGAAAAGAGTTTTGTTGTCGAGCGAAGTGGGTAGGGGAGCTGGGATTTTCCATTTTCCACGAAGCAGAGAAGTATCTAGACTAGCAATGGCGTTTTCGCGGATACTGCTTGGTTCCGTGATTTTATACGCTTTACGTAATTTTGCATAAAGATTTTCTTGAATCAACTCAGAGCGTGAATCGGTGGTGACCTTTTGGCGAAGTTGAGGAGCCAACTCGGTAAATGATTCAATAGGCTTGCGGTTGATAAGTTTGATAATGTGCCATCCGTAGTTGGTTAAGAAGGGGGCCGAAATATCACCTCTCTGACGAAGCGCAAAAGCGGCTTCTTCAAACGCAGGCACCCAGTCGCCAGTTTTAAATTCTCGTAACACCCCACCAGTGGTTTTGGTAGTGGCATCGTCCGAATAATCGCGACATACGATGTCCCATGCTTCTTGTTTGAGTAGGCTATACGCTTGCTCAATTTTTGCTTTGGCAGTGGCTTTTCCTCCGTCGGTGGCGTTGGGGCTTACTCTAACTAGGATATGAGCGACTTGAATTTTTCCGCGTGAAGGTCGGCGGTCTGCTATTTTGATAAGATGATAACCTGCATTGGTACGAATAGGGTCAGAGATTTTTCCGACAGAAAGCTGGTAAGCTGCGCTTTCAAAAGGATATACCGTTTGGAAGGCTGTTAGGTATCCCAAATTTCCACCTTTTTGGGCAGTAGCAGCATCTTTAGAAAAGCGTTCGGCGGCTTCTTCAAAGCTTATTTCTTGCTGTAATATACGGCTTCGAAGTGCCACTGCTGCCCGATAAGCGGCAAGGGTATCGGCGGGAGTAGGGTCTTGAGGAGCTGCAATGAGTATGTGCGATATTTTGAGTTCTTCTTTGAGGCGTTCGTAAGCTTCTGCTACTAGATTGTCAATGAGCACATTGTCGCTTAGGTAGGGCTGGGCTAGTTGCTTTCTGAAAGAGGCGATTTCTTCCCTGAAGGCCGCCGTTGTGTCGCGCCCTTCGCTTTGTGCTCCCAATACTTTGAGTTTGAGATTGGTAAACAACTGTAAATACTCGCTGATGCTAGTAGGCTTGGTCGTATCGTCCGAAAACTGATTTTTGGTAAAAGATTGGAAAAATTCGTCGGTACTAAAGTTTTTGTCCCCAATAGACAATATAACTGGCTCTGGGGGAGCTTGAGGAGGTGCAGGCTTAGAGGTTTTACAACTTCCTAACCCGATAAAAACCATGCCAACGATGAAAAAACAATACTTCATTCTCAACTTTTTAATTCTAAACACGAATCTCTCTTCATTTATTGTGAAGTTTGCAAAGTTAACCCAACTTTCTGAAAGTTATACAATCTTCTTTATGGAGTCAAGAATTGTATTTTACGAGTTATCTTTGCAGCATGCGTTATTTTATTGAATTAAGTTATAAAGGTACCGAATTTCACGGGTGGCAGCGTCAGCCCAATGCAAACTCGATTCAGCAAGAATTGGAACGAGCTTTTGAAGTGATGTTTCGACAACCAATCGAAATCATAGGCAGTAGTCGTACGGATGCAGGAGTACACGCGGAACAGCAGTATGCTCATTTTGAAGTGGCAGAACCGATAATTTGGCCCGAAAAAATAATTCATGGACTCAATAGTATTTTACCACGTGATATTGCCATCAAACAATTTCATCATGTCAAAGACGACATACATTCTCGTTTTGCGGCTACTCACCGTTGCTATCAATATCGCATAGTACGTCAAAAAAATCCATTTCTAACGGGGCTTGTCTACCAGTTTCGCCCGTCATTAGACCTTGTGGAGATGAATAAAGCCGCTGCATTGTTGCTGAAGTATGAGGATTTTGAATGTTTCAGTAAAATACATACTGATGTAAAAACATTTTTGTGTAACATCGAACAAGCTTATTGGGAGGCAAGTGATGGGGGGCTTGTTTTTCATATCAAAGCCAATCGGTTTTTGAGGGGAATGGTCAGGGCGATAGTGGGTACTTTGCTTGAAGTAGGGCAGGGGCGCATGACTATCGAAGCTTTTGAACAGATTATTATTTCTAAAAACCGAAAAAATGCGTCGGCTCAAGCGCCCGCCTGTGGGCTTTTTTTGACGGAAGTAGGCTATCCATGGGAAGATATTTTGGTCTAAGAATTGAGTTTATTGTGTTGATATTGAGTTGATTATCGTTGAGAATAAATTGTGTTTTTGTATAAAAATAATATTCATTGGAAAAAATAGGAATTATCATTTTAGCGGCTGGTGAGTCAAAACGGATGGGGTTTCCCAAACAACTGTTAAACATAGAAGGCGTTTCGCTTATTCGACGTACGGCAGAAGTGGCTTTGGCCACGGATTGCTATCCGGTGGTGTTGGTAATTGGAGCGCACAAAGCCCAGCTTGCTCAAGAAATCATAGACTTGCCGCTCACCGTGATTGATAATCAAATGTGGCACGAAGGCATGGCATCGTCCGTAAAAATGGGGCTTGCAGGCTTGTATATGACTTACAAAGATGTGGAAGCAGTTATCATGTTGGTATGTGATCAGCCCTACATTTCGGTATCTTTACTGGAACGGATGATAGAAATTTACCGCACCAAAAAGCCCCCCATTGTGGCTTGTAAATATGAAGACCAAGTAGGCGTGCCCGCACTTTTTGACCGCAAGTTGTTTGAAGAGTTGCTTAGTCTTACAGGTGATAAAGGAGCTAAGCCAGTCTTAATGAATCATTTGGATGAGGCCTATTTACTCACTTTCGAAGCCGGTAGTATTGACCTTGACACTCCCGAAGATTATAAAAATTTTCAATCGGATACCTAGATTTATCAGTCGCCTGTTGGTCTTTGCGGCCACAGGCGTTTTTTACTTATCCAATCGCCTCAAAAAAACGTTCTAGTTTTTCTGGGCTAAGTTGGCCATTGGTACGGACACTACTGCACAAATCTAGTCCGAAAGGTTGTACTGTTTCGATGGCCTCCCTGACATTTTCGGCTTTGAGTCCGCCAGCCAAAAACAAAGGAATCGAGATATTTTCGCGAATTTGGCGACTAAGTGCCCAATTGTGCACCCTTCCTGTTCCTCCTAGCTCCTTGACTTGTAGATTGGGATTGCCACTGTCAAGCAAAATCGCATCAACAAAGCGGGAAAGTTCTATGGCTTCTTCAACCGTTTTTTGGTCGATGACATGCACTACTTGTACTAGTTTGACGTGTGGAAGTGCCTGACGAATATCTATATAACTCCCCTCTTGAAGCGTATCTACTATCTGAATGGTATGGGTCTTTACTTTTTGGTAGTGGGCTATGATACCCGCAGAGGAAGTTTCGCTGGTCAGCAAAAAAGTAGAGATAGGCGGAGGAACACTCGACGAGATTTGGGCAATAAGCTCATCTGAAATCACACCCGGACCACTTGGCATGTGTCCGACCAGCCCTAAGGCCGACGCGCCATGCGCGATAGCTAACTGAGCTTCTTGGAGGCTACTGATACAACAAATTTTTACGCGGGGTTTAAGGGTTCCTTGCATAGCATCTATAAGGTTAGCCATGACAAGTTACTGACAACTTGCCAGGGCTCTATTTTTAAAATCTACTCCTTTTGCTTAAAAAGTAACTTTGATGGTTATTTTTTCATTACCTCTCTGCACTTCTGCATCTACCGTTTGTCCTTTTTCAAATTTTCCCAAGGCTCCCATATAATCATAGATTGTATTAAGAGTGTATTTGCCTAAAGTCAGGATTAGGTCGCCACCTTTGATACCTGCAGCTTCGGCGGGTCGGTTTTTTGAAACGCCATCAACTTTGATTCCCGGACCATTAAACGAATAGTCGAGCAGTAAGCCCATGGTCACTTTAAAACTCATATTGCGCGCCATAGGCATGGCTGTTTCGCGGTATTCTAAGCGATTGGGAAGTTTGTCGATAGTATTGATGATCGCCGTTACCGCATTCAAAATCTTGGCTTCCCCTTTGAAATTGATAAGGTGGGTGTCGTCGCTGGGGCGGTGGTAGTCTGAATGAACTCCCGTGAAGAAAAATAATACTGGTATGCGTTTGGTATAAAAAGATGTATGGTCAGAAGCTCCTGCCCCCGAAGAATCAATTTTAAATGCCATTTTTTCTTTAGCCATTACGGTCGGAATCGCTTCTCCCCAAGTAGGGCTTGTACCCCAGCCTCCAATAGTGATTGGCTTGGCTTCGTCAAAACGTCCAATCATGTCAAAATTGAGCATAAAGTTTACTTTAGACAAATCAATGGTGGGATTGTTGGCGTAGTATTTGGAGCCAAGTAGGCCAAGTTCTTCGGCCGAAAAACAAATAAAAAGGAAATTATGAGCTTCTTTGATGTTGTTTTTGGCATAATAACGTGCGAGTTCAAGCACGCCCGCTACTCCAGAGGCGTTGTCGTCAGCCCCATTATGAACTTTGCCTTTGGCATTGGCCTCCAATGAACCTCGTTGAAATCCTTCGCCCAAATGGTCATAGTGGGCACCGATGATAATAGTTCGGTCAGCGCCGTTGTCGAGGTAAGCTACTACATTGCGCGCGTCTAGTACATGTACGGTATCGATGTTGGCCTTAAAAACTTGCTCAAACCCATTGGTACCTTTGGGAGAAAGACCGATTTCTTTAAAAAAATTGGCAATGTATTCAGCGGCTTTTTGCTCGTCTTTGGTACCTGTACCACGCCCTTTAAGTTCGTCGGAAGCCAAAAAACTAATATGTTTTTCTACATTTTTGGCAGAGATAGATTGGGCTTGCGCTATTGATTGACAACCCATTAATACACTCAAAATAAAGGCATACTTTTTCATATCTATTTTTAAAAAATCAAAGTTGAGACTAAATTTTTACGCTTTCTGATTCGCGGATAAAAAGATTTCGTGTCGGATAAGCAAATGTAGCACCGTATTGGTGTACAATCTCGATGATTTTGAAGTTTATTTCTTCTTTGGTTTCGATAAAAATCCGCCAAAGTGAAGTATGGACATGGTAAATGACCAGAATATCTAATGAGCTTTCTCCGAGGTTTTCTAAGCGGACAGTAGGGAGTTTAGAATTTGTGAGCGTATGGGATTCTAAATAAGACCGAATAGATTTTATAATTTGGGAAAGAGTTTCGGGAGAAGTATCAAATGAAAGCCTAACGTAATATTTGGCTCGCCGATAACTCCTCTGCGTTATGTTTTCGAGGGCTTGGGTAGTAAGCAGGCGATTGGGTACGGTGATAAGACTACCATCTTCGGAGCGCACTCGCGAACTTCGAAAGCCGATTTGTTCGATATCGCCCGAAATTTTGTCAAGTACAATGCTATCACCTACCACAAAGGGGCGTTCGAGCATGATGGCCACCGAAGCAATGAGGTTTTCGAGTGTCTCGCGAGCGGCCAAAGCTATCACCAATCCCCCAATTCCCAGACTTGTAATGAGCGCCCATACATTGACTTCATATACTTTGTGCAGAATGGTGAAAAAACTGGTTAAAGTCCAAATGATAATAATGATATCTTTGAAAAAAGGAACAAGCTGGTCATCGATAGGGCTAGGGGTAGAAGCGGCTTTTTGTTTGAAAATAAGCGCAATAAATTTAATGACTCTGATACCCAACCAGCCAATCGTAGCTCCTAAAACACTGAAAAATAAACGTTCGATAACCATGAGCCAGCCAAATTTATCACTAGGTTTCCACGCCCAATGAGTAGGTATTGTTAAGTGCCTGAAAGCCAAAAATAAAACCACTAATGTGATAAGTACCTCAAAAGGACGACGGGTGAGTCGGACAAAATCAGCTAAAGGGATATTGCCAGATTCGCTTTTGATAAAACGGTAAATCATTCGAGTAATCGTAAATGATAACCCTCTCCTAATCAATACTCCTAGTCCTAGGATACCAACAAACCAAAGTATATCCCGGATTGTATTTTCTAAAATGGTGTAGTCAAGCCACCTTGGCAGATTTTCCATAATAATCGTCGATTTTTAGGATGCAAAACAACAATTTTGCGCTGTTAAATGAAAAAATAACCTAGAAAAGCCAACAAACCATAGTTCTTTTGTGGGCTTTTTTAGAATGGATTGCTTTGAGAGAATATAATAAAATATGAATGCTGCTATTGACCTTGGAAATACATTTGCAAAAATAGGATGGTTTGAAGGAAGTACATTGATACGTGCTCAATACAAAATCCCTTTTGATGCCTTAACAAATATCTTACTGGAAGAATTGCCCGAAAAGGCGATTTTATCTTCAACCAGCCACGATACTGGAATATATGCCTTAACCTTGCAACAAAAAGGAGTAAATACATTACAGCTTGCATCCGATACACCACTGCCAATCCAAAAGGAATATGATACACCCCAAACCTTAGGGGCTGACCGTTTAGCGGCGGCAGTAGGTGCCAATGGTTTGTTTCCAAATGACAACTGTCTAGTGATCGATATGGGGACATGCATTACTTACGATTGGGTGAGTGCAGAGGCAGTTTTTCGAGGAGGAATAATTTCTCCGGGGTTTCGTATGCGATTTCAAGCGATGCACTCGTTTACAAAGAGGTTACCTTTGATTGAAATGGAAGAAGCTACTTATTTTATGTCTTTACCATTTGTAGGAAAAAGTACCCGTACAGCTATGCAAAGTGGCGTTTTCAATGGATTGTTAGCCGAAATGGAAGGGGTAATTGCTCGCTATCGCCACGAATATGGCGAATGCCGCGTAGTATTATGCGGAGGAGACGCTCCTTACTTTGAAAGTCTACTTAAAAATCGCATCTTTGCGGCTCCAAATCTAGTTTTGATGGGTTTGAATCGAATTTTACAACACAATGTCAATTAACAAAAAGAGTAAGCTTCTTAAGTGGAGTTGGGTAGTAGGGGCAGTTTGTTTAGTACAAACCTCTAGTTTTGCGCAAGGTCTAGGCAATTCTCCTTATTCGGCCATTGGTATCGGAGAACTCCTAAGTAAGGGCTACGCTCCCGCCAATGGAATGGGAGATGCAGGCGTAAGCAATGCCAATCCGCTCTATATCAATTCTCTGAACCCTGCTTTGTTGGCTCGAAACCGCTATACCATGTTTGATGTGGGAGTAGTAGGCCAATACAAAGGAATCCAAGACAGCCGCCAAAGTCAGCGTGATTTTGGTGGGAATTTAGCTTATCTGGCATTGTCGTTTCCCGTTGCCCCCAAATGGTCTTCTGGTATTAGTCTCAAACCGTACAGTTTTGTAAATCATCAACAAAATTCTTACGGGCGTATTGGAAATTCTATTTATGAAGCTCAATATGTGTATAGTGGTAAAGGAGGACTCAATCAGGTTAATTGGATGAATGGTTTTCAAGTGACCAAAAACCTTAATTTAGGTTTTGATGCTACCATGCTTTTCGGAAACTTTAACCAAAGTGTTACATCTCAGCTTCGTATTGGTGATAGTCGCGACTATATCGTAAGTCGTGATGATAGGTTGAATTTTAATGATTTTAATTTTAGAGCGGGAGCGGCTTGGCGTCAAAAGTTAAAAGGAGATCACTTCCTGAATTTCGGAGCTACTTATAGCCTTCAATCAAATGTCGCTACTGTTCGCAACACCACTTTAGAGGTACTCAACAGTGCAAATCGTCCTATCACTAATCCCGACACAATCACCCAAGCAAACTTATCTATTAAGCTTCCTACAACTTGGCGCGTGGGCATAAGCTATGAATACCTCTATCGTTTGACGGTAAACTTAGACTATGAACGTCAAAATTGGTCGCAGTATGTGGGCGTGTCAGGCAACAACGAATCTATGCGTGATGGACAAAGCTACCATATTGGATTGGAATATCTTCCTAAATATAATTCGACAAAATATTGGGATTTGGTATATTACCGCGCTGGTTTTACTTTCAACAATACTCCTTGGGTTATTGCGGGTACAAATATTGATGATATGAGCCTATCTTTTGGTCTTTCGCTACCGGTAGGGCAAGGTTTTACCAATCTCATTAATATTTCGTTTGTTGCGGGGCAACGGGGTACAATCTCCTCTCAAACTTTCAGAGAACGATACGGCCGGGTAACACTGGGCTTCTCTCTCAAAGACGTATGGTTCCGGAAATTTAAGGTCGATTAAGTCTACTTTAACTCTGTTTTTTTGCTAATTAGGTATAGCTTTTTTAAAAAAATGTCTTGTTAAAAAATATTAAAAACTTGACATAAAGCCTTTATTTTCAGCATATTTGTATGCACGCATACAATTTCCTGTCTATACTGTCGCTCAAAAAAATGAAAAAAAATCCCTTAAAAAAACAATTGTACTTGGAAAGTCAAGCAAAAAATACTAATTTTACCACCAAGATGTTAAGGTGGGTTAATACAACATCTGCAAAGATGCAAATGGGAGATAAACTTTTATCTCCTTTTTGTTTTTGTATCCTTCTCATATTGTTTACAGCTTGTCAAGAAGAAAAAAGCAAGCCTCAATCCATCACCTATCGTGGGCCGCTTGAAGAAGCTGAAAATATCGAAGTCCTATACAGTGAAGCTGGACAACTAAAAGTGAAGGTAAAAACGGCCAAACAAATCAAACTCCCTTCAGAAGATAAATTTTTTCCCAAAAAAGTATTCGTGGATTTTTATGCGCCTACAGGGCAAGTGACTACTACGCTTGAGTCAGATTCAGGTCGATATGAGTACCGAACAGGTTTGTATTTTGTAAAAGGCAATGTAAAAGTGGTAAATACGCAAAAACAAGAACGCTTGTTTACGGACGAATTGACCTGGAACCCACATACTCAAAAAGTATACACCGAGAAAAAAGTAGTCATCGAAAGCCAGACGACGGGAGAGCGAATCAATGGAATTGGGCTTGACGCCAACCAAGATTTTACACAATACAGTATTCGGAAGCCAACAGGCTTCTTCAATGCTCCTGCTGGATTTTCGAGCAATTGAGTTTTCTATGATTTCATGAGGAGATATATCTGCTTTTTTTCTTAGAGCTAGTATATTTTATTAATTCCTCGACCAGCTCCTCATGAATAGAAGAACTTTTGTAGCCCTTAGTACAAGTGCCGTAGGATTGACTCCTTGGTATAGTCATGCTTTCTTTTTTAATGATCCACCCAAACCCGCTTGGCTCAAAGAATGGGTCAAAATAAACGACCAACGTCTCGAAAGTTACCAAAAATACCGCATCACAGACTCCGCCAGTCAGGCGTATGGCGGGTGTATGGATGGTAATGACATTCCAAATCCACATTCTACTGCTGATTTTATCAAAAGAGCCTCTTTGGCATTGTCAAATAGGGAATCTGCCTACTACCATTCGGCAGATTTGATGAGCCAAGTAGGACTTGCTTTGAAATTTTTGTTGAAAATCCAGCATGAAGACGGTACCATTGATTTGTTAGAAACCAATTTCCATTCTACACCCGATACTGGCTTTATTGTGAAACGCTTGGCAATGGCTTATAAACAGCTAGCAGCTTCCAGTGCCCCAGGTTTAGAAAAGATATTGCCCGATTTTAAGTCTTTTTTGGTGCGTGGAGGAGAGGCGTTGAAAGTGGGAGGGATTCATACTCCTAATCACCGATGGGTAGTGTCGGCGGCTCTCACCAAACTCAATGAACTGTGGCCAAACCCCGCCTATGTGGCTCGAATTGAAGAATGGCTCGCCGAGCATATTGATATGGATGCGGATGGCCAGTATAATGAAAGAAGCACCTATATTTATTCTCCCTTAACCAACCGTCTGCTCATCACGATCGCCAAAGGACTCAAAAAGCCAGAATTACTTGCGTTTGTGCGCCGAAATCTCAACATGACTATGTACTATGTGCATCCTAATGGGGAGATAGTGACGGAGGCGTCGGGTCGGCAAGATAAAGCGCTCATCGGGACGATGGAGAGCTATTACTATGCGTATCGTTATATGGCCTTGCTCGACAACAACGGTCAAATGGCAGCTATGTGCCGTTTGATTGAAAATACCGCCGCCATGCGCCAAGCAGAGTTTTTGGATTATATGTTGGATGATTCATTTTTGTGGAAAGAGCTACCTGCTTCTAAGCCATTACCCACTAATTATGCCAAGGAATTTTTGGGGAGTGGGTTAGTGCGGATTCGACGAGAAAACTGGGATAGTACTCTCTTTACCAACAATGCCGCTTGGCTCACATTTCACAAAGGCAACGCCGTACTTCAGGGAATGAGAGTGGCAGCTTCTTTTTTTGGAAAAGGTCAATTCCAATCCGAAAAAATTGAAAAAGAAGGTAATAGCTGGGTGTTGAAAAGCAAACTCGAAGGGCCTTATTTTCAGCCAATTGCCAAGGAAGAAATTGCGGCAGACGGAGATTGGGAAAAAATGCCAAAAAGCAAGCGTCGCCAGAGTGAAATTCAGTACCTTGAATCTATAGTAAGAATAACAGAAGGTGATAATGGCTTGGAAGTGGATATTCAAATGCAAGGAACCGACGGCGTACCTGTATCTTTAGAATTGATTTTTAGAGCAGGGGGTGTCTTGTCGGGAGTCATCAATCATCCTACCAAAGAAAAAGCGTATCTTTTGACTGCCACAAACGGAACTTATCAATTAAAAGGTGATACGATTACCTTTGGGCCAGGTAAAGCTTTGCACAAAAACGTCCAACTCCGTGGCGCATTACCAGCGGTAGATGCCCCTACGGTGTATCTTACTGGCTTTACTCCTTTTAAGCATACTATCAGAATATCATAAAGAAGGAGTACATTTTTCGAGGGCGTTTTGCACCGTATCAATCGTCGTAATACTCGTTTCTTTACCCCAAGTATTGTAAAGATAAGTAGTAATTTCTGCAATTTCTAGTTCTTTGAGGGATGGATTGGCGGGCATAGGACGGTCAAACTTTTTACCGTTGACGGTCATTGGTTGATGAATTCCGTATTTAATCCAACATATGACCTGCTCTTTGTTTTTGAGATGCTCAAGCGAGATGGCAGGATACAGGTTTTCTAATCCTTTACCATCTCGCTGATGGCAATTGGCGCAGTGAGTGTCAAACAATGAAAAACCTTCGGCAAGATATTGGTCTCGCTTAACACGCTCTTGGTCTTGGCAGGATGTAATGCTTATCCACACAACCAAAGCCATTAACGTAGGGTATTTCGAAAATTGGGAGATTTTATTGGGCATTTTTGTACTCGGCTTTGAGACGCTCAATGTCGGCTAGCAATCGTTTGGTTCCTTCGTCGTCAGTGCCATTGTACATTCCTCTAACGCGCTTCTCTTTATCAATCAAAATAAAAGCACCGCTATGAATATAACCACCTGGGGCTGTAGAGTCGGCTCCTGCCACGACTAAGTAATGATGCTCTCCAATGTCGTATATTTTTTCACGCTCTCCGGTTACAAACATCCATTGTTTGGCGTCTTTCACCCCCAAATCATTGGCATATTGTTTCAGTACGGTCGGAGTATCATGCTGTGGGTCGATTGTATGCGAGAGAATAGCTACATCAGGTTGACCTTTTATTTTATCATATACTTTCAGCATTTGTTTTTTCATCACCGGACAGATTGTGGGGCAGGTTGTGAAGAAAAAGTCAGCTACGTAAATTTTATCTTTAAAATTTTGAGCAGTCACTGTATCCCCGTCTTGATTGACGAATTTGAAATCGGGGATGGTGTGGTATACCGTATCAACTACCTCTTTGCCTTCTATCATCCTTTTGATGGTGTCGCGCTCGCCCAGAATGGGGAGTCGGTCGGTGTTTTGGGAACAACTTCCCAATACAAATAAAAGTGAGACAACAACAAAATACTTCATCTGATTCTACGGGGTGCTTGGCTCGCCGGATGGAGAGTGGACAAAAAATCGGTTTATTTTTTTAAAAACGCTTCTGCTTTAGTGATGCTTTCGAGCATTTGATCACGCACTTGACTGATTTTAGTTTTTTCGGCATTGAGCGCTTTAAGGGCTTCATCGCCTGAGAGTGCTTTAAGAGAGTCGCCATTGTAAGCGTGCATCCAGTTCATCATACCTTCGTCGGCTTGCTGGAGGGCGTTAGAAAGTGTCAGAGCTTGGTCTTTTTGTTGCTGAAGGCTATCGTCGTTTTTGATTTTGAGGAGACTGTCAATGCTTACTATTTTTTGTGATAAAGCATTTCTTAAATCCATAATCTGTCCCATTTTGGGCATTACTTCATCATGGATTGCGAATACATCTTTTTCTACTTGGTCGATATTGCCTTTTTCTTGACTACAAGAAAAAATCATCATGGTGGGGATGAGGAGGGATAATAATAGGCTTACTTTCTTCATAGTTGTGTTTTTTGGAATTAAAAAAGAGTGGTTTGCCCATTTTGGTTTAGGTTTGCATTTTGGGCAAGGAGCATTTCACGGGCGTTTTGTATAATGGCCTCACTAGGGGTACGACCGCCAATCATTTGGGCGATTTCTTGAACTCGTTCTTCAAAGCTTAGTTGACGGATTTTACTGACTGTTTTGTCGGCTGAGTGATCTTTGTATACAAAATAATGGGCTGTACCTTGGGTGGCTATTTGATGTAAATGCGTAATTGAGATTACTTGGTGACTTTTGGCGATTTCGCGCATCATTTGACCCATTTTTATGGCGATTTCGCCCGAGACTCCTGTGTCAATTTCGTCAAAAATAATAGTGGGTAATTTACGTTTACTGGCTAAAATATATTTAATGACCATCATCAACCGCGAGAACTCACCTCCCGAGGCTACGTTTCGGAGCTGCTGAGGTTTGATTCCTTTGTTGGCACTAAAGAGAAAATCTACGTCGTCGATGCCATCATCGCTAGGGTCGATGATATGGTGCTGAATATTCAACGCTGCATTGGGCATTCCCAGTTCAATCAAATATTTTTTTACTTGATTTTCGACTTGCGACATGACCGATTTGCGAGAGTTAGAGAGCTTGTCGGCATTTTTGAGGAGTTTAACCCTGCTTTTTTCTACGCTAGCTTTTGCTTTTTCGATGTCTTCGTCTAGGTTGAGTACTTGGCTTACTTTTTTATCTAGTTCATTTTGAATGACTAGTAGTTCACCCACCGTCTTTACTTGATGCTTTTGTTGGAGATGATAAATGAGGTTGAGGCGTTCTCTGATTTCTTCGGCGCGCGTATCGTCTATTTCTACGTTTGATTGTTCATAACTAATTTCACTGGCCAAATCTTTTAACTCAATATAAGCACTTTGGGCACGTTCGCGGAGTTGTTCGTACTGAGGTGAAAATTTGCTTACAGCATTGAGACTATTGACGGCATTTCTTAAAAAAACATTGACCGATTGCTCGGCATTATCAAGATATTCGTGAGCGAGTTGGAGACGTTCCCTGACTTCGGTGGCGTTTTCTAAAATATTGAGTTCTTGTTCAAGGAGTTCTTGTTCGTCGGCTTGGAATTTTGCCTTGTCGAGTTCTTCAAACAAAAACTGGTTATAAGAAAACTCTTTTCGCATTTGGGCAGCATCGGCTGTCAGTCGCTCATAAGTATGTTTGGCTTTTTGATAGGCTTGATACTCGATATGATAGGCTCTAAGGAGCGGTTCATTCTGGGCATAGGTATCCACTATTTGCAGCTGAAATTCGTTAGAACCCAGTAGCAGCGTATCATGTTGGGAGTGAATATCCATGAGCTGACTCGAAATCCGGCGCAGGGTTTCTAGATTGACAGGCGTATCGTTGACAAATGCCCTTGATTTTCCGCTAGGGCTGATTTCGCGGCGGAACAGGCTTTTGGGCGAAAAATCCAGTTCTTCTTCTTCAAAAAGATGCTGGATAAAATAGCCAGATAAATCAAAGGTTCCTTCGATGATGCACTTTTGAGTGGCATTGTACAATACTTTGGTATCCGCTCGACTTCCGAGTAGTAAGCCAATAGCGCCCAACATAATGGATTTCCCAGCTCCTGTTTCACCCGTAATGATATTGAGTTGGGAGTCAGGAGCGAGTTCCAATTGTTCGATTAGTGCATAGTTTTTAATTAGCAAGTGTACAAGCATAGGGCAATCGGTTGAACCGCCGCGAAGTTAATCAACAATTCAACAAAAAGGAATGACTTTATGTTATGACTTGTAGTGACTATTGTTTTTTGAGAAATATTTAACTCCCAAAATTTAGTCTGATAATTGTTAGTGTTTTAGGGCTCGTTTCTTAATCATACCGCCTTTGGTATCTTTGATACTGCTCATGACTACAAACGAATGGGGGTCAATGGTCTGAATTTCAGTGTTTAATCTGTTTAGCTCCAGCCTTGTAACTACGGTATAAATAATGTCAAACTCGGAAATTTCGCCGTTTCTTCCATGCCCTCGTTTGCCACGATAAACGGTGACTCCTCGCCCCATTTCGTTGATAATCATTTGACGGATTTCTTCGTGATGTGGCGAAATGATAGTGACTCCAGTATATTCCTCAATTCCCTCAATCACAAAATCAAGTGTTTTGGAAGCGGCAAGGTAGGTGATCATTGAGTAGAGTGCTGTCTCCATAGATAAAAAATAGGAAGCAGTGGCAAAAATGATGATGTTGATAATGATGATGATGTCGCCAATGGTAGTCCCAAATTTACGACTCAAAAAAATCGCTAAGACTTCTGTGCCGTCAATCACAGCTCCTCCTCTCACCGACAGGCCAATGCCTGCTCCTAAGAAAAAACCACCAAATACAGCTACCAATAATTTGTCGTGGGTCACTTCTGGAAAATGAACAGTGGCTACGCAAATAGCTAATCCGCTGATAGCAAGAGCAGTTTTGAAGGCAAATTGTTTATTGACAATCTTATACCCCATAAATACAAAGGGTAAGTTGATGAGCAAAAGCAAAGCGTAAAGAGGCAAACCTGTAAGACGATTGATGAGCAACGAAATCCCCGTAGCTCCACCATCGATGAAGCTGTTAGGAATAAGAAAACTTTCTAATCCAAAGGCTGCTGAGCCAATTCCTAGGGAAATAAGGACAAAGTCTTTTAAAAGACGAACAATGTTTATCTTGAGTTCACGAAAACCCTTGGCTAGGATAAAACTGGAATATTGGGTATTAGCATTTTTCTTATTCCTAAGAATGGTCTGAATAATTACTCTTGTCAAAAAAGAATTCATTGGCTTTTTAAGGAGTTTTAGATATAAACAACACGATAAAAAGTGAATATCAAAGAACACATAAATATAACAGGTACTAAATACCCTCAAACAGGGTATTTCTGTCAAAGAGATACCCTGTAAGCATTACTCAATAAATAAGCAGAATGTATTCGAAGGTAAGCAATTTAAACAAAAAAAGTGACCTTCTCAAATAGGAATCCTATTTTGTAAATCATAACAAAATGGTATACACACAACCAAGGAAATGTACTAAGCTCAAGAGAATAGGTGCACAGCGAGTTTTTGGTCAATAATGACTTGGCTGGTCATAGATGACAGCTTCGATTTGGGTAAAGGCAAGACTATGAGGATGATTTCGAAAATCTTTAATAAACAACATCTGATTTTCTACTTTTAAGCATCTTCCCAAAAATGTCTGATTGCTTTTCAGTACTATATTAATATCCTTTCCTACTAAAGAAGAAGCTTCTTTCGCCAAATCGGCTTGAAATAACTTGTGAAGGCGTTTACCCATATGAAGCAAAAAATTATTGGAGTAGTTTGCGGTACATTTCGGTTTTGGCAGGGTCAAGTTGAGAAAGCACTGTAAAGGTTTTTTGTTTTTCGTCTTTACTGGCTTCGTTCATGATTTTGTAAATCTCTTCTCCTTTGGCATCCAAAAACGAATTGATAAGAACCGACGTAGGCATCAATTTGCTGACTTGCTGAATAGAACTAAGCACATTGATGATTTGTTGGCGTGCAGCGATTGGATTTTCGACAAAAGTATCCAATCCAAGGCGGTGGTAGGTATAGATTGCTTCACGGAAAGGCAGGATTTGCTGATTCATGAGGTTGTCTATCAACCAAAAACGACTCCTGAGGTCACTGCCGGAGCGCCATGTAGAAGATGAACCCGAATTGTTTTGGGCAATATTTACTAACTGAAATGCTCTTTGAACATATGGGTTACCACCTAATTTACTGAAAGAATCATAATCTAGCGCCAAAACCATGTAAGAATAAAAAGCGAGCATGTGCGTAAGTTCATCACTATACGTATTTTCGGTAAAATACATTGGATTGCTTGGAAGATAGCTAAAATTAAAGAACCTATCGACATAGTTAAGAACAACAGTTTCGTAGTTGGTCCCGTATACTGGTCGAGTGACGATGAGCTGAGCGGTACCTTCATAATCGCCTTGTTTAGGCGAGCGAATGAGATTTATGTTGAGTTTAAAATTGATTCTTTCTTCTGGGCTGAAATTGTCATTGGTCCAGCGGCGGGCATTGATAAAATCACTAATGACGTTTTTCAATTGATTGAGGTTGGCATTGTCTGTGTTTTGTTGAGAAAACAACTGATTATAATTGAGCGTAACCGTACAGTTCAATTCTTGCGCCAAAGCCGTGGTCACAAATGCCAACAGTAATGAAGCAGTAAGTATATAAGTTTGAATGGACTTCATAAACACACAAGGTTTGACATTTGCTCTACAATTTTCCTGCCACAAGTTCTAAAATATCTTGGGCAACTTGGGCTTTTGGTTTAAGGTCAAAATGATGAACACTACCTGATGCTTCAATAACGGTAATTTTGTTGGTATCGTGTGCAAATCCTGCACCTTTGTCATTAAGAGAATTAAGTACAATAAAATCGAGGTTTTTGGATTTGAGTTTTCCAAGTGCATTCTCAAACTCATTATTGGTTTCTAAAGCAAAGCCCACCATAATTTGCCCAGTTTTCTTTTGGGAGCCAACGGTAGCCGCAATATCGACAGTTTTGCTGAGTTCGATTGTGAAATGAGCTTCTTTTTTCTTGATTTTGTGATCAGCAGGGTGAGTAGGAGTATAATCAGCAACCGCAGCCGACAAAATAATAATATCAGCTTGGGCAAATCTATTTTGGGTAGCCTCATACATTTGCTGGGCAGATTGTACTTTAATGACCTCCACGGAAGCATCAGGAATAGGCTGAGAAGTAGGGCCACTTACCAAGGTAACTTGTGCCCCTGCAAACGCAAATGCTTGGGCAATTGCATAGCCCATTTTGCCCGTCGAATGATTACTAATATATCTTACGGGGTCGATAGGCTCTTGGGTAGGGCCAGCCGTAATGAGTACTTTTTTACCCTTCAGTACTTGTCTACTTGAAAAGTGTTTGGCCAATGAGATGACGATCTCTTCGGGTTCGGCCATTCTGCCTGGTCCTACTAGGCCGCTGGCCAATTCTCCATAAGCAGCATCCAAAATATGATTTCCGTAGCTTTTGAGGCTTTCTAAATTTTTGAGGGTAGAACCATGTTGGTACATATCTAAATCCATCGCTGGTGCAAAAAAAACGGGACAACGAGCCGAAAGGTAAACAGCAGTGAGCAGATTGTCACAGATTCCGTTGGCACACTTGCTGATGGTATTGGCGGAGGCAGGGGCAATCACCATGACATCTGCCCAAAGCCCAAGCTCCACGTGATTGTTCCATTGGCCAGTTGCATCTTTTACAAAAGCAGATAAAGCAGGTTTTTTGGCTAAAGTAGCCAAGGTCAATGGCGTAATAAACTCTTTGGCCATGTCTGTCATGACTACTTGTACTTCTGCACCAGCTTTGACAAGCTGACGGATGAGAAGGGCTGATTTGTAGGCTGCAATACTACCGCTTACGCCAAGTAATATCTTTTTGTTTTGAAGAGATGATAACATGCGCGGTTCAAATTATTTAATTAAGGGAGTTGTGAAACCAAAAAAGCCGCTATACGCGGCTTAATTTGGTGGTATCAGTGATACTAAGCTTCTTCTTCGTTGGAGCGCCAAAACAATTTGTCTTCCATGAATTCTTCAATGGCAATTCCAGTTGGTTTGGGCTGACGCTCATAAAACTTAGAAATCTCAATTTGTTCGCGGTTTTCAAATACCTCTTCGAGGTTGTCGATACCCGAGGCAAACTCAGCTAGTTTGTTGTTGAGTTCTTCTTTGGTCTTTGAGGCGATTTGGCGTGCACGACGTGAAATAATCGCTACTGATTCGTAAAGGTTACCAGTTTTAGCCGCCAATTTATCCGTATCGCGAGTTATGATGGATGGATTTACTGCCATATCTATTATTTAGTTTATTTCTTAAGTTTTGACCGATTCTTAGTTTTGACTAGAAGATGGAGTTGACAATTTACCCGTATTAGATTTGGCTTCATTAGCCACTTTTTCGGCTTGCAACACTACTTCTAGCTCTTTTTGGGTGTTTTCATAAAACCGCTCCGCTTGACGCAAGTATTTGCTTTGGGGGTACTTGTCAATAAAAGTGAGATAATATTTGTTCACATCTTGAAAACGCTCCTTTTGTTTGTCAATAAAACTCAAACGAGCGAGATTGTACTGAGCATCTACTCTCAAAAAAGCTAATTCTTCATTGTATTTTGAATCAGGGAAGTCTTTTTGAAAGTTATTGATTGCTACTACGGCCGAGCGGAAATTGGCAATGTTGGCTTCGCTTGTTTTATAGTATAGCTTCGCTTTGTCATATGCTTTACGCTCCAATTTGTCGCGAAGCTCCAAAATCAATTGTGTGGATTCTTCACGAAATGCACTCTCGGGGTAGGTGTTGATAAAATCTTGAAGTGCACTGATTGCCGTTAAGGTATTCGTTTGGTCCAAGTTTGAGTTTGGAGAATCCTTATACAAGGAATACGCGTGCATGTACAAGGCTTCTTGGGCGTATTCACTTCGCTGGAAAGTCTCGTAGAAGTTTTTGAACAAAAACTGAGCCATGTTATAATTGGCCTGCTTAAAATTACAGTAGGCATTATAAAACTGGGCTAATTCGGCCTGACGAGCATCTTTCCCATTGAGTAGGGGGGTGATTTCTTCAAACAACAAGCCTGCATGATAGTAGTCGGCTTTTTTATAGTACTGAAGAGCTGCCTCGTATTTTTGTTCGAGGGTTCCTTCTTTTTGTAGCTTCGAGAACTTGCTACATGCTCCGAGCGTTACCACGCTCAAAAACAATAGGAAATATCCAAATAGGGAGTTACGCATATCGGGCGCAAAAATACAAATGTTGCTTCATATTTCATAACGAAATTGAAGCATAAATAGTATTAGATGAAGGTTCGTAAAATTAGTGACGAATGAGGAGTTTTTTGGTAGCGACTTTTTTGCCGTCGAGAAGCAACTGATAGAAATATACTCCATTAGGCATCTCACGTGTTTGGATACGTAGCGAGCGGTCGTATTTGTCAAGCTCGTATTCTGCTATATTAGCCCCGAGTACGTTATACAATGAAATTTTGGCACTACCAGTGTGACCTACAAATTGATAATCAATTTCCGCATAGTCATTAGCGGGATTGGGGAAGGCATTAAGTACTTTCAATTTCTCACTTGAGAAAAGTAAATCATCTGATTTTCCAATTTCTTCAATATTGGGGCGAGTATCGGGGGTATTAACAGCTAAAGTTTCACTATTGGTACGGTTTTTGACAGATGCGTTGGAGGTATTTGAACTAGCAGGGTTCAAAAGAACTGACCGATAATAAGCGTTGATAGCAGAGCTAGGACGTAAACTGATGCTACGATCAAGTTTATTGGGTACCTTAGAAAGCGTAGCCGCAGGAGTTGATTTCTTACCTATGTGAAGGCGGCTTTTGTTTTGGCTTGCTGCTGACTGCGCAAATCCCTCAGTCAGAGTTAGTAAGCTGAAACAGATGAGAAAAATATATATGAGTACAGGTTGTTTCATAGCTGGATGTTTCTGAGAAAATCATATTTCTTCGTTTGTATACTGCAAAAATATAAGCTTATTTTTATAAAATCAAAAATCGTGCCTTAAAATGATGTTAAAAATTATTATGCGGTACACAATATTTACGGAGAATTGACGTAAAAAGTTTCTTTTGGACTAAAGTTTCTTTTTTTTGGGTTTTAGCTTTGTTTTAAAAACCTCTTTTGAGCGGTTTTTGTTTGCGGGACTTTCAGATTCTTTGACAATTGGCAAAGGCATTGGTTTAAAGTTGACTTTGGTAAATATTTCTTCTTTGGAGGGTTTTTCTTTGATACGCCAACTAAACCCTTCAAGTTCCTTATCTAGGGGTTTGATGCCTTGAGGAGGAATAAACTTCCCGTCTGGCTGCCCCACAAACTGTATACGATGTACTTGATTGTTTTTGAAATTAAGGGTCATTTTGGCGCATTCTACGCGGTTCATCCCCATGGCTTTGTTTTGTTCATTGGCGGCAAAGTATATACTTTGCCCATTGCCTTCCACAAAAACTCTCTGTAAGCGGGTACTATCATCGAAAGAAGCGGTGATACGACGGCCTTTTACTTGGTTAAAATTAATAAGAGTATCTTGTGCAATCACAAAAGATTTAGCTCGCAGGTACATTGTTCGCAGTTTTTGTTGTACAAGCTGTGCTAAAATAGTATCTGCTTCCAATTGATACTTTCCTGTCCAGATGATGGGTTTCTTAAAAAACGTGATATTGGAGTCAAGAGAATTATAGACTAGCGAGTCGCATTTACTCTGTAAATCTCTTTTGTAAACCAAAACGTTTTTGTAACCTATGAGTTGTTTGGGTTTGTTGGTTGTATCAGAGGGTGCTTGTGATTTGTCTGATGTAGTTAGAGTAAGTGCCTTTTGTTTTGAGGTGTTGGAGGCAATTGCTTTTGAGGTAGAATCCTTAGAAAGAGAATCTTTAGGAATTTCAATCGAATACAAAGTATCGGCAGTCATGTAAAGCGTATCTTTTGATACTACAGTACGCATCAGTGGATGTCCCCAGACTTTTGAGAAACCTTTTTTGCCATTGTATATTCCAAAATCTCCGTTGAGAATTGTATCATCTTTTTTGGAAACCAGCACCACTTTTCCTTTGGCATAGCCTTTTTTGGAGAGATTGTCGAAGGTAATTGAATCGCCTGTAAGAGTATAATCAGGGTTGTCGATAGTGGTTCGGGTACGAAACAGCGATTCGCCAGTTTCGGTATTATAAGACCCATTTTTGGCTACGAGTGTTCCGTCTTTGCTAATAACTTTGGTAGGACTTTTAAAATCCGCAATTTTGGTAATGGAATTATAAACAAGGGTATCAGTCGTAAGTGTATATTTGGGGTTAACGAGCTTTACGTCTTTGTAATAGGTGGATATTTTGGTACGGGTGTCGTAGTAGCCGACTTGGCTAGTGAGGGTATTTTCTGCATCTAAGATTTTACCTTTGTTGGGATAGTAAGCTATGCCGCTAGCCATATCATATTCGATGCGGGTAGATGTAACAGAGCGTTTACGATCTCTCAAGGTGACCACTTTGCCCATTACTTTTGCTAAGCGAGTATTTCCAAAGTAAAATAGTGTATCACCCGTTACAGTGACAGTATCTCCTTGCACAATTTTCACATTTCCGTAGGCTTCCAAAGCATTGGAGGATACTTTATGGATAGCCAAGTCGCAGTACATCAATGCTCCTTTGTGCCGAAAAACAACTTTGCTTACTACTCTTCTCACTTCGCTTCCGTCGGGAAGTTTGTTGATACTCATACTATCAGCTCCCAGCAAAAACACCTTCTCGTCGCTCGCCATAGGAAGCGTGCTAGAGGGGCGTTGAGCGCGGGATGATATGGGCGTTAGGAGGAGCATCAGAATTGTAAGCGTGTTTATACCTATTACGCAAAAAAGCGTCGAAGGGTTGCAACGAAAATGTTTGTTTTTTTGAAAAATCATCGGAAATTTTTGTGGACCTCTGCTTTGTGTCACCATATTTACGCACAAAATTAGCTAAAAACGGATGCTAGACTCATTCTTAACATACATTAACGAAAAACAACTGTTTACGGTATCGAATCGGCTCTTGATTGCAGTCAGCGGTGGGATAGATTCGATAGCCTTGATCCACTTATGTCATGAAGCTGGTTTTCAATTTGGAATTGCTCACTGTAACTTTCAATTGAGAGGAGAAGAGTCGAATCAAGATGAATACTTTGTACGTGAGCTAGCACATCATTATGGAGCCGATTTTTTTGTTCGACATTTTGATACAAAAATGTACGCAAAACAAAACGGTGTTTCTACCCAAATGGCCGCACGTGATTTGCGCTATCCATGGTTTGAGGAAGTTTTGGTTGAAAATGAATATGACTATTTGCTGACGGCTCATCATCAAGATGATTTGCTAGAAACACTCCTACTTAATTTGACTCGTGGTACTGGATTGGCGGGCTTGCACGGGATTTTGCCCAAAAATGGCAGACTCGTAAGACCTTTATTAGGGATGACGCGGGGCGAATTATTAGGTTACATTCAAGAAAAAGGCTTGAAATGGAGAGAAGATAGCTCTAATGCGTCGGTTGATTATTGGAGAAATCGCTTAAGACATGAAGTAGTTCCTATTTTAAAAGCCATGAATCCTCAAATAACCGCCGCTGCCGCTGAACTAGCAGAGCGAGTCAAAGCTACAGAAGATATACTACATGAAGAGTTGGAAAGACAAAGGCCGTTGGTGATTCAGAGAGAGAAAGGTAATGCTTGGGTGGCGATAGAGGAGCTAGAAAGACAGGCAGCTTCTTTGGAAAAATTGGCTTTATGGCTCAATGACTATGGGTTTGATTATAAGCGTGTAAAGGAAATATGGAAAAATCGAAAAGGACAGGTGGGAAAACAATATTTCTCCACGACTCATACATTGACTTTTGACCGCCAAAAATGGCTTATTACCCCCCAAAATACTACATATGAGGCACTGATGTATGAAATAGATGATAATGTGGGAGAAATTGATTTTGAGGGGAAAACACTAAAGTGGGTGCTGTTGTCTGAGGTAGCTAATGGGGCGTCTCAAAGTGTTGTTTTTCTTGATTATTCCAAACTTAAGTTTCCACTTCGTCTGAGACCTTGGCAAAAGGGGGATTGGTTTTGTCCATTGGGAATGAGCGGTAAACGTAAGAAAATAAGCGATTTTTTGGTAGATATCAAGTGGCCAAGAAGTCTCAAAAATCAAGTGTATGTTTTGGAATCTGATGGGCAAATTGCTTGGGTTGTAGGTTTAAGAGCCGATGAACGCTTTAAAGTTGAAGAAATTACAAAAAAAATATCAAAATTTGAGATTTTGTAAAGTATTGATATTCAAATAGTTGTTTGGTTTGATTTGCTTTTTTATTGGCGATTTTATGGGTTTTTTGAGTTTGGCATAGTATTTGGTGGTGACTAAGAAGAGAATCCTATTTTCCTGCTACTGTAACACTTTTGCAATATGAGAACCGTAGGTAAAATCGCGTTGGGACTTGCTCTAACCCTATTGACACTCAACGCATTCGCCCAAACTGCACGACTTAGGTCAGCCAATCGGGCATTTGATGATTATAGCTACTCTGACGCCGTGAGGGGTTATGAGGAGTTTTTGAGAACCGACAAGAAGAGCGATCCTGTAGAACGCAAAGAAGCACTAGAAAAACTAGCGTACAGTTATCGCCGTCTTCAAGACACCCGCAACGCCGAACGTGTTTATAGTGAGTTAGTTACTAACTATAACGACGCCGACAGCCGAAACTACCTTTACTATGCGCAAGCCTTGGCAAGTAATGGTAAGTATCGAGATTCCCAAAAAATGTACAGTAAATATGCCGAATTGCAGTCGGCTGATTTACGGGGTCGTAAGTTTACGGTGACCTACATGGACATGAATCGTTTCTATAAAGACTCGGCCATGTATCGTGTGGAGTACTTGCCGATTAACTCACGTCAAGCTGATTTTAGTCCGATGTATTATAAAGGCGGGCTGGTGTTTGTATCGTCGAGAGCCGAGAGTGGTGTCATCAAAAGGGTATTTAACTGGAATCAAACTCCTTTCCTTGATCTATATTTTACGCCCGATACATCAGCATTGAAAGGGGTACGTGAAGTATATCGTAGCAACACCGCCTCACTAAGTGGAGGTTCTGCTAACGGTGGTAGTTCAGGGGCTTTGAGCAATGATGCAATGGCGGGTGTAAGCGAAGATTTACCTTTGCCCAAAACAAAAGCAGAGAAGTTTAGCCGTACCCTCAATACCAAATACCACGAGGGACCTGCCTCTTTCTTTAAAGATTTTTCGAAAGTAGTTTTTACAAGAAACAATTATAATAGCGGTAAAGCCCGTAAGAGTAACGACGGAGTCAATAAGTTGAAGCTTTTTATCGCTGACCAGAAAGGAAAAGATTGGGGAAATGTGAAAGAATTGCCTTTCAATAACAATGATTTTTCGTGTGGACACCCTGCTCTTTCGCCCGATGATTCGAAGCTCTATTTTGTATCAGATATGCCTGGTGGCTATGGTGGTACTGACGTGTATGTTGTGGAATATAATAATGGACAATGGGGAACGCCAGTCAACTTGGGCAAAGAAGTAAATACTGAAGGCAACGAGATGTTTCCTTTCATTGATAGTAGCGGTAACCTTTATTTTGCTTCTGACGGACATGAAGGGCTGGGTGGATTAGATATTTTCTTTGCCGAACTTAAAGACGGTATTGCTTACAAAGGAGTACAAAATTTGGGAGCACCTATTAATTCAGAAAAAGATGATTTTGGGCTCATTACCGACCACGATAGAGGCACAGGCTACTTTAGCTCAAACCGTGTAAAAGGTGTATCAGACGACAATATTTACAGTTTCAAACGTACTTGTCGCCCGCTCGAAATCTTGGTGTTGGATGCCAAGACAGGCTCACCCATCGAGGGAGCTGATGTCAGAATTGTTAAAAATGGTTCGAACCAAGATATTCAACAAACCGGAATCGACGGAGCTACTAAGATATGTTTAGAAGCTCAGACCGAATATGACTTTAAGGCCATTAAAGAAGGCTATGCTACAAACAATGTTCTTTTCTCCACCCTTACGCAGTCAAGTAAACCTCAAATGAGTGTATCGATTTACTTAAACAAAAGCGAAGCTACTATCTTAAGAGGGACTGTTAAGCGTGAGGTAAACCAAGCACCTCAAGAAGGTGTAAAAGTAACGTTGAGAGACCAGAAAACTGGCCAAGAAAAGACAGTAGTGACGGGCACAGATGGTGGATACGAGTTTGAAGTAGACCCTAACCGTAACTATGACTTACGAGCTGAAGGACAGGATTTGGCTACCAATGAGCAGACTATTGGTAAAAACAAAAAGAACAAACGGAAAGTGGTAGAAAGCGATTTGAGTATGTATGGTACTGGCGATGTGTTTACGCTTGATAATATCTACTACGATTTGGATAAGTTCTTTATCCGCCCAGAAGCAGCTAGAGAATTAGACAAAGTGGTGGCTTTGATGAAAAAATATCCACAAATGAAAATCGAGTTGCGGTCATTTACTGATAGCCGCGCCAGCGATACCTATAATCTTCGTCTGTCGGAGCGTCGGGCTAGAGCTGCGTTTGACTATCTCGTAAGAAAAGGAATCACTCCGGCTCGTTTGGAAGCCCGTGGATATGGTGAAAGCGAACTCGTAAATGATTGTATAAACGGTGCCCAGTGCGACGAGGCTGATCACCGTCTCAACCGCCGTACTGAGTTCAAGATTTTATCAGTCAGACCAGGAGGTGGACAGGAGCTGTCAAGCAACTAATCCTGGGTCATTTACTAAGAGCAAAAGTAGCTGAATTATAAATAGGGAACCGACAGCGGGGCAACATTTGCCTCGCTGTTTTGTTTTATACCTAAGTTGCGTTTAGTTTTAGGTGGTTTGTAGTATGTCTGTTTCCCAAAATACTTTGTCTTTAAACGCTACTAGCATTTTATGGCAAAGTCAAAATTCAAAACCTCAATATGTCATGCGAATTTCACTGATTGCGGCGATGTCCGAAAATAGAGTCATGGGGAATCATGGTCGGTTGCCTTGGCCTCATTTACCCAATGACTGGGATAATTTTTTTAAGGTCACTCAAGGTTGTAGGATGATAATGGGGCGTAAAAGTTATGATACTCCCGATAGATTGGCTTCTGAGAGTGGAAATTTTGTGATTACACGCCAGACAGACTTTCCGCTGGAGGAAGGTTTCGAACGGGCGGGAAGTTTGTCAGAAGCATTGCAGAAATGTAAAGACGATAAAGAAGTGTTTGTAATAGGAGGGGAGGAGATTTTTAGACAAGCCTTACCGCTAGCTGATTGTATTCACTTGACAGTCGTGCATGGAGTATTTGATGGAGATGCGCATTTCCCAGCGTTTTCTGATAAAGATTTTAGGGTGATTTCTTCACAAGATTTTCCGATGGATGCGCAGCATGCTTATGCTTATTCGTTTTTGGTATATGAGCGTAGGGGTTAGTTCAAAAAAACAACCCCTACTGCATGGGTTATATGGTAGTTCCGCCGTCTACCGTAAATACAGCTCCTGTAGTATAAGCTGAAGCTTCTGATGCTAAGTACAGTACCAAGGCAGCTACTTCGTCTACGGTTCCCATGCGCGAAATGGGCAACCGCTTCGTAAAATGCGCCAATGTTTTGGGATCTTCCCAAAGCGCTTTGCTGAATTTGGTTTTGATAAGCCCCGGACACACAGCGTTGACCCTAATATCATCTTGTCCCCATTCTTTGGCAAAAACTTTGGTGAGCATATTGAGTGCGGCTTTACTCACGCTATATATTCCCAGACCCGGGTCTGGAGTAAGTGCGGCAATACTACTGATATTGATGATACTTCCTCCACCTCTCAATTTCATGATAGGGTGTACCATTTTGCATAGCTGAAAAGGGGCTTTGACGTTTATATCCATGATTTTTTCATAGGCACTATCTGGACAGTCTACCGTGGGGCCATAGTAAGGATTGGCAGCGGCGTTGTTGACCAATATATCAATACCCCCGTAGATTTCGATAGTTTTGTCAAAAAGGTGTTTGGTTTGGATTTCGTCGCCCATACGTGCTTCGATTGCAGTCACTTCTCCACCCTCCTGACGGATGTCATTTGCTAACTGGTCAAGGTCAGCTTGGCGGCGACTACTGATGACGACTTTGGCACCTACTTGCGCAAAAAAACGAGCACACTGCTCACCTATGCCTTTGCTTGCGCCTGTAATGAGGGCTACTTTGCCCGTTAGGTTAAAGAGTTCTAATGCTTGTGTATTCATGGGTTGGTTTGTTGGATAAATTTTTGAAGGCCTTCAGCTGCTTTGGTTTGTATTTTTTCTTCCAAATATCGACTCCACCCCAATAGTTTTCCGGTAAAGCCTAATGCTTGAGAAGACCATTCATAAAAACTAAAGTAGTCGTCGTGTCGTGAGATGAGTCCATCTTTAAACAAAAATTCTGCGTGTACGACATTTTTTACCAATCGTCCAGTGGAAGTAAAAGTGTAAGTAGCTACCCAATCGCAGCTGCCTTTTTGGGCATTGGCTTCAACGTTGCTAAAAGTCATTTGAAAATCTTGACTACGACTCAGAAGCATTTGCCACATGAGTCCTGCTTCTGCGCCTTTTAACTTTGGAAATACAGGATCTGAAAACCGAACATCTGGATGGTAGCATTGCTGCATAGTGAGATAATCTTTCTGTTGGAAAGCTGTATAAAAGCGCTCGATAAGTGCTTGATGAGGATGCATGATAGTAGGCTTTATCGGTTCGAAAACAAATATCTAAAAGATGATAACAAAAAAATAGTGCCACTCTATGTTAAGTGGTGCTCAGGCCCCCATCCAAAACCAGCGTATGGCCTGTCATGAAAGAAGAAGCAGGAGATGCTACATATAAAATGGCATCGGCGATTTCTTCTGGTTGAGCAAAACGCTTCATCGGAATGGCATTTTGCAAGGCATCGAGGTAGTTTGTATCGTCATTGAGCATAGCAGCTTCTAGCATAGGAGTGAGCGTAAAAGCCGGACATACAGCATTGATACGAATACCATGTTTGGCGTATTCGAGGGCAGCCGTGCGGGTGATACCTACTACGGCGTGTTTGCTGGCGCTATAACCTACATGACCTGCAAAACCATTGAGTCCTGCCACAGAAGCGATATTGACAATGTTGCCCTTTTTTTTAGCCAAAAAATGAGGAAGTACAGCTTGCATACAATTAAATAATCCTACTACATTGACTTCTAGTACTTGCCTGAAATCATGAAGGGCATAGCGCTCGGTGCGAGTACGAGGTCCTAAGATGCCGGCACTGTTGACCAGAATGTGAATATCGCCAAACCGCCTTAGGCAGTCTTCAATCATACGTTGAACATCTTCTACATCTGTAACATCGATACGAGCGAAGGCTGCCTCTGTGCCCAATTGAGTCAATATTTCTACTAGGTCGTCGCCTTCCTTTTCAGAAAGGTCTGCAACGAAAACTTTGGCTCCTTGCTGGGCAAACTTCAAAGCAGCGGCTCGACCTAGTCCCGAGCAACCGCCCGTGATGATGACTACTTGATTTTGGAAAATCATGCAATAAGTAGATAGAGTGAAAGGGTTTATTTTACAAGAGAAATGTTGTTGAATCAGTTTTTTGTACGATTTAGGCGTCTTTTTTGACTTTCTATAAGTACATATTATCATACTTCTAGATTAGAAGTATTTTTACGGCACGCATTTTGGTTATTTTTTTATTGTAAAACAAATTTTGGTTTAAAACCTAACACCCTATGGAGCAAAATTCGCCCGAAAATAGCCGAGATGGTCTTCCTCCTTTTATTAAAAATTGGCCTCAGATGTATGCGGTCGTAATTGGTACGTTGTTTGTACTTATTCTGCTGTTTTATCTGATGATGCGTTATTTTTCATAGCCCTCACCTTACTATTATTTTTCATTCCTAACCTTTCTACAAATGAGTTTTATCGATTGGCTTGTCCTGATAGGCACCCTCAGTTTTATTGTCATTTATGGCATGTATCGTAGCCGTGGAAAACAAAACATTGAGGATTATCTCATCGCTAATCAATCTCTTCCTTGGTATCATGTGTGTTTTTCGGTAATGGCTACCCAAGCGAGTGCCATTACTTTTTTGTCTACGCCCGGACAAGGCTTTGCTGATGGTATGCGCTTTGTTCAGTTTTATTTTGGGCTTCCTTTAGCGATGGTGGTGCTGAGTATCACCTTTGTTCCGATATTTCATAGACTCAAAGTCTTTACTGCCTACGAATTCCTCGAAACTCGTTTCGACGGTCGGGTAAGGATATTTACGGTAATTCTTTTTTTGCTTTCTCGTGGCTTGTCTACGGGGCTTTCTATTTATGCACCTTCTATTATTCTTGCTACCATATTGGGGTGGGATTTGACTTGGACCAATATCTTAATGGGAACCGTCGTATTGGTATATACCGTTTCGGGTGGTACCAAAGCGATTTCTCATACGCACTTGCAGCAGATGATTATCGTAACGGTAGCAATGTTTGTGGCAGGCTATATGGTGGTGCATTTACTGCCGGCAGAAGTAGGCTTTGTAGATGCTCTCAAAATCGCGGGAAAAGCCGGGCGTATCAATACCATCGATTTTCATTTTGATCCCAATAGCCGTTATAATGTTTGGTCTGGCCTGATTGGTGGCTTTTTTCTTCAATTGTCTTACTTCGGGACGGATCAGTCACAAGTCGGACGTTATTTGACAGGGGAGTCTATTGGACAGAGTCGTTTGGGGTTGATGATGAACGGTCTTCTCAAAATCCCGATGCAGTTTTTGATTTTGTTGGTAGGAATATTAGTTTTTGTGTATTACCAATACAATCCCGCCCCTTTGTTTTTTAATCAAGTCGAAATCGATAAACTGAAGAGTAGTCAGTATGCGGCTGATTATGAAAGTATTGAAACAAAGCATCAACGTTTGGTAAATCAGCAACGCGAGGCGGTTGATAATTTGGCTCAGGCCCTTGAAAAAGATCAATCGTCGGAAGTAGAGCGCTGGCAAAATACAATCAATGAAGCCGATAAAGCCAAAAAAGAGCTGAAAAGTGAAGCAGTGGCATTGATAAAAAAAAACAACCCCACCGCCGATACAAGCGATGTCAATTATGTCTTCTTGAGATTTGTATTGGATAGGTTGCCTATTGGATTGATTGGACTTTTGATAGCGGTCATTTTTAGTGCCTCTATGGGATCTATTGCGGCGGCTTACAACTCACTTGCCTCTACGACGGTGATTGATATTTACAAGCGGTTTTATCGTAAAGAAGGCTCAGAAAATCATTTTTTAAATGCTTCGCGTTTAGCCACGATTGGCTGGGGGATTTTCTGTGTGGTAGTGGCTCAATATGCCAGTAAGCTAGGAAGTATGATTGAGGCCGTCAATATTTTGGGATCACTTTTTTACGGCGTTATTCTTGGTATATTTTTGGTCGCTTTTTATTTCAAAAAACTAGGAGGAACGGCTACTTTCTGGGGGGCTGTACTTGCCGAAATCGCCGTGGTATTGTGTTGGTGGTTTGACCTAACAGCCTTTTTGTGGCTCAATGTTATTGGTTGCTTGTTGGTGATAGGTTTTGCTTGGGTATATCAGCAAGTAATGGGCAAAGAAGGTAAGGAAAGTGAAGGGAGATAAAGAAGTAAATGGAAGAGTAGTTTCTAACAGACAGAAAATCCCGTGCCTAGGCACGGGATTTTCTGTCTGTTAGAAAGCAAATAGTATCTATTTGTACTCAGTATCTACATCAGCCAAGATACGACCACAGTGTTCACACACAATGATTTTTTTCTTTTCGCGGATATCAGCTTGGCGCTGAGGAGGAACCACGTTGAAACAACCACCACAAGCACCTCTTTTGACGGTTACAACACCCAAGCCATTGCCAGAATTTGTACGGATTTTCATGTAAGACTTATAAAGACGGTCTTCTACTTTAGTAGCTTGAAGATCGCGTTTATCTAACAATTTCTTTTCGTCTTCGTGGCTTTCGGAAGTAATGACGTCAAGTTCTTGTTTTTTAGCTTTGAGGTCTTCGCGGCGCTCTTTCAAAAGAGAATCAGTGGCTGAAATCTCTTCTTTTTTTGCTTTGATTTTAAAATCCGCTTCGCGTATTTTTTTCTCAGCCAATTCGATTTCGAGCGTTTGAAGTTCCATCTCTTTGGTGATGGCATCGTATTCACGGTTGTTGCGAACATTCATTTGTTGCTCTTTGTAGCGAGCAATCAACTTCTCAGCATCTTTTTTGGCAGCTTTATGACGGCTTATTTCCTCATCAAGTGCACTAATTTCACTGTTAAACTTCCCGATGCGGGTCTCAAATCCCGCAATGTCATCTTCTAAATCTCTTACTTCTTCGGGCAAGTCCCCCCGGATTTTTTTGATGTCATCCAATTGAGAGTCAATTTCCTGCAATTTAAGCAGTAGGTCTAATTTCTGCGCAACGGTCAGTTCCATTCAGTATTTGCGTATTTACGATTTACAATTTGCGATTTATAAAATCTTATCAGATAAGATAAAAAACTGGATTCGTATTTGTTTCTGACAAAATTGTCGCAAAATTAGTGAATTTTTTGGACAAATATCGATACAACAATTCTTTTGTAAAAACTTCGCTTTCATAATGTCCAATATCACAAATAAGAATGCGGCTGTCGGCATCGAAAAATTCGTGATATTTGTAATCGGCGGTGATGAAAACGTCGGCACCTGCATGGATCGCATCCCGAAGTAAAAACCCTCCTGCACCACCGCATACCGCTACTTTTTGGATCGTATTTTTAACAAAAGCCGTATGTCGGATGATTTTGAGCTGCATTTTTTGTTTGAGATATCGTAAGAAATCGTCGCTAGAAAGAGCTTCGGGCAAAGTACCGACGGCTCCCGCACCTACTTCTTGGTTTTGGTTTTGAAGTAAAGTAAGATAGTGGGCTACTTCTTCATAAGGATGGGCTTTTTTTAGAGTAGCGATTACTTTGCTTTCAAGATGACTAGGAAAAATAACCTCAAGCCGGTGTTCGGAGACGGTTTCGTCTTGCCCACTGTGACCGATATGAGGATTGGCGAGTTCGTTGGGACGAAAAGTGCCTGTACCTTCTACCCTAAAGCTACAATGGTCGTAGTTGCCGATTTGGCCTACACCTGCCTCATAAAGTGCATCAGCTACTTGCTGGGTGGCATCAGTAGGTACGAAACACACTAACTTCATAAGCAGGTTGTTTTTGGGGGCCAAGATGCTGGGGTTTTGAAGGCCGAGGCGCTCCGCAATCATAAAATTGACCCCTCCTACTACGTGATCAAGATTGGTGTGAGTAGCGTAGATAGCTACATCATTTTTGATGGCTTTAATGACCGTGCGTTCTACATAATTGTTGCCGTTGAATTTTTTAAGACCTTTGAAGACGATAGGGTGGTGGGCAACGATAAGATTACAACCTTTGGCTAGGGCTTCTTCTACGACGGCTTCGGTGGCATCGAGCGTCACGAGTACACCCGTGACCTCCTGAGCAGGATTCCCGACAATGAGGCCGGCATTGTCGTAGCTTTCTTGATAGGGAAGAGGGGCGATAGTTTCGAGAAAGGATGTAATTTCTTTAATTTTCGACATTTTTAATGATTTTGTAACTATTTAATAATCAGAATTATGATGGCGATTTAAGAATTTTTTTTAGAAAAAAGCGTAATTTTCTTGCTAGAAAGTATTGCACTGAACGTTTAAAATACTACTTTTGCACCACTTTCAGCGAAACCAAAACGCAAAAAGTAAAAAAATAGTAAAGTCCGGTAGTTCATAAAGCGTTTGGCGGTTGTTTAAAATACATGCCTGTCACGCAAAGTTCACGAAAGATAAAGATAATTGGTCCGGTAGTTCAGTTGGTTAGAATACATGCCTGTCACGCATGGGGTCGCGGGTTCGAGTCCCGTCCGGACCGCCAACAAGGTTTCGAGTAACGTTCTTTTATTACATTTTGGTCCGGTAGTTCACAAAGCGTTTGGCGGTTGTTTAGAATACATGTCTGTCACGCAAAGTTTACAAAAGACAAAGATAATTGGTCCGGTAGTTCAGTTGGTTAGAATACATGCCTGTCACGCATGGGGTCGCGGGTTCGAGTCCCGTCCGGACCGCCAACACAAAGTAAAAAGCTCAGATTTATCTGAGCTTTTTTTGTTTATGTGGTGTTTTTAGACATGCCTGTCACGTATGGAGTTGCGGCGGTGCGACGTTTCGCTTCGAGTCCCGTCC